>Ga0180438_10002718_pt1 | contig 28102 bp, 20 predicted proteins | sample SS_ome_12_FD_132455 | JGI IMG/M metagenome (GOLD analysis project Ga0180438, IMG submission 132455) | Hypersaline lake sediment archaeal communities from the Salton Sea, California, USA - SS_3_D_2 metaG | ecosystem: Environmental > Aquatic > Non-marine Saline and Alkaline > Hypersaline >...
GCCGTTTCTTGATCGTGGCGACGTGAACCGCGTGCTTTTTCTTGCTCATACCCCAGTTGTATTCACACCGCCCCAATCGCGCAACCCCACCAATGGGGGTCAGTTCGTGGCTACAAACAGAAAACCAATCTGGCCCGAATCCCGACCAATTCCCGGCGTTTACAACACAAATCCGCTGCTCAAGCCCAAAAAAGTTCGGGCTAAACGGTGGGCGCCGCGTATTGGGCGTGCGAGAGCAGAATCACCGACTCGGCCCGGCCGGCCAGCCGGGCGATGTCCGCGGCGTCTTCCACCGGCGCCAGCCCCAGTTCCTCAACGTGCTCCGCCGGCAGTTCGCTCAGCAGGAAGACCCGGACCGTATCCTCCGCCATGAGCAATTCGCGGGCGGCTTCCGACTCGATCCCATGATCCTGATCGAGCTGCGTCAGGATCGCTTCGTACGGCTCCCCGCTGGCCAGTCGCAGCAGCGATGACGAGGGCCGCTCGGTCACCTGCGTTACCAGCGCGATCATGCCGTCGTGGTTGACGACCCGCCGGGCCGACGCCACCGCCCGCGCCACGTGCCGCCAGTTTTGTTGATACGGCCCGCCGGAAAGCGCCGCGACCACGAGATCGGCTCGGCGCCCGGGCCGGTCCCGCCACAGCTTGTCGCACAGCCGCTGGCCTTCCCGCCAGACGGTCGGCGGATCGCCGGCGAGTACGGCCGCCACTTCGTCACCGCCGGCCGGCAATACCTGCACCGTAAAACTCACGCCGAGCAGCCAGGCGATTTCGTCGGCCTCTTTCTTCTGCTTCGCCGCGTCTTCCCGGTGCAGCCGGCGCGAAACCTGGTGGAACCGCTCGCGGCAGCCGACGCTGGCGAAGGCCGGCCACAACCCACCGTGCACCCCGGTCGCCTCGAGCGTATCGTGTGGCCGCACACAGCCGATGGGGATGGCGACGTCGGCGTCCACCACCGTGCGACTAAGATAAATAGGCTCCGCGTCGTCGGTCGCGGCCAGGTACGCCAGTTCTTTGGTGGCGGTCGGATCGTGCGTTTTGAGCGTGACCTTGGCGCGCATCTCGTCGGCAACCAACGCCAATGGCGCCCGGGTGTCGCACGAGATGGCCTCTTCGGTCCGCAACACCGTGATGTCGCAAGGAAGGACCCCAGCCTGGCAGACGGTTTCGATGACGGTGGCCAGGATTTCGGCCTCGCGCGGAACGTCATCCTCCAATGTGATCGCCACGTGGTCGCCCGGCGTGACGGCTTTTGCCAACGGAGGAAACCCGAGCGGCGCCGCGAGGGCGGCGCGCGTAGCCGCGGCGGGATCGGTCAACGCCGCCGCGCTGGCGCCGCAATGCGCGACCAGCCGCTCCGGCGCGATCTGAAGCGCCAGCGTGCCCGCCGATCCGTAAATGAGGGTGTGCGTGGACAATTTCATTAAGGGGGCTAACGCTTTGAGTCTACCGGCAGCGGCAGATTGTCGATAAGCCGCACGCCGCCGACGTGGGCCGCGACCAGGGCGAGAGCGGGGCGAGCGATGGTGGTGATCGGTTCGAGGGTGCCGGCGTCCACCACGACGGCGTAATCAATACGATCCACGCCGGCGGCGAGTGCTTCCGCCAGCCGCCCCTCGAGCGCCGCCACGTCCCGCTCGCCGCCTTGCACGGCTTCGGCAAGAGCCGCCAGACCGCGATAGATCGCCGGCGCCCGCCTCCGCTCGTCCGCCGAAAGATACGCGTTGCGCGAACTCATCGCCAGGCCGTCGCTCTCGCGGACGGTGGGGCTGACCGCGACTTCCATCGGCAAATTCACGTCGCGAACCATCGCCCGGATGACGGCGGCCTGCTGGTAATCCTTGGCGCCAAAAATCGCGACATCCGCCGACACGGCGTGAAACAGCTTCAAGCAAACGGTGCACACGCCGCGAAAGTGGCCGGGACGCCGCTCGCCCTCCCACCGCGCGGCAACGGCCGGGGGCTCGACGAACGTCGAATGCCCCGGGGGGTACATTTCCTCGGGCGCAGGATGAAACACGGCCGCCACGCCTTCCGCCGCCAGTTTTTCCAGGTCTTGCTCCAGCGCGCGCGGATACCGCTCAAAATCTTCGCCCGGCCCAAACTGCGTGGGATTGACGAAAATCGAAACCACCACCAGGTCGCACCGCCGCCGCCCGTCGCGGACAAGACCCAGGTGGCCTTCGTGCAACGCCCCCATCGTCGGAACCAGGGCCACCGTGGCGCCGGCTGCTCGGTGGGCGCGGGTGAATGCCTGGGATTGCTCGCACGTCGGTAACAACTCGAGGGGCATCTTCGTGAGAGGCTGGTTTCGGGGTTTTCAAGGTCTTTATGAACAACCGGTTGCGATGGTAACCCGAAGCGTAGCGACTTCACCATCACCAGTCGCTACAGCGTTCGCATCGCCTCGATGGCGGCGATCACTTCGTCCACGGCGTCGGCCGGCGATGGTGTCCAAAGCGTCAGCCACGGGCCGTGCCCGGATCGCGTCACGTGGTTTTGCAGTCGCCGCTGCTCGCTCGGCGGGCATGGCAGTTCATCATCCGGCGCCAGCAGCAGGATTTTCAAGCGGGGCGAGAAATCGTCGGCCCGGGTCGGGGCCGTGGCGATCCACCATTCGCCGGGCTGCCCGACTGCCGACGCGGCCGGCCCGGCCAGTTCCCCGCAAGCGAGGTCCCGCCCTTTCAGCGCGCGGCCAACGGCTCGAATCAGTTTTTCGGCCGCTTGCGGCGCCACCGAGTAAACACCCACTGACGCAGGCGGCCGGCTGATAAAATCGAGGATTTTCGTAAGCGGCCAGCCGATCAGCGGGTGAACCCGTTCCCCCGCGACCTCGCAGGCGCCCGTGAGCACGAATCGGCGAAAGGCCATCCGCGGGTGGGGAATGACCAACGGCGGCGTGTCGATCACGCTCTCACCGTAAAGCAGCAGATCCAAGTCGATCCGCCGCGTTCCCCACCGCGTCCGCCGCTCACGGCCGAGGCGTCGCTCGATAGCGAGCATCTCGCAAAGCAGTTGGTGCGCCGGCGCCTCCGTCGTCAATCGGACAGCGCCGTTAAGATAGGAAGGTTGATCGGGCGGGCCACCGACCGGCTGCGTGGCGATAAAGGAGCTAACCGCCTCGACCGCAATTTGCGGGTTCTCGCGGAGCGCATCGACGGCGGAGCGCAGCAGCGCCTCGCGATCGCCCTGATTCGATCCGAGCCCCAGGAGACAGGTTGGCATGAGAACCTTCGCGACGGCGAAGCAAACCCGGGCGGGAAAAAACGCGGCGCCATGCATCCGTACGAGGCGCCGCAGTGGGAAACGACGGGGGGGACATCCGTATCGCGGAATAAATTCGCCAGCGGTCGATCCGGTCGGTTGCTGCCCCCCAGTTCTCACGTAATCCCGTGGCCGCTCTTCGAGCCAGCCGAGAAACGGCCTATCCGTCGGTTCGGAATCCCATCCGACCGGCAATGAGGTCTGCAAAAAACACAGCGGGCGAGCGGCGGCGGCCGCCAAGGGGCCGCCGCGAGGGGACATTCATTGCAGGTTCGCTCCGTTCCGAATGCGCGCACGAGACGCGCAAAATATCCAACACAACCTTCCGGGAGACGGAAGAAGAATGCGCCACGACCACCGTGGCATAGTCGAGCAATCTCATTGCGCCTTATTGTGCCGCTTTCTGCGGATTTGTCAAGCAAGGGTCCGCCGACTTTTTTTCGCCTTGCCGCAGGGCCAATCCGCCGGGCCCGCGGTGATCGCCCGGCACGCCGTAAGCGCCAAATGTCGTGAATACTACTTGACTAGTGGTTGGCGACTGCTATAATACTTACATCCCCACTCAACGGCATTATTTTGTTTTCTAATATACATTTCGTGATGAACTGGCTTCCGTCGAAGGGGACGCCCGCGACGGAGCCCCCCGCGACGGAGCCCCCCGCGACGGAGCCCCCAGGGGCAATCGTTCCCCAGACGGGCGATCGCAGCCGCGCGACGGTCCGCAAAAAAGCAACGCGTGTCGCTTTTTGTCAACGTTCCGGAGCCGGCCTTGGGATCGGTGCCAGGCGAGTCGTGCATCAAACGGACCACACCCGGCCCCTGAGACGCATTGGCCCGCGAGTTGCAAAGGAGAATCGCTCAAGTGGCGGCCAGACCAGCGCGACTGCGCGGCCGGCAGTGGGCCTTCGGCCGTTCCCGTTTGCCAACAAATCCAACAGCCGACGCCGCGGGCCGGCGGCCCCGCGGCGAAACGGCCAGACTCCAAACGCTTTTGTCGTGAATCGATTCTCGTCCAACTCGATCCGGCGCCGCGGCCTCTCCGCCACGTGGCTCGTGGCTGCAATGCCGCTGCTGCTCGTCGGCGCGGCCCTGATCCTTGATGGGATGTTCCGGGTGGTCGCCCATCAGTCCGATCTTACGCGGGCGGAGATATTTGCGATCGTCGGAGTGCGGGAACTGCTTGACGAAAACACGCTTCAGGATCGTCCGACCGATCAGTCGGACGACATCCGCCGCGCCCACGCCGAAATCCTCGCCAGCGTGGCGGAGCACAATCACGACGTTTCCGAAGAGCTTCAGATCGCCCTGACCGACCTGTCCTTCACGGCTGGCCGCGTCTTGGACGTGACGCAGCCGCCCGCCGGCGCCAACTTCATTGCGGAATCGCCGCTCAATGCGATGCTGGTGAAAATACATCGAAGCGGTGATACGGGTCACCCGCTCGATCTTGTTATCGGCGGCTTTGGCGTGACGGCCCGGTCGGCCGCGGCGCTCGACAGCCGGCTGGTGGGCTTCATGCCGCAGCCGGATCGCCCGGCTCCCGTTGTGCCGTTGGCGATTCTGGCGTCGGCCTGGAACGACCAACGCGTCAACGCAGGACGAGATAGCTTCCCGCCTGGTGGCAACGGCCGGCTGGAACTGGAGCTTTTTCTGGCGGACTTTGGCGATGCCGCCTGGTCCGCAAACGCCGTCCTCATCGGATTCAGCGGCGCCGAAGTGATTTTCGCGGATGTGCGGCGGCAAGTCGTCCATGGCATTGAAGCGACCGACGTGCCGGGCGGACGGCTCGGTCCCGCCACTCCCGATTCCGCCTTCGTCCTAAAGGCCCGGCAAACCACCGCTTCCGCGGCCCAAACCAACGCCCTGGTGGCCGATTTCACAGCCGTGGCCGGCAAGACGCGGGTCTTTCCGCTTTACGGCGCGATGAGCGGCAAGAGCGCAAAGCTGGTGGGTTTTGTCGGCGCTACGGTGCTTGCTGCCCGCAACGCCGGCGGCGCGGACGCACACCGCCTGGCCGTGACGGTGGAGCCGGCGTTCATCATCCACTCCACGGCATGGACCGACCCGGCGGCGGCGGAGAACCGGTACGTGCATCGGATCAGAATAGCGAGGTAAGCGTTTAGCCAGCGACGGAACGTCGCCAGCGACAGCGTTCAGCCGGCGACGGAACGTCGCCGCTTTCCCCAACGGTTTCAGCCGCCGCAATCTACAACGAAGATCGACATGAACGACCTGCTCCAAACCTACTGCCAACACGCCGAGGTCCTGATGACGGACTTCGAGTTCCGAAAATTCACTCGCGATTACTGGCCGGACATGCTGATGATCGCCGGCGGACTCGGCGGCGCCTGGGCGCTGGTCCGAATCCTCTTCAACACGTCCGCCGAGAAGAGAGAAGCCCGTCGCCTCGCGCAGGAAGACCGCAAACTCGCGGCAGCGTTCTACGCTCGGCTCCGCGCCGCCGGCCACCGCACCGAACAATTCGCTTAGCCGCCGGGGACACCGAGGTCCACATAGACGCGGAACAAAAGCGGTCAGGTGTCGTACGTCGTGTTCGTCGTGCCGTGGTCCGCGGGCTGTTTCATACGTCAAACCAACTCCACCGTTCCCCACAGGCTCGGGTCTTCCGTAAACGGAAACTCCCGGCCGATGGTGAACGTCTGCCAGCCGAGTTCGCGGTCGGTCACGGCGTAGGTAAAGCCGAGGCGGGTGTGGTTGGTGGTGTCCCAGCCGGTCATTGCTTCGGCGGGGATGAACGCGCTGAGTTCGTAGCCGTCGGCCACCACGTGGGAGATCGCCGCGATGGCGCCTTCGCGGGCAGGTTTGGGGTGCTCGCGGGCCCGGGCGATGAGGACCGGCGCCGCGATCGGGTCGGTCAGCTTTCGCCCGCTACCCATCGGCAGAAAGGCGAAGCGATGGCAGAAGCGGCCCGCCCGGTGGATGTTGTGCGTGTCACGCGTATCGACCCACAGGTGCAGGCCGTCGCTCTCGTCCAGCCGCGACTCCCGGCACCAGGGATGCTGCCGCTTGCCGGCGACCCGCACGTGAAAGGCCAACCCGCTTTCATGCCAGGCCCCGCGAAAGTCCGCAAATAGCCGCCGGCCTTCGAGTTCCCCAAAACTCGGCAGGCGAAAGGATTCATCGAGATTCGCCCCGGCATTCTTGCCGGTGGCGGTCCACGGAGTCTCGACGTGCTTGATCGGCACGGCAAAGCGGAAGAGAAACGTGGGGGCGAGGATTTCGTGGGCCGTGAGGCGGGCGATGTCGGTCATGTCGGCGCCTCCTCGCGCAACAAGGCTCGATATCCCTCCTGCTCAAAATGGTGGTCGGTCGTGAGCGCTTCCGATAACCGTTTTGCATCCATCAACGCGAAGCTTACGGCGTCGCAAAGCGAATACGACTTGTCGGGACGCGCTCGCAATAGGGCCAACGCCTGCGCATGAAGAAGTTCGTCCACGAAAACCATTGTGATGTCGGGAGAAATCGCGATAGCGTCCAAGAAATCCAATACCCGCAATCGGCTCACGCGGCGACGGTTCGTCAGCGCGACGAACTCGGCAATAATGTAGTTGGTGCAAAGCATCGGCGCGAATCCACGGAAGTGGCGGCTTGCCAATTCGTGCCGTGGCTCATGTGGATCAAGAACTGCCAACAGACCAGCGGTATCGAGCAGGATCATGAGTCGGAAAGCCCCCGGCCATATTCATCGGCGAGGTCGCGGTCGATACCTTCATTGTCTGCTGCGTTTACGCCTCCACAGTCAATCGTGCCAATGAAGCTGAGCAGGCGTTCCCGTGCTGCCTTTGCACCGCGATCGACTTCAGCGATTTTACCACTTCCAACACCACCGTTGGATGCGAGCCGCGCTGCAGCAACCTCTTCCACGGTCGAGTTCTCCGTGTCGGCAGCGCTGGCAAGTAACTGATAGGTGCTGTCGGTCACTTCAACTTGTATGACGGGCATGGTAGCTTCTCCTTCTTGGAAGACGACATGTCTGAACTGAATTATAGCAGTCCCCAGAAACTGGTCCTACGTCGCCGCCGCTACCATGACCGCATCCCGGTGTTCCATCAGAAACACCTTCAAATCCCCCCGTTGCAGGTCTTCCGCACTGCGGAACATGATTTGGATCAAATCGTAGCCGTCCCGCGCGCCGTCCACTTGCCGGGCGGCGCCAAGGTCGGCGATGCGGCCGAGGCCGAACGCCCCGGGGGGCGTGCGCAGATCGAGCCGCAGTGCCGCGGGATTTTTGGTGACGACCGTGACCCACGGCTCCCGCCGTCCCGGCAACATGCGGTGGATGAGCACCTGGTTGTGCCACAGGAACTCGCCCCCGTCGGAAACGTCTTCCAAAATATCACAAAGTTCTTCAAGAAGTTCCTGGTCCCACCGGATCTTTTTGCCGATGGGAAACCCCTTGCGGGAGAAGTGCCACTTGCGGCCAAGCTGCTTCCAGGGCGCCACCTCGAGCGGCCTGGCATCAATCCGACCCGCCAGTTCTTCAAAACCTTTAACGGATTTTATGAGAAACTTATCGAAGGCGGGCGTCTCCAGTTCCTCCGGCTGATGCGCACGGATTTCGATTTCCTGCCACGGGCCGCGGAGGTTTTTCACCTTCACCCGCGGCTCGTTGCCGTACACGGGCAGTTCGTCGATCTGGTTGAGGGGCCTTAGGCCCAGGTCCGCCACCAGGTTGTCCCGCTTGAACGTGCTCTTGGCCGTGCGGAATTTGAGTTTGAGAAGCCACGTCTCCGCGGTGATGGCGTGGAAGAACCAGCCGACCGACTTCTTCTCGGCCGCGATCTCGACGACGCTGCGGTGATCCCAGTTGGTGTCGCTGAACTTGCCGAGCTGATGGATGCGATCGATCAACTTGCCGAGCATTCGCCCGTCCCACTGCACCGGCTCCCCCCGGCGGTCCACCCGCGTCTGCGTATGCCATAGCCGGCCGTCTTCCTCCCACGGCATCTGGATTTGTTTGCCGACGTCTTCGAGTTCGACGTCCCCCCGGCGCTTCTTCTCGGCCTCGTAGGGATCGTAGAGACGCCGCTGCTGGTACGCGCCGCCCACCAGCAGCGGCAGGAGGGCTTCCCCGGTGTGGCTGCGGAGCCCCGCGGGTGGAGCCGTTTTCTTCTTTCGCCGGGTTGACTTCTTCTTGGCGGAGCCGGCGGTAATCACATCGCCGTTGGAGACTTGCTGGAGGGCGGCCTGCCCGAGCGTCTCCTTGAGCCACTGCGCCGCGTACGTGGCGACCTGCTCCGGCGAGCCGCACGTGACCAGCCGCCCGCCGGCCTCGCCGGCGTCCGGCCCCAGGTCGATGATCCAGTCGGCTGACTTGACCAGGTCGAGGTTGTGCTCGATGACCACGACCGTATTGCCCAGATCGACGAGGCGGTGCAGGACGGTGAGCAGCTTCTGCAGGTCCTCGAAGTGCAAGCCGGTGGTTGGTTCATCCAAGAGATACAATGTGCGGCCGGTGTCGGGGCGGGAGAGTTCGGCCGCCAGCTTCACCCGCTGGGCCTCGCCGCCGGAAAGCGTGTTGGCGGGCTGGCCGAGGGCGAGATACTCGAGGCCGACATCGCACAGCGTGGAGAGCACGCGGCGAATGCGCGGGATATTTTCGAAGAGCGCCAACCCTTCTTCGCAGCTCATTTCCAAGACGTCGGAAATGGTGCGCCCGCGGTACTTCACCGCCAGCGTCTCGGGGTTGTAGCGTGCGCCGCGGCACGTTTCGCACTCGATCCACACATCCGGCAAAAAGTGCATCTCGATCCGTTTCTGCCCGGCGCCCTCGCATGCCTCGCACCGCCCGCCGGCGACATTGAAGCTGAACCTCCGCTGCGCAAAGCCGCGGAGCTTCGACTCGGGGAGCTGCGCATAAAGCTGCCGGATGAGGTCGAACGCCCCGGTGTAGGTGGCCGGGTTCGACGTGGGCGAATTGCCGATCGGCTGCTGATCGACGCGGATCACCTTGTTGACATGCTGGATGCCGCGAATCTCGTCGTGTTCGGCCAGCGGCAGGCTGGCTCGATGCAGCCGCCGGGCCAGGGCCGCATACAGCACGTCCTCGATGAGCGAACTCTTGCCGCTGCCGCTGGGGCCGGTCACGCAGGTGAAGGCGCCGAGCGGGATTTCGATCGAGACGTCTTTCAGGTTGTTGTGCCGGGCGCCGATGACGGCCAGCCAATCGGTCTTCTTGCGGTCGATCCCCGCGACGTCGGTGCGGACGCCGAACTCGTTCGTCGTTTCGGCGTTCGTGCGGGTCTTGCGCCCTTTCACTGCGGTTTTCTTCGATTTCCGTTTCGCTCGTTGCGGGGCGTCGCGATGCGGCGCCAGCCGCCGGTTGCTGGGAATCGCAATCGACTTTTTGCCCGAAAGGTATGGCCCGGTGATCGACGCCACCCGCCGGGCAAGCTGCTTGGGTGTGCCTTGGGCCACGATGCGGCCTCCCTTGGCGCCGGCCGCCGGGCCGAAATCGACCACGGCGTCCGCCCCACCAATCACCTCGCGGTCGTGCTCCACGACCAGCAGCGTATTGCCCAAATCGCGGAGGCGGGAAAGGGCCTGGATGAGTCGCCGGTTGTCCCGCGGGTGCAGACCGATCGTCGGCTCATCCAATACATAGAGCACCCCGGTCAAGCCGCTGCCGAGTTGGCTGGCCAGACGGATGCGTTGCGACTCGCCGGCGGAAAGCGTCGGCGCCGAGCGGCCCAGCGTGAGATATTCCAGGCCGACATCGAGCAAGAACCGCGTGCGGCTGCCGATCTCGCGGACCAGTTCGCCGGCGATCCGCTTGCCCCGCTTGTCGAGCTTCCAGTCCTCGACGAACCGCATCAGTTCATTGAGCGGCATGCGGCCGATGGCGCCGAGCGTCTTGCCGAACAGCCGCATCGCCGCGGCGTCGTCCCGCAGCCGGTCGCCGCCGCAGGTGGTGCACTCGACTTCATCGACGAGCGACTCGAGCCGGGCCCGCAGCGACGGCGAGAGCCGCGAGGCTTCCTCAAGCGCCGGGTACAGCCCCTTGTACTGGAAGCGGAAGAGCGGGGCCTTGCGCGTATCCGGGTCGGCGGTGGCGTAGACGTCGAACCACTGCTCGCCGGCGCCATGCAGCACCGTGCGGCGTTGGCGGGGAGAGAGTTCTTCGAGCGGCTCGTCGATCGGCACGCCGGCCGAGCGGGAAAGCGCCTCCAGCATGCGGATTGCGATCGGCTGTGCGACATCCGGCCAAATGGCGAGGGCGCCCTCCCTCAGCGAAAGCCGGCTGTCGCGGATCAGGGCCGCCGGGTTGGCGCCGATCTGCGTGCCCAATCCTTCACACGCCGGGCACCAGCCGAGCGAGCTGTTGAATGAGAAATGGTGCGGCGAGAGCCGTTCGAAGCTGCGGTCGCATCGTTCGCACGCCAGGTGCTGGCTGTGCCGCTTGCCGGGCCAGCGTTCTTCGGGAGCGTCGTCGCGGGGCGTGACGGCGAAGAGCACGCCGGCCCCCAGGCCCAGGGCCGTCTCGACCGCGTCGTTCACGCGGCTGAGCTGATCGGGCCGGATGGTGAGCCGATCGACGATGACCTGCACGTCATGCTTGCGGCGGCGGTCGATCGCCGGCGCGTCTTCGAGGTTGTAGATCACGCCGTCGATCCGCACGCGGGCAAAGCCGGCCTTGCGGAGTTCGGTCCACTTGTTTTCCCACCGCTGGCCGACTTCGATGTCGATCGGCGCCGCGATAAAGAGCCGGTCGCCCGCGCCGTCGCCCGTCCGCATCAGCTTGTCGACGATGTCGTCCGACGTTTGCGTGCCGATGGGCACGTCGCAGTCGGGGCAATACGGTTGGCCGAGCCGGGCCAGCAGCACGCGGAAGTAATCGTAGATCTCGGTGACCGTGCCGACCGTGCTCCGCGGCGTGTGGCCGAGGTTCCGCTGCTCGATGGCGATGGCGGGCGAAAGCCCCTCGACGTGCTCGACCGCCGGCTTCTGCATCTGGCTGACGAACTGGCGGGCATAGGAGGAAAGGCTTTCGACGTACCGCCGCTGGCCTTCCGCGTAGATGGTGTCCATGGCGAGCGAGGTCTTGCCGCTGCCGGACATGCCGCAGAAAACCGTGGTGCGATCGCGGTCGATACTCACGTCGATGTTTTTGAGATTGTGCTGCCGGGCGCCGCGGACTTCGATCCGCTTGGCCAGTTCCGCGACGCGCTTCTTCACGCGGCGGGACTTGCTTGCGGATCTCTTTGTTGTCGCGGCCCCGTTGCGGTGGGCGGCCGCCGCGCGGCCGCCGGCCAGCACCTCCCGGAGAACCTGCCCCGTGTAGGACCTCTCGTTCGCGGCCACCTCCTCCGGCGTGCCCGCGGTGACAATCTCGCCCCCCGCGGCGCCGCCCTCCGGCCCCATGTCGATAATCCAATCCGCCGTCTTGATCACGTCCATGTTGTGCTCGACCACCAGCACCGTGTTGCCGGCCTGCACAAAGTTGTGCAGCACGCGCAGCAGCATCTCGATATCGGCGAAGTGAAGGCCAGTGGTCGGCTCATCCAGCAGATACAGCGTTTGCCCGGTGCTTCGCTTGACGAGTTCGCGGGCGAGTTTGATCCGCTGGGCTTCGCCGCCGGAGAGCGTGGGCGAGGGCTGCCCGAGCTTGAGATAATCGAGGCCGACGTCGTGCAGCGTTTGCAGCTTGTCCTTGATCCTGGGCTGATTTTCGAAGAGGTCGAGCAGTTGCTGGATGTCCATCTCCAGGACTTCACTGATGCTCTTGCCTTTGAACAGCGCCTGCCGGGTTTCGCGGTTGTAGCGGTGGCCTTCGCAGACGGGGCAGGTGACCCAGATGTCGGCCAAGAAATCCATCTCCAGCTTGTTGGCGCCGTTGCCGTCGCAGGCCTCGCAGCGGCCGCCCTCGACGTTGAAGCTGAACCGTCCCGCCTTGTAGCCGCGTCTTTTCGCCTCCGGAAGCTGTGCGAACAAATGGCGGATGTCGTCAAACACCTTGATGTAGGTGCCGGGGTTGCTGCGGGGGGTGCGGCCGATCGGCGATTGATCGATGGCGATCAGCTTGTCGAGATGTTCGAGGCCCTCGATGCGGTCGTGGGCGCCGGGATAGCCGTCGCCGCGGTTAAGGTCCCGCCGAAGGGCCTCCACCAGAATGTCGCTCACCAGCGAGCTTTTGCCGCTGCCGGAAACGCCCGTCACGCACACGAAGCGGCCGAGCGGAATTTCGACGTCGATGTTTTTCAGGTTGTTGTGCCGTGCGCCGCGAACGACGAGTTGCTTTTCGCCCGGCCCGCGGCGGGTGGCGGGAATGGCGATTTGCCGCTCGCCGGTGAGAAACCTGGCCGTCACGCTCCGCTGGGCCCTGGCGACTTCTGCGATGTCGCCTTCCGCCACCACCTCGCCGCCCCGGATGCCCGGCCCGGGGCCGAAGTCGATGATGTGGTCCGCCGCCCGCATCGTGTCTTCGTCGTGCTCGACGACAATGACCGTGTTGCCCTGATCGCGGAGCCTGGCCAGCGTGCCGAGCAGGCGTTCGTTGTCCCGCGGATGCAGGCCGATCGACGGCTCATCGAGAATATACAGCACGCCGACAAGCCCGCAGCCGATCTGCCCCGCCAGGCGGATGCGCTGCGACTCCCCGCCCGAGAGCGTCGGCGCCGTGCGGGAGAGCGTGAGATAATCGAGCCCGACGTTCATCAAAAAGCCGAGCCGCCCGCGGATTTCTTTCAAGGCCTCGGCGGCGATGGTGGCCCGGATGTCGTCGAGCGCGACGGCGGAGAAGAAGTCCTCGGCCTCGGTAACGGAGAGTTCGCAGACTTCCGGCAGGCTCAGCGACAAGTCGCCGAAGCGCTCGGCCGCCGTGGTGATCTTGACGTTGCGGGCCTGCTCATTGAGCCGCTGTCCGCCGCAACCGGGGCAGCGGACCGTGTTCATAAAACCTTCTAATTTTTTAAGGTGCAATTTGCTCTTGGTGTTTCGATATTTGTCGAGGAGTTCGGGAATGATTCCGTCGTAGGTTCCTCCGTATTTCATCGGCGAGGCGCCGCCCCGCCAGGTGTAGGTGATGTGCTTGCCGCCCGTGCCGTAAAGCCACATCTCCTGCTGCTCTTCGGTGAGATTCCGCCAGGGCGTTTCGAGCAAGTGGCCTTCCGGCAACTCCCACAGCCGCTCCATGGTTTCGGCCACGCCCTGGTAGATGTGCCGCCGCCAGCGGCCAAGGTCCTTCCAAGGGCCGATCGTTTCGACGGCGCCCTCGTTGAGCGATTTGCTCTCATCGGGGATGAGCAAGGCCGCGTCGAACGTGAAGAGGTCGCCCAGGCCGTCGCATTCCGGACACATCCCCTGCGGGCTGTTGAAGCTGAAGAGCTGCGGGCTGGGCGGTTGAAAACTGCGGCCGCATTTGCCGCACGAGTAATCGACGGAAAAGACGGTGTCGCCCGGACGGCCACCGGCGCCCCTGGCGGTGCGAGAGCCGCGGCCGGTCCGGCGCCGGGCCGAGCCGCCCTTGCCGCGGCCGGAGGCGGACTTGGAATTGGCGCCGGTGTCGGATTTTGTTTCGTCGGCTTCGCCGCGAGCGGCTATCAGGGTTCCCTTGCCGTGCTTGAGGGCCAGCTCGACGGCTTCGGCGATGCGGCCGCGCTGGTCCGGCTTGATCGTGACGCGGTCGATCACCACTTCGATATCGTGCCGCATCTGCCGGTCGAGATTCAACTCGTCGGTCAGCCGGTAGATGGCGCCGTCCACCCGCGCCCGCACAAAACCCTGCTTGAGCAAATCGGTGAACAGGTCCCGGTACTCGCCCTTTTGCCCGCGGATGAGCGGGGCCAGCAGGACCGCCTTCTCGCCTTCCGGCCGGCGCATGACCTGCTCGATGATGCTCTCGCGGGTCTGCGTGGTAATCTTGGTCTGGCAGCCCGGGCAGAAGCCGTCCCCTACCCGCGCGAAAAGGACACGCAGGTAGTCGTAAATCTCCGTCATCGTGCCGACGGTAGACCGCGGGTTATTGCCGGCCGACTTTTGGGAAATGGAAATGCTCGGCGAGAGCCCGGCGATCATATCGACGTCGGGCTTGGGCATGTTGCCGAGGAATTGCCGGGCGAAGCTGGAGAGGCTTTCGACGTAGCGGCGTTGCCCCTCGGCATAGACGGTGTCGAAGGCGAGCGAGCTCTTGCCGGAGCCGCTCACGCCGGTCATGCAGATTAACGTATTCCGCGGCAGCACCAGATCGACGCCGCGGAGATTGTGCTCACGGGCGCCGCGAATCACGATATCGGAGGCGGGCATAAGCCGGTTTGCTCTCGGCGGACGGCGGCGAGGGGAAACCTGTAAGTGTAGAGGGTGGGCGGCGGGGCGGGCAAGGAAGGTCAAGAGATTTCGACACCGAGCCGCGCCCGCCCTCCGAGCCGCGCCCGTGAGGAAGCGGCCCAGCCAGGGCCACCCCGGTACTGCCACTCCCTTAAGGTCGTGGCTCGGTGTTTACGGAGATTTACTGGCCTTCTTCGACCCGAAACCCCATCTTCACCGTCACCTGGTACTGCGAGACCTTGCCGTCGGCAATGGCGCCGCGAAGTTCCGGTATTTCGAACCAATTGATGTTCTTGACCGACTTCGACGCCTGGGCGACGGCGTTTTGGATGGCTTCCTCCACCGACTCCGAGGAAGTGCCGACGATTTCGATCTTTTTGTAGGTGGGGTTCGACATGACGGGTCCTCCGTGGGTGGGGCTTTGTACGGGTTCGCGGCGACGCTGCGGAAACGAATGCCCGATAGTCTATCGACGCGAAGGCGGATTACAAGCCGTGCAGGCTTTCGGCCCCGCTCAGCGCTCGGGCGTGATCGTGTAGCTCAGCACCCGGTTGCCGCCGATCTCTTGGGCCCGCAGCCAGAGCGGCTTGCCCAGCAGTTCGCTGCCGTTTTCCAGCGTGTAGGTACGGGAGCTGCGGCCGCGGGGCAGATCGAGCACCTGATGCCGCAGCCGCCGCCGCTCATAGGCGAAGAGCTGGCAGTCGAAACTGACAAACTGGTCCGTGTGGTTTTCCAGGCTCTGCTCGACGATGAGTTGGTCGTCGTCGGTCAGCCGGGCCGTCAGTTCCACCGTCACATCGCCCAGCCCCACCGCCACCTCCCGCCACACGCTGAACTTGTAGGCCCGGTCGGCGGCGAGTTCGAAATCGACGCGAATCGGTTGCGGACCGCACGACGCTTTGGGCAAGAGCGTCACGCGGACGTAATCTGCCAGCGTTTCGCCGGAGGCGAGCCGGAACCGCTTGCTCGGCGGGTCGGTGTCCCACACCTCGGGTGTGCGGAGGGTAATCTCGCCGCTCACGCCGCTGTCGAAATCGTTCCTCATCCCAAAGCCCAGCCGCTGGGCCCGGTCGAAGACGCTGGGGATTTTTTCCTGGTCGAACTGGAATGACATTCGGCACCGCGCAATCTGCGGATGCACGCCGGTGAGGAACGTCGGCAGCGGGCCGACCTCGATGACCTGCCGATGTTCCTGGCGGCCGGGCGTGACGCCGCGGCCCCATACATCCACCTGTTCCACCTCGTCGCCGAGAAAGAGCGCCTCGCGGGTCGGCTGCTCGTTCCATACGACCATCACCGCCTTGCCGCCGCGGGTGAAGATAAAGTTGTTCGACCCGCCGGGCATGCGAATCGATCCCAAGAACTCGGCGCCGGAAAGCATCATCGCCGTCGTCCGCCACGGGATGAGCAACTCGCCGGGGCTGCCGTCGGGATTCATCAGGCCCGTTTCGGCGTCGAAGGGATCGCTGGCAAAGATGCAGTCGGCCCGGTGCATTTTGGCCGCCAACATGCGGCCGACGAGGTCGCGGGCCCGATCTTCCAACGGATACGCGCCCTTGGCCAGCGGTTGCAACAGGCACCAGGTTTGCGGAGACTGGGGGCCGGCCGGCGCGGCGTCGCGGTCGAGTTCGCGAAGATAGACATCCATCTCCTGCCGAGTCAGCGGCGGGTTGGCGCGATACAGCAGGAACCCCCACGGCGGGTCGTCGGCCACCGGCGTCTCATCGAGCCACCGCCAGCCGATCCCGAGATGAATTTCCTGCCCGAACCGCTGGAGCTGGTCCTTGATCTCGCGAATCTTCTCGGCAAGGTAGGGATAGCCGACCCAGCTATCGTCGGTGTCCGAACCGACCTGCCACCAGCGAACCTTCAGCGACAGCCGTGTCATCACCGGGTTGAGGGCCGGGCACCACAGTTCCGGCTCGGCGAAGACGCCCGCCGCGGGAAACCCCGCCGAGTCATTGAAGAGGTGGGCCACGTCCTCGGGTGGCTCGGCCAATACGCCCACCATCTCGATTCCGTGCCGCTGCAACCGCTCCGCGAACCACGCGATGCGGTCGGCCCGGTCCGGTTCTTTCTGGCTATACCAGACGGGAAACTTGACCCAGTTAATGCCTGCCTGCGTGAGCAAGCCGATGAGCGTCGGCATGGGCAAGGGCCGGTCGCCGCCGGGGAGCGACCAGCCGAACTCGCCGCTTGACGACGGCCGTTGATTGCGGAGTACGGCCAGGGTGATCTCCTGCCGCTGCGAGACGCCCCCAGCCCCCGTCATCACGGCGGTGACGCGGTAAAACCCGTAGTCGTCGATGGGCGGACGCCACGAGACCTTGCCGGCAAAGCCTTCCGGCACGGGGCCGTCCTCGGCCGGCGGTTCGCCGGGAAAGGTTTCTTCCCGCTGCGGACCGGCGGCTTTGGCGGCGCCTTCTCCGCGGCGAATCCGCTGACCGCGAACCTGCCGCGCCACGCACGCCGTCTTGCCGGCGCTGGCGTCGTAAAGCTGAAAGTGGACGAGCGGATTGGGTTCGATGACGCCGGAAACCTCGCACGTAACCTCGACCTGGCCCGGCTCGAAGTAGACGTTGTGATCGCTGTTGGTGGCCAGGGTCATCCGCGGCAGGCGGCCGAGCCACACGTCATCGAGCAGGGCGGCGCCGACAAGATCGGCCTCGCCCGGATCTTTCGGCTTTAAGTGCAGCGAAACCACCGCCTGCCGCACCGACTCGTGGCGGGGCATGATCGGCCCGACCTCCACGCGCCGCCACGCCGGCAGCCGGGTGTGCCGCGAGGAATAATACGATTCGAGCGGTTTCTGCTCGGAGTCGTAAAAGGTAACGCACAAATACGCCTCGTCGCCGACAAGTTCCTCCGTCTTCAACCAGGTGGAAAGGAGATACGTGTACTTGGCGCTCACGTCGATCGGCGGGGAATACGCGATGGCGGCGGCGCCGTCCAGATCGATCCGCAGACACGCGTCGCCCTCGGGCGAAGGCTCTTGGCTGCGAGCGATCTTGATGTAGCGGGGATAGTCTTTGCCGGTGCGGCGCGACCAGCCATCCGGCCAGCCGTCGTAGTTCAAATCGACATCGTCTTCGAACCCGCAGCGGAAGACTTCGACCGCCTCGTCGCCGGGCCGGGACTGCGCCGGCGCGGCGCAACCGTCGCCGGTTTCCAACGTCGGCGCGGCGTGGCCTGAACTGGAAGCCGCCGCCAGCATCGAGAACACGGTCAGAATGAAAGGAAGACGTCGCATCGCTCTCGGTGTCGGAAGGGGTCGGGAGTCTTTTTCGGTCATCGCGGTATTTCGGTGGTTTGTTCGTTGCCCGAAAGAAACTCCCGACCCCGTCTTGGCCGCAACGTCTCTCGCCCCGGCCAATGGCCGGGGCTATGGCCGCTGGGCTTTGCGCGCAAGTTCCGCCCACTTAGAATTGTGGGTCACTCCCGAGGCGCCTGTGGCGAAAACGCCCCAAGTCGCCGTCAATCAACAAGCCGGCGCAACCGGCAAGTTCGAACGAACCCGTCTAACCCCGAGCCGAAGGCGACAGGCGCTCCCCCGCGGTTAGAGCCGATACACCCGCTCGGCCACGCCGCCGCAAACCTGCGCCTGTTCCTCGGGCGAGAGCCGCGAGATGAAGTCGAGCCACACACCGGTCACTCGCTCGTAATCGCCGGAGAGGTTGCACATCGGCCAGTCGCTGCCGATCATCAGGCGGTCCGGGCCGAACGCGTCGAGCGCGACTTCCAGATACGGCGTGAAATCGTCCGGGCGCCAGGCGTTCCAATCGACCTCGGTCATCAGGCCGGAGATCTTGCCCACGACGTTCTCCCGCTTGGCAAGTTCCCGGATGCGTTCCTGCCAGGGCGAGAGGAGCCGGTTCTGCACTAGCGGCTTGCCGATGTGGTCGATGACGAACCGCTGGTTGGGAAAGGCGTCCACCAACTGCGTGGCGACGGGCAGGTGGGCGACATACACGAGAAGGTCGTAGCTGAGCCCGCGGGCCCCCGTCTCGGCGATGCCCCGCCGGAAGTCCTCGCCGAGCATGAGTTCGTCGTCAGGCTCGTCGTGCAGGATGTGCCGCACGCCTTTGAACTTGGGATGGACGACAAACTCGTCGAGTTGGGCGGCGACCCGCGGGCTCCGCAGATCGACCCACCCGACCACGCCGGCGATGAACGGGTGATGGTCCGCCAGCTCCAGGAGAAACCGCGTTTCGACCAGCTTGTGCCGCGATTGCAGTGCGACGCAGCCGTCAAAGTCGCGCGAGGCCAACAGCGGCTCGACCTCCTCCGGCAAACAATCCCGCTGCACTGGCTGCATCTCCGGCGACATCCACTGATGCTCCGCCGGATGGTATCGCCAGAAGCGGACGTGCGCGTCGATGCGCATCGGAAGCCTTCGGGTGTGAGACCTTTAACCGCGACGGAACGTTGGGAGGAACCGTTTAGCCGCGACGCCGCAGGCTCGCAGCGCCCTCACAAATCCTCCCCAGTATACCGGAAAACCCGTCGAGACGCAGCCGCGCCGCTACCTGAGGTTGCTCCAGAGGTCTTCCACTTCCTGCTTGAGCCGCTCGACGTCTGCCCGCAACTGGCGGATTTCCTCGCGGAGCTGGACGGCGTCGCCTGATTCCGTCAGCCCGGGGCTTGCTGTTCGCCCCGGCGTTTGGCCGGGGACGACCCCGGATTCCGACGTCGACGCTTGCATCGTTGCCCCGGCAGCGCCGGGGGCGAACGCGGCGGCGGGGCTGACCGTCGCGAGTGGCGAGGCGCCAACCACGCCGCCGCCGGCGTACTGGGCCTTGATCGCCGCCATCTCCCGGTCCAGGTACAGCGCGTGCGTAACGACCTGCCCACGACCCTCCGGGGTGAGCGAAACGACCAGCCCCTTGTGCATCAGCGACGCCAGCGTCGGTTTGAGGGCCGCGACGTCCGCAATGCCGTCGGCCATGCGGGCGGCCCGGCCGCGGAGTTCGCCCGCCGTTTGCGTCCCGCGGAGGAGCAGCTCCGCCATCACCGCCACTTCATCTCCCTCGATTACCATCCAGTCCTTCACGTAGTGGCGGTACTTCGGCACGCGCGAGGCGCCCTGCACTTCCCCAACCGCCCCCATTCCCCGCAGTTCCTCGAGCGTTTGTTCCACCTGGCTGTCGGTCAGGCTCATGACGGGATCGCGGTTGCTCTTTTGATTGCAGCCGGTGACGATCGCGTTGAGCGACAGCGGATAGGCGGCCGGCGTCGTCTTCGCTTTCTCGATCAGCACGCCCAGCACGCGGCGGCTCATCGAGGAGAGGGGGCGCCACTTCGGCGGAGTCTGGACGGTTTCTTCCATGGGTGGTGCGCGGTAGGTGGTGAAACAGCCGGGCGGCCGCTACAATCCGTTTTCGTAAGCGGCGGTTCTGTCAACCACAAGTGTAATGGTAAACCGTCTGGCATCCAACCGATCTTGCAACTGGAAAGGGAGACGAAGATGAAACGCTCCGGTGAAACGCGACTTGTCTGCGCAGTAATGGCGGTATGGGCAACGGCGCTCGCGCTGGCGCCCGTAGCTTGGGCCGAAGTCCGCTTGCCCGCCATCTTCGGCGACAACCTGGTCTTGCAGCAGACAACCGAAGCGCCGATCTGGGGCTGGGCCGATGCGAATGAAAAGGTGACGGTCTCGTTCGGTGAACAGACGGTAACGGCCACCGCCGACGCGCAGGGCAAGTGGAAGACCGCCGTGAAAACGCCATCCTTCGGCGGACCATTCACGCTCAAGGTCGCCGGCAAGGATTCCACGATCCAGCGGAAGAATGTCCTCGTCGGCGAGGTCTGGGTCTGCTCCGGCCAGTCGAACATGGAATGGTCGGTCCGCCGGGCCACCAACCCCGACGAGGAAATCGCCAACGCCCAATATCCCGAGATTCGGCTCTTCACGGTCAGAAAGTCGGTGAGCGACACGCCAGTGGACGACTGCCAGGGGCAGTGGGCGGAGTGTTCGCCGGAGTCGGTCGGCGATTTCTCCGCGGTCGCCTACTATTTCGGCCGCAAGCTTCACAAGGAACTCGGCATCCCGGTCGGCCTGATCAATACCTCCTGGGGCGGCACGCGGGCCGAGGCCTGGACCAGCGCCGAGGGCCTGGCGGGCGAACCCGACTTCCAGCCGATCCTCGATCGCAGCAAGCCGTTCAAGCCGGGCAATCCGCATCAGGGCTCGGTGCTGTACAACGGGATGCTTCACCCCGTCGTGCCGTTTGCCATCCGTGGGGCCATCTGGTATCAGGGCGAGTCGAACGTCGGCCGGGCGGTCCAATACGCCAGGCTTTTTCCCGCGATGATCGGCGATTGGCGGAAGCAGTGGGGCCAGGGCGACTTCGCCTTCCTCTTCGTACAGCTCGCGCCATTCCACTACGGAAATAACGGCCTGCTGCCCGAACTGTGGGACGCCCAACTCAAAACGCTGAAGACCGTCGAGAACACCGGCATGGCGGTGACGACCGACATCGGCGACTTCAGAGACATCCACCCCAAAAACAAGCAGGACGTGGGCGCCCGGCTGGCGCGATGGGCCCTGGCCGACACCTACGGCAAAGAGGTCGTCAAGAGCGGACCGATTTACACCGGCATGGAGGTTGAACACGGCGCCGTCCGCGTGCGGTTCGACCACGCCCAGGGCCTGAAAAGCCGCGACGGCAAACCGCTGACCGACTTCACCATCGCGGGCGAAGACGGCGAGTTTGCGCCGGCCACCGCCGAGATCGACGGGGAAACGGTTCTCGTTAAGAGCGATGCCGTCCAGGATCCCGTCGCGGTGCGGTGCGGTTGGAACAACACCGTCAACCCCAACCTGGTGAACGGGGAAGGACTGCCGGCCTCGCCCTTCCGCACGGATGATTTCGACTTGAAGACCAAAGGACAGTTGTAATCCATGCCCCATTCCGCCAAAGCCTTTTACGACCGCGTCGCCTTCACCGCGTCTCCCACGCTGGTTCCCCGGCTCTCGACCGAAGACCTGATCATGAACGGGTCGGAAGAGGGCGAAGGCCTCAAGGACTACCTGCTCTCGGAACCCGACGACCCCAGCCTGCTTGCCGGCAAACGGATCGCCTTGATCGCCACCGACGGCGTCGAGCAGATCGAGGTGACGGGGCCGATGGGCTGGTTCCGCTCCCGCGGGGCGACGGTCGAGGTGGTGTCGCCGCGCAAGCTCGACCTGCCGCCGAAATTCGGCGTGCAGATGCCGGACCAGCGGGACACGCACATCCTTACCATTCGCCTGATGGAAAACGCCGGCTATCTCAGAATCGACCGCTTCATCGACGAGGTGGCGACCGACGACTTCGACGCGATCATCATCCCCGGCGGCGCCTGGAACCCCGACTTTTTGCGGAGCGACCCGGCGGTGCTGCGGTTCGTTACGGATTTCTTCGCCACGGGCAAAACGGTCGCCTCGATCTGTCACGGTCCCCAGGTGCTGATCAGCGCCGATCTGGTCCGCGGCAAGAAGGCGACCTGCTATTGGGCGATGATGGTGGACTTGAAAAACGCCGGGGCCGAGGTGAGCGATACGCCGTGCGTGGTCGATGGCAACCTGATCACCGCCCGGTTCCCGTTCGATTTGCCGCCGTTTTCCCAGGCGATCGTGGAAGCGGTTACGAAGGCGGATGTCGGAAAACTGAGCTAAACGGCGACGTTCCGTCGCCGGCTAAACGGGGAGGTTCCGTCGCCGGCTAAACGGGGACGCCGCCTTCCGCCTTCCAACTTCCGCCTTCCGACTTCACCATGTCTCCCCGCCTCGGCCTTACCGTTACGCTTGGCGTGGTCATGCTTTCGCTCTTGGCCGCGCTGTTGGTGTTGTGGATCATCCTGGCCATCTTCGGGTTGCTGGCCGATCCCGACTCGGGCCCGCTGATCGTCACGTTGATGAGCGTGGGCACGGTCCTTTTGGTAACGCTGATTGTGGGTGTTTCGCTGTATCTCGCGCTGTCGGTCCGCGCGATCAATTTGACGCGGCGGCAATCGAACTTCATCGACGCGGTGACGCACGAATTGAAGTCGCCCATCGCCTCGCTCAAGCTGTACCTGCAAACGCTGGTGCGTCGGCAACCGGCGCCGGCCGAGGCGGCGGACTTTTACGAGTCGATGCTCGAAGACTGCGAACGGCTCGACACGCTCATCAACCAGGTGCTGCTGGCGGGGCGGTTGGAGCGCAGGGACACCGAAGGCGAGGCGGCGCCCATCGATTTGCCGGAACTGATCGTCGAATGCGCCGACATGGCCTGCCTCCGCTACCGCGTGGATCGCGCGTGCGTGGAGATCGACGCCCAGCCGTGCGAACTGGTCGGCCGACGGATCGATCTCGACATGCTCTTCCGCAATCTGATCGACAATGCGGTGAAATACGCCGGCGCCGAGCCGCGGGTGCGGATCGCGCTTCGGCGGCAGGAAGACGGCAGAATCGTCTTTACCGTCGCCGACAACGGCCGCGGCATTCCCCCGCGGCTACGGCGCAAGGCGTTCCGCCGGTTCGAGCGGCTGACCCAGGAACTCACGCGCGAGAAGCCGGGCGCCGGACTGGGCCTGTATATCGTCCGCACCATCGTCCGGCGGCTTCGCGGAGCGGTGAAAATTCGCGATAATCCGGAGGGCGGCGCCATCTTCGAGTTGACGCTACCGCCAAACCTCGCCCCGCCACGACGCCGAACAAACCGCGACGAGAACTAAATAAGCCATCGTGATTCTGAGAGGCCGCAGGGGGTCGGGAGTCTTTTTCGGTCAACATGTTCGCCATCGGATCGTCGGCCGGACCGAAAAAGACTCCCGACCCCTTCCCTCCCCGAATCGTGCAACGTCATTTAGCCGTCATCAAAGCACGATGTCCGCCGACGCCTCCGCCCCGCCGCCACAACAACCTGCCGCCGACGCGACGCCCCCCGATCCCACCGCCATGCCTCACATCCTGGTGGTCGAGGATGAGGAGCACCTGGCGGCCGGCATCCGCTACAACCTCGAGGCGGAAGGCTTTCGCGTCACCGTCGCCGGCGACGGGGCGACCGCGCTCAAACTCATCGAACAGTACGCCCGCCGATTTCAACTCGTCATTCTCGATCTCATGCTGCCGCGGCTCAGCGGTTACAGCGTGTGCGAGGCCCTGCGAACCGCCGGCCGGGAGTTGCCCGTGCTCGTCTTGTCCGCCCGCACGCTCGCGGAGGACCGCACCCGCGCCTTCGACGTCGGCGCCGACCAGTACTTGATGAAGCCGTTCGATTTGGACGAGTTCTTAAGCCGCGTCCGCAACCTGCTCTCCGCGGCCCGGCGGCGGAGCCAGCAAGGGCTTGTCGAGGAGCCGCTTGCCGAGTATCGCTTCGGCGACACGAAGATCAATTTCCAGACGCATGAGGTGACGGTCCGCGGGAATCCCGTCCGCATGACCAGCCTCGAAATCAAACTGCTGAAGTACTTCGTGCAGCACGCAGGCCGGGTGATTCCGCGGGCGGAACTGCTCGAGAACGTGTGGGGAATGTCGGGCGACGCCCACACCCGGGCGCCCGACCAGTTTATCCGGCGGCTGCGGAAGGCGTTCGAGAAGAAGCCGAGCCAACCGCGGCACTTCCTCACCATCCGCGACGCGGGCTACCGCTTTTCGGCGTCGGGGGAGTGAGATCCCTGGGGCTTTTGTAGCTTGTAGTAAGAAAATGACGGGGTGGCGCCCCCTGAGCCCTTCAGGGCGGTGGGCGTGGACGGGTGGCGCCCCCTGAGCCCTTCAGGGCGGTGGGCGTGGACGGGTTCCCACGCCCATCGCTCCCGGTGACTCGCCGCAAACGTACACGAAAGATTGACCACCACGGCGCCGCGGCGATGATCCAGAATGACTCGCTATGGGCGTGCCACCCGCAGGTTGCGGGCTACTAATTCCGCGCCGGAAGCCAATGGTCCTGCTCGGGATCGAAGAAGCCTTCCACGTTCCGCGAGCGGACGCTGCCGTCGCCGTACAGGACGTTGATCCGCCCGAAGTGCCGACCCTCGATGTAGGGGTTCATGAAGCGGTTCTCCGCGTCGCTCCAGTAGAAATCGCTGGAGCCGACCTCATCCACGTCGATCACCGATTTGCCGTAGTCGGTAATCAGCACCTGCACCGGGTGGGTCCGCTGGGCGCTGGTCGCCTGGTTGTTCATGCCGTAGCTGGAAGGAGCGCCGCCGGGCGCCGTGAGGATCCGCGTGTTTTCGCCGGGGAAGGTGGTGTGGGCCGTATGCACAATAAACGTCTTGCGATCCGACGTGAGTTCGACCTGTTCGGCGCCCCATTCGTAGCCGCGGCTGCCCTGCCCGGTGGGATACGTGACGTCGGGGTTGCCCAAAATGGGGTCGGTTTGGTTGAGCGTATGGTCTTCGCAGATGAAGCCAATAATCTCGGCATTGAAGGTCATCTTCATGTTTTTGAGCGTTATGTTGGACGAATTGACTCCGTCCATGTGCCAGTAGAAGACGTCCACCAGCGTGCCGGCGGGGATCGTCTTGGACGGGCCAGTGGACGAATAGTACTTGGCCTGATAGCAGTCGACCTTGACATCCGTCGGCAGGGTAAAGCTGCCCCGCTCGAGAAACAGATACGTCGTGTCGTTGGATGCGATATCGGCGTTGGATGCGCCGCTCTTGTCGAACCGCATGTCTTTCACAAGCGGGCCGCGAAATGCCACCGGGCCCTCCAGGTTGGCGCTACCTCCGCCACCCGTGTTATCCAGGTCGCTGGGGCAAACGTACATCGCGGATTTGTTTTCCAGATGCGGCAGCAGTTCCGAGGTCCATTGGCTGGCGAGGCCCAAGGCCGCGCTGTCGCCTCGAATCGACCGGATCTTGAAGTAGGCCACGCCGATCTGGTGCAAGTTGTTCTGGCACACGGCGCTCCGCCCCGCCTCCCGAGCGGCTTGAACGGCCGAGAGCAGCAAGGAAATCAACAGGGCGATGATCGCGATCACCACCAACAGTTCCACCAGGGTAAATCCGCGACGTCGCATGAGTGGCGCTCCGTAGTAGAAGGTGTCCCCGAGCGAGCACGCCTGACCGGGCAAACGCCCATCGCCGACCCGCCGGCGCTCGCGACCGTATACTTAACACACCGCCGCACGATTTGCAATCCCTGGACAAAGGGGTGGGTGGCCGGGTTTCCTGGGGAGCCGGTGGAGGGGGCCGAGGGTTCCCTCAGGGGCTTTCGCCTGTTACGATGGTTAAGGTGGACTGCAAAAGGAAGCGGGCCGGATTGGGTGATTGGGCTTAACCGGGCAGTAACATGACCGTATCGACCGAATCGCTGCAAACGGACGCCCCGCCGGCTCGCAAGCCGCCGCCCCACGCCTCGGCTCCGCAAGACCCGCGGCCGGGCCCGCCGCCACGGCGCCCGCGGCCGTCCGCCGGCGCTGCGGAGGAGCCGCCGCCGGAAGGCGCGCCGCAACACGACGCCCCATCCCGCCGAAAGGCGTGGATGGCCGTCCCGGCCTGGCTCGTCAGCATGGTGGTGCATATCGGCCTGGTGCTGGCGCTGGCCTTTCTCACGTTTCGCTTGACTCCGCCCTACGATCCGGAAGCCGTGTTCGTCGTCAATCCGACCGACGAGCCGCTGGAAGTCGAGGAACTCAAGCTGGAAGAGATGACGGTTGACAACCACGACGTCACGGCCGCGGCGGCGGAACTGCCGGACCCCGCGCTGTCGGCCGAGTTCGAGCCCGCCACGCCCGATACGCTGGAAGTGGACGTGGACATCACCGGGGACGTGGACAACGTCTTCGGCGATCTCAGCGCCCTGCTTGAAGTCGACTCCGGCGGCGCCGGCAAAGATGTGATGGGGATCGGCAAGGCCGTCTTCTTTGGCGTCGAAACCACCGGGACCCGCTTCGTTTACGTGGTCGACAATTCCAACAGCATGAACGGCGGCAAGTTCGAGTCCGCGGTGCACGAGTTGATCAAGTCGGTCGGCGGGCTCGACGAATACAACGAGTTCTACGTGATCTTCTACAGCGACATGGCGTATCCCCTGTTCTATCCGCAGGGGGCCCGCGGGATGGTGAAGGCCACGCCGGAGAACAAACAGAAGCTGGTGTCATGGCTGAGCACGGTGGAACGGTGCCTGCAAACCCGCGGCGAGGACGCGATGAAAGCCGCGTTCGTGCTCCAGCCGGACGTGATCTATCTTCTCGGCGATGGTTCGTTCACCGACAAGGCGGTGGAGAAGACGCTGGCGACGTCGGTCCCCGATGTCACCATCCACACGTTGGGGTTCGGGATGAACGCCAAGGCTCGGGAGGGGTTTGAGAATATCGCCAGGCGGTTCGGCGGCAAGTTCCACGAGATTGCCATTAGCCCCGCCGCCAAAAAGCTGTCCGAGACGCTCAAGCGGCCGAAGAATAACTCACCCCACGGGGCGTGGGGGCTGGCCCTGGGGCAGAGGAAGCCCGGTGGGGGTAACCAGAAAGCCGGCGGCGGCAAGAAACGCGGGGGCGGCAAGAAGGCGGGGAATCGGTAAGGGCGGCGCCCTGGTGGCGTGTTCTCGCAGCCCATCTCCCGGGCAGAGCCGGCGGCTAACCGTTCCTGGCGCAGGCGAAGTACGCCGCCAGGGCTTCGCGGGTCGGCCGCACGTCGTGGACGCGAATGATCTGCACGCCTTGCTCGGCCAGCGCGACGGCGGCGCCGATGGTGGCGGCGGTCCGGTCGGCCTCTTGGTCGCCGATGATCCTTCCTAAAAACGCCTTGCGAGAGTGCCCCACTAACAAAGGCTGCCCCAACGCGTGAAAGCGATGGCAGTTGGCCATCAGCGTCAGGTTGTGGGCGTGCGTCTTGCCGAACCCGATCCCGGGATCGACGCAAATCCGCTCGGCGGCGATCCCCGCGGCGATCAGCGCGTCGCGGCGCCGCCGCAAATACTCGAGTATCTCTTCGACCACGTTTTCGTACCGCGGGTCATCCTGCATCGTCCGCGGGTCGCCCAGCATGTGCATGCAGCAGACGCCGGCCAGCGTCTCGGCCGCCAGGGCCGGCATGGCGGGATCGCCCGTCAGCCCGGTCACGTCGTTGATGATTTCGGCGCCGGCGGCGACCGCCTGGCGCGCCACGGCGGACGACGACGTGTCGATCGAAATCGGAATCTCGCACGCCGGCGCCAGCCGCTCGATCACGGGCATCACGCGGCGCAACTGCTCGTCGTCGGCCACGGCCAGGGCATACGGCCGGGTGCTCTGGCCGCCGACATCGATCAGATCGGCGCCCTCGTCGATGAGCCGCCACGCGTGGTCCAGCGCTTGCCGGGGATCCAGAAATCGCCCTCCGTCGGAAAAGCTGTCGGGCGTGATGTTGAGAATACCCATCAGCCGCGGCGTCGCGCCCAGCGTCAATGCGCGGGTCTTCAGCCGCCAAACGCCGGCGCGGGAACAGGCGGGAAGGAACATCGCAACAGGGGCTGGCGAGTGCGTTCGACCAAAGGGGTCGGGAGTCTTTTTCGGTCGTCGATGAACAACATGGGCGCCGGTCTGGCCGAAAAAGACTCCCGACCCCCTCCACTCAGGCGAAATCCGAAACAAATCACAAATCCAAA
>Ga0180438_10002719_pt1 | contig 28094 bp, 19 predicted proteins | sample SS_ome_12_FD_132455 | JGI IMG/M metagenome (GOLD analysis project Ga0180438, IMG submission 132455) | Hypersaline lake sediment archaeal communities from the Salton Sea, California, USA - SS_3_D_2 metaG | ecosystem: Environmental > Aquatic > Non-marine Saline and Alkaline > Hypersaline >...
CAGTACCATCCCGCCCCCGCCGCCGTAGGGTTCATCATCCGTAACGTGGTGGCGGTCCGGGGCCCAATCACGAATATTATGACATTTTACATCCATAAATCCGCCCTGGCGCGCGCGCTGCAAGATGCTCGAATCCAGATAGGGTTCAAATACATCCGGGAATAGCGTGAAAATTTCGAATTGAACCACGGGCTGTAATGGACTTGGGGATAGCAATCCATGGTTATGATTTGATTCCACAAGTTGCTCCTGAGGCAGATATTTTGATTTATTTTACCTGCTCGAGATTCTAGTCGCGGGGAGTTCGTTTGGCAAGATCAGGCAGAATTGTTAAATCTATCCGAACCTTACTTTAAGGATGGCTTAGAACAGAATAAGACGAGCCATATCTGCTTGACTGCAAATCTTTTACGATGGTAATATGATTGCATGTATCTGCGCGGAAATGGATTGAATATGACCCGCCGCCCGAAGCGGCGTCCTAACCTGTTTCGGATTATTCTCCTTTTAATCCTGATCGGGGCCGCGCTTTATATCAATCAAGTCGTTGTGCCTGCAACGCCGCCGCTGTTCGTCCCCACTGCAACCCAAACTCGGAGTCCAGAATCATTTATCAACCAGGCAGAAGAACTTTTAAACGAAGGAAAGCTTACCCAGGCTGCCGATTCCTATAAAGAAGCCATAACCGTCAATCCTTACAACCCCTCAAACTATATTAACCTGGCTCGGATTCAAGTCTGGCTTGGGGAATACGATGAAGCCATTCTCAATACCCAGAACGCCTTGCTGCAAAATCCCAACAATCCTCTGGCGCATGCTGTACAGGGGTGGGCGCTCAGCTTCCAGGAAAAATATTCCGAAGCCGAGGTTGAAATTTTGAAAGCCCTGGATTTGGATCCGAATAATGCCCTGGCTCACGCCTATTATGCTGAAATATTGATCAATCAGAACGATTTTGGTTTGTATGAGAAAGCGGCTAACGAGTCAAAAATCGCACAGGAGCTCGACCCCACTTTGCTCGAAACGCACCGCATACGCGGGATTGTGCTCTTCAACACTCAAAATTTAGATCAGGCTGTGGATGAATTCCAAGCCGCCATCGCGATTAATAAGAATATTGCTAATTTACACCTTTATCTGGGAGTCACTTACAAAGCCCTTGGTCAATTCGACCAAGCCCAGGAGGTCTTGCTAGCGGCATACGCCTTGAACCCGTACGATTCAATTGCACTCACAGAACTCTCCCGGGCGTTTTTTGCGGATGGGCGCTATGCTCAAGCCGCCCAATATGCCGAAGAGGCGGTAGAGGTTGAAGAGGGGGATGCCAGACTGCATGGAAACTTAGGAATCGTCTATTATAAAAACAACGAATTCGATAAAGCCATTAAGGAGCTTGCCCTGGCAGTACGCGGCGGCGTTTCAGAAAATGGGGCGGCTGTTGAAGGTATACCGCTCGAATACGGAAGGGTGGAGGAATATTACTGGTATTATGGTTTTTCCCTGGCGCGCGCTAACCGCTGCGCAGAAGCTGTGCCTGTATTCCAGGAACTGCTCACCGGCGTTCCCGACGACGAAATTGCGGTCTACAACGCAACCGAGGGGTTGGCAATCTGTCAGGCAAACGCAGAATCTCCGCCGCCAACACCAACTTCAGAAGAAACTTCCGAACCTGACACACAAACCTGATGGAACGCAAAATTGTCGGCAAACGGCCTACATTCCGACCAACCCGCAAAGGCTCTAATTTACTTCGCATTTCTATCCTGCTGGCGCTGATACTGGCTAGCGTGTGGTTGCTACTGAGCGTCCAGCGCGGCGAACTCAAGTCCCCATTTGAACCCACACCAACCGCGACCCGCAAAGCAGAATCTCTATTTCTCGAAGCGGAGGCATATTTTGAAGCCGGCAAGCTTGATGATCCCAGCAATACCGTTTTAACCAGCGATTTACCTCCTATCAACGACGCCATTGAAGCTTACCAGGCGGCTTTGGATAAAGATCCGGATAACGCTGATGCGTGGGCAGAATTAGCCCGCATCCAGGCATATTCCTCCAGCATGCTGCCCAGTGATACGGACCGCCTAGAGCGCCTGCAAGAGGCTATGGTATCAGCGGATATGGCGGTGGAAAAGGCGCCTGATGACAGTACTGCCCATGCCATCCGCGCATTTGTGCTTGACTGGTACGCGTACAACTCGCTTCTATCGGATGAGGAAACAGAGGAACTGCTAATTGATGCTGAGCGGGAGGCTACGCGCGCTTTTCAGCTGGACCCGGAAAATGCCCTAGCCCTGGCTTATTACGCGGAAATCCTGGCCGACCAGCAGAAATGGTTACAAGCCGAGAAATATGCCTCCCAGGCTGTCGCCCAGGACCCCAACTCGATGGATACCCACCGGGTCTACGGTTATGTACTGGAGACTCTGGGGCAGTACAACAGCGCTATCCAACAGTACCAGCGAGCCGCTGAAATTACCCCTAATATGACTTTTTTGTACGTCCGCATCGGTCAAAACTTTCGCGAGGGGATCCGCAATCCAGAGCGCGCCCTGGAATACTTCGACCGGGCAGCAAGGATTGAGGAACAATTGGGTGTCGAAAACCCGGTGCCTTATCTTGAGATCGCCAGAACATACGGCCAGCAGGGTCAATTCTTCGCAGCCTCGATCAATGCGGAAAAAGCATTAGCCTTAGACCCAATGCGCGCCCATACATATGGTCAATTCGGATTGATTTACCGCCGGGCGCGCAACTATGAAGGCGCACTGCCGTTATTAAAATGCGCAGTGCGCGGCTGTACAGCGGCCGAAAACGAACTCGGGGGTGTTGATGTGGAAGGTCTCCCACTGTCTAGCTTACAGGTAGCATACTATTACCTGGAATACGGCACTAATCTGGCATTTCTAAGCCGCCCGAACGAAAACTACTGCCAGGAGGCGTACAAAGTGCTCCAGGAAGTGCGTGCCGCTTATCCAGATGATCCGACAATTATTCCTATCGTTGAAGACAGCGAAGGAATCTGCAGGAGGTTGGAGGGAGGTTATACACCGCAGCCGACCGAAACTCCTGATCCGAACATTACACCCGAACCCGGGGAAATGACGGATACATAGCCTATCCCTTTATATATCCACACCAGATTGTAAATTTTATATAAGAATCTATTAACATCCCTTGACGTATAAAAGGGAGTTTAGTATTATTCCCAAGCGATTTAGCACTCACTTATTTTGAGTGCTAAATTTATGTAAAATATATTCAAAATTTTTTCAGGAGGTAAGCATGTCTATGACTCTCAAACCCCTAGGGAACCGCGTTGTGGTCGAACCGATCGAACAAGAAGACGTCACCGCAGGTGGAATTGTTCTTCCCGAAACCGCTAAGGAAAAACCACAAAAAGGCACTGTCCTTTCCGTTGGACCCGGCGAAAGGGATGAAGACGGAAAATATATCCCAATGGACGTAAAAGAAAGTGACAAGGTCCTGTTCGCCAAATATTCAGGTACAGAGATTAAAGTCGAAGGCAAGAAACTGCTTATATTAAAAGAAAGCGACTTGCTCGCAATCGTTTTAGAATAATCCCCCAAAATTGAAGGAGTAAAGACGCATGGCTAAACAAATAGTATTTTCTGAAGATGCACGCCGCCGTTTACAGCGCGGCATGGAAACATTAGCAGAGGCTGTATCCACTACACTAGGACCTAAGGGCCGCAACGTAGCCCTTGATAAGAAATTCGGCTCCCCCACCATCACCCACGACGGTGTGACCGTCGCCAAGGAAATCGAATTGGAAGATCCGTTCGAGAACATGGGTGCCCAGCTGCTCAAAGAAGCCGCTACAAAAACGAATGATATCGCCGGTGACGGCACAACCACCTCGACCGTATTGGCTCACGCAGTTGTCGTCGATGGCATGAAAAACCTGGCTGCTGGCGCCAACCCGATGTTGCTGAAACGCGGGATTGAAGCTGCCACCAAAGCCGCTGCCGAACAGATCAACAAACAATCCATTGATCTCACCACCAAGGAAGAAATTGCTAACGTAGCATCCATTTCCGCTCAGGATCGCGTGATCGGCGATTTGATCGCAGAAGTCATGGACAAAGTTGGTAAAGACGGCGTTATCACCGTTGAAGAATCTAAAGGTCTTGAATTTGAAACCGAGTATGTAGAAGGTATGCAGTTTGATCGCGGTTATATCTCACCTTACTTCATCACAGACCCCGAACAGATGGAAGCCGATGTCCCCGAACCTTATATCCTCATTCACGACAAGAAGATCTCTGCTGCTACCGATATCGTTCCTCTCCTGGAGAAATTGGTACAGGTTGGCAAGCGCGATCTGGTGATTATTGCTGAAGACATCGATGGTGAAGCTCTGGCCACATTGGTTTTGAACAAACTGCGCGGCATGCTCAATGTTGTCGCGATCAAAGCTCCTGGTTTCGGTGACCGCCGCAAGGCAATGCTCCAGGATATCGCTATCCTCACCAATGCGAACGTGATCTCTGAGGAGACCGGTCGCAAACTGGACAGCACAACTGTTGAAGACCTGGGTCGTGCTGAAAGAGTTGTCGTAACCAAGGACGACACCACAGTTGTCGGCGGCAAAGGAGACACATCCAACATCAAAGGCCGCATCGAGCAGATTCGCGTCGAAATCGAAAAAAGCACCAGCGATTACGACAAAGAAAAACTTCAAGAGCGTCTGGCGAAACTCTCCGGCGGCGTTGCCATCATTCGTGTTGGTGCAGCCACTGAGACTGAACTCAAAGAAAAGAAGCACCGCGTTGAAGATGCACTCTCCGCTACACGCGCAGCCGTAGAAGAGGGAATCGTCCCTGGCGGCGGCGTAACACTGATCAACGCCCAGGCTGCCTTAGAGAAGTTAAAGGTCGAAGGCGATGATGCCAAGATCGGCGTCAGCATTGTGCGGCACGCTTTAGAAATGCCGCTGCGCAAGATCGCTGAGAACGCCGGAAAAGAAGGCTCAGTAATCCTGGAAGGCGTACGCCGAGCCCAGGCAGAAAAAGGCAACAGGCAGGTGGGATTCGACGTTTTGAAAGAGGACTACCTCGACATGGTCGAAAACGGCGTGATTGATCCCGCCAAGGTCACCCGCGGCGCTCTGGAGAACGCAACCTCCATCGCGGCTATGATCCTGACCACAGAAGCCCTGATTACAGATATCCCCGAAGAAGAAAAAATGCCCGCAGGGCCCCCAATGCCTGAATACTAAAAATCAACCTGATTCAGGTTGTTGAACCCGGTTTGGAAATGCATGCAGAAGCTTTCCGATCCGGGTTCTCTTTTTAAACATCCTTGAGGCGCTTCTTTGACAAATAGACTTATCCATGCTACAATCCGCCCGATTTTCATGGAGGTTGGCATACCGGCCGGACCAATACCGGCCTCTCAGTGATTTCAATCAACGATTAGGTAGATCTTCGTTGGTGCTTAATATTTCGAGCGATAAGCTTAAAACTTAACAAATGTAACTTCGAGCCCGGCTGGTCCACTATTGGCGGGGCTTTTGATTTTTTTCAAGGAAAACCATATGAGTGATAAAAAATTAAGAATTATTCCCCTGGGAGGATTGGGGGAAGTCGGCAAGAACATGATGGCCTATGAATACGGCAAGAATATATTGATCGTCGATACGGGCTTGATGTTTCCCGAGAACGATATGCTGGGGATTGATTACATCGTCCCAGATTTTGAATATTTGATGGATAAAACCCAATGGGTGCGCGGCATCGTCGTTACCCACGGTCATGAGGACCACACTGGCGCAATCAACCATGTGCTCGAATATGTGGACGCTCCTATTTACGCGACTTCGCTCACCCGCGGACTGCTGGAAGTCAAACTTTCACGCGGCAAGATGCTCAATAATGCCCAATTGAATACCGTGAATGCGGGTGACACGGTGAAAATCGGGCCATTTACGGTTGAATTTTTCCACGTCTGCCATTCAATACCCGACGGCGTGGGTTTGGGGATTACGACCCCGGCAGGACTGGTTGTTCACTCCGGTGATTACAAGTTCGACCACACCCCGGTTGACAATTGGCCTACGGATTATGCAGCCCTTGCGGAATTTGCCGGTAGAGGCGTACTGGCTTTGCTAGCCGACTCAACCAACGCCGACCGTCCCGGGTGGACGCCTTCCGAGCGGGTGATCGACCCGGCTTTTTTTGAAGTCTTCCACAATGCTCCCGGCCGTATCATTATTTCCAGTTTCGCCTCTCTGATCTCACGCATGCAACAGGTCGGTAATGCAGCCATGCAAGCAGGACGAAAAATGGCATTTGTTGGGATGAGCATGAAAGAAAATGCAAAAATGGCTCGCAAGTTGGGCTATCTTAACCTTCCCGACAATTTAGTAGTCAATCTCGAGCAGGCGCTCAAGATGAAAGATCATGAAATTGTTTTGATGTGCACCGGGACGCAAGGCGAACCCACGTCCATCCTTGGCAGACTTTCGATGGGGTCAAACCGCCAGTTTGATATCAAATCCGGCGATACCGTCGTCCTATCCTCACATCCCATACCTGGAAACGAAGAAATGGTCTACCGTACGATCAACCGCCTCTTCCGGCGCGGCGCAAACGTGATTTACGAAGATACCGCTCCCGTGCATGTCTCCGGACATGCCGCACAGGAGGAGATGAAACTGCTGCTGCACCTGGTACGTCCCAAATTTTTCATCCCCATCCATGGAGAACTGCGCCACCTAAAACAGCACGCTATCATCGCGGAAGAAGTAGGCATCCCGCCTGAAAACATTGAAGTGATCGAAAACGGACAGGTAGTCGAGTTCCAGGACGGCAAGATGAAAATCGCGGAACGCATTCCGGGCGGGTACGTATTCGTGGACGGCGCAGGTGTGGGAGACATCGGTCCCAGTGTTGTCCGTGAGCGCGAAGCACTAGCACGTGATGGTTTTGTTCTGGTGCATCTGGTCATGGATCGCAATACATGCGTCTTAACCGAGCAGCCTGAAATTATCACGCGCGGCTTTATTTACCAGCGCGAAGAAGGCGATTTGCTCGCAGAAACCCGCAAACTGGTTGAGGACGGTGTACGCTGCGGAAATGGCAATCTGCAGAAAGATTTAGAACAATCGGTCAAGTCTTTTTTATACAGCAAGACCAAGCGCCGGCCGATGGTCTTTGTAACCATGATCCAGGCTTAAAGGATATCCCCCTTATTTTCTCCTACGGGTGCGACTGGAGCGCAGGATCGACCAGATCAAGCGCATTCCCAAAACACACATCACCACAAATCCGAACAGGATAATCCAAGTGATAATTCCCCACGGCCAGGTTAAATCAAGATTGGGAATGAGCAGGGCAAGCGACACCAGGAACGCGCCTACCAGCACACCATAAATAATGCGATTTGCGACCCGGTCAATCCGGTCAATGGTTTCATCCAATTGGGGCACTTCCACATCGATACCAAAGTCGCCGCGCTCCAGTTGGTCCAGAACATTTGTCGTCTGGCGCGGGAAGTTGCTGAATAATTCGTTCCAGTCCGTTAGCATCCGCAATACGGATGGTCCCCAGGAAGATGGCAGCAGGACTTGGCGGATTAATTTTCCTAAATACGGTCTGGTAGCTGCAAACATATCGAAGTCGGGATCCAAACCAAGACCAACTCCCTGCAGCAGCATGATGGTCTTGATCAATAATAAATAATCACTGGGAATTCGCAGACTGTGCTTGTATATGATTGGTTCCAGGCTGTTCATCACTTCGGTGACAGGTATCTCCTGGATGGGAAGGCCATAGTAGCGCAGCAGGATACGACGCAGCTCGCGCGCTAATACGATTCGATCCACCCGGGAGCCGGCGATTCCCATCCGCACCAGCTGGTCGACAATCCCTTCTGTATCTCGCTGCACAACCAGGATCAATAATCGCGCCAGGTCGATGCGATCGCTCGTTTCCAGGCGGCCGACGGTTCCAAAATCAATAACACCGATCACCTCCCCGGGTAGTATTAGCAAGTTGCCCGGATGCGGGTCTGCGTGAAAGAAACCGTCCTCCAGCACTTCTTGAAGGACGAAGCGCGCTGCTGTATCAGCCAACCGTTTGCGGTTATATCCGGCCGCGTCCAATGCGGCAATATCGTCAATTTTGATCCCGGATATACGCTCCATCACCAGCACGCGCCTGGTTGAATAATCCCAATAAATTTTTGGCACCTTTAAGTGAATCTCTTTAATAAAATTTTCCCTGAACTGGTCAGCGCTCCTGCCTTCTTTCTTAAAATCCAGCTCGCCTCTCAAATTATTCGAAAATTCTTCCGCAAATTCGACTGCGTCGTACCGTTCACCAATCGCTGTACGCTCCTGCGCCAGCTGCGCAAAGTCCTGCAGAATATCCAGGTCCAGGTTGACCACTCTTTCGATATCCGGCCGCAGCACTTTGACAACCACCTCCTGTCCTCGAGGCAAAATGGCATGGTGGACCTGCCCTAATGAAGCTGCCGCGAAGGGTTTCGGATTAAAATAGGCGAATACTTCTTGAATAGACGCCTCCAATTCTGTCTCGACCAGGTCCCGGATCGGTTCCCAGGGACCGGTCGGAACCTGGTCTTGGAGCAAACGCAGTTCATCAATAAACTCTGGCGGAAGCAAGTCCGCCCGGGTGCTCAGCACCTGCCCGACTTTTATGAACGTCGGTCCCAACTCCTCCAGAGCTAAGCGGATGCGCTGCGGTAGCGATACTTCCTCTTCAATCGCAGGTTTGCGCCGCAGCAGCCGCCGCGGGATATTCAGCTGATCACTCAAGCCCAATTGAGCCAGGACCGCCCCGAATCCATAATCAACAAGGATTCCTGTGATTTCGCGATATCTCCTTAGGTGTCTCGGTCCAAGGTGCATCTGGTTGCTGTTTGATATTGATGATTAACAAGCTTCAGGAATAAACTTCTTTGTCTTGTCTGCTTCTTATGATTTTGATAATTTCAATAACTACGAATACGACCACGCTAGCAGCCAGGCATATCAGCAGGTCCAGCGCTGATAAGGGTTTGGTTTTAAAAACATTCTGCAGGAATGGGACATATATTAGCGCAAGCTGGAGCAGACCGCCCAGCAGCACCGCGCCCACCATCAGCCGGTTTGAAAACACCCCGATTTTGTATAACGGATCGATAAACGAACGCGTTGCTAGCGCATTTCCCATCTGCGCCAGAACCAGCGTCGTGAACACCATCGTCCGCCACACACCGTTCGGATCTTTAACCCAGTAGATATAACCAACCCCCAGGGATACAAGTCCTAAAAGTACGCCAATCCAGATAATTTGCATTCCCAGACCGCGGCTGAAGATACTCTCCTGCGGATTAAATGGGGAACGCTTCATTATGCCCCTTTCGCCTTTCTCTTCCGCTAGCGCCAGACCCGGCAGTCCATCTGTCACCAGGTTGATCCACAGAATCTGTAAAGGCAGCAGCGGCAAAGGCATCCCAATGAACGGGCCAACCAGCATCAAGAATAACTCACCTGTGTTGCTTGACAGGGTGTATTTAATAAATTTCCGGATATTGTCGAAGATCATGCGTCCTTCTTCGATAGCCGCCACGATGGTTGTGAAATTGTCATCTAACAGGACCATATCGGAGGCTTCTTTCGAAACATCTGTACCGGTGATTCCCATCGCCACACCAATATCCGCTCTTTTTAATGCCGGCGCATCATTCACACCGTCTCCGGTCATGGCCACAATTTCACCTTTACTTTGCAGCGCCTCAACAATGTTCAGCTTATGCTCTGGCGCCACACGCGCATACACCGAAATATCCTCAACCTTTTCTTCAAGTTTATCTTGATCCAGCTGTGATAAATCTCCTCCGGATAAATAATGATCATTTTCTGCAATATCTAAATCCCTGGCGATTTGTAAAGCCGTCAGGGGATGGTCGCCTGTGATCATAACAGGGCGGACACCTGCGGTCTTTGCGGTAGCTACTGCATGCTTTACTTCTGGTCGGGGAGGATCCATCATAGCAATCATGCCAACGAAAATCTGTTCCTTTTCCACCGATTCGTCATCTTCCGGGAGATCAGGGCAATCGCAAATGCGGATCGACACACCCAGTACACGCTGCCCCTGTTTGGCGAAGTTCTCATTGGCTTTTAAAATACGTTCGTGCAGTGTTTCATCCATTGGCACGAATTGATTTTCAACCAGCACCCGGTCTGAAATCTCAAGCAGTCCATCTATAGCGCCTTTTGTAATCATCACATAAGGCGCATCCTTCCAGGGCAGGTCTGACTGCTGGATTTCAGGGCTCATCTGGTGTACTGTGGTCATTCGCTTTCGTTCCGATGTGAAGGGTACTTCATCCACCCGAGGCCATTCTTTTTCCAATTCCTCTTTATCAAATCCTAATGCTTTCGCCGCCAGCAGCAGTGCTCCTTCGGTGGGATCTCCGATCGCTCTTGCAACTCCTTGCGAATCGACTTCCAAAATCGCGTCGTTGCATAACGCCCCCGCACGCACCAACACGCTCAACGCATTCAGGTGGGGATCGGCATCCTCCGCAATTAAACGCGCTCTCACCAGCCTGCCCCTGCGGTCTAACAGTGTTTGCAAATCTTCTGTATTGCCGGCTACATCTAAGATAGTCACGGTCATGCGGTTTTCCGTGAGCGTACCGGTCTTATCCGAACAGATGACCGTCACCGAACCCAGCGTCTCAACCGCCGGCAGTTTTCGGATCAATGCATTTCGTTTGAGCAGCCGCTGGGAACCCAGCGCCAGGGTGATCGTGACCACCGCCGGAAGACTTTCAGGTATAGCTGCGACTGCCAGGCTGATTCCCGTCAGGAACAACTCTTCCAAGTCATTGCCTCGTAAAAGACCGCTCACAACCACGATGACGATAATGACCAACGCCACCAGAGCCAGCACCTTTCCAAGTCCTCCCAGCCTTTTCTGCAGCGGGGTTTGATCGTCGCCAACTCCCTGGATTAGATCGGCGATATTGCCCAGTTCTGTTTTCATCCCGGTCTCTGTCACCACAGCTGTACCGCGCCCATAGGTCACGATGGTGCCCATATAAAGCATATTTAAACGGTCACCTATCGAAAGATCTTTTCCTGTGATGGCCCCATCTGTCTTCTCGACCGGTTCAGATTCACCTGTCAAGGCTGATTCCTGGACCTTCATATTAATTGTTTCCAGTATACGGCAGTCCGCTGGTACCAAGTTGCCTGCTTCAAGCAAGACGACATCACCCGGGACCAATTCCGTGGAGGCGACCTCCGTGATGTGACCATCCCTGCGCACGCGCACAATCGGCACCGCCATTTTTTTCAAAGCGGCCATCGCCTGTTCTGCCCGGTATTCCTGGCTGTAGCCTAATGCAGCGTTCATGACTACAATCGCCATGATAACCACTACATCCACATATTCGCCCAACAATAATGAAGCAACGGCAGCAATAATGAGCACTATAACCATAACTTCTTTAAACTGGTCGAGCAGGATGCGTAATTTGCTCTTCGTCCCACGTTCGACTAGCTCGTTCGGGCCGTATTTTGCCAGGAGTTCATTAGCTTCTGTGCTTGTCAGGCCGGAATCCTGGTTTGTGTCCAGCGCTTGTATTGTTTCTTCAGTGCTTAATTTATACCAATCCATAAAATTTTTATTCGCTTTCGTATTTTTTATTATTTAATATAGAAAGTAACCCTAATTGTCTGGCGCGCGCCCGGTTTCCAGCCCCAATACAACCAACGAACATGGGTGCACCAGACAGGACGACTTCTTAATAATTGGGGCTTCATCCCAGCTGCAAAAATCACCCGGCGATTCTCTAAATGTGTCTACCACTCTACGCCATCCGTTTGCCGACCCAATTGGGGCAGGCGGTACCTCAAATTCCAGTGCTTCCCGGTATGCATTGATCATCAGGTGAAACCGTTCGCGGCGCGCCTGGATCGAAAACGCCAGACTGTGAGAATTATATCCCCAGTCTGGCTTGTGCAGTTCCACCCCATGCCACTCAATCTGCGCCTGGTGCAGGAACTGGGTCAGGCTGAGACCATGATCCTCATTAAACACATCCAGGTTGCGGCGCACGCGTATCATGCGCTTGATAAAGCGGTGGATATCGGCATGCTGTTCCAGTAAACTCCAATCCATCCAGCTGATCTCGTTGTCCTGGCAGTAGGCGTTGTTGTTGCCTTTCTGGGTACGCCGCATCTCATCACCCATCAGCAACATCGGGACTCCCAGCGAGAGCAGCGTGATCGCCAGGAAATTCTTTATCTGGCGATTGCGTAGCGACTCAATTCCCACATCCCCCGTTGGGCCTTCTACACCAAAATTACAGCTAAAGTTGACGACCGTACCGTCGCGGTTACCTTCCAGGTTAGCCAGGTTATGCTTTTTATTATAAGAGACCAGGTCGTTTAAAGTAAAACCGTCGTGGCAGGTTATAAAATTTACACTCTGCTCAGGTTCACGCTCCTCGTGTTCATATAGGTCAGGACTTGCAACGATACGTGATGCCATATCTTGAACCATTCCGGGATCGCCGCGCATGAAACTACGCACATCATCGCGGAACTTACCGTTCCATTCCTTCCATCGGTCTCCAATAAAAGTGCCCACCTGGTATAAACCGCCTGCGTCCCATGCTTCGGCAATCAGTTTCGCCCCGGCCAGCACCGGGTCAGTCTCGATCTCCCATAAGATAGGCGGGTTCACCAGCGGGTTGCCCTTCCCATCCCGGGATAGGATGGATGCCAGGTCGAACCGGAATCCGTCCACATGCATGTCTCTAACCCAGAAACGCAGGCTGTTCCTGATCATTCGCCGCACCACTGAATGGTTGGTATTTAACGTATTGCCGGTACCGCTGAAATTAGCGTAACTGGATTTATCTTCACCGAGAATATAATAAACGCTGTTTTCGAGACCTTTGAAGCAAAATGTGGGACCCTCCTGGTCGCTCTCTGCAGTATGGTTGTAGACCACGTCCAGAATCACTTCAATGCCTACCCGGTGCAAAGCTTTGACCATATCCCTGAACTCATCCAATACGCCCAACGGATCCGGGTTGGAACTGTAACCAGAGTGAGGCGCGAAAAAAGAAACCGGTGAGTACCCCCAGTAATTGGTCAATCCACCCGGCGCATCCTGTACATCAAATTGCAGGACCGGCAGCAGTTCGACGGCTGTGACACCCAGATCGGTCAGGTATGGAATCTTCTGCATTAATCCGGCGTACGTGCCGCGCAGGCGGGGGTCAACGCCCGAATTCGGATGGCGGGTGAATCCGCCGACATGCATTTCATAGATGACCGTCTGTGAAAAAGGCGTGTGCAGCGGTAGTTCACCCTCCCAATCATACCCGCTAAGGTCGGCAACCACGCTCTTCATCCCGGTTGCGGCGTTATCGCCTGCTTCCGAAGCTGCCTGGCGGCTGTACTCTTCAGGCACCGCGATCGCCTTCCCATAGGGATCGATCAAAATCTTTTCAGCGTCGAAACGGTAGCCGTTCTGCGGGTCAAAAGGTCCATAGGCGCGAAAAGCATACAATTGACCTTGTTTTAATCCCGGGATGAATACATGCCAGTAATGAAACGTGCGGTTAATTTTCGGGTCCAGCGCGATTACCCGTTCAGGCGCCTGGCTGCGACTGTTTTCGAACAGCAATAACGCTAATGCCGCACTGCTCTTCGAATAGACGCTGAAATTTACGCCATCCGGGTACACGGTCGCGCCCAGCGGAAAACTTTTCCCAGGTAAAACGTTTGACGATTGGTTTGATTTCATAAGATAAAGGAGGATACCTGAAATTCACCACACGGCCGATTCGGCTGGCGGAATCTTCAGATCGATAATTTCGAGCTTGTTTGTGCCTCCCACACCCGCTGTACCGGTGCCCTCTGTAAGCAGAACGATATCGCCATCCGGATAATTTCGCTCCATCCAATCCCTGGTGTACAGTTCCCATTTACCTGGTTTCTTGGTCTCATGAACAGGGTAAACGCCGTAAGAAAACTGCAGATTCTGGCAGGTCGATTCGTTTGGGCTGACCGCCACGATCCAGGCTGGCGGACGAAACCGGCTGACCCCGCGTGGTGTGCTGCCGCTCAATGTGGGTGTCAGCACAATACTCGGATTAAGCGTTTTAATGCTGAAATTTATGGTGAGCGATATCAAGTCACGCCTGCTGATCTCGCCGCCGGAACTGGCATTATTTAATAATTTTGGGACCTCACACCCCACCGCATTTCCTTCCGTGACGCTGGCGATGCAAGCCATTACATTGACCGCCTCCACCGGGAAATCTCCATTTGCGGTCTCTCCGGACAGCATCACGCAGTCCGCCCCATCCAGGATAGCATTGGCGACATCAGTCGCCTCAGCACGCGTCGGCCGGGTGTGGTGCACCATTGATTCGAGCATCTGAGTGGCGACGATAACCGGTCTGCCGTACAGGTTTGCCATTTTTATCATGTGCTTCTGGGTTACGGCGATTTCTTCTATGGGTATCTCGACGCCCAGGTCACCGCGCGCCACCATGATCCCATCAGAACATTCCAGTATCCCTTCCAGGTTTTCTACCGCTTTCGACCGTTCGATCTTGGCGATCAAAAACGGGTAATAGGCCATGTCCGCGGCTGCCTTTCGCACTTCCTCCATGTCCTGCGGGCTCTGGACAAAGGACTGGCTCACTGCATCTAAACAGACCTCCCCCGCAAACCGAAGACATTCTAAATCGCGTTCTGTGAAAGCTTTTACGCCCAGGTCAATGCCGGGAAAATTTACACCCTTAAAGGAACGCAGCTCATCTCCTACCAGGACTGTACAGTGCACATCCTGACCGGTGACTTTTTTGACTTCAAGCAGGATAAAACCATCGTTCAGATAAATCCGGTCACCAGGTTTTACAACCTGCGGCAGTTCTTTGAAACTCAATGATACGCGCTCATGGTCTCCTTCGATATCATCGGTTTGCAGGATGAAATCCTGGCCGCGTTTCAGCTTGATGGGTTCTTCATTCAAGCGTCCGATGCGCATCTTAGGACCCGGCAAATCCCCCATAATCGCCACGCGCCGGCCGCAGGCGCGCGCCGCCGCGCGGATATTCTCGACCATTTCCCGGTGGTCCTCAAAATCTCCGTGGGCAAAATTCAGACGCGCCACGCTCATACCGTTGGCGATCATTTCTTCCAGCACGGCAGGTTCCCGGGTGGACGGACCGATCGTACACACGATCTTGGTTTTTATAGAAGGTATCTTAGATTTATGCATGGGTTCACCAAATATAATCGTACATTAAATATCGTGGAGGAGCGAGAAAATGAAAGCAGCAATCATTCCGATTTAGAAAGTTCGTTATCCGGGTTCTCAATATCGTTTTTCGGGGAAACGATCGTCTTTATCACTTTGCTGTCCTCTCCAGCAAACTGTTCCTGGTAAATCTGAATAGTCGTCACCAGCAGCATCAAGACAGTAGGTCCGATGAACAGACCTAAAAACCCGGCCCACATCATGCCTCCCAGGATTCCTAAAAGGATCAGCGCAAAATTGGTATATGCCTCTTTAGAAATCAGACGCGGTCTCAGCAAAACATCGATCCAATTCACCACGCCGTAAAAGCCAAACAATACAATTGCAGCGCTTACGTACTCGCCCTGGAGGGCGAATACAAATGCCACGAACAATGTCAGGTAGCTGATACCCACTACTGGTAGGACGGCAAATGCGATTGAAATCAGTACCAGCAAGATTACGAATTCCACACCCGCCAGCCAGTAAAAGAAACCCATCGCTATGCCTTGAATCAAGGCAATCAAGAATATACCGTATACCAAGGAACTGACCATGGCGGAAGTTTTCCGGTAGTATAACGAGCTGATCTCCTGCCCTAATGGGCTGGTTTCTTCCATTTTTGAGATCAGTTCATCATACACCGGCATCAGGGAAATATACAGCACCAGAAAGATGATCACGGTGAAAATTAAAGTTGGGATCGAAGATACAAGGCTCAGCAGCATATCCCCCAGAAAAGATGCTACCGCTTCCATTGCGGAAACCAGAGCATCTTTAATTTTTTCCGAATCTATTAAGAGCTCTCCGGTAAACTGCAAGTCGTTGATAAAGGCTTCAACTTGCTCTACCAGTCCTGTTGGATCAAAGCTTGCTGTCAATTCAGATAATTGCGTAATTGTGATTTGAATCAAAATGAACAATGGGATGAATATCAAAATGATAAATGCGAATAACGTAACCGTGGCTGCCAGACGTTTTCGCCCCTTTATCCAACCCCGTTCAAGGAAATAATTGTAGGCTGGTTTGAGCACGATCACCAGGATAATTGTAAATATGATGATCGTTACGAAAGGCTGGATCACAAGGAATGACAGGATTAAGAGGATGATAAAAGCAAGCGCAAAAAAAACTCTGGACCAAATGTTTGTTTTGCTCATTTTTTTGTTCCCATGAAATGTGTTTTCATTCCACCAAATTGATTATGGTGCACTGTCTGTAAAATTATATCGTGGTTATTAAGTAAAAAAATCCCAGGCTCCTCAGGTGGGATGTCTATCGCAGCCTAGCTTCTTTGCATTGTGAGTTGAACTACAGCGGGCAGATCAACTAAAACAAGTGACACAAAGGTGAGCAGCGTCAGTAAACAAAAAAATTTCCGGAAAGGTTGGCCAGGATAGTTGTTAGGGGGTAGGAGGTATACACCCTGTTCAGTCAAACAGAGCATAATTTGCACGGGGGGCCTAAAATATTCGCTCCTGCACTTCATTCCACAGATTGCTGTAGGCATTGGCGGCGGCGGATATGGGCGCAAACGCCGGCAGCGGCTGGCGCTCCAAACCCATCCTCTCGACCAGGGTTAAATAAGGGATTTCACATTTCAACACGCCTTCAAATTCATCCCGAATCTGGTTGCTGTATTCATTGTGACTGCGCTTATGCTGGTTTACCATCGATAAAAATGTGAGCACAGTATCCATATCGTATTGATTATCTCTTAGAAATTTAAAGAACTGCCTTTGAGTCCTTATCGCCAGGGTGGAAGGAGTTATCGGAACCAGAAGGAAATCGGAGGCGTTAAATATATTCTCCGCAATGATATTGATGGTTGGCAGGCAGTCTAGCACGATCAGATCATATTCACTTTCCAGCGGTTTGAGGATTCTCCTTATCTGGTGTTTTGAACGCTGCAGCCGCCCAAACCCAATATCAAGGTTGCGGTGTGTGAAATCCGCTGGAAGCAAGTCTAAATGGTAAAAATCCGTTCCTTTAATGCTGCTTTTAATGCGCTTTCCTCCGCGGTCAAAGCCGCGTGCCTTGGGCTTAACTTTTGGTCTTACCCTGAAGAAATAAGTGGTCGAGCTTTGCGGATCAAGATCGCAGATGAGCGTCTTTTTACCCGATTGAGCTGCCAGATAAGCTAAATTTACAGCAGCCACTGTTTTTCCAACGCCGCCTTTATTGCTGTATATCGCCAGAATCGTCACGCTGAGACCTCTTCGTTTTTGTGTTTAAAAAGTTCTTTATACAATTCCCTGTTCCCTTTACTGGAAAAACCGGCGAAGGTATCCACAAATTTATCCTTCACCTGACCTTTTTCACGTTCCAATAACCCGACCAGGGAGCCAATCGCCAGGATTGATTTGGTGTATCGTTCATCCCCCGCCTCCAGTTCGGCTGAAATATCCAGCAGTTGTTCACACTGAATACTCAGGTCGTTAAAATCGCCCAGGTTATCCTGCAGCTTTCGCATTTGCTTCAGCAAGTCGGCGATTTTTTCAGGGGGAAACAGGCTGGAAAAGAATTCAATCAAATAACGTAGTTTCTTGCACTCGATCCTCAGCCGGTGCAGGTCTTGCTCATTTACCAACTTCTGCGCCTGGCGTCCATCGCGAAGGATGCGGCGGTATCGCTTGTAAATCCTTTCTCTTGCCAGGTCAATCACCTGCCTGGTGCTGTTCGGTGCCGCCGAATTGAAGCCAGTCGGCTCTCGTAAAAATTCACCGTAATCATTTTTAACACGGTAATATTGTGGGGATTCTAAATACAGGCGCACTTTTTCCAATTCTTGGGATCGTTCCTGCCTCAAATGTTCAAAAATTGGGTCAATACCATCTTTCAACGATTCTGGGAGCATGTCCCTGTAAGTATCTTCTTTCAATAAAAAGACATCCAGATCTCGCAGCGGGTTCGTCAATTGTCCCAGATCAGCGAAATCTGCTTTGAAACGATCGGTTTTGTCCTGTGGCAGAACGCCTTTCAACTGCGTTAACGCGGAGCGTGTTCGCCGGGTAGCCACCCGGTAATCGTGGACAAACTCGCTGTCGATATCATCTTTAATTCCAGATTCGTTTTTCCGCATTACATCGAACAAAAAGAACAAAATCTTTTTTACCGCGCTTCCCGAATCAAGTTCCGGATTAAGCTTGATCCGCACTTTCGATGAATAATCTCCAGGGACGATGCCCGATTTACGCATGGTTCCAGTGTATAAATCGAAAACAGTGCCGCGCTGGAATCCATTGCTCTCAAAATACGCATCCAGTCTGGAGAACATGGAATTGTAACCCCGGACAGGCTGCATACGGATGCATGTAATCAAAGAACTGCCTCCCCCTTCTTCGGATTGCCGCAAATCTTCGTATTCGATCCACGCCACCGTTTTCTGTTCGCTGTTAAGGATCCGGAAATAATTCGAGAACTTCTTTACTCCAACCAGATTTATCAGCGCTCTCATTTCAACGATGGGTTCAAGCGTCTCCTTCAAAGATCCTTCCTCCATTTCTTTCACGAAGCGGGGAATCTGATAACTTGCCTGGCTGCACACCAGCTTGTTACCGTCAAATTGGTGCAGGTAAAGTTCATTCCCTGCCAGGTAGAGTGTCATAGAGCGGTTGTACAAGCGCCAATCAAAAGTGTCAAATATATGGATTGGCTTTACCTGCCCGATCTCTTCCTTGAAAGAAGAAACGCCGCTCAGTGTGGAGGATAATTTATTTTTATCAAATTCAGATGGGGTGATAAATAATGATTTTTTCAAATTTTTGTCCCTGACATTAATGATTATCCTCTCTAAATTAGATTTCTATTCGTCCCAGCCGTACTGCCCAATTAACGGGACAAAAGCGACGGGTATTACATCCCTGCAGTCGAAATCATCCTGCGTCCGCGTCCAGCACTCGAGGAATTGACCACCGCGGCCTCCGACCGGGATAATAATGCGCCCGCCAATCTTTAACTGGTCTCTGAGAGCCGCAGGCAGGTTGGGGGCTGCTGCAGTTACTAAGATTCCATCATAAGGCGCGTATTCTTTCAACCCCTGCGAGCCGTCCCCAATATGCACTTCGACATTGGTGATTCCCAATGCTTTCAACTTCCTTTCCGCATTGCGCGCCAATTCTTTATGCCGTTCAATGGTATGCACTTCATGCACCAGCTGCGCCAGTACAGCCGCCTGGTAACCTGAACCGGTGCCAACCTCCAAGACCTTCTCGTCCCCTTTTAATTCCAGGAGCTGCGTCATCAACGCCACGATATACGGCTGCGATATCGTCTGCCCCTGGCCGATCGGCAGCGGTCCATCGCTGTACGCCATGTTGGCGTATTCATCATCCACAAAGCGGTGGCGCGGGACTTTGCCCATAACTTCCAGAACCAGCGGATCGTTGATATCGCGTCTGAGCAGCTGGTTCTTCACCATCTGCTGCCGTTCCTCTTCGGAAAAATCACGCTCTCTCTTCATAATGCAGCTTTATCTTTAAATCTTCTCGAAAATTAGCCTCAACGCATGCCGGCAACCAGATTCTGCCAGATAACATCGTTTTTCCCTGGAACAAAGGGTTTATACAAATGCAGACGGTCAAGGATACCGGCATAACGCTGCCGAAGCATACCCGCCAGATCACCCTCTTCGCAAACCACCGCGAATGTCTCCACCATTTCGTCGCCGATCAATTCCGGCATCTCACCCCATTTACCTCTGGCAGCCAGCCTGGTCAACCGCTCTGCTGTCTCTCCCCAACCATGCAGTGCCAAAACTGGCCTGTATGAGGGTGTCGATGCATAAAAGGCGATCTGTGAGCGGACGAAGTCCCTCTCACTTTCAGAAGTCACCACAAACACCGTCGCTGAAATCGTGTGTTCGCTGGCTGTTCGCCCAACTTTTACCCTGCCGCCCTTAAAAGCAGGCTTGAGGATCTCTTTTAGATATTTTCGTGAGTGCAGCGGATGAACGTGAAAACCATCCGCGATTTCTCCCGATAATTGTGCCAGACCGGTATTCACACCTGCAATGTATATTGGAATATTCGGAAAATCAATAGGCCCGGGATTAAAGAAGGGCGACATCAATGTCAGTTTGTAATATTCGCCGCGATACCGGAGCGGTTCTCCTGTCTGCCAAGTATTCCATATCGCCCGCATGGCGTGAATTTGTTCACGCAATTTTCCTACAACCGAGTCCGGCCATTGAAGCCCGAAGCGCCGCTCAATATGCGCTTTTACCTGGGTGCCCAAACCGAGGATAAAACGTCCCCCGGAAAACTGGGCCAGGTCCCAGGCTGTATATGCCATCGTGGTTGGACTGCGGGCAAACGCAACCGCGATGGCAGTGCCGAAATTTAATTGCCGGGAATGCTCTGCCGTCAACAACCCGGTTAAAAAGGGATTGTGAATCGTTTCAGGAGACCAGAGGGCATCAAATCCCATCTGTTCGGCAGCAGCCGCGATCTCAGGAACATCCATCAAACTTCTTGGTGAAATTACTGCGTCTATGTTTATGGTCACGATTGAAACTATCTCCGGTCCGCCGCTGTGGCTTGTCCAACGGTATTGCCCGCGAGGATTTGATTATACACTCCCAGGTTCAACCCGCAAAGATTTATCGGGAAAAATCAGGTGGCAGGCAGCACAGTCGCAATATTGTGTTTAACCGGGTTTATCCCACTCCTGCGGTATAATTTTGCGCATGGAAAATCCAGAAATAGAAAAGAAACCCAGGCGGTACGGCTGGGTAGTGATTACCATCCTGGGCGTACTGATTCTGGTAGGGATCGCATCCTTGAGTGCCTTTGGGGGATATCGTTCCGGTATCAATATGCGCAAGGCTGCGGAATCCACCCAGATCGTTCAGGCTGTTAAAGAACAATATACCTTAGGATTGCAAGACATGCAGCAGGGTCAATATGACCGTTCCCGGCAGCGTTTTGAGTATGTAATACGCCTGGACCCGGATTATCCGGGAGCCACAGAGAAACTGGCCGAAGTCCTTTTGGAACTAAACACCACCGCAACGCCAACCCTGGGTACAACTCCCACATTGACGCCCACGCCAGATGATCGCGGCATTGAAGAAATCTTCAATCAAGCCCAGCAGCAAACAGCGAACAATGACTGGTCGGGTGCCATCGAAACGCTCCTGCGGTTGAGAAAAGAGCAGCCAGACTTCAAACCGATCGAAGTAGACGGTCTGCTTTTCATAGCCCTGCGCAACCGCGGCGTAGATAAAATTTTGAAAGAAGCCGACCTTGAAGGCGGCTTATATGACCTGGCATTAGCCGAAAGATTCGGTCCGCTGGACACTGAAGCCCAGTCCTTCAAGACCTTTGCGGGTTTATATATTACCGGCGCAAGTTTCTGGGGACTCGATTACGTGCAGGCTGCGCAGTACTTCAGCCAGGTAGCTCCGCATATGCCGAACCTTAGAGATGGATCAGGATTAACAGCTGCCGAACGTTACCGCCAGGCGTTGATCGAACAAGGATACCAGATGATCCGGGAAGGTCGCTGCAGTCCAGCATCAGAACAATTTCGTACCGTACTCTCAATTTATAACGACCCCGGTTTGGAAGCCGAGTTCAGCGCTGCGGTCAACGAGTGTGAAGAACTGAGAAGTAAACCTAATCAAAATCCCTGACCTTATTATGAGGACGGAGTAACATCAGAATATATGGCTACCCCCGATTGGGCGTTGACAATCGCTTACTGGTTTCACATGATTGCCACGGTCGTATGGATCGGTGGTCTTGCCGGAATGCTTATTCTGGCTGTTCCCGTTGGCCGGGTTCATCTGGAAGAAGAGCGGACTGCGAATCAGCAGTTGAGGTCACTGCAGCGCTTTGATTCGATGGTTTGGTTCTGCCTAATCGTTCTGGTATTCACCGGTTTACTGCAAATGAGCAGCCATCCCAACTACCAGGGATTTCTGGAAATTGGTAACCGCTGGTCAACTGCAATCCTGATCAAGCACCTGGTTTTCCTGGTCATGGCCCTGTTTACTGCTTACCTCACATGGGTCTTAACTCCAAAATTGGAGCGATACATACTGCTCAACGCGCCAAAACGAAGACCAAACGGAGAACAGGTTAGCGGCTCCCATCTGGAACCTGCTAGGACGCTTACCAGGAGAATCAGTATGCTGCTGACCATCAACCTAATCCTTGGGATATGTGTGCTCGGTCTGACCGCCCTTGCGCGAGTATCCTAGATGTAGAAAATGATATCCGTACCAAGTATTCCGTCACAAAACATATCAGGCAGACACTTGCGCGCATTTGACGTGCAGCGTGATCTGGCGCCGGTTGCCGACCTGGTTGAACTTTGTTTCGCGGACACATTGGACCCGGATGGGAAACGTTATATCCAACGCATGCGTTCAGCAGCCAAGAACCGTGGCTTTTTACGCTGGGCAGCGCTGAACGTTGAAGTCCCCAACATGCCTTTTACCGGATATGTATGGGAACTTGACGGAAACTTGATCGGTAATGCCAGCCTGATCCCTTACCGTGTCAAAGGACAGGCAACCTATTTAATCGCCAATGTTGCGGTGCATCCAGACCATCGCCGCGAGGGTATTGCGCGCGCCTTAACCTTGCGTTCAATGGATCACGCACGTAAGAAAGGCACTGCAGAGATTTGGCTGCACGTCCGCCAGGAAAATGATCAGGCGTTGGATCTTTATTCATCCTTGGGTTTCGCTGAAAAAGCGCGCCGCACGACCTGGATCGGTGAACAAGAAACGGTGAGCGGTGGGCACGAAAATGGCCTTATAATCAAGTCCTCAGTTCCCAGTAACTGGGAACATATAAAAGCCTGGATCACCAATAACTATCCAGATGAAGTCAGCTGGCATCTACCGCTAAATTTGAAAGCCTTGCGTCCCGGTTTTTGGGGTGCGTTATACCGGTTTCTGCTCCATGTCAATATTCGCCAATGGTCTGTTTACCGCGGCGCAGACTTATCTGCTGTCTTGAGCTGGCAAGCCGCATCCACCCATGCCGATTCTCTTTGGCTGGCTGCACCCTCAGATGCCGCTGACGACGCAGTCGGCGCGCTGCTCTCGAACGCCAGGCGCGACCTGCGATCCAAGCGCACATTGAGATTGGATTACCCTGCCGATCAAAACAAAGAAGGGCTGCAATCAGCGGATTTTTATCCCCAACAAACACTGATTTGGATGTCACGCGGTTTTTAAACCCGTCGTTTGGTTGACTTTCCATCCGACTCGGCGTATACTTCGGTTACTGGAGAAACCACCTTGCGAGATTCGAACAGATCCGGGAAATTTACTTCGTAATAAGAAGAGGCACGCGCACCGCGTGCCTTTTTTGATACCTGGGATCGAGCTTTGGCGTTATGAAAGAGAACAAATAAAGGAACCAGACCACTGTTTGGTCCAGCAGATTCTCCAAAGCGGGACGATATTCTTTTTGAAAGGAGATTTGACTCAATGGATTATGGAATGATCGGGAAAATTGAAAAAGCGAAAAGGTATGCCGAGCAGCGCGACCGCATTCGGATTGATCATCTGGAAGTGACATTTATCGGGCAGAATAACGACCACGTCGTCCAATTCAAAGACAGCCAGTGGCAGTGTGATTGCGATTTCTTTCAAACCCGTTTTAGATGCAGCCATACCATGGCTTTAGAAATTATTTTCGAAGGAATGTTGATCGAAGGAGTACAGGAGGGATAGAAAAAGTATACCCAATTTGGATATCACTAAATAAGCGGGTTCGAATGAGCCCGCTTATTTCTATTTTCAAATGTATCCCTTTCCCACAACCGGGGTTTATTCCACCAAGCGCAGGTCAATTTCAAATGGGACCGGATCGCCAATTTCAATTGACTCTGCCAATGAGAAAACAAGATGGGCTGGATTTATCAGTTAGTTCAGTTCATTTGCCATTATGGCGCTTGGCACCTGCAGCACTATCAAATTCAAAGATTCCAAGCATGCACCACCTGCATCTATGAGTACAGCCGGGGCTGGATAGTTATTCCAATCAGAGGTCAAAGCAGTTATGCCCAATTCAGTTAATAAATCTCTTTTAGCCACTGGTTGGAAAATATCCCTTTATTGGATAAAATACGCCCAAACCATTCAAACCAGGAAATCAAATGAGTTTAGAATCCGACCTAATTTTAGCGGTTATCCCAGCTTTCAACGAAGTCCTGCGCGTTGGTCAGGTGGTCAGCGCTGCCAGGAATTTCCTGCCCGTTCTGGTGGTTGATGACGGCTCAAGCGATGGAACCGCGCAAGCAGCTGAGAAGGCCGGCGCGCAGATCCTGTGCCAATCGAGCAACCAGGGCAAAGGCGCTGCTTTGCGCGCCGGTTTCAATTGGGCTTTAAAAGGCGTTTATACAGCCGTATTGACATTGGATGCGGATGGGCAGCATGATGCCGCTGAGATCCCAAATTTCATTAATCATTTTGAAGCGCACGGCGGCGATCTGATCATTGGGGCGCGTGATTTCAGTCATATGCCGCTGACCAGAAGGCTGGCGAATAACCTGGGCGCAGTGTCCTTCTCCTGGGCTATCGGAAGTAAAATCCCAGATAACCAATCCGGTTTCAGGTTGATCGGGCGGCGTTTGATGGTGGAGCTGATAAAATCCCACGAAGGTGGTTTCGAATTCGAAGTCGAAATGATCCGGACCTGCCTCCGGAAGGGATACCAATTGGAATGGATCCCTATTAGTACCATATATACCGGTGAAGGCAGCCACATTCAACCCTTGAAACATATAAAAGAGTTTTCTCGTTTGGTTTGGGAAACTCGTCGAAACCGCTAACCATCCTCTCAATAAAAAAATAATCCACACATGTTCGTACATCTCCATTCACATTCATACTACTCCTTCCTAGAAGGCGTATCCTCTCCTGCACAGCTTGTACAAGCCGCCGAAAACGAAGGCATGCACGCGCTCGCATTAACCGATCACCGTTCCATGACGGGCGCCATCGAGTTTTATGACGCCTGCCGCGCTTCTGGGATTAAACCGATCCTGGGGCTCGAAATCGAAACTAGCCTCCCCCATAAGTTCTCCCCGCTGCCTGAAGATTTTCTGGTTGGAAAACTGGTCCTGCTCGCCGAGGATATAACTGGATGGTCCAGCTTATGCCGGTTGAGCAGCGCAGCGCAAAAAGAGGCGGCATCCCACCCGGACAATCCAATCACATTTGACCAGCTTTCACACAATTCCAGGGGATTGCTGTGCTTGACCGGCGGGATCGATGGATTGTTATCCAGGTTGGTTTCCCTAAAGCATAATGACAACGCCCTTTCCTGGCTGGCAGCTCTGGGTGAAGTATTTCCGGAACGGTTATATATCCAGCTTTGGCGCCACACTTCCGCCGACGAAGCGGCTCTTTATAAACTCGTTAGGTTAGCCCAGCAAGTAAAGCTGCCTGCCGTGGCTACCCATAATATTTATTACGCCCACCAGGCGCAGGCAAATATCCAGCGCCTGCTGGCCGGGATCCGCTTGAACAAACCCATCTCCCAGCTTAACCAATCTTCTCTCGCTCCCCCGCAGGCACATTTCCCGGGAACACCTGACATACAGGCGCGGTATTACCATTATCCCCAGGCTTTACCAACCAGCTTGGAAATCGCCGGTCGTTGTAATCTAGAACTGCCATTAGGGGAAACCCATTATCCAGAGATTGATTTGGAAAATAACCAGACGCCTATCCAGGTTTTAAAAGCGGAGGTATTAAAAGGCGCCCTGGAACATTATCAGGAACTGTCCCCCGAAATAATCAACCGGCTTGAGCACGAGATTAAGGCTATCGAAACCAGCGGCTATACACCCCTGTTTCTGATCATGCAGGATATCGTCCAGTTTACCCGTCAAAGCGGCATTCCAATCTCCTCGCGCGGTTCTGCTGCTTCTTCTCTGGTCGCCCATTGCCTGGGGATAACAGACCCGGATCCGGTGCGCTTGAACCTGTATTTTGAACGCTTCCTGAACCCGGCGCGTGCTACGCCACCCGATATTGACACCGATCTTTGCTCACGCCGCCGCGACGAAGTCATCCAGTACGTCTACCAGCGCTTTGGAACCGAGCGAGTTGCCATGGTGAGCACCATCAACCGTTTCCGCCGCAGGTCCGCGCTGCGCGAGGTCGCAAAAGCCCACGGCCTGCCTCCTGAAGAGGTGCGCAAATTAGCTGACCATCTCCCCCGCCGCTGGTATGGTCCTCCCCGGCGGGATACCTCAAACGATGATCCCTTCAGCGAATTAGCCAGGCGTTTTAACGCGCCCCGTTACCAGCAAATCTTCAGCGACGCGCAAAGCGTGTTGGGTCTCCCCCACCATCTATCCATCCATCCTGGCGGGATGGTGATTGCGCCCGGCTCAATTACCGACCTAGCGCCGACCCAGATGACCAATAAAGGAATCATGATAACCCAATTTGACTTGGAATCGATCGAACGCCTCGGGCTGGTGAAGATCGATCTATTGGGGATTCGCGGTTTATCGGTCTTAGGAGATGTAGCAGATGAGATTAACGAAAAGGAGAAGGGCGGCGCTTCATCACCGATTGATCTGCTCGAATCCATTCCGGTCGATGATCCGAAAACAGCACAGCTTGTCCAGAACGGGTTAACCATCGGCTGCTTCCAGATTGAAAGCCCCGGAATGCGGGCAACGCTCAAAGAAGTAAACGCGCGCAGCGTCGATGATGTTATGGTCGCCCTGGCGCTCTACCGGCCGGGTCCATTAACCGGGGGATTGAAGGAAGCTTTCGTCCGCCGCCATAACGACCAGGAACCCGCAGCTTACCTGCACCCCTGCCTGCAGCCGCTGCTTGAAGAGACGCACGGCGTCATTCTCTACCAGGAACAGGTGCTGCGTATCGCCCACGAACTGGGCGGATTCAGTCTCAGTGAAGCCGATCTGCTGCGCCGGGCAATGAGCCATTTCGATCCCGGAAAACAAATGGTCACCCTGAAAGAGAAGTTTGTTTCAGGCGCTCTGGAGCGTTTTGATGTCCCCGAAGAGAGCGCTGTTCGCATTTGGGACATGATGGCTGCTTTTGCGGGTTACGGTTTTCCAAAAGCGCACGCCGCATCTTACGCTCAGGTCGCCTGGCGTTCTGCATATTGTAAAACCCATTATCCAGCCCTCTTCATGGCAGCCGTGCTCGCTAACTGGGGCGGATACTACCGGCAGAGCGTCTACTTGACAGAGGCGCGCCGCTTGGGTTTAACCATCCAGCCTCCCCTGATAAACCATGCCGGGGCTGAATTCAGCTTGCACTATATCGATGGGGTCGAGAGTCTGGTTATGGGGTTAAACCAGGTGCGCGAGCTCACCGGGCAGACGGTCTCCCGCATTCAAAGGCTGCGTCCTTTCGACAGTTTAGTGGATTTCCTGAGCCGGGTCGATCCGCGTCCGGTTGAAGCCGAAAATTTGATAAAGGTTGGCGCGCTGCAGGGATTTGGCACGATACCGGATATGCTGGAGCAGGTTGGCACCAAAAAATGGCGTAAGGGCCAGATGTCTCTGTTTGCAGAAGAACCGGAGATGGGAGAGGACTGGTCCTCAGCTCAAATATCTGTCGCCCAGGAATTGATACTAGGAGCGAGCGTTTCAACTCACCCATTGGATTTATTTGGCGAACAAATCAGCCGCGCCGGATGCGTGTCGACCATTGAAGCTGCAGCAAATACCAGCCAGCGAGTGCGCGTTGCCGGTATGCGCCAGACCTGGAGGCGGGGCAGCACTTCACAGTCAGGCTACATCTATTTTATGTCCCTGGAAGATCTGGAAGGAATCATAAGC
>Ga0180438_10002720_pt1 | contig 28085 bp, 19 predicted proteins | sample SS_ome_12_FD_132455 | JGI IMG/M metagenome (GOLD analysis project Ga0180438, IMG submission 132455) | Hypersaline lake sediment archaeal communities from the Salton Sea, California, USA - SS_3_D_2 metaG | ecosystem: Environmental > Aquatic > Non-marine Saline and Alkaline > Hypersaline >...
GAACGTCCCCATTTTACATTTTACTGAAAAAGAGAAGCACGTCTTCAATTTCTTCCTGGGTAAGTTCGGTTCCATCCTGTGGAGAATCGACGATGCGGAAATTGAAAAAAGGGCAGTCCCCGGCGTACCAGCGAAAAGCGAGAGGCCTTTCGGTCTCATTTCTTTTTTCCTGCTCCCTTTCATTCAGCAGGTCTCCAAGCCCTTTGAGGTTGATTCCTTTTTCCGGATCAACCCCAAGAATATAGCGGTGGTCCCAGAAATTTGTCATCAGAAAGGAGAAGCCATCCCGCAGTGAGGAATTTTCCCTGTCTCTTCGAGCCCATTCTCTAAGAAGGAAACTCTTTGGATTCTTAACGATGAGGCCGTCAACCTGAATTCTTCCTCCTCCTGTGGTTTCCGGAAGAAAAAGCATGACTTTCCTGGCCATTTTGACATCAGACAGGTAATTGAAGTAGTCGTTTTCCACCTTCCTCATCGCTTTCTCATACCTGTCTATTCCTGAAAAAAGGATTCGATTTTGGACGATGTCGTATCCTTCTTCTGACTTGGTGTACAGGAAATTCATGAATTTCAAGCCTTCTTTCATCCTCAGAAGACTGACGTCCTCTTTCTCCTTTTTTATCTCTGTGAGGAGTGAGCGAAGAATGGAGTAAGGTGTGGATGTCAGGTCGATGTTCTTCGGCAGCGTGGCCGAATCCACCATTTTGACATAGCGGGCCATGTTTTCCATATGCGTGTCGACTTCTCCGGTCTCAATGAGTTTTAAGGCGAGGAAGACAGAGGAGATCGAGTCAAAATCCGGGAGGCGGTGGGTGATGATGCATAACTGGATGGAATCTTTCTTTATCCCTGTTTTATCTTCTCTTTTGATGTGGTTCAGGATAAGATGGGGATGCTTTATGATCAATGAAGCGGTACACTCGACTTCCGCCTTTGGATGGTGATGGTCGATGACACCAGGGATGGTTTTCATTCCGACGTCCAGGGCGAGAACATCCTCAACAGGTTTCAAGACTTCGCCGTAATTGACGAACTGATAGGTGACATCCATTTATCTTTTTGCCCCCTTTCCCTCGAGAATATTTCCACTTTGTTCCATATGTTTTATGATTTTTGCGCTTCCCGAGGGGAAAGGATAGTGCCTCATGCCCTTCAGAGTCACCCAGCGGTAGTTGTTTTTATTCAGGCGCGGCATATTTTTCAGACGGCATTCATAGGCATAGAGAGTCACCTGGAATTGAGTATACGCATGTTGAACTTGAATTAGGAATTTTTCTGCCTGGACTTCTGTGTGAAGCTCTTCCATTATTTCCCGATGAAGGGCCTCCTCCAGTGTTTCTCCGGATTTTCTTTTTCCCCCAGGAAATTCCCAGAGGTCAGCCAGAAGTCCCTCAGACGGTCTTTTCTGAATCAGGAGTTTTCCATTTTTTCTGATTATGGCCACGACTGCTTCAATCCTCCGGTAGTTCCTTTTTTTGGGGAGGGGGATGACCTCCTGTTTGCCGTCTTTAAATGCTTGGCAGAAATCATTGAGAGGGCAGAGAAGGCAAGAGGGATTTTTAGGTCGGCAAACCAGGGCCCCCAACTCCATCATCGCCTGGTTAAAAACACCGGTCTTTTTTTGGGAAAAATAAGGAGAAAGAAAACCGAGAAGTTTTTTATCGTTTTTAGGATCGGCTTCACCTCGTGCTCCTTTCAGCCTCATCAAGACTCTGCGGACATTGGCATCCATAACCGGAAAGGGCTGATCAAATGCCAGACTCAGGACGGCGGCCGTAATGTAAGGACCGAATCCAGGTAGTTTTTTCAATTCTTCGTATTCCTGGGGGATTTGTCCCTTGAATTTTTCCATGATTATTCTCGAAGCCTTGTGGAGGTTTTTCGCTCTCTGGTAATAGCCCAAGCCCTGCCAGGCTTTGAGGACTTTTTGAAGCGGGGCCTGACTGAGGTCTTTAAGACGAGGAAAGGTTTTTATCCAATTGGCATAATAGGGAAGAACTGACTGGACTGTTGTCTGTTGAAGCATGACCTCAGAAATCCATATTTTATAGGGATCAGCACAATCCCGCCAGGGAAGTGTCCTGTGGTGCCGTTCATACCAGCGGAATAACTTTTTCTGAAAAGCGGCTGTATCTGCTTTTTTATCTGTCATTTACAGGTCGACAGCTCTCTCCTTTCTTTTTTAATTTGATGATAATGAAAAAGAAGCTCAATTTTCAATTTTTCATTATCAAAAAAACCAAGAACGTTTTAACACGATTCGCTATTCTTTGGCAAAGCGAGAATGGTGTAAAAGGTCTGACCGGTGCGGAAACAGCTTTCATCGCTCTATTCCTCTAACATGGTTATGGAAATACTCCCAGTTTTAAACTTTTCTTGACATCAATATTTTTCTAGTATATTTTTTAAGGGATAATACAGAAAAAGCTTAAGTTAGTGGTATTTAGAATCACTGGGTAATCCAGTTCAAAGGAAAGGGCGTGTCTACTTTTCTATTATGCGGACAATTTCCTGCAGAAAACCATTCTGCCAAGAAAAAGTCGGGTATCATCCTTTTAGATGAGGGGATAAATTCAGAATTCACCCCTAAAATCCTCCTCGAGGATGATTGACAATGAATTTGTCATTTGTAATCATAGGGGCACACAAGGGCTCCACGGATAAAGTCGGAACAGATATGAAATAGGCAAAAATGAAAAAAATAGGAAAATACGAGATCCAAAGCATACTGGGGAAAGGAGCGATGGGGATCGTTTACAAAGCTCTTGATCCCGATATTGACCGCCAAGTGGCCATCAAGACTATTCGGTTCGATTTAGCTTCGGAAGAGACTGATAATGAAGAAATTATGCAGAGATTCATTAGAGAGGCCCAGGCAGCGGGAAAATTAACCCACCCCAATATTATCACCATCTTTGATGTGGGAAGAGAGGAAGACCTGACTTACATTGTCATGCAGTATATAGAAGGTCCGAGTCTCCAGAGGCTGATTGCGCAGGGCGAAAAATTCACTGTTCCGGAAGTGACCAAGCTCATGGAACAGGTTTGCAGTGGCTTGGATTTTGCCCATCAGCATGGAATCGTCCATCGGGATATTAAGCCCGGCAATATATTACTAGATAAAAACAGAAGACCCTATATCTGTGATTTTGGCGTGGCACGAGTGGATACTTCGACTTTAACCCAATCCGGAACAGCCGTGGGAACGCCGAGCTATATGTCTCCTGAACAGGTCATGGGCAAGAAAGTGGATAAGCGCTCAGATATTTTTTCAGTGGGCTGCATCCTCTATGAATTTTTGACGGGGAGAAGACCTTTTGAGGCCGAGAGTATCACGACGGTGATATATAAAATCATCAATGAACAACCACCCTCTCTCAGTGAAGTCAAAAAAGGACTTCCGGCAGGCTTTGAAAAAGTCATCTGTAAGGCCTTAGCCAAAGATCCGAATGACCGCTACCAGAATTGTAATCAGCTCGCCGATGACCTGCGTAATCTGGACAGACTGTCAGATAAAACCATAGCCGTCACCGTGACCAGGGAAGCTCCCGTCCCCGAAGAGGAGGAAAAGGAAGAGGAAGTCGCAGAAGAAGAAAAGAAAAAAAGCAGATTGGGACTCATCCTCGGCATCACAATACCTGCCTTTTTAATTATCATCGCCGGAGGAGCTTACTTTTACAACGACCAGACAGGAAAACTACCTTTTGTTACGGATATAGTCCAGAAAATATCAGCGATACTGGGTTCTTCTCCAAGTCAGAGTCCGCCTCTTGGAACGCTCAGCAAAGAGGAAAAATTAGAAAAAGCCAAGGAGAGCTTGGAGAAGGGTGATTATGAGGAGACTATCCGTCTGGCTGACGCAGTCCTTGCGGAGGATGCGGGTAACATAGCCGCTCAAGATTATGCGATGAAAGCCAAACAGGCGATGAGCGCTCAGCCTCCACCCGAAAAAAGCCAAGATGAACAGCCTAAACCACCTCCTGTTAAAGAAGAAGTGATTACCGATCCGAAAGTTTTAAAGCTCAACGAAATTAAGCAGAGTTTCGAAAAGAGAACTTATAATGATACAGTCAAGCTTGCCGATGCTTTCCTAGTCGAGTATCCGGGAGACCTAACAGCTCTCGACTATAAGAATAAAGCGGAAACTCAGATTTTGATCAGTAATACTTTGCAGACAGGTATCACTCATTACAATAATAGGAGATACTCGCAGTGTATGCGGGAAATGGAGAAAATATTTAAATTAGAAAAAAACCACAAAGAGGCGCGGAAATACTGGGGTCTGGCAGATCAGGCCATTTTTGAAGCGGGTGCGAAAAAGGAAATTTTGTCAATTTTGGAAACAATCAGGAAAGCCGAGGAGAGTGGGGCGCTTGAAGTATTCGATTTTTATATCGGTTCTTCCGCTCTCAGAGACCTCAAAATACCCGATTTGAGGTGGATTTTCAATAATTTTGACGAGATACAATCTGCAGTGGATGACTCCAGTATATCGATTGATTTCAAAGATAGAAAGACCGCAGTAGTCAAATTCTTTAATTTCTCATCTGCCGTCAGTAAGCAAACCGGCCAGAGGGAAAGGATTTTTGAGGGCGAAATTATCTGGACGATGGAAAAACAGGGAGACACCTGGAAAATCATTAACGAAGAAAAACGAGAAAGATAATCGGATAGATAACGAAGTCATTAAAATTTTCATTGTGTCTTAGAGGAGGGATAGGATGGAACAGAAGAAACTCAGAAGAGGCACAGTTTTAACGAGTGTATTTCTTCTTTTTCTCCTTCTTGTTGCCCTTGAGGCAGCTCAACAAAAGGTCAAAGTCATCCTGGATAATGCCAGTATAAAAGCGACCCGTTCGATAGGGGGAAGGACTCTGGTCAGAGTTCCGTTAAACACGATTTTAGATGCTGAAAGTAAAGAAGGAAGCTGGTATAAGGTCACCTACCAGGGAAACTCAGGTTGGATTTACAACACTAACGTCGAGGAAGTGACTGGCGATGTCGGAGCCGGAGGAGGAGCTCCAGGCATGCCCGTAGTGACACAGGCCGAGATTGTCGCAGAAATCGGATTGAAGATGAACGATAGCACGAGGATGATCAGCCAGGAGAAAAATTATGATGAAGCCATCATCTCATTGGAACCCTTGATCGCAAAAGCTTTCACGGTCACCGATCACAGGAAACAGCTGGAATTAGCCACAGAGATTTTTTATTGGAAGGGAGTGGCTTACGCGAGTAAAAACGATTCGTTGTCTGCTTTGAGAGAATTCAGAAATATGTACGAAGTGGATTACAACTACGCCAGGACGATTGTCCGGCTCAATCCCGACCCGAGAATTGTCAGCCTCACTGACCAGGCGGATAAAGAATTCAGAGGATTGGTCACTGAATATTCACTCGAGATTTCAACCACACCCAAAGAAGCGAAGATAAAGATTAACGGGCAGGAAATCGGTGAATCTCCTGAGATCTTCAGAACCACTTCTCCAGAAGTCTCTTTAGAAATAACGAAAGAGGGATACAAGACAATCACGGATAAATTTTTCATCCCTTACACTCCTTTTGCAAAAGAATATACATTGGAAAGAGCCGGGAGGGATGTGGAGGTCACGTCCTCCCCAGTGGGAGCTCGAGTCTTACTGGATGGCGTGGACACAAATAAAGTGACCAATTGCGTATTGTCTTACGTTTCTTTCGGAAAGCACACGGTAAAGATTGTCAAAGACAACTATTCAGAATGGGAAGGAGAAATAGAGATTCAGATAGGAGAGGGAGCTTTACCTCTTGCAGTCGCCTTGACACCAGTTAATTACCAATATGTCCACAAATGGGGTGGCCCTATGAGTCAGATTTTTAAGAATGCTGCAGGAGTGGCTGTGGATGCTCAGAACAATGTGTATATTGCCAGTGAAGGGGCGAGGAAAGTACAGAGAATAACTTCGGACTGGAAATTTGATAATAGTTGGGCCGATGGGGGGAGAGAATTTAAAGCCGTTAAAGCTCCAGGCGGTCTAGCTGTTGATAATCAAGGCAATGTCTTTGTGACAGATACAAAGAGTCACAGTGTGATTAAGTTTGATAAAAACGGAAAGTATATGAAGGAATGGGGAGAACTGGGAGCACAGAGAGACAATTTTAACATCCCTTTGGGCATCGCCACTGATAGCCAGGGTAATGTCTATGTGGTCGATTCAGGAAACAGCCGTGTCAAAAAATACAATGGTAACGGTGAATTTATGAGAATGTGGGGAAGGCGTGGTGCCTCGGACGGAGATTTTGTTTATCCCAAAGCGGTTGCAGTGAGTCAAAAGAATGAAATTTATGTTCTGGATAGAAATCGAGTCCAGAAGTTTACGTCTGATGGAACATTTGTGGCTAAATGGGGAAAACCAGGTTCAACAGAAGGTGCATTCAGCAGTCCTCTGGGGATGTACGTGGATAAAGAAAATTTTGTCTACGTTGCCGATTCAGGCAACAACAGGATTCAAAAATATGATGAAAACGGAAAATTGATCACAACTTGGGGAAGCACAGGCACAGAACAAGGGCAAATGATGAATCCCATCTCTATTACCGTTGACGCACGAGGCTATGTCTATGTTGTCGAAAGAGATAACAGCCGAGTTCAGTTATTCGGAGTCGCCGAAAAATAATATTCAATCCAAATTTACTGAATTGGCTCACTTTTCTGGTGGGGCTTTAAAAATCAAATTCAAGGCTTAGGCACCCGGTCAGCTTATCCCTGCTGTTTATCGGGATTGTATCTTTCAAGGTGCTGTCCAGAATGGACATATACTGTCCATATACTGAAAGAGAAAATAGCTCTGAAATTTTGTAGATCAGGGCTGCGGATGCAACGCTGTCAACAAGAGATGAATCAGATACATTGAAATATCCCAGGTTATAATCCGAATCAGCGTATCCTGCCGAAAGCGCAAGCTCCAGGCTCAGTTGAGGGGTGACAAGGATGAGAGAGGAGATTTTTCCGGATAAATAGAAACCGTCGATTTCATCAAAATCATAAAAAGCACTGAAAGAGAAGGCAAGGGGAATGTCTTTGAGTTCATAGCCAGCAGTGATATACACTTCAGTTGTGGCGCTGTCGGTCGTCGAAGGGAATGAGTAGTGAATAAATCCCACTTCCAATCCAAGAGGACCGGAAGGGAGGGCGTAAGATGCGGTCAGGTCAATTTCAGAAAATTCGTTTTTTGTTCCGTAGTAATCGGTGAAGTCAAAATTTCCCCATATGTTGAAGGAAAAGGAGCCTATCCGGCCTATAGTTTGAGTCGCCGTAAATGAAGGCTGAAGCACGGGCTCGTCATTGATGACAAGTCCTCTCCAGACATAATCTGTGCAGAAATCAAGGGATGTGTTTATCTCAACTCTTTCTGCGGCGGATGGAGTCCAGAAAACAAGAGAGAGCCAGCTGAACACTAAGATAGCCTGTGTTAGACGCAGTCGGAAAAGAGAGCCCATTCTCTTCCTGGATTCTCCAGAACAATCGGTGTTGAGCCGGCTGCTGGTCATTGTCAAACTATTTTTAGGACACTGCGACGGAAAGTATACCTGGATTTAGAGCTTAAGAGCTTATAGCACAAGAAGGGCTCGATGTCAAAAATATCGAAGATTGGTAAGAGTCTCCAAATTAGTTAGAAAGCAAAAGACTGTAGATCAGACTGGGTGCATAGAAAACACACAGACTTTACTCATTGAGACTCCACGCTTATTTTGTCCATCTCGCAAATGTCAGGGCTCCCTTCGTGTTTTTTATCCAGCAGGAAGACAAAAGACAATAAATGAGAAGCCTCTGTCTTTATCTCCTTACTCAGTATGGTGTATACTCAGCCACACAGTGAAAAATTTTACCTTCTCAATTTCGCCCTTGAAAGAACCTGTGTTTATTCCTCTTTTCAGGCTATTGTTTATCAGAGCAGAACACTGCCAGAGAGGGTTGGATCCGTCCAAAGGGAGGAGAAAATGATAAAAAAGATCCTTCTGTTTATTGTTATCTTTGGAATTTTATCATTATCGATTTCGGGAGAAGTGATTGTCCGCGAGATTCGGATGAAAATTCCAACTTACTCAACGGGGCCTGATGATCCCAGCCCTCCTCTCTGGAACCTCAGAGTTTATCCTTATCCCATGCAGACAGAGATAACTCGAGAAAAAATTGTCAAGACACACAGAGTGATCGAGCTGGAGAACGACTACATAAAACTGCTCATTTTGCCTGATTTGGGAGGAAGAATCCTCGCGGCTCTCGATAAGACAAATGATAATTTTGATTTCATCTACCACAATCACGTCATCAAACCGGGGCTTGTAGCCTTGAGAGGAGCCTGGCTCTCCGGGGGGATCGAATGGAACTTTCCGACCTTGGGACATACGGTGAACACTTTTTCACCCGTGAATGCTAAAGTCTTGAAGAACGCGGATGGCAGTGTGACCTGTGTCGTCGGGACTGAGGAATGGGTGAGGAGGATGAAGTGGGAGGTGTTTATCACTCTTTTTCCCGACAGGTCATATTTTAAAACAAAGATCAGACTCTTCAACAGAACCTTGACTCATAATAACGGCTATTTCTGGGTCAATGCAGCCACCCATGCTTGGCCGGATACGCGCGTTGTGTTTCCTCCGGCTGAATACACGTATGCTGGAGGAAGGCGAAGCCCTAGACCCTGGCCCATATATGAAGGAAGAGATGTCTCTTGGTATAAGAATACTCCTTATGCTCATGATTATTTTTGCGGAGTTCCGGGAGACTTTAATGGAGCATACAATTATGAACAAGACAACGGAACCGCCCATTACGCCTCGAGGTTTGAGAGTCCGGGTAAGAAGTTTTGGACATGGGGTACAGCTCCGAGCGGTGCGATATGGGAAAACCTGCTCACGGATGAAGACGGCCAATACATCGAGATCCAAGCCGGGAGACTCCCGACCCAGGGAGATACCTGGATTTTTGAGCCTCATCTTCTCGAGGAATGGGAGGAGTGGTGGTACCCACTGAAGAAGATGCACGGTTTTGTCAAAGCGAATCCTGATGCGGCTGTGAATTTGGAGAGGGGAGAAGAATCAGTCTTCGTCGCATTGAATTCGACCAGAAGATTCCTGGGTGCGGAGATCAGACTTTTTCGAGAAACAAACCTGGTCTTTTCAGAAAAGCTGGATATTTCTCCCGGGAGGTTCTACAGAAAGAGACTTCCCGTTAAAGATAATACTGGAATCTACAGGCTTGAATTCCTGGATAAGAGCGGGCGGAAAATCATCGATTATTCAACGGAGAAACCTGAAATCCCGCCTCCTGAGCTCCAGCCGGGTTTTTCCGATGTCGAGAGCCAAACAGCAGAAACAGCCTTTCTCCAAGGGTACTATTCCATCAAACACTGGAACTTTGAAGGCGCCATGAATGACTTCAAAGAAGCTCTGGAAATGGACCCAGGATTGGTGCCGGCAATGAGATGGTTGGGAATACTCTATTACAAGACCGGGAGGACTGAAGAAGCGCTCGCTCTTTTTGATAAAGTCCTCAAAAGAGACGAAGATGACCATACGGCACGATATTACAGATCTCTTTCAAAAAAGAGACTTGGGATTGTGCGGCGCTTGAAGGATGACCTTTACACAGTTTCAAGAAGGGCTGCCTACAGGCACCTTGCGCCTTATCTGCTTGCGGCACTGGAGCTCGGAGATAAAAAATATTCGGATGCAGGCGTGCTGCTGAAAAAAGCAATCCGGAATAATCCCGATGATATCAAAGCCAGGGTCATGCTGGCTGCCGTGGAGAGGCATCTCCATAATGAGAAGGAAGCGGGAATTCTCATCGAAGAGGCTTTGCGCGAGGACCCGATTTCTCCTTTGGCTCTGTTTGAAAAAATGTGGTTGACAGAAGAAAGTGAGCTTGGTTTATTGCGGGCTGACCCGGAATACTATCTTGAGGTAGCGGTCGACTACATGGAGATGAATCTGCTGGATGATGCCCTTCGCACTCTTATGCTCTGGGGCAAGGAGGATGAAGCGAGAGAACATCCGATCGTCGATTACTATCTCGGCTACTTAAATGATAAATTGGGAAACAAAGACACAGCACAAAAATATTTCAAAAAAGCCTCTACCGGACGTCCGGATTATGTCTTCCCTTTCAGAATCGAGACCGAGTCGGTGCTCAGACTCGCTTTAACGTATAACCATGATGATTGGAAAGCGTACTATTATCTCGGGAATCTTCTCTGCGCAAAGCTCAGATGGGAGGAGGGGCTGGAATGCTTTGAAAAAGCGGCCCGGTATTCTCCTGAATTTCCAGTGCTCTACAGGAATCTCGGAGAGATTTATTGGAAAAAAGGAAATGATTTTAAAAAAGCTGAAAAGATGTTTGAGAAGGCCGTATCTTACTCATCTGACGATTTCCGCCTGTATGTGACTCTTGATGAGCTTTACGCCGTGAACAGGAAACAGGCAGAGAGAGAAAAGCTCTACAGGGAAGCACCTTCACATGTAAAAAAGAATTTCAACTACGTGCTGAAGAGAGCGCAGTATTTTGTGGACACAGATCAATCCACCAACGCACTGGAAATCCTGAAGACGCACACCTTCCTTCCATGGGAAGGATGGACCCGAGCGAGAGAAGTCTACGTTCTTGCGCTTTTGAAAAGAGCTCATTCGTACAGGAAAGATGCGGACACCAAGAAGGCACTCAGAGACTATTTTGCGGCCATGGAGTATCCGGAAAATTTAGGGACAGGAAAACCTTTTCATCCTGTCTTCGTCAGAGAAAACTATTATATCGGTTTGTGTAATGAAGAATTGGGGAAGAGGGACGTCGCAGGGAGGTATTTTAGAGAAGTGGAAAAAGAAAAAACAGGAATAGCCTCCATGAATAGATATTACAAGGCACTGGCTTTAAGGAAGCTCGGGAAGGCAGAAGAGGCAGAGAGGTTGCTCACAGAGATGAAAGTGAGGGCTGAAGATCTCATCCGGCGAGAGGGAAGGGTTAGGGCTCAATATTATCTTTGGGCTTCGATGGCCTGCCATGCTCTCGGGGATGAGAACCAAGCAAAGGAGTACTTGGTCAATGCCCTCAAGCGGGATCCATCCGACCGCTGGGCTGCTTTTTTTGCATATGAAAGTGAACTTTTCAGATAGGTTTTTTTACCATTTGACATCGTTTTTTCTTTTGTATAAATTGTATGAATCAAGAAAGAGACGACGGGGTGAGAAGAAGAGATTTTTCTAAGGATGGCAGGAACGGCAATTCTGGAATGAAAACCTTAAAGTTAAAAAGCCAATTAGCCGATCTCGACAGGATGCGGAGCTTTTTAAAAAAATACCTAAAGAAATTGAAAATTTCAGACAAAGATTACTTCAAGATCGAACTCGCACTCCTGGAGATATGCGTGAATATCATCCGCTATGCCTACCCCCAAAGCATTGGAGATATCTTGATCAAAGCCTGGCACAATGAGGGAAAGATGTTTTTTGAAATAAGGGACAGCGGTGTTCCTTTTGACCCCCGGAAATTGAAAACTCCGGATATAGAAGAAAGCATCCGAAAAGAGCAAACAGGTGGGTTGGGAGTTTTTCTTTCCCGCTCCCTAATGGATGGATTTGATTACAAGAGAGAAGACGATCAGAACGTCCTCACTATCTACAAAAATATGAAAGAAGCTGGAATTTCTCTCTAATCGTATAAAACGTTTTCCTCCCCAACTTCCTTGATCCGGTTTTCGATCCAATTGATTATAAGATCTTTCCGCTTGAGAACGGCCTCGATTTCTTTATCTGTCAGGTATTCGCCGACAACTTCTCGAATCATTTCCTGATTCATGGCTTTCAGTTTTTCAAAAAATGCCCGGGGAAGCTCCTTCATGATGCGTGATCCTTCTTTGTATTTCTCATCGTAGATGAGTCTTGTTGTGAATTTTTTTGTTGTCCGGAAGGAGCGCGAATGGTCAATGAGAATCATCCTCCAATCTTCAGTGATGAGATATTGATTCTGGTGCCTGTCTTCGTTGGCGATCAAGTTATCAAAAGCTCTCTGCATGTAAAGCGCTCTATTCCAGGGGAAAACTTTGTACGAGGGAGTTTTAATATTCTGTTCATGTTTCTCCTTAAGGCTCATCTTGGAGTGAATCCATAATTGGCAGGAACCCAGGTCGCCATGGAATCTTTTCTCAACAGTCGGAGGAACCATATTCAGTCCGAGGTACTTGTCCAAACGGTAGGCAGCAATCTCCCATTTCCAGTTTTCCATGAAACCACTCATGCGGCCTTGTGCGTTTTTCCACAAAGCTTGTTTCTGGACTCCGTCCTTCTCCAACTGGATCACCCATGGATTTGTGACGGCTGCCCGAGTTTGCATCTGTTCCTCACTGACAACGTCAGCATCTATAAGGTATTTTTCCCATTTCTCTCTCTCTGCCAGTTCTTCTGGAGTGAATTGGGCAACGGATTGAACGCTGAATCCAAGAACGATTATTAAAGCGGAAAGAATAATGGCTTTTCTCTTCATTTTTCTCCTCTCCTTTTAGTTAGATTTTCGTTAAAATTTATTCAGTAATTCTTTAAAAATATCAGTACAGGAAATTATCTTCACCCACTTCCTGGATCATCGCGTCGATTTCTTTTAAAAGAAGCTCCTTGCGCATCAGTATGGCTTTGACCTCTTTTTTCTTGAGGTGGGAGCCCACAGCTGCCTGAACATTTTCTAGAGTCAGGGCCTTAACCTTTTCCACAAAAGAGCGGGGGAGGCGTCTGATGAGCAGCGCTCCTTTCAAACCGTTTTTTCCATACATGAGGTTCTTTGTGTATTCACTTGTGCTCCGGAATGCGCGGGAATGGTCGATAAGAATAGTCCGCCAGTCTGTGTTGTAGAGAATATTCTGTTGAGTTCGGTCGTCGTTGGCGATCAAACAGTCAAAGGCCCGGGTTATGTATTTCATGTTGCTTCTGTTATCGGATTTTTCCCTTGGAAATTTGATTTTTTCTTCAAAGATTTCGAGTTCGCTGTACTGCTTGTCAATCGCCAGTTGGAGGGATCCTCTTTTCTTCTTGAATTCTCTCTCGACCGTTGGCGGGATCATGTTGAGTTCGAGAAGCTTATCCATTTCATAAGCCGCGATTTCATACTGCCATCCTTCGAGGAATCCCCCCTGTATACCCTTGGGATTTTTCCAGAGCCCCTTTTTTATGACGTCTCCCTTTTTTAGAGTCAGCCAAATCGGCTTGGTTACGCCTTCGCCGACATCCGTGTATTCTTTGATTTCCGCGGTCTTGAGGAAATCTTCCCATTGTGACCTTTCCGCGAGTTCTGCGGGAGTGAATTGTCCGTTTGCCACAGGGATTTGGCCAATAAGAAGAAGCAAGAAAAGAACTAGTGAGGTTTTTCGTTTCATTTTTGTTTCTCCTTTTCCAAAGATAACCCCTCTGGTTTTTTTCCTAATATAATTATATTCTCGAAAAAAATCAAATCATAAAATTTATTTCAATTGACACGGATTTTTTAAATAGTATAAATTTTTTATTAAATGAAGAACGGTTTTGGAATAAGACAAACACTCGCTCTAATTAAAGGATTAGAGGTGAGAATGAGGGATAAAAAATGAAAATAAAGTTATTTTTAATAAGCGTGATCGTCCTCTCAGTCTTTATAATTTCATTCATCACCTGTTCTCTAGGGAAAAAGGCACCAACTATTGCTTTTCCTTATGAATGGCTGGATAAACCGGGTTTTGGCGGAGACATCGACCAGCAAGGGATTATCGAGCCCTCAGGCATTTGCTTCCATCCTATCCGGAAGACTCTTTTCGTTGTGAGCGATGAAGGCGGACTTCATGAAATCGAAACCGATGGAACACCTGTGTTTAATGTTAAATTTCCGGAAGATTATGATTTTGAAGGTGTGACAGTTCATCCCCAGACAGGTCTTTTGTACATAGTCGTAGAAGGAGATGACGTCATTTTCGAGTTTGATCCGGATATGAAAGTAGTCACTCGGATTTTTCCTGTCAATAGGGAATACCGGGGCAATCCCAATTTTCTTCAAAAGCAGGAAGAAGAATATGATAATGGTATAGAGTCCATCACTTTTGTCCCTGATGAGAACCATCCCGAAGGCGGAACGTTCTACATGGGCAACCAGTTCGATCCTTCCTGTATAATGGAAGTCCTGATTCCCATAAAATCAAGCCAGGCGAAAACAGCGGAAGCGCGGATTCTTCGGGTTTTACCTTTTGAGCTGAAAGATCCCTCAGGCATATATTATGATCCGAAAACCGGCTTTCTGAACGTGGTCAATGATTCGGATAATATCTTTGTGGAACTCACTTTGAGCGGGAAAATGGTCAGGGAGTATGCCTTCCTAGGGAATAGTCAGGAAGGGATTGCCAGGGATGATGATGGCTTTCTGTACATCGCCCAGGATTCAGGAGGGATTATCCGGGTTAAAGATTTAAGATAAGTGAAGATTTAAGATATGAATCAGTAATTTTGACTGTTATTCCACTTGATATTCTGTTCTTTTTTCCGACAATCTTTTATGTTCTCGAATTATCAAGAAACAGAGGATTATCCAGATTACTGCCGCAACAACATTGAATTTGGCAAATCGCTCTGCATTGAATGCGAAGTATGTCGTACCAAGAAAAACAATTATTCCAGTTAAAACATCTCCTGATCGCACAAAAAAAGTATCTATGGCTGCCTTGGCTTTGTATTTTTCTTGTCTTGAGGTGTTGAGAAAAAGAGCTCCCCTGACTGTATTCATAAGAGAGTAATCTGTGCTATTCTCTAATGCTTTTGCCCATCTTACTACAACCAAAGATACTCCAAAGGCCATAAAGAAATATCCTCCCAGAGCAATAAAAGGAAGGAATAGCAGGGCACCTCTGACTCCAAACCACTTGAATATTCGTGAGACTAGAAATAGTTGAATAAGTAAGGCCAAAATATTAACGATAGAATTGAATTCAGCTTCTAATTCAGCGAGAAATTGTGTTTTTGCCACTTCTATTTCCGCAGCTGGAGTCTCTTTAAGAGCTTCATCAGCCGCATGGTCAAAGACATCTTTTCTGATGTACTCACCTGTTGTGTTAACAAGATTAAGAATCATTATAAGCAGAGCTATATAGAGAAGGTACCTGCTTTTAAAAACCAAACGAAATCCCCCGCCTTTTTCAAGGGGTTTCTCTTGCTCTTTTTTTCTTGATTCATTTTCAGTAGTGACTTTTGCTCCCTTGGATTTCCCAATTTTGATCTCTCTTCTATGGATGACAAATGTGAGTCCAACGCAGATTCCGAGGATACCCCCTGTCACGAGCATCATTTGATAGGCACCTAATGGCCTGACTAAAAATGCAGTTATTAGACTTCCTGCGAGACCTCCAGAATTTTGTCCGATTACTATCATTGGGAATAAACGTTTCCCTGCTTCCTCTGTGTATAGATCATTAGCAAATCCCCAGAACTGGGCGACTAGCAAGTAATTGTACATGCCGACCCATATGTAAAATATAACACTCAATACTTTTATAGGAGTTCCTATCAAGTGCAAGAAATAAAATATAATCAGATTAGAAATAAAAAAAAGTGTAACGCATGTAATAAGCATTTGGCGGGGAACTTTCGAGGACAAAAAGCTGAATATCTTAATGAGAAAAACAAACAAGATTGCCATAGCCCCATAAAGATAAGTTTCTATTTCTGCTGACTGTCCGGTTAATATAAGAGCTGTCCTTACCGGTTTCAAAATTGAATATGCAGTGAGAATCAGAAAAATATTAAGTCCTAATAGAAAGACGGTCGAACCTTCTCCTGGCCTGATGACTGTAAAGACTTTAAGAGCTTTATAAACGAATTCAGGCATTTTTTTATCTGACATTATTTTTTATGCCCTGAAGCTTCTCATGATTCCCCTGCCCAGACTTTCTGATATGTCTTGTTATTCTTGATGTATGTGATGTCTGTCTTGTTTCTTGGGCTGTTTAGATTGTTTAGTTCTGTCTCATCTGCTGCTCTATTCTTTCCGCTGATAATTTTTTATGCTCACGAAAGATCAAGATGCCGAGGAAAATCCAGATGAGAACCAGGACAAAATTGACCATAGCGAAATTTTCAACTTTGAAGGCCAGAAATGTCGTTCCCAAAAAGATGAGTGCGGCGGATAGCACATCGCCTGACCGGTGGAAAAAGGATTTTGTGACAGCTTGAGCTTTGTATTTTTCCTCTCTTGTCGTAATGAGGAACAGGGCACCCCGTGTTGTATTCATCAGAGAGTAATCCATCCCGTTTTCCAGGGCCTTGACCCACTTGACAAGCAGTAGGGTGGCTCCGAAGCTAACGAAGAAATATCCTCCGAGTGCGAGTGCGGGCAGGATGAAAATCGCCACTCTGACTCCAAACCATTTGAAGACTCGGGATACGATGAATAGCTGGACAAACATGCCGAAGAGATTCTGGATGTTATAGAAACCAGCAAAGAAAGTGGTCAAGTACTGTCCTTGATCTAAACCGCTTGCTGTGCCTGTTTCTATGGCTTTAGCTGCAGCATTCTGGGCCACTGTATCGAGCATGTACACGCCGTTGGTATTGACAAAATTCAGCAGCAGGACAAAAAAGGCAATGTAGAGGAGATAGTGACTCCTGAATACCAGTCGAAAGGCGCCTTCTTTTCCTAATGGTTTCTCCTGTTCCTCTTTTGCTGATTCTAATTCCTGGCTGACTTGAGCGGCTTTAATCGCCGCTCTTTTGACTTCTCTATTGTGGATAATCAGTGTCAAAAATATACAGATTCCCAGGAAACCGGCTGCGACCAGCATTAATTCAAATACCCCCAGAGAAGCGGTCAGCCAGGCGGTCAATGACCCTCCTGCAAAGCCTCCAAACGTGGCTCCAAAAGCCACTAGAGGGAAGAGGCGTTTTCCTTCATCCTCGGTATACAAGTCGTTGGCAAATCCCCAGAATTGAGCCACAATTATCAAGTTAAAAATGCCTGCCCAGATGAAAAAGATAATACCCATAGTCCCCGGCCCAACACCTGAGAGATACAAGATGTAAAAGATTCCCAAATTGCTGATAAAAAAGAGTGTGACCCAGGTGATCAATTTATTACGGGGGGCTCTGGAAGCTATACGGCTGAATATTTTAACCACGAATATGAGCAGAACAGCTATAGCAGCGGAGAGATAACTCTTGGTTTCGGCCGGCCATGAATCCAGCATTAAAGCATCTCTGACTGGTTTGATGATGTAGTAGGCCAAAAAGAGCAGAAAGCTGTATAAAGTCAGTAAAAAAGCTGTGAGGGCTTCTCCAGGACGTATGACGGTGACAATCCTGAGTATTTTGAATCCGATTCCTTCCGGCTTTGTTCCGATTTCTTGTGAAACTCCCGAGTTATGAGTATTCATTCTATCCCCTCCTTTTTAATTCCCCGAATCTATCCTCCTTAAGAATATCTTTCTTAATAATATCTTTCATCAGAATGAAGCGACTGGCTTGAAAGATAGGTAATAGAGAAAGAATAGTCACTATTCGACGTAATGGATTTTAAATTTATCAGCACTATATTGAAATTAAAATCGGATGTCAACCTCAAAACGGGAGGAGTCTATTTTCGTTTTTCCACTATTCCTGTGAAAATCTTTGTTGAAAAATATGAAGCTTCTTTTTTAATAAATTGATTTAATTACAATTCTGATAAGATGCACAATTTTTGGTCACTGAGTATTGACTGTGTGGGCTGTTGACGAAAAGAGGATAATTTTAAAAAGAAACTCTTTTTTTTGAGAACGAGGCGGGTGGGATGGCTTAAAACAGGACCTTTTCTTCTCCTTTTTCCTTGATCAGTGCTTCGATCTTTTCAATGATGAGTTTTTTTCGTTTCAATACTGCGTCGATTTCATCATTATTCAGATATTTTTTCAATTTTGATTTTATCGCTTTATCTTCCAATCCTGATAAGTTTAGAAAGAGCTTCCTCGAACAGCGAGTTATTTCACGGTCCGGGATCAATTCTGTATAGGGAACAAAGGCCTGGGTCAAATCAACCCTCCAGACTCTCCAGCCTTTTTCAGGATCGATCAATATATCATCAAGGCTGTCTTGGAATTCGCATAGGGCCGAACAATAAACAAGATTTTCGAACACGTACAAATCTTCGAGAGTGTTATAAAATGTTTCGGGATCAGGAGGTTCGGTTTTCTCCAATTGTCGTTTTCTTTCGTTAAGCTGAGTTTCGATGACTAACTGCAGGGATGCTTTTTTGCCACTATCTTTTCTTTCCACTGTTGGCGGCACCAGGTTTAAGTCAAGGAGTTTATCCAGCTCATAAGCCGCGATTGTGTATTTATAGCTATCCGCGGGACGCTGAGGTCTTGGGTTATCTGTGAACCGTAAGACTCCTCTGCGCTTTGTTTCTCCATCGTCCAGGTTAACAAAATAAGCATCAGTCCTTCTTCCTATTGGCGTCCTGTTGGGGCCAATCGTTGCCTTTTTTAGGTATTTCTCCATCTCCGCTTGTTTGTTATCATCAAGATTTATTGAATCCGAAAGGCAATGATCCCAGCTTCCACAGACGAAACAAGTTAAAGCCAGAATTACCCAAATAATTCTAGTTTTCATTGATCTCCTCCCCATACATAGATGTCTTTCTTAATCGCTTTGTTGCTAAGACAATAACTGGGGAACGGCGGCATACCGATCTGAATGATCCACTGAATCTTTTCAATCTTTTTCGAGTTTTCGACTGAAGGGCTCGGCTTTTTATTATTTTTGTGCCTCCACCATGGTTTTATGCTCTTTCCGTAATCTTCGATGATCAACGCACTGAGAGCGCCTTCCTCATAGGAATCTGATATGCTTGTGTCGATTATCCAGATCTTTTTGTGGAATTTGCTCATTCGATTGACATCATCTATGGCGATTGGCGTGTGAGCGGTCACCATGTGTTCAGCTTGGAGGTTGTTTAAGATCTGAACCACAATATCTTCGAATACATCTTCTTTTCGCATCGCGTACTCTCTATACCAGAGTGGTGAGTTCGGATCATATAAAAACTCTAATCGTTTGAAGGTGGTTTGTGGTGGTCTTTTACCCAAATTTTCGTACATGATTTCTCGTAGTTCTAGACGTGTCCGGTCGTTGATGTACTTTAGCGTTTTTTTGGAGTTTCTCAGACTGATACCTCCGTGAACGAATATTATATCGTTGATTTTAATCACCACATTGAGTCCGAGGATCCATTCTCCGTATTGATTCAAAAATCCTTTATAATATTGGGCTTGTTCCTCAGAATTTCTATTTTGTCTTGCGCTTTTCAAGCGATTTTCCCAGAAGTGTTCTATTTCCGGATGCAAGTTGGAATCAGGATTTACAATTTCGAGATTACTGTCTCCTATCTTTCTCCTGATTTTTCTTTCTCGTTTTTGCCTGTACTCATCAGGGATGAAATCGACAAACTGCTTGACTGTCACATAATTCTCAAACTCAAAAGAACGATTGATTATATTCATTTCTTCATGATTTCCGATGAGCATGTGGACTTTTCCTCCTGCGGCTTCAGCTTGTTTAGCCAGTTTTTTCAAAAATTCGATAATCTCTCTGGCTTTATTCCCTCTATCCATAATATCGCCTATCTGGACAAGATGAGTTTTCCCTCCTATCCAGCTTCCCTCATCATCGATGATGTTTATTTTGGGCTGCCTCAGGATTGTGATAAAGTTGTCATAATCTCCGTGCAAATCTCCCACAGCGACGATTCGTTTAACTCCGGTCCATTCGCATTGAATATCCTCGGAATGAAGAAGTGTTACACAGATGAAAATGAAAAGGCTGCAAATCAGTGTGAGTTTGATTTTTTCGTTGATGTGGAAACTGAATTTTCGCATTATCGTCTCTTAGTGAATCATATTAAGCTTCATTAGCCCTTCACAGCACATGTAATCCACTTATATAGTAAGTTACTGAAGGGATATGTCAAGGTTCAAAAAAGAGATATGATGTATATCCGATAGAAATTCATTCGGTCTTGGCCTCCTAACTTGACTTATCCTTTTTGAATTGATACTTTTTCTCTAGGAGGGGAGAGGCAAAAATGGAGTGTCCCAAATGTCTTCAAGAAGATTCAGACGATAGTCGTTTGTGCAGTAGATGTGGCACACAAATTCCTGCCCAGAAAAACCTTTTAAAAAAATAGAATTCAAGCCCTTTACATCTTGGGAGAGAATAAGTAATATTAATCCAAATGGATATCAGGAAAGAACGAAGAAAAGCTCCGAGAGTTCCGGTCGAGGTCAATCTGAGACTCTGTAGAGATGAAAAAGTAGAGATGAAGTCAAGGGGAGTAATCAAAGATATCACGCTCGACGGACTGTGTGTAGAGACTAATTTGCCCGCTTCAGTGGGTTCAGATTTGGTGTTCAGCCTCGACACACCGGTCGAGTTCAAGTTCAACATATTCGGAAAAATTATCTGGCAGAAAAAGATCGGGGAACTCTATAGATACGGAACCAAATTCACAAAAATGGAAATCACAGAAAAGCCCGATTTATACAAATTCATACTTGTCACCATGTGCCTGAACGAACAGAAATAATTGATTCTGGAATCAAGCCTCTAATTCTCTTCATAATCCTTAGAATTATCATTTGAGAAAGATAATCTCGCATTTCAGCCATCCCCTGGTCTTCTTGTCCTCGTTTGCTCGTGTTTTTATTTATTGGGATGAATAGCGTGGCGCCCATTCCCTTTATTTTTTAAAAAAATAGTCTTCTCTGTTGTGAGAGAGTTTAAGTGAAATACCAAACCGGAAATTTTTACGTTGCTAAGAACCGGAAGTTTTCACTTTGCCTTGACATTTATCAAATAATGGATTGACTTTAAAATTTTCTTTTGATAAAAGCTAAGGAGAAGAAGCAGGTTATTTAGTAACCGCGCCAAATACAACCTTCAGAGAGGAAGGGAAAAAATGGAAATTAACGCAAGAGAAAAAGAAGATATCGTTATTTTTGACATTGAGGGGGAAATAAGGAGATCGGATGTGTCAGATATAACTCTCCATCAACTTGTTAAAGATCAGTTGGATTCTGGCAAGAGAAACATACTTCTTAACTTTCAAAATGTTGAATTCATCGATAGCTTTGGTGTGGGAGAGATTCTGGCCAGTTATATTTCCACTAATAATTTGGGCGGTAAACTAAAGATTGCCAAGATCTCAAAGAAGCTTTATCTTGTCTTTCAGGTCACTATGCTCACTAAGGTCCTTGAGATATTTGACGATGAGGAAGTGGCCTTAGACAGCTTCAACAAAGAATAGTCTTCGCCGCAGATTTCTTTGGTTGATCGGTATTTATGGCTAAAAGTCGCCTTTACAGATTTCTGTCGCGGATCATCGATATCAGACCTGGCGAAGAAATCATCGCTTCCTTCCTCTTTCTTTATTTCTTCTTTATCATGTTCCCCTACTACATCATCAAACCATTCAGGGATGCCAAATATTTATATGTGGTGGGATCGAGGGAACTCCCCTATGCATATCTGTCGACAGCCATTGTAGTGGGGATTGTTGTTGCTTTATATTCCCGGCTTCAGGCCAGAATTTCAAGGCATGTCTTAATCATTTCGAGCCTCGTTCTTTTCACTTTGACCTGTTTATTGTCGTGGAAGCTTTTTCAAAATACTGAGTTAACATGGATGCCGCTCGCTTTTTGGATTTGGGCAAATGTTCTAATCGTGGTTTTGGGTACCCAATTCTGGATACTGGTGAACGATGTTTTTAATCCAAGGGAAGCCAAAAGGTTGATTGGATTTTTCGGAGGCGGCGGACTTCTCGGGGGTATTTTTGGGGCGCTGCTGACAGGTTTAATCGGGAAAAAACACCCGGATAGTCTTCTTTTAATTGCTTCTGGATTGATTTTGTTCAGTATTTTTATCGTAAATTTAATATTCATTTGGCAGAGAAAAAAGAATCCTTCCAACGATAAGGTTCTCGACAAAAATAAAGAAGGAGGCTCTAAACCAAAAAAAGTAGGTTTTATAGACAGTTTCAACACAATTAGAAAAAATAGATATCTCGCACTCCTGGCCGTGGTCGTTATCCTGACCTTCATCGTCGCCACGTTCATCGATTACCAATCCAAAACTGTGATCGATATCGAAGTTAAAAGGATGGATGACTATACGAGAATCTTTGGGTATTTTCATGCAGGGTTATTGGTTCTTCCTTTCCTTATTTCGATATTTATGACAGGCACCATAATCAAGCGTTTCGGCATGCGTTTGACATTGATGCTTTTTCCCCTGATATTGCTCTTCTGTTCAGGCGGAATTTTCTTTGCCCCGGTTTTTGCCCTTGCTATCATCATTAAGACTTTCGATAAAAGCCTTTCTTTTTCCCTTAATCAATTTGTGCGGGAGCTTTTGTATATCCCTATCTCACCCGAGTTGAAGTACAAAGCCAAGGTCTTCATCGATATGTTTCTTAACAGGTTTGCCAAAGGGCTGGGAGCACTGATGCTCATGATTTTTATAGTACTCCCTCAATTTAAGGGAGTAGAAACACCGGATGCTTTAATTGAATCCGAAGCGATGGATGAACCTAGTGTAACAGTAAAAGCAGATGTGTTGGCGAAACCTGATGCGTTGAAAAAACCTGAAGGATTACAAAGACAGGATGAATCGGAAGTTCCTGACCAAAGGAAAATAAGAGTCATGATTGTGAGCGGTTTTTCTCTTTTTTTTATTTTGATCTGGGTTTTTTTTAATTTAAAAGTCAGTAAGGAATACGCCAGGACAGTTAAAAAGAAATTGGAGATAAAATGGGACCGAGCGGATAGAATGGTGGCGGAAAAAGTGGATGTGGATTATACGAAGTTGGTCTTTGACACCATAGAGAGCCGAAACCGGAGTTCTATCCTCTATGCCATGCATATCTTCGACTTGATAAAGAGGGATAAGCTCACTCCGGAAGTCAAAAAGTTGATTTCCTATAAATCTGATGAAGTCAAAGCATCCTCGTTGGGCGGACTTTTTGAATCCGGGGAGATAGGTCTTCTTCCCGAAACCGATGATATTATCAGTGAAGATGTCCTGGAAAAAGAGATTGGAGAGATAATGTCTTTGGATGTCTATCAAGAAGTGATGAAGAGCTATGTGGAAAATGCGTTGAGAGATGAGAGCATGGAATCTGAGATAGCGAAGATGGAAGTGGCCAAAGCCATAGGATTGATGGAATCTGAATCTCCTCTTGCCCTGAAGCTTGGGGATCTCCTCTGGGATGAATCTCCAGAAGTGAGTAAGTATGCTCTCGAAAGCGCCGCAAAACTCAGGAAGAAAGAGTACGTTCCTGCTTTGATTCAGAAGTTGCTCAATCCGATAACCAGGGAAGATGCCAGTGGTGCACTGGTAAAATATGGAGATGGAGTCGTCGGCGCTCTCTCTGATTATTTAAGCGACCGAGATGAGGATATCGAATTAAGAAAAGGAACAGCGTCCGTATTAGCCCGCATCGGAACTCAAGATGCAGGCGATTGCTTGATGTGGGAATTGGAGGAAGGGAAGGGAGAGATCGACACAGAGCTCATTGATGCCTTGGACCGGATCCGTTCTGAAAAGCCTGGCGTTCAATTTCGAGAAGATATTGTGGAAACAAAGATACTCAGGGAGATTAAAAAATACTGCCAGACTTTTATTAAACATTTTGGCGCAAAATCTAAAAGGAAAAAAGCGGAGAGGACTAAGGGCTTGCCTGAAGACCTGAATGTTAGCTTGATGAATGTGTTCAAATTGCTTGGCTTTATATACTTGCGTGAAGATATCATGAGAGCTTATCAGAACATAAAAGTTGCGACCAAAGATTCGGTTGATTATGCCATCGAGCTTTTGGATAACACCTTGAAGAAAGAGATGAGAGAGATTGTCATTCCTCTCATGGAAGATATGGCTCTTGAAGAACGTGTGAAGAGATGCAGAAGCTGTCTCAAGAATTTTTCGAGACCGAATAGAAAAAATGCCTAAAAACTCGACATACAGGTTTTTATCTAAAGTCATTGATGTCAGACCTGAAGAAACTTCTTCCTCTCTTCTTCTTTTTCTTTACTTTTTCTTGATCACTTTTTCTGCTGGCATCATAAAGCCAGTCAAACTTTCTCTTTTCCTGGACCAGCTCACTTTTGAGCGGCTTCCTTTTGCTTATCTTCTGACCGCTATTTTTATGGGGTTTGTCGTCTCTTTGAATACTCGATTGCTGCGTGCCATGAAGAGGCATGTTTATCTTTCGCTCAGTTTGATCTTTTTTATAGTCAGTCTCTTCATCTTTTGGATTCTTTTTCAGAGAGAGTGGCAATGGGTCTTCTATGTTTATTGGTTTTGGTCAGAGATATTCATGGTGACCACTGTCACTCAGTTCTGGATACTCGTTAATGATATCTATCATCCCCGCCAGGCTAAACGACTGGTCGGCTTTTTAGTCAGCGGAGGACTTTTAGGGGGATTTTGTGGCTATTTGCTTTCTTTCTACTTGACAAAATCGCAGGTCATCGGGACTGAAAGCCTGCTTTTGATTTGCCCTCTAATGCTGGCTGTATGTCTTTTTGTCATTTTCTTTGTAAAAAAGCACCAGAGAAAAGAAGACGAAGACAAAAAAAGGAAAACGGACGAACGCAAAAAAACAAAAGTCGGTTACGCCGAGAGTTTTCGTCTATTGAGAAAAAGTCGCCACTTGATTTTCCTGAGTGGGATAATGGTCTCGGCAATAGTTGTCACAACACTGATTGATTTTCAGTTCAATTCAGTCGTAGACAGTCGATACACTGATAAGGACGCGCAGACTGCTTTTTTCAGTTTATTTTTCGCCGTGCTAATGGTTATTTCTTTTCTGCTTCACACTTTCTTTACCAACCGGATTTTGAGAAGATTCGGAATTCGTGCCGCCCTGCTGATAGCTCCTTTTATATTGTTGGCCGGTTCGGCTGGGGTGTTTATTTTTATGGGCGTGATGTTCTGGTGGGCCATCATCCTCAAAGGGGCTGATAAAAGCCTTGCTCATTCGCTCAACCAATCTGTCAGGGAATTGCTGTATATCCCCATTCCTCCTGATATTAAGTATAAAGCCAAAGTCTTCATCGACATGTTCGTCAATAAGCTTGCCCGGGGCATTGCAGCGCTTCTCATCCTTTTGGCTTTTTGGATTTTTGGGTTGAGTGGGACAGAACCCGAGGGAATCGTCAAATATATGAGCTCCATTGTTGTCATTTTTGCAGTGGTATGGATCGTTCTCAACCTGTCTATCACAAAAGAATATGTCAATATCGTGAAAAAAGGCCTGAGAATAAAATGGCAGGATGCAGATAAACTGATCGGAGAAAAGATCGATGTGGATATGACCAAGTTGGTTTTCGATACTCTGGAGAGCAAGAATAGGAGTTCTGTCCTCTATGCCATGAATCTTTTTGACCTGGTCAAGAAAGAGAAGATGAGCCCTGAATTGAAGAAAATCATTTCCCAGAAGTCAGATGAGATCAAAGCGAGCTCAATGGATTCCTTGTTTGATCTGGATGGGGAGGTTTTAATTCCGGAAATGGAGGACACTATCGATGAGGAAGATCTGGATGTCCAAGTCCGGGAAATCATGTCTCTGGATGTCTACCAGGAGGTGATGAAAGACAGTATCGATAAAATTGTCAGCGAAGAAGGCAAGGATACAGAAGTCTCCCGCATGGAGGCCGCCAAGGTTATGGGTATGATGGAGCCATCTCCATCTCTCATTCAAAGCCTCAGCAAACTCATGAGGGATGAATCGCTAGAAGTCGTCAGTTATGCAGTGGAAAGCGCTGGGAAGCTGAAGAGACGGGAGCTTGTGCCGTTTATCGTTCAGCATTTGAGCAATCCGTATATCCAGGGAGTTGCGCAGAAAGCTTTAGTGGAATTTGGTGGAAAGATAATTGGCATGTTGAAGGATTATTTGGGAGATCCGGAAGAAGATTTAAAATTACGAAAGTCCATGCCTGATATTATTGCCCAGGTGGGTACACAGCGAGCCGCAAACATCTTGAGTTTAGAGTTGAAAAAAAAGAATGAGGATGTGGAGCCTGAAATCATAGCGGCCATATATAAGATGAGATCGAAGAATCATCAACTTTTTTTCGATAAGAAGATAATCTTTCCGGAAATAATGAAAAAAATTAAAGACGGTCATCAGATCGTAATTGAAATACAGGAGTCAGCCAGTGACAAGAAAATGGAATTAACCGCCAAAGATTTAGAGAATAATTTGGCTCGTTCTCTAAGGCGGATTTTTGAGCTTTTGAGTCTTATCTATCCGCATGAGGATATGATCAGGGCCTACCAAAATATATGCTCAGGTTCGGGAAAAGCACTGGATTATTCAATAGAACTTCTCGATAACGTAGTCAGGAGAGATGTCATGGAGATTCTCCTTCCTCTGGTCGATGATATTCCTCTGGAAGATAAAGCCAAGAAAAGCAGGAAAATTCTCAAGACCCTTGAAATAGATTAAATTTTCTTGAAATCTCACTATTTAGAACCTATAATAACAAAGACCTGAAATGCCTAAACTATTTGTCTATCCCAAAAAAGGAGAGGAAATCGTTATTCCTCTCAAAAATGAAAAAATATCCGTAGGCCGATCTGCTGATAACGATATTCCTATCCTCGATCCGTTCTGCTCAGGCCACCATGCATTCATTGCTCCCAAGGAAGATGGATATGTGGTCAGGGATAATGGAAGTAAAAACGGGACTTTTCTAAACGGAAAAAAAGTTATGGCCGAGATCGAGTTGAAAAAAGGGGATGAAGTCCTCATCGGGTCGACAAGGATCATCTTTGATGACAGGCTTTCTACAAACGTCGAGATGTTGGAGGCCTCATCTCCCACAACAAACATCAACACTATAATTAATGTCGAAGACGTTCTGAAAAAAACGGATATCGATACGACGTTAAAGGCCACCTTTGCTAGCGCTGATCTGGAAAAAGTCAAGACAGAGCACAAGGCATTCTCGGTCCTGAGTGAAGTGAGTAAAGCTCTTATTCTTCATAAGCCTTTGGGCGAGCTGCTGGATAACATTATGGACCTCATCTGCGAGAATCTCCCTATGGATAGAGGAATATTGATGCTGAAGGAGGGCAATCCGCCGCAATTCATTCCGAAAGTCGTCCGGATTAACAACGACAGCCTTAAGAATCAAAGGATACAGGTGAGCCAGAGTATCATTAATATGGCTGTGAATAAAAACTCGTCTGTTTTAACTTCTGATGCCCAGGCCGATTCTCGTTTCAAAGCTCAAGAGAGCATTATTAAATTTAACATTCACTCAGCCATGTGCGTCCCTTTGTGGAATAACAGCGAGATCATCGGCATCATCTATTCTGACCGGATAGCCCTCGTTGAGCAATTCACAGATGAAGATTTGAAGCTTTTGACTCTTCTCTCAAACCTGGCTGCAGTCAAGATAGAGAATGCAAAGCTCATCGAGCAATCCATCGAGAAGGAAAAGATGGAGAAAGAGCTGGCGCTGGCGGCAAAAATTCAAGAGGACTTTCTGCCCAAGGAAAGCCCCAAATTAAAGAGTTTTGAGATTGCCGGTTCGAATGTTCCCTGTTATCAGGTCGGAGGGGATTATTATGATTTTATCCCCATCGATGATAACCGCCTGGGAATTGTTATTGCCGATGTCTCTGGAAAGGGAGTTAGCGCATCCCTGCTCATGGCATCCTTGAGGGCTGCTCTTCAATCTGAGCTTTTCCCGAAATACAGAATTGAAGAGATGGCAGCTAAATTGAATGATTTTGTCCACCGCAGTTCCTCCCCGAATAGTTTTATCACTTTTTTCTTCTGCGAGTTGGATAAGAAGACTGGAGAATTGAGCTATATCAATGCCGGCCATAATCCTCCGATCGTCATCGATATGAAGGGAAAGGTCTATCGTATGGAGAGCTGCGGTTTATGCCTGGGGATGTTTCCCTCTGTGGATTATGGGGTGCAGAAGCTGACATTAAATCCGGGAGATACAGCCGTGCTGTTCACAGATGGGATAACTGAAAGCCGCAACAAAGACAATAAAGAATTCAATGAAGAA
>Ga0180438_10002721_pt1 | contig 28075 bp, 23 predicted proteins | sample SS_ome_12_FD_132455 | JGI IMG/M metagenome (GOLD analysis project Ga0180438, IMG submission 132455) | Hypersaline lake sediment archaeal communities from the Salton Sea, California, USA - SS_3_D_2 metaG | ecosystem: Environmental > Aquatic > Non-marine Saline and Alkaline > Hypersaline >...
ACGGCCCTTGCGGCGGGGGCGACCTGACACGAAGCAGGGCTCCAGCGCCGGCGGCTACCTCACCCAATGGGCGGTGTTTTCGACGCCTCACAAGTACTGCAAGAAGGTGGGAACCCCGCTCGGCTTCGGGTGACGTGGCGTCGTGCGCCGGCTGGGCTGCCGGCGGCCAACATGCGTACTCTCCACCAGTTTGCCACGCTGTACGTTTGGTCTGCCGGTCGCGAAGAGTGCTGGAAAGCCCCCTTCAGTCTCCGCGCGGTTCCACGTTGTCGGCCGGCACTTCGATCGTCTGTTCCGCGTGGCGGCCGGGATCGTCGCTGGCCCTGTCCTCTGCGGCGAATCAGATCTCGTATGACCATCACCTTGCAGCACGGCTATTTCGTATCGGAGGAAGAACGGCAGCCAAACAAGGAGCCCGCGGCGGGCGACCTAACCGTTTTCCTCCATTTCCCGCAGCCGCCGGAGGATCCCCAACGGCGACTCCCCCTGGGCTTCCCGGAGGAACTCCTCCATCCGTTCCTCGCGAATCTTCTGCTTGTTCATCACTCGCCTGCGGTAGGCCTCGACGAGGACCTCCAAGAGCGGTTCCAGCTCGCATGGCTTCTGAAGGTACGAATAGGCCCCTTCCTTCGTGCACTCGACGGCCGATTCGATGGAGCCGTGACCGGTCAGGATTACGACTTCGGTGAAGGGGCTGATCTGCTTGATCTTGCGGAGCGTTTCTTCGCCGCTGATCCCGGGCATCTTCAGGTCGACCAGGGCGATGTCGATCGGCTTCTCGCGAAGGACCTGGAGGGCCTTTTCGCCCCGGTCGACGGCCGTAACGTCGAATCCGCGGACTTCGAGGCGCGTGGCCGTGGCACTGAGGAAGTGCTCCTCGTCGTCGACGATCAGCAAGCGTATTTTCCACTCGGCCATGATCGGCTCCTTTCACTCCTGATTCGGTCCGGTGTCTCGACAATACTCCCGCTCAGAACCCAATCCACCTCCAATAGCCGAAGAAGACCCAGCCCCACAGCACGACCATGCTCAGCAGCCACACGAAGAAGCCGTGGATGAGGAAGTCCTTGGTGGTGACGACCTGCTCACCCGTCTCGGGGTCCTTGGCCACTCCGTAGACGATGGCGTTGTTGGGAGTGCCGATGATGAACATGAAGGCAAAGGACGAGGAGAACGCCGTGGCCAGGCCGACCATCAGGGCCGACGTGTCCGAGAGCACGGCCATCGGCACGGTGATTGGGCCGATGGCGGCCACCGTGGCGCCGTCGCTCATGAAATTGGTCAGAAGACCGCAGAAGAAGCTGGTCGACATGGCCAGGCCGTTACCGCTCTTGAGGGTTTCGGGCAGCACGCTGACAAATCCGTCGGCCAGCAGCAGGGCGCCCCCGGAATAGGCCAACCCGGCGCCCATCGCGCTGGCCGCGGCGTACAGGGCTACGACGTCCCAATGGATCTGGTTGACGTCGCGCCACCGGAGCACGCCCAGGACGTTCAACAGCACGAGGCACAGGATGACGGGCCCCCCCATGCCGAACCGCTGGCTGAGCGTACACCACAGAACGATCAGCAAGACCAGGACGCCGGCCGTGAGGTACTCCTGCCGGGTCATCTTGCCGATCTTTTCCGCCTCCCGGCGAATCTCCTCCGCTAGGTTGACTTTCTTTACGTGGGTCTTGTTGCGGAAAACGAAGTAGAAGTAGCCCGCGATGACCAGCGCCAGCACCGGCACCGCCGGCAATCCGTACATGACCCATTGCCCGAAGGTCGGCCTCAGCCCGTAGTCGGCCAGGATGCCGAGCATAACGGCGTTGCGTCCCCCGGCGGCGGGCGAGCCCGGCCCGCCGGTGTTTGCCACGAAGCTCAACATCAACAGGAGCATGACGGCCAGGCTTCGGTCGCGGGTAATCCCCGCCGCCCGGATGGCCCCGGTGTAGCCAAGAAGAAAGACCGGCGCCAGGATGGCGATCAGAGCGTGTTCGGAAAGAAACGACGCGGTAACGGCCAACAGCGGGCAAAAGAAGAACGCCAGCCGGGCCAGGGAAGTGCTCGTACCCAGCAACAGCAGACCGATTCGCCGATCCAGGCCGGACTTGGTCACGGCCGCGGAAACGGCCAGCACGCCGAAGATGAAGACCACGGCGTCCTTGGCGTAGGCCTTCGCCACTTGGTCGGGCGGCAACACCTGGAAGAAGTACATGAAAACCCCGACCAGCAGGGCGGTCATCCCGACGGGAATCGCCGCCGTGGCCCACATCAGCACCGCCACCACGAGGACTCCGATCATCACCTGGGCACGAAAGGCGGCCTGCCGCGGCGTTAGAGGGACTTTCGTCACGGTGCCGTCGGCCGCGGTCACCGTCCGGTCGAGTCCCGCCTTGTGGCTGTAGTACTCGGTGATGGTCTCGCCCGGCTTCATCTTGCGGTAGTCGGCGTACCCGGTGATGCGTTCGTTCCCTTCGACTTTCTTCTGCGTGTCCAAGAGACTGACCAGCCGCTCAGGCGGCGGCGCGAGGATCGTGGCGAGAAACAGGGCCGCGGCCAGCAGCATGAATCCCGGCCGCGCGTTGTGCACGCCCACGAGCCATGCCCACAGGCCCCCCCGGGTTGCCTGGGGGATTTCGTGCCGGGCCATGGCGTAGACCCGCTCCTGCCGGGCGGCGTCAACGGCCTCGATCAGCTCCGGCAGCGGGACCGGCTTCTGAAGGTACCGGAAGACGTCGTGCTTGCCCGACTGGCGGGCCGTCTCGATGTCGCCGAACCCGGTCAACATCACCACCTGGACCTCCGGGCGGATCTTCTTCAGCTCGCGGAGCGTTTGCAGGCCGTCCATGCCGGGCATTTTCAGGTCCAGGACGACGACCTCCGGGTTTTCGTGGCGGACCACCTTGATGGCGTCGCGCCCGTTGTCCACGTCGAGAACCCGGTAGCCGCGACGGCCCAACTGCTGGCCGATCGCTTGGCGGAACATGTCCTCGTCGTCGACCAAGAGGACGGTCGGCTGCTCGTCGGCGGAGGGTGTAGTCACGTCATCGGCCATCGGTCGAGGTCTCCGGGGGTTTCAAAGGGATGACTACCGTGAACGAGCTGCCGGTGCCGGGAAGGCTCCGCACGTCGATCCACCCGTCCATCAGCTCGACAATCCGCAGGCTGATGCTCAGCCCGAGCCCGGTCCCCTTGCCCGTCTCCTTGGTCGTGAAGAAGGGCATGAAGACCCGTTCGAGCTGCTCGGGCGTCATGCCGCAGCCGGTGTCGGAGACCGTCACCCGGATCCGCTCGCCATCGAAGCGGGTCTGCACGGTGATCGTCCCCGATTCTCCGATGGCGTCGCCGGCGTTGTTGATGATGTTCAAGAACACCTGCCGGAGCTGGTGGAGATCGAGCATGGCTTCCGGCATCTCCGGGTCGAAATCGCGGACAATCTCGATGTTGGCCACCTCGAACTGCCGGGCCTTCACCCCGCCCAGCACGTCGTCCAGAAGCTCGTTGATCCGGCAAGAAGTGCGTTGCGGCTCCTCCCGCCGGACGAAGCGGAGCAGCTCCCCGGTGATCGTCTTGGCCCGGGCGACCACCCCGTCGATGTGGTCGAGGTGCTCGCGAATCTTCTCCGGGCTGGCGTCCAGCCCGAACTGCGGATCGAGCATGTCGCGGATCAGCCCGCTCTCGGCCAGGACCACCTGCAAGGGGTTGTTGATTTCGTGGGCCACGCCGCCGGCCAGCTCTCCGGCCGTGGCCAACTTGGCCGCGTGGAGCAACTGAAATTGAAGCCGGTCCCGCGACTCCTCGGTCGTCTCGGTCCGGGCCACCAGCCGGTCGGTCGCCGTCCACATGATCGCCACGAGGACCACCACCAGGACGGCCGTGCCGAAGAGAATCACCCGCCGGGCACGAAACATCTCCGCATAGGCGATGCTCTGCGGCTGCCGAGCGACCAGGGCCCAGGGCGTTTCGCGGAGCCAGGCATAGCCGACCAGGGTGACGTCCCCGTTCGCAGCAACCTCCAGGGCCCCCGAAGGCGGCGTTTCCGGCGGTACCAGGTTGCTCGTCCCGAGCGGCTCCCCCCGGGCGGGGTCCACCACCTGGTATTCCCCGTTCCGGCTGACGATCGAGGAATCGGCCCCCTTTTCGCGGCTGACGGTTTCCAGGAAGGCATACAGCTTGTCAGGGTCGAGCGTTGCCCGGACCACGAACGGGCCCTCGTCGGTCGGCTGATTCACGGCGATCGTGAAGTGCGGCTTGCGCCGGAAGCCCAGGTAGATGTCGCTGATGTAGTAGTTGTCCGGCGATTCCAGGAGGGCCCGCAGCCAGGGTTCGCCGCTGTAGTCGCGATTGCGAAGCTCAGCGTACGGTCCGGCGTAGCCGACCTGCACCCCCCGCGTGTCGAAGAACCCCAAGTCGACGAACGAATCGGTGATGCCCCGAAGGTGTTCGAGGTACCGCTCCATCTGTTCCTGGGAGGGGTCGCGCGTCAGGTCGGGCCGCCGGAACAAACTGAACAGATTGACCACCCGTTCCTGGAGGAAAAGGTCGACCGTGCTCCGCTGGCTCTCGGCCAGGGCCGCAAGATGAAGCTTGCCGCTCTCGGCCAGGGTGAACGAAAACTGGTAGTGGAAGTAGGCCGACAGCACGACCAGAGGGAATACGAAGGCAATTGCCAACCCGATCCGCAGCCGGCGCCGCAAACGCCGGAAGTCCACGCGCGCGGCGTCGATCCCCGGACTTGCCAGCGGATGTTCGCTTCTGCGACGTCCGTCCAGAGCCATCGTAAACCTCGTCTCTCTAAACGGCTACATCGACGGCACTTGTAGAAGGCCGTAGGTCGAGAGACATGTCCAACTCACCGGCGAGGTCGTCGGTGAGGTATTCAAAGCCGCACTTCTCGTAAACGTGTCTCGCGATGTGGTTCGACGATTCGACGACAAGCCTTATGGTCCTGAAGCCCCGTTGACGCGCGAGCCGAATCGCGCAGCGAATCAACTCGGTGCCGATTCCGAGCCCCTGCTCCGGCGGAGAGACGACGGCCAGAATTTCGCAAGTCACTCGGTCGATGGGAAAAAGGGCGACGTGGCCGACGAGACCTTCTCCCAGGCAGAGGGCGACCAGGTTGATCCCGGTCGCCGCCATCTTCTCGACCCAGCGAACGCAGACGGCGTCCTTGATCGGGGGCAGGCCGCTAAATGAGTTGCGCGGCTGATAGGCCAGGTACATTTCGATCAGTTGCCGGCGTCTCGCTTCGTCGAGCATCGTCACCCACAGAGGGGCGCCGTTCTTGTTGACGAACGCGTAAGGGAGTATTCGCATGGCAGTGCCTCGACCACGTGGGACTCAGGTGGGCCCGCTCCGGACCGGAACGGGCTGCTCGCGGGCTCGCCGGTAAGCCTCAAGGGCGCTGGGAAACGGCTCCAGCGCTCCGAGATTGTGTCGTGCGCTTTCCGGCGTTTGCGTCTCCAGGGCAACGACCCGCGCTTTGAGGAGGGCAATCAGCCGGGCACGCACCCCGCCCGGCAGCGAGCCCCAGCTCTCGACGACCAGCCCGACGCTGCCACCCAGCAGAACGTGTTCGGGCGGCTCCCCCGCGGGCGCCGGCGAGCGATAGCCCGCCAGATAGGACCAGCGGCGTCCCAAGACGCGGACGAACCTCAGCCGGGCGTCGAAGTCCTCCTTGGCGAGCCGGGCAACGACGTCGAGGGCCCGGGCTAGCTCGAGCCCTCGCGCGGCGTCGTTCACGGTCTCGAGCCAACGATCAGAAGTACAGGTCTCTTGCACCATGTTCGACGGCGTCAAGCCGCTCCCGAAGCGCGGGCCTTAGCCCCTCGGGGACCTCGTTGATCCGCTTTGCGATCAGCGATTCGCCCACCTTCCTCGTTTCCTCCGATGCGTAGTCCAGCAGGTACTCTTTGAACGTCAGGATGGCGTTGGGGATGCAGAAGTGGTGTACCTTTCCGTGTTTGGCGATGTTCATGAAGTAGCTGCCCGTGCGCCCGCAGCGGTAGCCGGCCGTGCAGAATGACGTGATCTGTCCGGCCTCGGCCAGCTCGCGGACGACCTCGTCGAGCCCCCGGGTGTCGCCGAGCAGGAACTGCTGGCGCTCGGCCGTCTGGCTGGTTCCCGTCTCGCTGTAGGCCCCGATGCCGATGCGTGTGGAGGCGTCGGTCTGGGTACACCCAAGGCCGATCACCTCGCGCCGGATCTCGGCCGGTTCCCTGGCGGTGAGGATCATACCGGTATACGGGACCGACACGCGGATCACCGCAATCAGTCGCTTGAAGTCGCGGTCGCTCACGCGGTACGGGCTGGTGGCGGCCAGGCGCGAGCCCGCGGCGGGCACCAAGCGCGGGAAGGAAATCGTGTGCGGTCCGACGCCGCCGAAACTCTTTTCCAGGTCGATGGCGTGGTACAGCAGCCCCATGACCTCGAACCGCCAGTCATACAGCCCGAACAGCGCGCCGATGGCCACGTCGTCCACCCCGGCCTCCTGGGCACGGTGCAACGCGTACAGGCGCCACCGGTAGTCCGCCTTGGGGCCCCTGGGGTGAACCTTCCGGTAGGTGGCGTGGTGATAGGTTTCCTGAAAAACCTGGTACGTGCCGATCCCGACCTCCTTCAGCCGCCGGAGCTGGTCGATGCGCATGGGAGCGGCGTTGACGTTGACGCGCCGGATCTCGCCGCGGCCCAGCTTCGTGTCGTAGATCGCCCGGATCGTCGCTTCCACGTACTCCACGCCGGAGCGGGGGTGCTCGCCGTAAACCACGATGAGCCGCTTGTGGCCGACCGAAACGAGGGCTTCCGTTTCTTTGCGGACCTCCTCGATCGTCAGTCGGCGCCTCTTCTCGGCGATGTTCTCGCGCCGGAACCCACAGTACAGGCAGGAGTTCACACAGAGGTTGCTGCAATAGAGCGGGGCGAAGGTGACGATGCGCGGCCCGTAGACCCGGTTCTTCACATCGCGCGCCGTCTCGAATATCTCCTGCCAGAGGTCTTCGTCCTCGACTCCCAATAGCGCGGCGGTATCGGCCGGGTCGAGGCGCTCCAGGTCGAGCGAGCGGGCCAGCACGTCGCGCACGCGCTGCGCGTCCGGATTGCGCCCCTGGCGGAGCAGCCGGGCGATCTGGCCGTCGTTTATGAAGTCCCGGCCGCGATCGAGGTAGCGACGGACCTCTCGCTCGTCGACCACGCGGTCCGCCCGTTGCCGAACGGCTGTGGCGTTCATGGCTGGTGCCCTCCCGCGGCTGCCGCACCGGGTATGGAGACCGTGAACGTGCTCCCCCTTCCCGGCGCGGTCTCGACGGTGATCTTGCCGTGGTGCATTTCCACGAGCCGCCTGGCCAGGCTCAGCCCGAGCCCCGTTCCCGGCACCTGGGTGGTGTAAGCGTTCTTCGCCCGGAAAAACTCGTCGAAGGCGCAGCCGGCCTCCTCGACCGTCATGCCGATGCCGTCGTCGCGGACGATCACTTTCTCATACATCCCGTTGTGCTCGACGGCGACGTCCACGTGGCCCCCTTCCGGCGTGTACTTGACGGCGTTGTCGATCAGATTGCCGACCACGCTGAGCAGCGAGGCCTCGTCGGCCAGGACCGGCTCGTGGCAGTCCTGGTTGTCTTGGCGTAGAACGAGCGATATTCGCTTGGCGGTCGCCTTTTCGCTGCACGACTCGACCGCGCGGGCGACCACCTCACGCAAGTCCAGCGGCGACCGCCTGAAGGTGAAGTTGCCGGTCTCGATCGCGGTCAGGCTCAAGAGCTCCGAGACCAGGGAGCGAAGCGTCCGGGCACGCACTAAGGCGCGCTCGATCATGCGACGGGCCGCCCCGGGATCCTCGCTCGCCGCGCCGTCCAGAAGCATGTTCAGGTATCCCTCCACCGCGGCGATGGGGCTCTTCACTTCGTGGGCCACCATGGAGACGAACGTGGACTTGGCCACCTCGAGTCGCTTGAGCGGCGTGATGTCGCGCAACAGCGCCACGGCGCCCAGCATCTCGCCGCCGGGCTCCAGGACCGGGCTGGCGTTGACCATGTACGTGGATTCGCCCAGGGCAAGCTCCTTCGATACGATCAGCGGCGTGGAACTGGCCGAGAGCGCCTCCTCGACGATGGCCCGAAAGCCGGCGCATCGCATGTCGGCCAGAGGACAGGGGAGCGGGAGATTCGAGCATTCGGGCAGGATCCGGGCCGCCGCGGCGTTGCGCAGCACGATCTGCCGATCCCGGTTGGCGACGACGACCCCGTCCGTCATGCAGTTGATGATCGTGTTGCACTTCGAGCGCTCGATGGCCACCTCGAGCAGGCGCCGCTCCTGGTCCTGACGGAGCTGCTCGGTCTCGACCCACAGGGCGCGGCGCTCGAGGCCGTTGCGCACGGCCAGCAGCAACTCGTCGGGCGTGAACGGCTTGGGGATGTAGCCGTAGGCGCCCCGCTTGGTCGCTTCCACCGCGGTGTCGATCGTGGCGTACGCGGTCATGACGAAGAGCACCAGGTCCTCGTCGAGGGCGCGGAGCCGCTCGATCACCTCGAGCCCGCCCATGCGCGGCATTCTTAGATCGACCAAGGCGACGGCGAAGTCGCCCGGCTTCTGGAAAAGCTGCAAGGCCGCGGGCCCGTCCGGGGCCGTGGTCACCTCGTAGTCTTCGGCGGCCAGGACCTTGCGGCATCCCTCCCGCATGCCCAGCTCGTCGTCGACCACCAGGATGGAGGTTGTCGCGGTGCTCATGACGCTTTCTCCCCGGCCCGTCCGGCCAGAAGCCTTGCCACCTCGGCGAGCAGGTTTTCGGGAAGCCAGGGCTTCTCGACGAAAGCGTCGGCGTGCATGGCCGCCAGGTCCTCGGCGCCGCGCGGGACGAAGTCGTAGCCGGCGCGCGAGCCGGCCGCGGTGACGATGATCACCGGCACTTCCCGGCCGCTGGGCGACTCCTTGATCGTCCGCGACAGCGAGAAGCCCGCACTCATGGCACCCATCATGAGATCGGTGATCACCAGGGCCGGCTGCTCGCGGCTCACGAGCGTCAGGGCCGACTGGGGGTCCGCGGCACAGGCCACGCGGTATCCCCCGGACTCGAGCACCCACCGCGTCATCTCGCGGAAGTCCCGGTCGTCGTCGACGATCAGCACCAGTGGCGATTGGCTGCTCATGGCAGTGACGTTTCTGCTTCGCACGTCGTGTAGCGGGTCACCGGGCGATGCCCGCACTTGAAGCCTCATGTGTCTGTTCAGCCGTATCCGGGCTCGAAGCACCCGTCTCAGCGCCGACCGCGCTCAGCGCGTCGGCGGTGCCGTCGTCCGGCTCGGCCTCCAGCGGCAGCGAGACCGAGAAGGTCGTCCCTTCGCCCTCTTTGCTCTGGACCGTGATGTCGCCGGAGTGCATCTTGACCACGCCGTAGGCAATGGCCAGCCCGAGGCCGGTGCCCTTGCCCATCTCCTTGGTGGTGAAGAAGGGGGTGAAGAGCTTCGACAGGTTTTCCGCGGGTATGCCGCAGCCGTTGTCCCAGACGTCGACCACGGCCGATCCGTCCCCGTCGTCGAGCCGCGCGGAGATCCGGACCTGGCCGCCCCCCGAAGCGGCGTCAATCGCATTGTCGACCAGGTTGACCAGCATCTGCCGGATCTGCGTGGCGTCGATCATCATGCTGGGAAGCCGCTCCGGCACGTTCGTCGTCACTTGCACTCGCACCTCCTTGGCGCGGGGCGCGGTCAGCGAGCGGACCTCCTCGACCAGCGCCGCCATGTCCGCCGGCGCCTTGGAGACGCGGGACTGCCGGGCGAAGTCCAGAAGCCCGCGAACGATGTTTTTGCAGCGGGTGGCCTCGCTGACGATCATGTCGAGGTCGGCGCGCCGGGAATCGTCGTCGCCAAGCTCCTTGCGCAGCATGTGGCAGTAGAGCAGCACGGTCCCCAGCGGGTTATTGATTTCGTGGGCCACGCCGGCCGAGAGCTGGCCCATCGAGGCCAGCCGCTCGGCGTCGGCGAGCTTCTCTTGGGCCTTCTCCAGGTTCCGTCGCGTGGCCTCTTCGGCCCGACGCGCCGCCTCGGCCATGTCGCGCACGGCGCCGACCGAGAAGCCGACCAGCAGGAACGACAATCCTCGCCCGACGTCCGCAACCAGAGACTCACCCGTCGGCGCAAGCGGCCTGAGGACGACGATCCACAGGCTGAAGAAGACGGCGATCCAGGTGGCTCGCTTTCCCCACCACAATCCGCCGAGCACGATCGGCAGGTAGGCGAAATGGGTCGAAACGATGCCTATTCCCAGACCGAGACGGAAGTAAACGATCTCCGCCGCGCACGCTGCCCCCAACACGGCGAGCACCCAAGAGCGCGATGCGTGCTCGCGCACCCACGCGTAGCAGCGTTTGCACCTCTCAGGAATGGTGGAAACAATGGCCATGTCACGGTCCTACACCCGCTGGCGCGCCTCGTACCGGGTGTGCAGGAGGTGGTGCGACCGTTCTCCAAGCGGCCGCCCGAGGAACTCCCGGTAGATCTGAGTGATCTCCGGGTTCTCGTGGGACTTACGCAGCTTCTTTCCCTCGTCTTCGCGGTAGATCGCCGCGATTCGGGCTCGGCGGACGTCGTCGCTGGTCATCCGGGGCTGGCCCCCGCCGCCGATGCAGCCGCCCGGACAGGTCATGATCTCGACGAAGTGGTAGCTGGCCTCCTTCGACCGGATCCGCTCGATCAGCTTCCGGGCGTTGCCGAGCCCGTGGGCCACGGCCACGTCGAGATGAACCCCCTCGAGGAACGCCCAGTCGGGCAGTGTGCCGGTGATGCGCAGCGACGCCTGCTTGATCCCCTCGAGCCCCGCGATCGGCTTGACGTGCAGGTCCTCGAACGGCAGTGGTCTGCCGGTGACGATCTCGTAGGCCGTCCTCAGCGCCGCCTCCATCACGCCGCCCGTGTTGGCGAAGATGTCGGCCGCCCCCGACGAAAGCCCCAGGGGCGAGTCCATCGTGCCGTCGGGAAGCGCGGCGAAGTCGATCCCGGCCTGCTTGACCATGCGTCCCAGCTCGCGGGTAGTGAGCACCACGTCGACGTCGCGCACGCCGCTGTCGTCCATCTCGGCACGCTGCGCCTCGAACTTCTTGGCCGTGCAGGGCATGATCGAGACGACTACGACGTCGCCCGCGGACTTGCCGAGCTTCTCGGCATAGTAGGTCTTGGCCACGGCGCCGAACATCTGCTGGGGCGACTTGCAGGTGGAGATGTTCGGCAGCATGTCGGGGTAGAAATGCTCGGCGTACTTGATCCAGCCCGGCGAGCAACTGGTGAACTGGGGCAGGGCGACTTCTTCCCCGTCGACCAGGGCCTTCTTCAGGCGCACCAACAGCTCGGTCCCTTCTTCCATGATCGTCAGGTCGGCGGCGAAGTTGGTGTCGAAGACCGCGTCGAACCCCAGCCTTCGCAGGGCCGAGACCATCTTGCCGGTGACCAGCGTGCCCGGCGGATAACCGAAGCACTCGCCCAGCGCCGCCCGGATGGCCGGCGCGGTCTGGACGACCACGTGCTTGGCCGGATCGTCGAGCGCGGCCCAGACCTGGTCGATCTCGTCCCTTTCGCTGATGGCGCCGACCGGGCAGACGGCGGCGCACTGGCCGCACTGGACGCAGACGACCGTGTCCAGATTGGCGCAGAAGGCCGGCCCGATCACGGTGTCGAAGCCGCGGTTCTGCGGGAAGAGGGCGCCGACACCTTGCGTCTCGCCGCAGACCGTCACGCAGCGGCGGCAGAGGATGCACTTGGCCGTGTCTCGCACCAGGCCGGGCGTGCTCCGGTCGATGAACCCGCGGCTCGTCTCGCCCGTGTAGGCGAGCTCGCGGATGCCCAGCTCGCGGGCGACCGCCTGGAGCTCGCAGTCGTCGTTGCGCTGGCAGGTCTGGCAATCCCCGTCGTGGTCGGAGAGGATCAACTCGACAACGGCGCGGCGGGCGTCGCGCACGCGCCGGCTGTTGGTCCGGACCTCCATCCCGTCGGCCACCGGCGTGACGCAGGAAGGCACGAGGTTGCGAACCCCTTTCACCTCGACCAGACACACGCGGCAGGCGCCGATGGCATGAATACCCTCGAGGTGGCACAGGGTGGGGATCTTCTTTCCCATACGACGGGCAGCGTCCAGGATCGTAGTTCCCGGGGCGACGGACACCTTTTCGCCGTCGATCGTCAAGACCGTTTCGCTCATGGTCGTTCCTTTTTTGGGGGAGTCTCTTCAGGCCAGTGCCGAAGCCGCGGCGCCGGCCGCCCTGGCCGCCGCCTTGGCAAAGGCCGGATGCGTGCCGAAGCGCTCCTCCATGGCCTGATCGAAGGTGCAGCGCCGGCAATCGTAGTGGTTCGGGCAGAGCTTGCTGTCGACCAGCCCCATCAGCATGTAGCGGCATTTCCGCTCCGTGGCGGTCCGCCGCCTGAGTCGAGCCACAGTCTCAGCTTCCATTTGCATTCGACCCGTAGGACATACGTAAGTGCATGCCCCGCAGGCCAAGCAGGCATCGGAAGCGAAGTCAAAAGGCGTGCCGACCTTTCGCGAAGTGCCCCGCCCGCTGAAACCGATCGCCTCAGCCCTCATCACCTCCCCGCAGATTCTCACGCAGAGGCCGCAGAGCACACATTCCTCGTTCCTCGGCGAAAACGGCGTGTCGTACACGCCCCACTGCTCGGCGAGCCGGCGTATGGCCGGAACCTGCGGAGACCGGGCCAGGAGGAGTTGGAGGAGCAACGTGCGTCCTTCGACCACGGCCGGCGTATTGGTTCTGACGACGAGGGCGTCCCTAACCGGGTAGCAACAAGCGGCCTGGAGCGTGGTCCGAGCACCCTCGGTAATCTCCACGGTGCAGAGGCGGCAGGCACCATAAGGCGTGAGGCCCTGATGATGGCACAGGGTCGGGATAGGGATACCCTGCTGGCTGGCGACCTCAAGAATGGTCGTCCCCTCGGGCGCTTTCACTGCGTGGCCGTCGATGATCAGAGTAACCATGTCATATTCCTTTCATCGGAAAGTCGCTACATCACCCTTTTGGTTTTGCATCGCACCGCAGGCAGCGACGGGCTTCGGCCATCGCCATCTCCAGCGTGTAGCCAAGCTCCACCTCGCGGAAGTCCTTGCGCCTGTCCTGAGGCTTCTCTTCGGGCATCAGGGCCTGCGGCTGCTCTGCGATTTCCTCGTCAATCTCGCAGGGGACGTCTATTTGCCTATAGGCCGGCGTCCACGGCGTCTCCCCTTTGGCCTTCCTGAGGGACTTGTCAATCGCCCTGGCGGCTTGCTGCCCAGCCGCAATCGCATCAATGACCGTGGGCAGTCCGGTGGTTACCACGTCCCCGCCCGCCCAGACCTTGGCGTTGGCTGTCCGGAACGTCCCGTCCACCTTGATCGTGGCGCGTGTCGTTTCAATCCCGCTATCTTTGGGTAGGAAGTCGAGTTCTGCGCTGTGGCCAATCGCAGAAATCACCGTATCGACCTCCACGGTGTACTGCGAGTTGGGCACCGACTCCGGTCGCTTGCGTCCGCTCTCTTCGAAGAGTCTCAGACGCATGCGAACGAGTTCAAGTCCCGACACTTTTTTGTTTCCGACGATCACCCGGAGCGGGGCTGTCAGGTACTCGATCTCGACCCCCTCTTCTTCCGCAGCCTCGATTTCAGTTTCCTGAGCCGGCATATCCTTGCGCTCGCGCCGGTAGAAAATGGTTACCGACTCCGCGCCCAGTCGGATGGAGGTCCGCGCTGCGTCGATCGCGGAGTTGCCGCCGCCGATGACGGCGACGCGCTCACCCACGGAAACGGCTTGCCCGGAGTTATAGGCTCGGAGGAATTCAACGGCGCCAAACACGCTCGTAGTCCCTTCGTTGGGGATATTCAGGGGAGTGCTCTTCTGGGCGCCCACGCCGAGGTAGATGACTTCAAATCCCTGGTGCAATGCTTGAAACGAGATATCGCGCCCGACCTTTGTATTGGTGTGAAGTTCCACGCCGGTATCAAGAATCTCCTGAATCTCACGACTTAGCACGTCACGAGGCAGACGGTACGCGGGGATTCCCCATCGGAGCATGCCGCCCGGCTCCGGCAACATCTCGAAGACGGTCACCGCGTAGCCTCGCTTCTTCAGCTCCAGGGCAGCAGTTAACCCTGCGGGTCCCGCCCCGATCACCGCGATTCTCTCTGGCCTTGTCACCGGGATGGGCTCGACCTTTGGATGCTTCGCGTTGTCAGCGACGAACCGCTTCAAGTTCCTGATCCCCAGCGGTTCGTCTAGCTGGGCCCTGCGGCACTTGTATTGGCAGGGGTTTCCACAGACACGGCCGCAGACGCTGGGAAAGGGGTTGGTGCGCTTAAGCACCTCATACGCATCGTCGACGCGTCCGGCGCGGACCAGAGCAATGTAAGCCGGAACGTCGGTGCCGACCGGACAGGCGTTCTGGCAAGGGCTCTCGAAGAGGGCGGTGCATACGCCAGCCGGGCAGCGCTTGTCGCGAATATGCGCCTCGTATTCGTCCCGGAAGTAGCGGATTGTGGAGAGGAGAGGGTTGGCGGCCGTGGTGCCAAGAGCGCACAAGGCAAAACCCTTCATCATTTTGCCGATCGCCTCGAGCATCTCGATATGCTCTTCTTTCCCTTCGCCTTGGCAGATCCACTCCAGGATCTCAAGCGCCCTCTCGATGCCTTCGCGGCAGGGGGCGCACTTTCCGCACGACTCTTCCTTGAGGAAATCGAGGAAGAATCTCGCAACATCCACCATGCACGTATCTTCGTCCATCACGATCATGCCGCCGGAGCCCATGATGGCGCCCGCCTGGGTCAGACTTTCGTAATCGACGGGAAGATTGAGAAGTTCCCCGGGAATGCAGGCTCCGGACGGGCCCCCCGTCTGAACGGCTTTGAACCTCTTGCCGCCGCGAATGCCGCCGCCGATGTCATAAACGATCTCCCCCAACGTGATTCCCGTCGGGACCTCGATCAATCCGCTGTTGTTGATCTTTCCGACCACGGAGAAGACCTTGGTGCCCCTGCTGGTCTCGGTGCCCACTTCGCGGTAGGCATCCGCGCCGTGGGAGAGGATCCAGGGGACGGTGGCCCAGGTCTCGACGTTGTTGATGTTCGTTGGTTTACCCCACAGGCCCTTTTCGACGGGAAAGGGGGGGCGCTGCCTGGGCTCGCCGGGCCGCCCCTCGATCGACGCGATCAGCGCCGTCTCCTCGCCGCAGACGAAGGCCCCGCCGCCGCGGATCAGCCGCACGTCGAAGGAGAAGCCGCTTCCCATGATGCGCTCGCCCAGCAGCCCGTGCATCCGGGCCTGGGAAACGGCCTTTTCGAGCTTATCGATGGCCAGGGGGTACTCGTCGCGCACGTAGATGAAGCCCTCCCGCGCGCCGATGGCGTAAGCGCCCAGCGTCATCCCTTCGAGGATCGCAAACGGGTCGCCCTCCAGCAGGCTGCGGTCCATGTAGGCGCCCGGATCCCCCTCGTCCGCGTTGCACACGACGTACTTGGGGTCTCCCGCCGCCTCCCTGGCCAGCCGCCACTTTTTGCCGGTGGGGAAGCCGGCCCCGCCGCGGCCGCGGAGTCCCGACCGCTCGATCTGGGCGATGATCTCCCCGCCCGTCATGTCGCTCAGTGCGCGGCACAACGCCGAGTACCCGCCCGTGGCGACGTACTCGGAGAGGCTTTCCGGATCGATCCGCCCGCAGCGCGCCAGCGTGATCTTCTTCTGCTTGCTGTAGAAGGGGAGGTCTTCGAGCGGGGGAATGCCCTTGATCGTGGCCGCCGGGCCCGGTTCGGGGTACCCGTCCATGGTACACAGGGCCCACTCCCTCTTTTCGCCCCCGTCGAGGACGGCGGCAGCCAGCTCCCTCGCCTTCTTGGCGGTCATCTGCCCGTAGAGGACGCGGGGCCGGCCGGGACGCCAGACCTCGATGATCGGCTCTATTTCGCAGAAGCCCAGGCAGCCCGTGCTGGCGACGATCACGTCAGTCGAGGCTTCGCCCAGGGCTTCGGCGAGGGCGTCGAAAACCGCCTGGGCGCCGCTGGCCAGCCCGCAGGTGGCCATACCCACGGTCAGCTTCACGCTTTGCGGCGAGATGGCCCGCAGGCCCTCCGCTCTCCAACGTTCCAGGGCTTCAACACCCGTGATGGCACTGGAAACCTTCATGCGATCATTCCTTCCATCAATGCTGAGGACCATTAGGGTCCGCCGTGGCGCCGTGTTTGCGATAGCGAGCCAGGATGCCGGCGAGCTTGTCCTGGCGGACCCTGGCGAACGTCTCCTGGTCGACCTTGAAGACGGGTCCCAAGCTGCAGCAACCGACGCAACGGACGGTCTGCAGCGTGAACCGGCGGTCCGCCGTCGTGTCGCCGGCCCGCACGCCCAGCAGGTGCTCCAGGCGGTTCAGCAGCGCCTGGCCGCCGCGAACGTGGCACGCCGTGCCCAGGCAGACCGATATCCGGTGACGCCCGGTCGGCACCAGCGAGAAAGCCCTGTAGAAGGTCGCCAGGGCGTACAGCCGCGACAGGGGGATGTCGAGTCTCCGGGCCAGGCGCGCCAACGTCATGCGGGGAAGGAAGCCTTCCTCCCGCTGCACTTCCTGGAGGATTCCTACCAGAGCCGATCCGTCGCCCGCATGTCGCTCTGAGAGCTTGCTCACCTGAGTCATGTCCATCCGCATGTCCTCCCGAATCGATGCCAACTGGGCTAATCCAGGTCGCAGCGCAGGCAGCGTCTTGCCTCGCAAACGGCCAGCATCTCGGAAAACGTCACGTCGCACTCTCGGAAATCGTGCGCCCGTTCGCTTGCCGGGCGCATCGCTTCCTGGGGCCGCTTGAAGTTCTCGGGCGCTTCGACCCCGTCGGCGGACTCGACGCGCCTTCCCGGCTTGATCAGCCGGTAGGGCTCGGCGTGGCTCTCCCCGCGGAGGAAGCGGTCGATGCCGACGGCCGCCTTCTGCCCGGCGGCTATCGCCTCGATGACGGTGGCACCGCCGGTGGTGGCGTCCCCCGCGGCGAAAACGCCGGCCTCGGCCGTCGCCGAGGAAACCGGATCGACTGAAACGAGGTTCCACGGGCCGGGCGCCAGGCCGGAGCCGCCGGACAGGACGGAAAGGTCCGGCTGGCGCGCTCCCGCAAAGATCACGGTCTGCGCGGGGATCACTTCTTTGGATCCGTTCGTGAGCTCTGTCCGGGCCCGGCCGGTGTCGTCGGGCGCCAGCGATTCGCAGCACAAGCACTGCAAACCCGTCACTTTGCCGTTGTTGTGCAGGACTCCGGACGCCAGACGCAGCGCGTGGACCGTGACCCCTTCCTCCTCCGCGGCCCGGAGGTCCGCTTCTTCGAAAGGAAGCTGGTCTCTGTTTCTCTGGTAGACCAGACCGACGCTCGAACAGCCGAGCCGGACGGCCGTCCGGGCCGCGTCGAGCGCCGAGTGAGTGCATCCGACGACCAGCACGTCCCCGGTGAGCCTGGTGCGCCTTCCGAGCTTGACCTCTTTCAGGAAATCGAGAGCGTCGAGGCACTCCGCGTCGCCGTTGGTCCCGCTGATAGGCGAGCGCACCGGCTTGTGGGCGCCGACTGCGATCAGCACGGCCTGGTAGCCTTCGTTGTGGAGGCCCTCGATCGTCACATCTTTGCCCACCGCGACGCCGGTGTGGAGTTCCACGCCGGACTCGAGGATCCTCTCGATCTCGCGGTCCACGACCTCCGGGGGGAGGCGGAAGTCGGGCACGGCCAGCCGGAGCATTCCGCCGGCCCTCGGGGCGGCCTCAAAGACCGTGACCGGGTAACCCAGACGTCTCAGGTCGCGGGCGGCTGTCAGCCCAGCGGGGCCCGCTCCCACCACGGCGACCCTTTGCTGACGGGTCGTGGGGAAGGCCGCCGCGCCGGGCTTCCAGTGCCCTCGCTCGGAGTCGGCCAGGAAACGCTTCAGCGACCGGATGGCCACCGGCTCGTCCGTCTGGCCCAGCGTGCAGTTGGCCTCGCACGCCCGGTTGCAGAGGCGCCCGCACACACCCGGAAAGGGATTGTCCTGCCAGATTACGTCCAGCGCCTCATCGAAGCGGCCGGCCGCCACTAGCGCGTTGTAGTTGGGAACGTCCACGCCGACCGGGCAGGCCCGCTGGCAGGGCGCCGGGCAGAGGCGCTTGCAGACCATGCTCGGGCAGTACTTGTCCCGGATGTGTGCGTCGTACTCGTGGCGGAAGTGGCGGATCGTGGAAAGCACCGGGTTGGGCGCCGTCTGTCCCAGCCCGCACAAAGCCGTGTCCTTGATGATTGCCCCCAGCCGCTCGAGCCGCTCGACGTCGCCCTCCTCCCCCTCGCCACGGCAGATTCGCGTGACGATCTCCAGCATCCGCTTGGTGCCGATGCGGCAGGGCGGGCACTTGCCGCAGGACTCATCCTGCACGAATTCGAGGAAGAAACGCGCCATGTCCACCATGCAGGTGTCCTCGTCCATCACGATCAGGCCGCCCGAGCCCATGATCGCGCCCAGCTCGGTGAGCGATTCGTAGTCCAGGGAGACGTCGAGGTACTCGGCGGGGATGCATCCGCCCGACGGCCCTCCAATTTGCGCGGCTTTGAAGTCCTTGCCGTCGGGCACACCTCCGCCCAGCTCGTAGATCATCGTCTCCAACGTGGTCCCCATGGGCACTTCGACGAGGCCCGTGTTGTTGACCGCTCCGGCCAGGGCGAACACCTTGGTGCCTTTGCTCTTCTCCGTGCCGAAAGAGGCGAACCATTCGGGGCCGTTGAGGAGAATGGCGGGGACGTTGGCATAGGTTTCCACGTTGTTCAGGAGACTGGGCATCCCCCACAGACCCTGCTGCGCCGGGAAGGGGGGCCGCGGGCGCGGCTCGCCCCGGTGTCCTTCGATGGAGCGCATCAAGGCGGTTTCCTCGCCGCACACAAACGCACCCGAGCCCATGCGGATCTCCAGGTCGAAGTCGAACTCGGAGCCCAGGATGTCGTTGCCCAGCAGGCCCAGCGACTTGGCTTGCTCCAAGGCGGTGCCCAACCGCTTGACGGCCAGGGGGTACTCCGCCCGGACGTAGACGTAGCCCTGCGACGAGCCGATGGCATAGCCGGCGATGGCCATGGCCTCGATCACGCTGTGGGGGTCGCCCTCCAAGACGCTGCGGTCCATGAAGGCCCCCGGGTCCCCTTCGTCGGCATTGCAGAGCACGTACTTCCTCTTGCCCTGGGCCTTGCGGCAGAACTCCCACTTCAGCCCGGTGGGAAATCCGGCCCCACCGCGCCCCCGGAGGCCCGACCGCTTGACGATGTCGATCACCTCGTCCGGCTGCAGCTCGAAGAGGGCTTTGGCAAGCGCTTCGTACCCGTCTCGGGCGATGTACTCCTCGATCCGGCCGGCGTCGATGACGCCGCAGTTCCGCAGTACGGTCTTCTGCTGCCGGCGAAAGAACTCGATCTGGTCCATTTCCGGCACGCTCTGCCCGGTGGCGGGCACCTTGCGCACCAGCCGCTCTACGACACGTCCCTTCAGCAGGTGCTCCTCGACGATTTCTGCTGCGTCCTGCGGCTTCACGCCCTGGTAGAAGACGCCGTCGGGATAGACCACGGCCACGGGTCCGACGGCGCAGGGGCCGAGGCACCCGGTCTCGATGACCTTGGCCTCCCCGTCCAGGCCGCGCTGGCGCACCGCTTCCTTCAGCGCGGCGCTCAGTTCAAGCGATCCGGAGGCGACACAGCCGGCCCCGGCGCAGACAAGGACGTGACTCGTTGCACGGTCCATCGGTTCTCTGCCTCCCTCTCGCTAGGATTGGACGAGGTAATCTCGGATCGGGTGACCGCCGAGGATGTGCTCCTGGACGATTTCCCGCACTTTCTCGGGCGTCAGGTTGCCGTAAAGGAACCGCGCCCCCGACTGCTCGGTAACGGTGATCATGGGCTCCTGGTCGCAGCGTCCGAGGCAGCTCGACTTCGCCAGGCTGACGTTTTCCCGCTCCGCGCGGCGCAGGGCGTCGGCTAGCTCGGAGAGGACCTCCCGCCCGCCGGCGGCGATGCCGCAGGTGCCCATGTGGACCGTGATCTTCACCTCCTTCGGCCCGCTGCGCAGGTCGGTTTCGGCTCGGGTTTTCTCCCGGAGTGCTTCGAGCTCTTGGCGGCTGCGGATCTTCTTCTCTGGCATGTCTGTTTCTCCGTGACTGCTGCTATGCCGCTTCTCGCGGCGTCGTGGTTCGGCCGGCTCGCCCGGCCGGTTCTGCGATTACCAGGAGGAGCCGTCCCCCGCGTATTGCTGCAATATCTCCGGGATCTTGGCGGGCTTGACGCGCTGGTAGACTTCGTCGTCGACGGCCAGCGCGGGAGCCAGGCCGCAGGCCCCGAAGCATCGGGCAACATCCAGCGAGAACTGCCGGTCAGGCGTCGTCTCGCCCACGTCGATGCCGAGGTTCCCCCGGATCGCTTCGAGCACCCGCTTCCCGCCGCGAACGTAGCAGGCGGTCCCCAGGCAGACGCGGATCAGGTGCTTGCCCCGCGGCTGCGTGGAGAAGAACGAGTAGAACCCCACGACCCCGGCCACCTCGCTGTAAGGACGGTCCAGGCCCAGCGCGATCCGCTTCAGCGCAACCTCCGGCAGGTAGCCGAACAAGGCTTGCGCGATCTGGAGCACCGGGATCAGCGACCCCGGCTTGTCGCAGTAGTCGGCCAGCACGTCGTCGAGCCTCGCGAAAAGCTCGGCTTCGCTTAGCTCTTCGCCGCACACGCAGGTTTGCGTTTCGCACTCCATCGATTTCTCCTGACTTGCTGAGGCGGGCTCCAAGTGATCGTGTATGTTCAGAGTCCGATGCCGAGTGTTTCGATGCTGTTCTGGATGCGTGCGGAGACCCGTCGGGCGACCGCCAGCCCGTTGCGATTGCCGAGGGGAAGCTCCTGGGCAACGTCGGACACGCGGATCAGGCGTTGCTCGTCGCCCGCGGCGAACCGGCAAACGACGTCCAGCTCGGGGTTCGTGCAGACCACCGAGCAGACGCTGGCCGCGATGTCGCCGATGGGGACCCGGTCGACGTGGCTCCATTGCATGGTGGCTTCCACGGCCAGCCCGCCGAGCGCGGATTGCCGCACCGTGAGCTGCCCGCCCGCCTGTTCCACCGTGCTGCGGAAGAGGCTCAGGCCCAGCCCGGTCCGCTTGCTGTTCTTGGTCGTGTAGAAGGGGTCCAGGGCTGTTTCGGAGGGGACGGTCAGCCCCGGGCCGTCGTCCTCCACGACGATCTTCAAGAGGTCCCGCGTGCGGTCCTGGGCGACCGTCAAGGAGATCGTTCCGGCCCCGGCCGAGATCGAGTTCTCCATCAGGTCGAGCACGTGCAGGGAGAGTTCGCGCATCGCACTGCCTTTCATGAGCACCGCCCGCGCAGACCCAAAGCGTAGAGCTGTCCCACGATGTTGAAGCTCGATTCCTTCGACGCACACAGCCAGACCCCCTCCTCGACGGCCTTTCGGCGAACCGATTCGTCGGGCGCCCGGCCGGAAGCGAAGACAATGGCCACGACCCCGGCGTTGATGCAAACGGCCAACGCGTTCATGTGGACGTGGATCGTCACGAGCACGCTGCCGGCGGGGGCGAAAGCCAGCACGTCGCTCAGCAGGTCGGACGCATGGCCGTGGACCACCTCCGCCGACGCGAGACCGGGAATCTCGGGCGTGAGATTCCGCAGTCCCAGTCTTTCGGTGAGCTCGCCAAGTTTCATGGCTGCGTCTCCGGCCCGGCGGTGGTGTGCGGGCAGGCGAGGGTGCCCGGCCGCTCGAGGACGAGGTCCTCTGCCAGGTCGCCGCAGGTGGGGGCTCCGCACATCCCGCAGTTCTTGCCCGGCAATTCCGCGGTGAGACGATCGATCCGCGCCAGCTTCTCAATGGCCCGCGCCATCTCCTCATCGAGCCGCATGCCCGACCGGGCGCGGAATGGCGCCGTGCGGCGAAACGCCTTGGCCGGCTTTGCGAAGCCCTCGCGCACGCGGCGCCACCGGGCCGACGCGATCGAGGGCGCCTCACCCCCGGCCGGCGCGCCGAAGCAGCCGCCGTCGCAGGCGTAAAGCTCCACCAGGAGGAAGTCCGCCAGGAGCCCCTCCTCGGCTTTGTCGAGGACCTTCAGAACGTGCCGCGTTCCGGTGGCCCTGAGCACGTCTGCGTGGCTTTGCTGCGCATCGGCGGACGCGGGCCGGGGCGCCGGAGTCGGGGTCGATGTCCTCTTGCGCCGGCTCGCGATCGGCAGGACGGCGTCGCGCAAGCGGGACAGGTGTGCCGGCAGCAGGTCCGATGAAGGCGCGGAGGACGAACGCCCGGTCAGCACGCTGTACTGAGCCGGACAGGAGACTCCCACGACCGCGTGCGCCTGGTCGAGTTCTTCCCGTGCGGCCTCGATAGGAGAAAGAAACGGCGCCAAGTGGCCCAGCAAGGCCGGAAACCGCATCTCGACGAGGTTCACCACCGCGGGGCAGACCGGCGAGAGCACGGGGCGTGCCTTTGCCTCGTCCCGCGCGTAGGCCAGAGCCGCTTGCCTCAGCACCCTCTCCCAGTCCCCGAGCAAGCGTACTTCGCCGAATCCCAGCTCATCCAGCGCGTCCAGGATCGCGTGCGCGTCGATCTCGGGGCCGAAGCCGGCGAGGAACGACGCGGGTACGACCAGCAGGTTCCGCTCAGATGGCGGCGGGACCTCGTTTTCGTCCGGCGCGCTGAGCGCGCCCGTCTCACAGGCGCCAATGCACGCCGCACAGTCGATGCAGAGGTGTCCCAGGATCTCCGGTCCCTTGCGACGAATGCGCAGGGCCCCGGTGGGACAAACGTGCAGGCATCGCATGCACGCACGGCAATGCTCGGCTGCCATGCGCACAGAGCTTCCCAGCGGCACCGAGAGCTTCTGCGGCGGGAGGTCGATCGAAAAACGGACCCGGGTCCCTTCCCCAACCTCCGATTCGATCGCGAAGGTGTTGCTATTGCGTTTGATGTTGGGCAGCCCCATGCCGGCCCCGAAACCGAGCGCCATGGCCGCCGGCGAAGCTGTGGAAAAGCCCTCCTGCATGGCCAGCTCGACGTCGGCGATGCCCGGACCCCGGTCGTCAATCTCCACGTCGATTCGGGACGGGCCGAGCGTTGCCCGCAACGTCCCCTCGCGGGCGTGGACGACGATGTTCGCTTCGGCCTCGTAGGCGGCGATGACCAGCCGGCGAAGGGCGTCGGGCGGCACGCCGAGCTTCTTGAGCTTGCGCTTCAGACCGCTGGCCGCCGCGCCCACGTGGTCGAAGTCGCCTCCGGTGATGGTGAAGGAGGTCGTGTTCACACGCGAGCCTCGCTTGCGGCGCCAAGGCACGCGTAGAGACGGCCGCACGTCTCGAACATCCCCAGCGGCGAGAGCAGGAGCACCGTATCGTGCTGCTGGGCGGCGCGGATCAGCTCCGGCTCGGGGGCCGCGCCGTCGAGCAGGCAAAGGGCCGGCACGTCCATCAGCTCGGTCACGCGAAGGACCTGGATGCCGGTCAGGTTTGTCACCAGCAACGTGTCGGCGTTCCCTTGGTTCAACAGGTCGCTGATCCGGTCGCCCGCATAGACGCCTCGAATCTCCACGCGCCCCGGCGGCGGGCCCGTCAGGATCGTGGCCCCGATTCTCTCGGCGAGCGTGGTGAGTTCCATGGCGCATGGGTTTTTTGGAGTGCGGCGATTTATCGCCGCTTTCTTCGGCGCTCCCAGAAGCAGCGAAGCATAGGGAATGGTTCAAAGAAACCGTTTGCCATTGGTTGCGGCGGCTGGCGACATCGGAAAGCGGCGATAAATTGCCGCACTCCAGATAGCACGCGCCGTGCCGGGCGGAATCCGGCTACAGGAATCGCCGTAACTTATTGGCGATTAAGGAGTTAGACGAAACCAGGCCCCGGCCCGACCGAGGAGCCCAAGTCGCCCGGGGTGCCGCAGAGAGAAGAGGCTCGGCCCTAAGACCTTGGCGGCAAAGGAGTTGCGGCAAACGGGCATGAATCTCCCAGGGGAGATTTGTGCCCACGTCCCGTTAGCCCCGGTAGTCTTCCTTGTCGAGCTCGTATCGTTTCATCCGCTCGTACAGGGCCCGCCGCGATATGCCCAGGGCCTCGGCGCTGACACTGATCTCGCCGTGGTTCTCGCGCAAGGTCGCGTCGATCACGGCCTTCTCGGTCTTCTCCAGCTCGTCGCGCAGCCGGCCCGGCGTTGCGGGAAGCGAAAGCAGACGGGAGACCGCGCCCGTTTCGTCGGGAGTGAAGGCTCCGGCCACCCCGCCATGGGCCGTGATGACCATGCGCTCGACGCTGTTCTTCAGCTCGCGCACGTTGCCCGGCCAGGAGTAGCGACACATGCTCGCCAGCGCCGCTTCGCTGACCTCCGGTACCGGCACTTCGTTTCGGGCAGCGGCCTGCTTGAGGAAGTGCGAGACCAGCAGGGGCACGTCCTCCTGCCGGTCGCGCAACGGGGGCACCGCGACGGTCAACACCGTGATGCGGTGGTAGAAGTCGGCGCGCAGGCGCCCTTGGCGGACCTGCTCGCCAAGGTCGGTTTTGGTGGCGGCCAGCAGACGGACGTCGACCTGCTGCGACCGGTCGCCGCCCAAGGGCTGGAGCAGGCCGTCTTCCAGCACGCGGAGAAGCTGGAGCTGGGCCCGCAGGGGTATGCTCTCGATCTCATCGAGGAAGAGCGTGCCGCCCGAGGCGCTGACCAGCTTGCCGGCCCTGGCCGACTCCGCTCCGGTGAACGCCCCGCGCACGTGGCCGAACAGCTCGCTCTCGAGCGTGGTCTCAGGCAGCGCGCCCGCGTTGAGCGGCACGAAAGGGCCGTCGGTCCGGGGGCCCTGGGCGTGGATGGCCCGGGCCACGATCTCCTTGCCGGCCCCGGTCTCTCCGGTGATGACGACGGGCGCCTGGGACCGGGCCACCACGTCGATCCGTTCGTAGAGATCCTGCATGGCTTGGCTTCGCCCGACCATGCCGAACCGGCCGTCCTCGTCCGGGGCGAGCACCCTGAGGCGCCTGCGCAGCTCGTCGGCCTCGCGCCGCAGCATGGTCTTTTCCACGGCTCGCCCCACGCAGGCCACGAGCACGTCGGCCTCGAAGGGCTTCTCCACGAAATCGTAAGCGCCGGCCTTGAGGCATCGCACGGCCATGGCCACGTCCCCGTGGCCCGTGATCATGATGACCGGGACGAGGAAGCCCCGTCGCCGCATCTCGGCCAGAAACTCCTCTCCGTCCATGCCAGGCATCTTCACGTCGGTCACGGTGCACTCGGCATCGGCCAGCCCCGGCCACGCCAGCGCGGCCTCGGCCGAGGAGAACGCCTGCACCGCGTAGCGGCGCAAACGCAGCATCTGCGCTACGGAGACACGAGTCGCTTCGTCGTCGTCGACGACCGCAACGGTTCCACCGGTTCGCTGGTGCGTCTCAGGCATGGGACGGCGATGCCTCCTCTGGGTCGGCGGCTTCGGCAAAGGGAAGCCGCATCGTGAACCGGGCACCTTTGCCAGGCTGGCCTTCGGCCTTGATGGTGCCCCGGTGGTCCTTGATGATTCTCTGCGCGATGGTGAGCCCCAGTCCCGTGCCGTGCCCCTGCGTCTTGGTGCTGTAAAACGCATCGAAGATCCTGGCCGCCTCCTCCGCCGAAAAGCCGGCCCCCGTATCGCTGACTTCGACGACCAGGAAAGGGTCACGGCCCGAACCGGCGTGGGTCTCCACCGTCAGTCGGCGCTCCGGCGATCGTTCCATGGCCTGCCGGGCATTGGTCAAGAGGTTCAGGAAGACCTGCTCCAGTCGGGTCTTGTCGCCCATGACGCAGGGCAGCGCGCCGGCCAGCTCGAGGTCCACCTGCACGCCCGTCAGCCTCATCTGGGGCATCAGGAACTCGACGCTCTCGCGTATGATCTGGTTGACGTCGAGCGGGGCGAACTGCCGCTCCGACTTCCGCGTCATGTCCCGCATTTGGTGTATGATCTTGGCGGCCCGCTGCACCTGCTCGGCGATCCAGCGGAGGTTCTCTTTCACTTCCTCCGTGCTCCCCGTGCCCTCCTCGATCATGTAGATCGCATTGTTGGCGAAGTTTCTGATCCCCGTGAGCGGCTGGTTCAGGTCGTGGGCCACGGCGGCCGACATCTCGCCCAGCTCGGCCAGCCGGGTCGAATGGACCAACTGGTCTTCCTGCCGGCGCATCAGCTCGGCCAGCTCGCGGCGCTTCGCTTCCGCTTCCTTGCGACCCGTAACGTCGTAGGCGTTCACGAGCACGGCCGGCCTGCCCTCGAAAACCGCGGCCGAGCCGGCCAGATCGGCCCAGATCCGCGTGCCATCGGCCCGCACCAGCCGGCACTCGCAGTGCGCGTCGGCCAACGCGCCGTCGTCGCGGGGTGAGAGCAGCTCGCGCACCCGCACCAGGTCGTCTTCGGCGAACAGCTTCCACACCGGCGTTCCCGTCATTTCCTCCGGCCTGCGCCCGAGCATCCGTCCGATGCGACGATTGGCGAACAGGATCGTGTCGTCGGCGTAGATGAAGATCCCGGCGAGCGACTTCTCGACGATCAGCCGGTACTTTTCCTCGGACGCGCGCAATGCCCTCTCTCCGGTCACCACCTCCTCCCGTAGCTCGGCCACGGCCACGGCAACCACGCAGAAGAAGAACATCCTCGCAAGGTCCGTCCAAAGGGGAACATCTGCGGCGCCTAACAGCCGGAGGCCCAGCGGCAGGGACGCCACGAGCCCGGCGACAACAAGCCCCTTGCGCCCCCACCACAGACAGGCCAACACGATGGGGATGTAGCCGGCATGGCTGTAGACGACGTGCGTGCCAAACGCCAGGTGCAGCCAGGCCCCCAGCGCGACATAGCCCGCCATCAGCAGCGCGACCGCCGCCACTTGCAGCAGGGTTCGCCGACTAGGTGTTGCGCGACCGGACATGGGTGCCCTCAACAGATCCGCATTATCTCGCAAGCTGCTCTCCCCCTCAATCCCGGGCCGGCCCCCTTGCGGATGAGTGTCGTGGTGAAGAAGGGCGCGAAGATGTGATCGCGATGGTCTCCCCGGGTACCCGCGTCCACCTCGCCCGTTCGACGGGAGGTACGATTTCGCTGTGACCCAGCGGTATCGAATCGCCAAGACTCGGAGAACGGTCGGCCAATAGAGCAGCCGTGCAACGGGCGACTTAGGACCGGAGTTTTGCAGACTCAGGTTAGCCGCAACCGGCAGGTCTTTCAAGCCAGCTTTGCATGTGTTTTTCGGCGTTTACGTTCCCCAAACAGGCGGTCCTGCGGCTGTTCGACTGCGACTTCATTGCCCAGCACGGGTGCGCGGTGTTTATCGGGCCCACCGGCGCCGGCAAGACGCACCTGTTGGATGCGTTGGGTTACGTTGCCTGCGAAAAGGGCTTCTCCGTCCGGTTCACCCGCGTCGTGGACATGATCAATACGTTGACCACGGCCCAGATCAATGGCACCCTGGAGAAAAAACTCCGGCAGTACACCACCCCGCAACTTCTCCTCCTCGATGAGCTGGGCTATCTGCCCATCGACAAACGCGGTGCGGACCTGTTGTTCCAGGTCGTCGCCTCCCGCTACGAATGCGGCTCGATCGTGGTCTCCACCAACCGGGCCTTCCGCGACTGGGGCGCGATCTTCGACGTCGACAACACCCTGGCAACCGCCATGATCGACCGGCTGATGCATCACGGGGAGGCGATCGTCATTCGAGGAGACTCCTATCGTATGAAAGACAAGCCCGCCGAGTAACCCCGACCCCGCCACGCTTGCGTGAGCGGTCGCTTCCGCCTGGGGGCTCGTCGGCATACGGTCTCGGACGCCTGGGAAGCCCAACTCGCCCTCCGGCACCCGTGCCCACCTGCGGGCCGGTCCGGAGCTGCCGACCCTTCGCTGTCACCGTCCATCCCTCGCCCCTCGTCCTCAAGCGCGCTTCTTCGGAAAGCCCCCCTCTCGGCCGGCATCCGATCCACGCCCTTGCTCCGAGTCGCGGCGAGTAGCCGGGCTGTGAATGGAAGAGACGGCGGCGGCCCAAGCCTCGCCACCGCATGCCGACATCGACGCCACCGCGGGCCCCGTTCACTCGCCGACGCGGCAACCACTCCCGTCGCCCCCCGTTGCCCCACGTCCCCCGTC
>Ga0180438_10002722_pt1 | contig 28067 bp, 22 predicted proteins | sample SS_ome_12_FD_132455 | JGI IMG/M metagenome (GOLD analysis project Ga0180438, IMG submission 132455) | Hypersaline lake sediment archaeal communities from the Salton Sea, California, USA - SS_3_D_2 metaG | ecosystem: Environmental > Aquatic > Non-marine Saline and Alkaline > Hypersaline >...
CATTGTGAAAGGCTTCTAAAATCGGAATGCCAAAACCCTCGTACAACGAAGGGTAAACCAGGCAAATCGCCTGGCCGTAGGCCCACGCCAGTTCGTCGTCGGACAATTGCCGATGAATCACTTGCTGCGCCAGTTCATGTTTTTCGAGAAAAAGCCTTTCCTCCGGTGAAAAGGGTTTACCCACACAAACCAGGGCGAGGTGGGGGTATTTGGGCAGCAGCGATCGGAATGCCGTTAACAAAAGCTGAAAATTCTTGTAGCCCGCCCGCTGCCCGACAAATAAAAAGTAATCCTTCGGTAACGCCGGCCCAGGCTTCGGTTGGCGGGTACTCAAGGTACAACCGTGATAAATGACTTCGATTTTTTCCGGGGGAATACCGAGCAGGCGTACCAGATCTTTTTTGGTGTTTTCCGAAATAGCAATAATTTTGGCCGCCTGGTCGGCCAGTTGCTTTTTATGCTGAGTCGTTTGATCGTGCGTCGGATAATAATCCGGAAACAATTCGTGAATCATGTCATGCACGGTAAGTACAAACGGCTTCTGGTTGAGGTATTTTAGAAAATAGGGATTGTAATAAGTGGGATGAAAGAGATCAAAATCGGTTTTCAATTTTTTAATGGTGAAAAACCGGTTAATCGTGTCCAGTGCCCGGTATTTGCCAACAACCTGAGTCGATGGCAAAAATTTTAGCGTTTTTAAATCCTTCACTTCCTGTTGTAGATGATAATTGTTAGTAAATTTAATGGCCACCAAAGGCTCGATTCCCACTGCCTTCGATTGAAAGTAGTGAATGATTTTGGAAAAATATTTTGAAATTCCCCCAAAGTCCTGAATACAAAAAATTTGATAATCGTAGAATATTTTCACGCGGTAAGGTTTTTTCTGTGATAATTACAGTTATATCAATATTTATAAAAAATCAATACATTTTCGAGAAGATACAATACGTCCTTAAACCGATTTAAGCAGTGAAAAAGAATCTATTCCTGCTCAACAGGTACAGTAATAAACTCAAAATATTTCGCTTTACTATTTGGTCGCCCAGATCAGAAGATGCCACCCGATCGTCTTGCCGAGAGGTTTTTTCACAAAAATCGGGACAAAGTTATTAACCCATTTCCAACCCGTTCCAAAGAGGTAATCTGCCTTAACCTGAGTATTCCTGAAATTTGAGAATAGCTTCCGGACCTCGGCCTTAGTATAAGCCTTCTCCTCCGGGCACCAATCGCCTCTACTGCCATCAAAAGACTTTTTCATAACCTTGTGGGCAAAATAGTTCAAAGAGCGGCGGTGATAAAGCATGATAAATGCCGTCCCATTCTTTTTTAACACGCGGTATATCTCGGAAACTGCTTTCTGGGTATCCGGTGTGTGATGAATAACTCCAAAGCTATACACAACATCGAAGGTATCATCCGGAAACTGTAATCCCTCAGCGTTCCCTTGCTCGATCTGGGCGGATAAACCATAAAACGCCAATCTAGCCGTTGTAGCATCGACGCTTTTCTGAGTGAGGTCAATACCTGTCACCTTGAAGCCATGCTCGCAGAGTAATTGAGTGTCAATCCCCATTCCGACGCCAATTTCAAGAACTTTTGCACCTGGTTTTAAATGTGCGAGGGCACCGATTTCCCTGGGGATGTGATAGTGATACTTGTATCGAAGGTTGCGGCCTTCTTCAAAGTAGTCTTGCGTTAGGTAATCCGATTTAAGATATTTGTCCAAACACAGGTTTCGTTCCCAGAAGGCTTTGACCTCGCTGATGTTAGACATGCTTATCCTCCGTAATGTTAGGAAATCAAAGTTGTTCGATGACGTATGAATCGAATATTATTATTGAAATTATTTTGATATAAAAAGAAGCTATTGAATTCGTAGAGATGTTTGTTGTTACCGAGAATTTTGGATTACCCCTGCATCAACCGGGCATCCTGGTTCGTTTTGCTGGCCATGAAACGCGTCAACAACCAATAAGGCAAATAGGTGTCTGTTACTAACCAGCGAAAAACGAGCGGATTAATTTTTTTCCGGGTGAACAGGTGGAAATTGCGGTGGTTAGTGTAGAAATTCACATTAAATTTTTGGGCGATAAAGTCAAGCGTCTGTTTTGAATAAAATGAAATGTGCTGACCGTGGTCAAGCGCGTAGTACCACCATTGATTCGGCGCTGGTACCGGCACTGGTAGCAGGTGGGTCGAAAACAACAGATTGGGACTCATTTTCAGTATCTTCTCGATTTCGTCGAGTGGATTGACAAAGTGTTCAAAGCACTCAAATGAGGTTACCAGGGCAATCTGCCCATTTGAGCCTTGATATTCAAAACCTTTCGCCAGTAAATTGGCCGCGTAGGGATCATCCCAATAAAAATCAAAGCCGGCATCCCGCATCAGTCGCACGAAAATCCCGTAACCGCCGGCAAAATCCAGAAATTTCTGGTTTGGATTAAATAAATAGAAAATGATTTTGGCGGTTTTTTGGGCGAACTTAACATTCCGCCGCAGCAGCCCGGTGTCGCTTAAGTTAATGGGGCTTTCGTAAGCCTCAGTTAACCAGAAGGGTGCTTCGGTTTGCAGAAAGCCACAGTGCGGACAAAGATAATATTGAACTTCGTATTTGTTTTTTAAAATCTTTGCCCGAAATTGGTGATTGGCTGGGGTGTGACAGATTTTGCAGTTCATTGTAATTCGGGATTTGCGTTATTGATGAACGATCTTATTAACCAATCCCCCGGCCCCTTCCTTTAAAATCAAGGGAAGGAGGGAGAAAAAACAGGATAAAGTTCCCCTTCTCTATTTTCGATGAGCAGTTATACTCGTTAAGGTTTATTTTGTAACATTAAAATCTTCGGTACCTCGAAAGATATTTACCCTCACCCCAACCCTCTCCCAAAGGGAGAGGGTTGGGGTGAGGGTAAAATACAATTCGAAACCATACGAGAAGTCTTATGATCTAGATCCATTTAATGTTACATTTTAACCTTTAACGAGTATATTATTTAATTAGTCCTTCGTCTCTTCTGGACCAGCCAGATATTTGTCGTCATGACCACAAACAGCAAACAGCGGGGAAACCAATCGATGAGCGTCTGAATAGCTGGGTGGCGGAAGCCCTGTTTGAGACGGGCTTTGCGAAGATCATAAATTTCAAATTCGGGTAAATATTTTTTTAAGGTTCTAATCGTGAAGCCGGTGTGATATTTCTCGGTGTCAAGCATAAAATCCGCGTTGAATTTTTTGAGATTATGGAGCAGGAGCTCCTTAAAAATGGGTCGGGGCCATTCGCCGTTGGGCAGGGTTCCAATCATTGGCGAACGCGGATTGGGAACATTGATATAAATCAAACCCCCCGGCCGGCACAGACGGCGGAGCGATTGCAGCGCTACCGGGTAATCATTGATATGCTCCAATACCTGGTGGGCAATGATTAAATCAAAAGATTCCGCCGGGAATTTTAAATCGGTGGCCGACATGACGTACTTGATTAAGTCCTGCTCCGGGTAGCAAGTTAAGGCGCGTTCGTCTAAATCGGTGCAGATAAACTCGGCCTGCGGAATGAGTTCCTGTTTCAGGTAATCTTCGATAATGCAGTAACTGGAGCCAATTGAGAGGGCGCTCCTGATTGTTTTTCCTTTTAAAAAGGGCTGGATTAATCCGGCAATATGTTTGGCTTTCCGGACCCGCCCCGGAATCAGGTGGGTAAGGTTGGCTTTGGAAAAAAAATGTTTTTCAACACTATTGGTTCGTGGTGGTGCGGACATGATTTCTCCGGTAATTTACTACTGTTTTTTAATGAATTGAAAATAAATGTCTGGCAGTGGGACGAACTACCTGTCCCAGATGCCACGTGCTTTTTTATTGATCAGTCGATAATATTGAATGGGGGCCAAAATTGCCCCGATAATCAGGCAGAGACTGGTGGCCAGAATCACCCCTGAGGAGCCTAATCCAAGATGCCTGGCAAAGAAAATCGAGAGCGGAATATTTAAAACGGCAACGAGAATTGAAATATATAATTGAAGGCGGATTTTACCGGTGCCATTAATAAAAATATTGAAAGTGCGATTCCAGGAAAAGATGATGACATATAAGCCCATTAAACCGGTAAGTAGAAACGGAATCTCAATTTCCGGCCCAACCCAGAATTGATAAAAGCGATTGGCAATCGCAATCATCAACACGACCACGAGCATTAAGCCGAGCCAGATGCGGATTAATTTCCGCATGATTTTTTTAATCCACTGGGTATCCTCTTTCACAAACGCGTGCGTATAAGCCGACCAAAACGGCATGGTAATGATACTGAAAAGCATGGTGACGCAATCGAAATAGCGGTGAGCAATATTGTATGGCGTCACTTTTTCAGGCCCGAGAATCTGGGTGATGATGAGATTATCGGTGGAAAAAATAATCACAGTGGCAATTTGAATAATGAAAAACTGGACGCCCAGACCCGTAAGCTCGGAAAAGTAGCTGAAATCAATATGTCTGAGCGAAGGAATGTAATCACGGTACTGTTTCCGGAAAAAGTAGATTGACGCACAAATCAGGACAACCACCGGGGTGACACTTAAGGTGGTGCCCAAGTACATAAGCGAGCCCGTTGTTGTTTCGCGCAGGATAAAAATAATGCCCAGTGAGATCAGATTCGAGAGCGGACCAAAAGCATTATTAATCGCCGGTTTTTGATCGGCCACTAGAATCACACCAATGAGCTTCAGAATGAGTCGTAAGCCAAAAAAGATGAAAACAATCAGCACCAACTGGTTCAGCTCAAATTTGAGTTCCGCTGCGGTATTGAGAATGCTGGTCCAGTCCAGGAAAGGATTCACAATGAAGCCGAGGACAATCACCCCGGCAATGATCATGGTTAAGATGGCGTAGGTGGTACTGACATATTTTTTGGCCAGTGCTTTTTGATTTTTTGCCAGTGCTTCCGCAAATTTATTGCGGAGGCCATTGCCCAATCCAATATCAAAGAAGTAAAAAAAGTTAATAATTGAACTGAGGGTCAGCCAGATGCCGTAGCGAGTGGCATCCAGATAATCAATCGTGAGTGGTACCAGCGCAAAGGTGATGACAATGGTCATTCCCTTTAAAACCAGCGACACCGCGATATTTTTTTTGGCACGAACACTCCGGCGATGCCCCCTCAGTAACAGTCGTGTAAAAAGGTTGTTGGATAAGAGTAACAAATTCAGTAAGGATTTCTTTCTCTTAATTCTAATAATTATGGGGGTAACCCAGATATTGAACCAGATCGCCGGTGGTGGCTTCAAAGTGTTTCAGTACCGGCTCATCGAAATAGTTTTTCCAATCACCCGCCTTCCCTTTGCGATAATGCCGTTTTTCACTCTCTTTCTGCTGAGATTCCCGTGACTTTAGCTTTTTAAAACTGTAATCATTTAATATTTGCACCAGCAGGTTTTCCGGCAACCGAATATCACAATGTGAAAACAGTTGCTGATATATTTTAAAATTATCCGGTGCAATTAAATCTTCAAAACGTACCAGCAGGACATTCGGATCGGTTTGCGGCGCTGGTACCCAGGAGCGCAACGTCGGAAAAATACCGACCTCTTCCAGATAATCGATGGCGTAAATCAAACCCTTTATTTCCGAAAGTCGGTTCAGTTCGGCGCGATGCCTGGCAATAGTGTGATTTAATCGATGCGAATATTTCGTTGAGAAATACCAGGAGACAACTAAATCGCGGGGGTCGCGCATGATAAAAAAAGCTTTATAATTTTCGGATTTGGGTATGGTTTGAAAGCTTGTAAAATCTAAATAGAGTGGGGTGACAATCGTGTAGCGCGGGAATTGCATCTCAATCGTCCGCTCAGTAAGCTTCCGGGGGTCATCGCCGCCAATATGTTTGTAGTAAGAAAAAGGGGCCAATCCGGAATATTCAAATGTACGCGCATCGGAAAAAATCTGCTTTATCCACTGGCTACCGGCTTTCTGAATCGTACAATGAAAAATGTGGATTGAAGCGGAGCGTTGCGCGGGATCAAGCCAGCTTCGGCGCAGCGGGTAAATCAGCTTTCGTCGAATCAAACGGACGGTTTGAGTTACTTTCAGCAAACGCATTAAGGCATAAAATTGTCGTCGGGAGCTTTTCATTGACGTCACTCCGGGAGATTGTCTAAAGTGAAAATCAGGAATTAAGTTGGGCTGAATACCATTCAATTGTTTTTTTCAGGCCGTCTTCAAAGGACGTACGGGCTTTGAAACCAAATTCCCCGGCTGCTTTCTGGGTGTCCAACATGCGGCGGGGCTGGCCGTCCGGTTGGCTGGAGTCCCAGACAATTTCACCGTTAAAATCGGTTAAACGGGCAATGAGGGTAACCAGGTCTTTGATTTTGATTTCGTAGCCGGTACCAATATTGATGGGATCGGATTTATTATATTTTTCAGTGGCCAGTACGATCCCTTCAGCGGCGTCTTCCGCGTAAATAAATTCCCGTGAGACCTCACCAGTGCCCCAGACGACGATGTGGTCAGCCTTTTTCCGGCGGGCTTCCACACACTTTTTAATCAGGGCCGGAATGACGTGTGAGGAGCGGGGATCGAAATTGTCGCGCGGGCCATATAAATTAACCGGTAACAAAAAAATGCCGTTCATTCCGTATTGCTCCCGATAGGCCTGTAATTGCACCAGCAACATTTTTTTGGCCAGGCCATAAGGGGCATTGGTTTCTTCCGGATAGCCATTCCACAGGTCTTCTTCTTTGAAGGGGACCGGTGTAAATTTGGGGTAAGCACAGATGGTTCCGATGCAGACAAATTTTTCCAGGGCATAAACCCGCGCCTGTTCAATTAATTGAATTCCCATGATGGCATTGTCATAAAAGAACTTCCCCGGATTTTCCTGGTTGGCGCCAATGCCCCCCACCACCGCGGCCAGATGAATGACAATATCAGGTTGGGCGGTTTCGTACATTTTTTTAATCGCGGAGATTTCGCGTAAATCATATTCTTCAATCTGTGGGATAAAAATCGACTGGCATCCGTGTTCCTTTAATTTTTCGATGACAAACGAACCTAAAAAACCGGCACCGCCGGTAACCACGACTTTTTTATTTGGCCAAAAATTCATGAAATTACGTTTCCTTTCAATTGTCGATCCAGTTCTTCTAAATCAGCTTTAACCATTATCTTAACCAGTTCCGGAAATGAAATTGACGGTTCCCAATTTAACAATTTTTTCGCTTTCGAGGCGTCACCGATTAATAAGTCCACTTCAGTGGGCCTAAAATATTTCGGGTCAATTTGAACGACGGTTTTGCCGGTGTGTGTATCAATTCCGTGTTCTTCAACGCCTTCTCCCTGCCACTCGATTTGAATATCCACTTCACCGAAAGCCAGTTCAACAAATTCCCGTACAGAATGAGTTTCACCGGTGGCAAGGACGAAATCTTCCGCTTGTTGATATTGTAAAATCTGCCACATGCCGGCAACAAAATCGGGCGCGTAGCCCCAGTCGCGTTTGGCGTCCAGATTGCCGAGATAGAGTTTTTCCTGACTGCCCCGTTTAATCCGCACCACGGCGCGGGTGATTTTTCGAGTAACAAAGGTTGGGCCTCGCCGCGGCGATTCATGATTAAAAAGAATGCCGTTGCTGGCAAAGATGTGGTAAGCTTCACGGTAATTTTTCACGATCCAGAAGGCGTAGAGTTTCGCCACCGCGTAAGGGCTACGCGGGTAAAACGGTGTGTCTTCATTCTGTGGAATTTCCTGAACCTTGCCATAAAGCTCACTGGTGGACGCCTGATAAAACTTTGTTTTAATACCGGTTTCGCGAATGGCGTCCAGCAAGCGCAAGGTGCCCACGGCATCAACGTTGGCCGTGTATTCCGGCACTTCAAAAGAGACTTTGACGTGACTCTGCGCGGCCAGATTATAAATTTCATCTGGTTTTATTTTTTCTAATAACCGGTTTAAATTACTCGAATCGGTTAAATCGCCGTAGTGTAAAAACATTTTGGTATTATTGGTGTGCGGATCGCGATATAAATGATCAATCCGTTCGGTATTAAAAGAACTACTGCGGCGAATGATACCGTGCACAATGTAGCCCTTTTCGATTAAAAATTCAGTTAAATAAGCGCCATCCTGGCCGGTGATTCCGGTAATCAATGCTACTTTCATTTTTATACATCTCACAAATATATTTTAAGATTTAAAAATCAGATAATGATTCGGGTATTTACATCACTCCGTTTTCTATTAATTTTTTATCGATTGGCTGCAATACATCGGCATCAATTTCCACCGAAATCGCCTGCTGAATACCATCAATGGCAATCACCAATCGTGAATGCCCCTTAATTTGTTGGAGAATTCCTTTCAAGCCCTGTAACGGTCCGTGAACCACTTCCACCCGTTGTCCCACCGTCCAGTAATCGGCTTTTTGCATCGCTACATTTTCTTTGAGCAGTCTTCGAATCGCATCGATCTGTTCCTCCGGAATGGGAACGGGTACATTATTAAAAGCTACTAATCGGACCGCGCCGTCAGTTTGCAAGACCTGCAATCGATTTTTCAAGGTGATTTTAACAAAGAGGTAGCAACTAAAAAGCGGTTCGGAGACCTTTTTCTTGCGGTCACTCCAGTAACGAATGGTGGAGTAGAGCGGCAGGTAACAGTTAATTGCCTTTTTTTGAAGGCGTTCATTGACCCGTTTTTCGTGCCGACTGCGCGTGGTCAGGGCATACCAGTGTTCTTCGTAATTTAATCTTCCGTAAATTGTGTCCATTTCCTATGTCCGTGATTGGTTTGAAGTAATTTTTTAAGCTGTTTAATTCATGTCTCTTAAAAGAATAAAAATTAATTTATATTCAGGCATAGCTCCGCCGTGTCAGTCCCATTTTTATCAGGCGACCAGCGCGGCAGCATTCTAATTTACATGAATATCGAAATTATCGGATGAGTAATACACTTTTCTGGTCCGTCAATTGACGGATGGGAACACACTAACATCAGAAACTCCGTTTCGTGTTCCCGTGAACGGAGCTTAGTAAATCTCTTCGTTCCATTCGTCAACCGACAGACTGGAGCGAGTAATTTAATAAATTTCCCAAATTGACAATTTAAAAATTATGAAAAGATTTTTTAACAGTAGCTTTTATTTCCACAAAGAGGCGCGGAGAAGATCGAGGTTCACGGAGTTTGAATTTTTGTCTTTTTCTCAGTGTTACACAATAAACCTTAACTAGTATATCTCAGCGCTCTCTGCTTCTTTTTGTGATAAACATTCTTGGAATAAAACTTTATGAAGCGAAAAATATTACTTCTGATAGCTTTTAGCCGGAAGTACTAGCTTTCAGCCGTGTCTTCATAATAATAATTATAATAATTGTAATACTGATTATAATAGCTATAGCCGCGTGAGAAATCGGTATAATTGAGCGCCACGCCCAGAATATTGGCTTTTGATTTTTTCAGAATCTCAATTGAGTTTTTGGCGATGTTTAAATCGGTGAACTCAAAGCGGACGACTAATAAGACGCCACTGACCTGTTTGCTAATCAGCACCGGATCGGTGACCGCCGCCAGTGGCGGTGAATCAAAAATAACAATATCATATTCTTGTTCTAATTTTTGAATGAACGCAGTCATTTTGTGTGAAGAGAGCACCTGAGTCGGATTGGGTGGTATTTTTCCGGCTGGAATGACTTTTAAATTCAGATCCGCCGGTGAATGGGTGACTTCTTCTGGTTCACATTGCTCCACCAAACATTCAAGCAGCCCCGGTTCCCGCTTAATATGAAAGATATTATGAATTTTAGGCTTGCGTAAATCTGTATCAATTAAAATCGTCTTTTTGCCCACTTCAGCGAAGGCAATGGCCAGATTGGCGGCGGTAATGGTTTTGCCTTCCTGAGGCCGCGAACTGGTAATGAGGATTGAGCGGAGTTTTTGATCCACTTCTGCAAATTGCAGGTTCGTCCGCAAGCCGCGGTAAGTTTCCACAATAGGGTCTTTGGGTTTTAATCGCGAAATCAATCGAATTGAACGCAGATGTTCAATCTGGCGCGGACTCATTTTTGATCGGGTATTTTCTGTTTGTCCTTCCGTTTGATAGGCGCCATTCTGGGATTTAATAAACGGAATGACCCCCATTACGGGTAATTTTAGTGAATTGGTAATATCGTCGGGAGTACGAATCGTATTATCAAAATAATCCTGGAAAATGGCCAGGCCAATCCCCAATCCCAGTCCGAGGATGATTGCCAGCAATAAATTTTTAATCGTTCCCCGCGGACTTGGCTCCTGTGGCCAGTTGGGCGGATCGACAATGCGAATCCCACCCGTGCCGGTCGCGGCTTTAATTTTGGCTTCTTCACCTTTTTCCAGCAGGTAGGCATGCAAATTTTCATGAACCGATTTGGCGCGTTTCAGTTGATTGAGCTTAATTGCATGTTCCAACATGTTTGGGTGTTTGTTTCTAAAATTGCTAATCAGGTTTTTATAAAATTCTTCGCGATTACGGAGTGAGCCAAATTTCAGTTCTTCCGATACTTTTTGCTCCAGTAGCTTTTGCCAGAGGATGTTGGCACCTTCGTTTTCGAGATTTGGATTGGAGGCGGAGCGGATGATTTTCCGAATAAGCTCACGTTTTTTCTCTTCAATACGCTTATCCAGATTGGCTATTTCAGTATTTTTACCGGTGACCTGGACTAAACCATTTCGAATATCCTCCAGTTCATCAATTTCCTGACGTAACCGCTCGATTTCAGGCATTTCGGTTTTGTCCAGGCTCTCATCAACTCTCAGATTCATCTTGTGTAACTGCTGTTCATATTCCTCGAGGTTACTTTCGGCTAGTTCACGTTGCGTTTGGAGATTAAGCAGCTCGCTTTCCATTTGAACCAATTCTTTAATGAGCCCACCATTCTCGCCGGCAATCAGGGCATCGGTTTGCTCCTTAAATTCCTGTAGCTCCTTTTCCACACGTTCCAGTTCTTGCAAAATCTTGATTTTTTGTTTGTCCACGAAAGTAACAATATTCATGGATTCTTCTTTATCGATTTCCTGACAGCGTTCTTTTAATGTTTTGGCAGTTACCGTAGCTAAAATGTATGTAATCTGGGGATCGTTTGCAACCGAGTGCAGCTCGACGAAATCAGAATATTCAGGACTGGTAGCCGTTAAATTTTTTTCTAATAATTTCCAGGCCTCCTGAAAAGAGATTTCAACATTAGCAGAATCTTTTAAATGAGCAATGATTCCGTTGGTCGCCTGCACCTTGAAAAGGCGACTGGCCACAATGGCCTGGTAAAATTCAAACGGGCGGGCGGGTTCAGTCATTTTCACCCCGGTAAGCATCGGAATGACTGGTTCATTGCTTTCAATAATAAAGGTGGCCACCGATTCATATTTCGGCGGGCGAGTGTAATTGAAGTAAATCGCGGCTAATAAAACCAGCGCGAAGCAGATCAGAATCGTCCATTTTCTTCTTAAAAGCAGATCGATATAATCATGCAGTGTGATTTCTTTGATTTCAATATCCCGTACCATTGGCATTTTTATGTGTTAGTTGGTTTTGATTCGTTGCATTGTACTTATTAAAATGAGTGTAACGAGTTCGATTTTAAGAATACTTATTTCAAAATTAAAAATAGCGATTATGTAAGAACCAGCGGTGATCGTTGGCTGTTGAGCTAAAAGCGTCTTCCATATTTAAAGATGATGTAGAGCGTGGCAAATCCGGTGATGTCACGCATGACTTGAACAAACATTTTCCAGTAATTTCGTTTTTTGGGAATATAAATAACATCGCCGGGCTTAACCACCGGGATTTCATTATATTGTCTGGTAGCAATCTTTTTCTCGATGTTAATTTTTTGCTCATTGCTCCCGTATTTCTGGGGCGAAATCAAGAGGACCTGTGCTAAATCGGCTTCGTCGGTGGTGCCACCGGCCTTGAAGATAATATCCAGAACATTCTGAAGATCGGCAAAAATTTCATAGTTACCCGGGTCTTTGACCTCTCCGGTAATTTTAACCGAATTTGCGCCAGGCCAACCCGGTACAAAAATCAGGTCTTCATCTTCGAGCTCTGGCAAAAGAAATATGTCGGCTTCGAGAATGAATTTTTCCAGATCAACCTCAATTGTTTGACTGGTTGAGTCTTTCCGCCGAATCAATTTAAGTTCTTTTAATTTGGCTCCGGGGATAAAACCACCCGCTTCGCCGATAGCGCCCTGGATGGTCGAGTTTTGTGGAATTTGATAAGTGCCAGGTTTCCGAACCTGACCCAGGATGGTCACGTTGATCAGATAGGTATTTAAATAGGTTAAAATAACAATTGGTTTTTTATCCACATAATATTTACTGAGCTGAACGACAATGATATCCCTTAGTTCATCCAGCGTTAATCCATCGATGGGAATGTTTTGAAGGAAAGGAAAATTAATCGTTCCCTGCTGTGATACCTTTACCACGCGGGTTAATTCTTCCTCACCGTAGATAATAATTTCAATAACATCACCAACTTCTATTTTTTTGGTGTCCGAAGCTGCCAGACTTCTGGCAGAGTGGAAAAAGGTAAGGCTGGTCAATGTTAATAAGATTAAAACGAGAAATAAATGCTTATTCAAATGCTGGCTCCACATACTTTACTCAGATTGGTTACAATAATTTTGACAGTACTCGTTTTTCCTGATTATTAAATTACAATAATGAGATACTCATGAATGAAATTGTCGTAATGAATTATTATGAGTTTTAGAAATCGTTGTGTAATTTTTACAATCTAATTTTTTTCGCCTCCTTGCGTTTTCCTGTACTTTTCCTAATCGTTAAGTTCAATTTTTACATTCCATTGTTCATTGTAAAAATATCATTGTTTTGCGAGGAAATAAGGCGGGGTTTTTATCTGAATGTGTTCAGGAAGACAGGCGTATTCCCCTTATCTAATTAAATTACAGAATTGTATATCTAATTTAATTTAATTACTTATAGATAGCTTAATGAATATTAATAACTTCTTTCTCATCAATAATTTTAGAATGATTTTTTATGCAAAGCCTATGCCATTACTATGATTTAAAATAAGATGATTGATTAAGACTTTAATTTAACAAAAAGATACGATATTGAAATTGAGCGTTAGGTTATTACAAGAATGTAGAAAAAAATGTAACTGTGCTCAATTACGACGCAAATGGCCTGAATCTGAACAGCATCACCGGCTACTCTTTTAAGATGGACAGATTAAAAAATTTTCTGATTAGAATTGAGGAGGTGAGAATAAATGGAAAAACAATACCGTGACGAATCCCTAAGATTGGGCTTGAACCTGTCTGAAGGAAGTGTTTTGCTGGTGGTGGTGGCAATAAACAGTGGAGGCTAAAAAGAATTTGAGGGCGCTTGTAATTTTCGATTGTTTTTGTGACGTGATTGATCACGTTCAGTACGTTTTTGCAGGCCCTGCAAAAATGCCAGCGTTAAGTCAATTTCGCATTGGTTGGCAATACAGAGTAACACAAAGAAAACATCAGCCAGTTCTTCGGCCAGGTCTTTCGTTTCATCGGAGAGTTTGAAGCTTTGTTCCCCGTAAAGCCGCGTCATCAAGCGTGCGACTTCACCCACTTCTTCCATTAATATTCCCAGGTTGGTTAGTTCACTAAAATAGCGGACACCAAATTTTTTGATCCATTGATCCACAAGCTGCTGACTTTCTTTGATTGTAATCTCGTTGGTCATTTTTGGGTGGGTTCCTGATATTTATTATATGTTCAGTCAATTCACCAAAATGGGGCCGGGTGCAAACTAATAATTTCGGAAGTTCCTTTTCAATAGAAAAATTACAAGGAGATGCTTTTTAATAAAAATCATTCTGCCATTAATTATTCTGTCAGAAAAAAGAATTTACGAATTTGTTTTTAATGTCAATTTTTACTGAAATTTTTTGTTTGTACCCAAAGGGGTTGATATACCGTAATCATTCATTCAGATTTATGACACATCTTTGAGCCAAACTTACTCATACAAAAGATATTTCATTCTGCGTTTTTTAAATGCCTCCAGTGCCGCGGTTTTTTGAGCTTTAATTTCTGTCGGTGAAACTCCCGTTTTCAACCAATTTTCCGTTTCAGCACAACCCAGCAGGATTTTAAAACCGGCGGAAAACTGATACTGCTGCGGATACAACTCCCAAATTGTTTTCGCCAGATAAAGTCCGGTTAAATAGCCATCCAGGGCTGTCGGATCATAAACTACGACTTTGACACCTTCGCACCGTTCATTATAATATTTAAAATTGGGTCGTCCCGGCGTAAAACTCCAGGGAACAAATCGAATACCCGGTAAAGCATAATCATTCATTTTGTTGGCTAATTTCCGGCCTTCAATCCAGGGGGCACCCAGGATTTCAAAAGGAATTTCGGTACCTCTGCCCATTGAAATATTCGTCGCTTCCAGCCAGCCGAGGCCCGAATACAATAACGCACCGGTGAGTGTTTTCATATTCGGCGAAGGATGAACCCAGGGAATTCCTGTTTCCTCAAAAGTCATCGAACGGCGCCAACCACGCATTGGGACAATGGTGAGGCGACAGCCAATGCCGAACTCGCGATTAAACATTTGCGCTAATTCACCAATCGTCATTCCGTGACGGGTGGCAATCGGGTAAATCGATGTGAATTTATGGGATAAGCTGTCTGGCGGAATCGTGCCCTCAACCTTTACCCCCCCAACAGGATTGGGACGGTCTAAAATAATGACTTCTTTATCGTGTTTTTGTGCGGCTTGCATGATGTAGGCCATTGTGGCAATGTAGGTGTAATAGCGGGTGCCAATATCCTGAATATCAAAAACAAGTAAGTCCACATCGATTAAGTCGGCGGCCGTTGGCTTTTTGTGTTTTCCGTAAAGACTGACAATCGGAATATTTGTAACCGCGTCGAAATCATTTTCAACCGAACCGTCCAGGTTACCGCGAATACCGTGTTCGGGACTAAAAATTTTTACCAGACGAACATTTTTCGCGGCATCAAGCAAATCGATGTCCCGGTTTAAATCGCGGTCCGTACCGGTGTGATTGGTAACCAGCGCCACATTTTTCCCTTGAAGCTGATCAAAATTTCTGGCTTTTAAGACATCAGTTCCATTAAATACCTTGCCTCGAGTGTCGGAAGCATAGGTAGCGCTAAGGTTGGCACTGATAAAAATAATTAACAATAGAAAAAAAAGCCGGTTTAATTTCATTTTCATTATTGTATGGAAAATCTGATTATGTCCGAAAATAAAAAAGGAATGATATAAATTGACCGCTAAGCTTGTTAAAGCAGATTCATTCTTAAATTAACCGATTGAATCGACTCTTTTAATTGCGGGTAATTTCTGCTTAAGATGGCGTTCAATTCCCATTTTCAAGGTTATTTGAGACATGGGGCAGCCACTGCAAGCACCTTTTAATTTTACCTTAACGACTCCATCATTTACCGCAATCAGTTCGACATCTCCCCCGTCGGCTTGCAGACCAGGCCGTATTTCATCAATTATCGCTTTCACTTGATCAAACATAATTTATCTCCTGATTTTATTGGATTAAAAATGATTCAAACATAATTTCCGGATTTGATTACAACGGTCTTTAACGACTAGGGCTGGAAAAGGTTCACTCAAAATATAACCGAAAAAATAAGAAAAATTAAAGCGACTTCGCTACGGCCACGAGCATTTTTCGCGGATTGTGAATTTCTTTTTCGTTTAATATTTCCCAATTTGGGCTTTTCGTTGGTATACTTACTACTTTCATTTAAACGGCAATAAACAGGGTTTGATGCAATTGCCGTAAAATTGGCTTCACAATCGTTAACAAAGGCAATGCGTATTATTTGGTATATTTTTTGTGTTGAATGCTTCAATCCTTGGCTGGATTTGAAATGACAATAATAAATCTAATAAATTTCGAGGGATGTGAATTAAATAAGTTGAAGCATGACTTTGAAATAACTTTAAGGGAATCAACGGATGATAAAACTCAGGTTTTCATGCGCATTCATTGACTTGCCCCTAAAAAGCAATTTCAACTAAAATAATGCTGAATTGTGGTGGAACATTTGTATCTAACTGAGACAAAAAAATTAATTCTAATTCATTGATAGATAAAAAAATAAACGATATTTCTGAGGGTTACTAAACTAAAGGGAAACATTCTTGGCAATAAGCTTAATGGCATTCGTTAAGGTGCTCCAAAAAAAAATGTGTTTGTTGTTTAATGGGGGATTTGTTATTTGGATTTTAATAACCGGACTCACGAATTTCCCAGCTACTGTTTTTGGTAAGCAATTTCAGGACAAAGACCAATACATTATCAGTAATGAGGCGAAACTTGAGATTGTTGTTCATATATGGGGTGAAGTTAATAATCCAGGCAAATACAAGGTACGCGATGACACGAATGTCTTAGAACTTATTTCTACCGCGGGAGGACCGACTGAATATTCGAATTTGCGCAATGTTCAGCTTACCCGAGGAGAGATAGGAAGCGTGGAGATGAATACTGAGAACACCGCCACCGGGAATGCCTTAACGAAGCCGACACCGAAAAACAAGCTGGTAAATGCTCCTTCTCGACGGGTGATTAAAATTGATTTAAAAAAATATTTAGAGCATCCAGAAAGTGTCCAGATACCAGTATTACGACCCGGTGATGTGGTTCGTGTCAATCGGAATAAGTGGTATACCATTCAAACGGTTATCAGGGTTATTTCTCAAGTAGCGATTATTGCCCAGGCGTGGTATTATTACAGCCAGAGCGATAAATAATGCCTTCTCCGATGGAACCGTTGCTCACGCCTGGAATCAACAGCAGAGTTGTGAATTTTGCTGGATGTGCAGAATCATAAGACATCCGAACAAATTGTCGTAAAAAGCCAAAATGGCATATCTTTAAATATTTGCTGCTGAAGGTGAAAACAATGGATAACAATAAAAACGATTCAATGAGTTTCAAATACTCTCTTCAAGTTATTAAAAAGCGGAAATGGTTGATATTATGCTGTGTCATTGGGGTTATTGTTCCAATTATCATTTACAATCATCTCACTGCGCCAATTTATGAAGCCACCACCATGATCATTTATGAAGATCATAATCGATCTTCGGCGATTAGTTATGCGTTTCAAGCCAGTTTTGGTAAAAGTTTAATCAATGATCAGGTTAAGGAAGTAAAAAGCTACTCCCTGGCACAGGACGTTTATGCGGCCTTACCGCCGGCGATTCGTGACACCTATCCATTACCCAAGAAAAGACAACCTAACTTTCGGGTAGATGATTATATTATCAAGCAAATTCAGAAACGAATTGCCACCAATACGTCTGTTAAATCCAATATTGTTGAAATTAAAGTCGAAGCGTTTTCACCGGAGGCGGCCGAAATTGTTGCCAATACCATCGCCGACGTTATTAAACAACGGGATATTGAAGTCAAGAAACAGGAGACTTCAAATGTTCTGAAATTAATTGAAAAGCAGATCGATGTCTTTAAAGGGCAGGTCGAGCAATCCGAAAAGTCCTTAAGGGTTTTTAAAGAGAGTGGTCGCATTACTTATTTAGAAAAAGAGTCGGAGGAAATTTTTCGGAGAATTACCGAGGCCGAAACGATTTATAATCATACGGCGGCTTTGTACAATGCGACCCAAAAGCGGTTTGAAGCGATTCAGGATAAGTTGGCCAGTGAGCGAAGAGATTTGATCCCCTCGATTACCAAAATTACCAGTCCGTGGGCACAGAAACTGAAGGAAAAGCTCATTGAACTGGAAGTACAATATACTGAATTGAAAGTGAAAAATTATTCGGATGATCATCCGAAGATGAGAATTATTAAGGATCAAATCGAACAGACGAAAGAAAGCTTAATGGCGGAGACTTCGAAAATTGAAAAAGGTGAAAATACGGTTAATCCGCTCACGCAAATTCAAAAGTTCGAAATGGAATTGATTTCGCTGGATATTGAGCGGGTTACCTACAACGCTCAGAAAACAACGCTGGAAAAGATTATCAAAGAGTATAATGACTATTTAATTGAAGTCCCGGCCAAAGAAATGCGATTAGCACAATTAAAGCGGGACATGGAAGTCAACAATCAGATTTATACGGCGTTGTTACAACGACGGGAAGAGGCCAAAATCGCGGATGCGGAAAAAATGGGTAACATTCGTATTATCGACCCGGCAATCGCTCCCGAAAAACCGGTCTCTCCCCGGAGTACACTCAATTTAATTATTGGTAGCCTGGTAGGTTTGATCCTGGGGATTGGACTGGCCCTCTATTTTGAACAAATTGATGACTCGGTAAAAACAGTGACTGATTTGGAGAAAAATACCGACCTCACGGTACTTGGCTCTATTCCCGGTATCAATTTCCAATTGATTGTGAAAAATGGCCTCTACAAGGAAGCGAAGGAAAACGCCAAAAGAGGAATTAGAGACGAAAGATACAAGTTAATTATTAACCATAAAATGAAATCGCATTTTGTCGAGTCTTTTCGGGCGTTAAGAACTTATATTCAATTTATTAAAACCAGTATTTCCATCCGGACGATTATGATTACCAGTCCCAGTCCAAAAGAGGGGAAATCATTAATTGCGGCGAATCTGGCCATTTCAATGGCCCAAATGGGAATGAAAACTTTACTGATTGATGCCGATTTACGACGGCCGGTTCAAAATGCGTTATTTGCCAAACATAAAATACCGGGGTTAACCGATTATTTGCTGACCTTCAAAGAACCGCTGATTCCCAATCAATCTGACGAAAGTACCGAAAATAATTATCCTTTCAGCGATTCAAATCCGGAATTTAGTACCAGCAGGGAGTTGGAGTTTAATGATGTCAATCCACCCCCCAGTCAATCAGTGGACCCTGAGTTAAGTTCCGATTTTTATGAAATCATTAATCATACTGATATTGAGAATTTGAGTCTTCTCACGTGCGGTAAAATGCCACCCGATCCGTCAGCGATTTTTACATCAAAACAATTAAAGAATTTCATGCAGCGGCTCAAAGCCAATTATGAGATGGTAATTATTGATGCTTCGCCGGTACTCCCGGTGGCCGATCCGATTATGTTAGCACCTATTGTTGACGGTGTGATTTTGGTGGTCAAAGCTGAGCAGAGTAGTAAACAGGAAGTGGTGCGAGCGACCAACCTGATTAAAATAAGAGGTAAGTTAATTGGGGCGGTGCTTAATAATACCAATTTAGAATCTCCCTCATACTATTACTATAATGAACGATGAATTTTCGGGTTCGGAAGAATGATCCCCGCATTTACTTACTCGTGTTTTTCTCGCTGGTAAATATTCATTTTTTGTGGGGACAGGATTCGTTTACCTGGCGAATTGCCCACGAAAACTGGACGGGTCAGGATAAAGTAATTCATTTAACCGGGAATTATCTTCTCTGCGCCGCACTGCATTCGAAGATGTCGTTGCCCAAGGCCATGTATTTCACCAGCCTCACCGGTTTGCTCTGGGAGATTAAAGATTCCTGGTTGCCGTGGCAACACTATGGATTTATCGGTAGTGAGGGTTTCAGTTACACTGACTTTTGGGTTGGTAATGCCGGGATTTTATTTTATGCCGTTTCTCAGTGGTTGTATCAAAGGATGAAATCTTACAAGCAACCAGCCAGAAAAAATATAAAACGGATTGAAATGGTTTTAGCCACTTCAAACAGTCCATATTTGAAATTGAGTTTTGTCCGGATATTGATTCACATAAAATTTTTTGGGATTTAACTATTCAGGTTATTGAAAAAGAGGCACGCTTTAAATATTAAAATAAAAACTTCAGGCATTTCTTCACACCGGCTACAAAGTCTGATAAAGCCTGCAACGAGTGCATTCCTGCCTTTTCAATTCAGACAGCGTACTTGAATAGTTCTAATTAGTCCGGTATCAATGAAAGCAGATCCCGGTTAGTTAATAAAAATTGATGGAGATGGTTATCGTATTTTAGTTAAATAGTGTTCATTTGGTTTCTGGTTCAATGGGGAATTGATTATGTTCAAAAATCATAAGACAATTATTATGGTCATCATTGATTCAATAATAATCGGTCTTTCATTTTTAACAGCTTATTTTATCCGCTTTGAGGGTCGGGTTACTGAATTTTTTCTGCAACATGCGGTTTATGCTTTTCCTGTTTTTTTAGCCGGGAATGTAGCATTTTTAATCGGATTTAATGTTTATCGAAGCTTTCGAGAATATATCAGTATTGAAGTTTTATACGCCATTATCAAAGCGATAACGCTCAATTTTGTGGTAGTTTATGTGGTGATTAAAATATTTACCGGAATAAAAGTCCCTAATTCAATTTTTATCATTCATTGGTTACTGCTCTTGTTAATGCTTAGCGGGATTAGAATTACGTATCGATTTTTAAGTGACATGGAAAGCCGTCAAGCCGCGCCCCACATGAAACGGGTATTGATTGTCGGAGCAGGACACGCCGGCGAAATGATTATTCGCCAGATGCTTCGGAATCGTGATTTGGGTTATCTCCCAATAGGCCTATTTGATGATGATCCGAAAAAATTAAAAATGAAAATCCATAACGTGCCAGTTCTTGGTGGCACCGAAAAAATGGAACAGTTTGCCCGATCACAGCGCGCCGACGAGATAATTATTTCGGTTCCGTCGGCCACGAACGAGCAAATGAGTAAAATTATTCGTGATTGTGAAAAGTGCGATATTCCTTTTAAATCATTACCCAGTTTGAAGGAAATGATTAACGGGAAGGTTAAGGTTCAGCAAATACGGAAAGTAAAAATCGACGATTTACTGGGTCGCTCGCCGGTTAAAACGGATGTCTCCGGGCTGGCGTCGTTGATTCAAGGCAAGGTGGTTTTCGTGACCGGGGCTGCTGGTTCAATTGGCTCCGAATTGTGCAAACAAATTCTACGCTTTAAACCAGCCAAATTAATCATGTATGATAAGTCCGAAAATGAGATGTTCAGACTGGAAAATCAACTCAAATTATTGGCTGGTGCCTGTGAAATTTATCCAATGGTCGCCAATATACTGGATCATGCCAAACTCTTATGGTCATTGAACCAGTTTCAGCCGCAGGTTCTCTTTCATGCCGCGGCGCATAAACATGTGCCATTAATGGAAGTGAATCCCGAGGAGGCGATTAAAAACAATACCCTGGGGACGATAAAGGTTGCACTGGCCGCCTCCGAAGCAGGTGTCAATAAATTCATTTTTATCTCAACCGATAAAGCGGTTTCACCAACCAGTATTATGGGCGCTTCGAAAAGGTTAGCCGAACTCTTTCTACAAAAACATTTTTATTATCATCAGCAAAAAGATCAAAGCAAATTTATAATCGTTCGCTTTGGCAATGTCCTGGGCAGCAATGGTAGTGTAATTCCCATTTTTCAGCAGCAAATTGAAGCCGGAGGTCCGGTAAAAGTGACCCACAAAGAGATGACGCGCTTCTTTATGACCATTGAAGAAGCCGTCCAGTTGATTTTACAAGCCGCCATGCTGGGCAAAGGCGGTGAAATTTTCATTCTGGATATGGGACAACCCATTAAAATTATTGATCTGGCCAAGCACTTGATTTCATTCTACGGCTATAAACCGGAGCGTGATATTCAGATTGAATTTATGGGTATTCGGCCGGGAGAAAAGATGCACGAAAAACTCTGGTATGACAATGAAAATCCGCAATATGTTGTCAATCGGAAACTTTACATGGCCCGACCACCGTTGCTCAGCCAGGATGGTTTGTACGAAAGCCTGAATATTTTGAAAAAGTGTGCCATCGAAGTGGATCGCATTCATTTGATTGAAAATATTATGCAGCTTATTCCCGATTATGTCCCCTATTCGGAATGGGTGCAAAAAAACAGGGAAATCTCGTTTCAGGTAGCTGAAAGTTAAGACCATTTTTCTTGTGAAACCGGTCTTCTCAGGCCGGCGGTAATTTTCAATTCAAGGGGAACATTATTTGACTTGCAGGGGGCATCTTTGATGTGGAAATCATTTGCCATTTTTGGTACTTCTTTTATTATCGCATTAATGACAACACCATTATTAATCTGGTTTTCGAAAAAGATTAATTTCTTAGATCGTCCCGATGGAAAATTGAAACCACAGGACCAACCCATTCCGAATTTAGGCGGGGTGGCTATTTTTCTGGGTTTTACAGCGGCGCTTATTTTTGCCTTTTTTATTAAGGCGATTGATTGGAACTCAATTTTTAGTATTTTACTCAGTGCGATCTTGTTGATTTTAATTGGTTTTATTGATGACAAATTTGATATCAAGGGATTAAAATTAGCGGCGCATATCGGTGCCGGGGTACTCCTGGGAATCCAGGGAATTCGGTTTGTATTTATCAGTGAGCCAATGATTAGTGTTGCTTATACCGCGATCGTGGTGGTTATTACCTGCAATGCGATTAATTTAATCGATGGGGTAGATGGACTGGCCGGTGGCGTGGTTGGGATTGCGTCGGTCTTTTTTTTTATTCTGTTTGCCATTTCCAATAATGTTTTGGGGATGGTGGTCGCGTTAGCACTGCTTGGAGGCGCCGTCGCCTTTTTAATTTTTAATTTTAATCCAGCGTCAATTTACCTGGGAAATAGTGGTAGTCTTTTTGCCGGATTAATAACAGCGGTCATGATGACCCTTTACCCAACCTCTGAAAATACCAGCCTGGTCCTGGCGCCGATAATTGTCATTGCGATTCCCATTGCAGACATGATCCTGGCCTTTGTACGACGAATTATCAATCATCGTCCTTTTTTGGCCGGTGACCGGAGTCATTTTTATGATCATCTCCTTTACAAAGGACTTCCTCTCAAGAAAATGATTCTCATTATTTATATCATTTGCACCTTATTGGGGATGTTAGCTGTTTTGACAAGTGCCTCACCGCAAAGCATTGGTTTGATGATTTTTCTGCTGGTAGCCTTAAGTATTATCATTGTCATTACGAAAATGAAGTTTTATAAAATCATTGATTAATGTTTTGGGTGGGATTAAGAATCGGTCTAAATTTTCAGGTTGGATATATTCGTTGAGGTTTGTTTTGTAACATTAAAATGTTGTGTACCTCGAAATATTTTTGCCCTCACCCCAACCCTCTCCCAAATGGAGAGGGTTGGGGTGAGGGCAAAAACTAAGTCCAATCCACGCGACAAGTCCTTTTTAACTGGATTGATTGAGTGTTACATTTTAATCCTTAATAGGAACTCATTCCGACCGACACGATCTTTAAATCTTGTATAAAACAGTATTAGAAAAATCGAAAAAACACCAATTAATTGGAGATAATTGAGAGTTAATTATGGAAATACCTCTTTCGCGACCGGATATAACCGAGCTGGAAATTCAAGCGGTGACTGATGTTTTGAAAACGCCTCATTTAAGTTTAGGCCCTAAATTACGGGAATTTGAAGAAAAACTGGCGCATTATGTGGGTACAAAGTATGCTGTGGCAGTGAATAGTGGTACCTCGGCTTTGCATCTAGCCCTGCTGAGTTGTAATATTGCCCCCGAAGATGAAGTGATTACTACCCCTTTCAGTTTTGTAGCCTCAGCGAATTGTGCCCTTTTTGTGAATGCCACTCCTCGATTTGTGGATATTGCGTTGGATGATTTTAATATCGACGTCGATAAGATGACCGACTTTATTGAAAACCAGTGCTATTTTGATCAACAAACCGGAAGGCTGATTAATAAAAATACCAATAAGCGCGTCAGGGCAATTTTACCGGTTCATGTTTTTGGACATGCCTGCAAAATGGAGCCGATTAAAAAATTAGCCGACTATTATCAATTAACACTGATTGAAGATGCCTGTGAAGCCTTGGGGACCGAGTATCAAAATCAGAAAGTGGGTACGTCAGGTGAAGTTGGTGTGTTTGCCTTTTACCCGAACAAGCAAATCACCACCGGTGAGGGGGGGGCAGTGGTTGCCAATTCAGCAGAAATTACCAGGCTTTGTCGCAGCTATCGAAATCAGGGGCGCAGTGACCAGGCACAGTGGCTGGAACACGATCGATTGGGTTACAATTACCGGCTTAGTGATATTAATTGTGCCCTGGGAATCGCGCAATTGCAACGGCTCGATGAAATTTTAAATAAGCGCGAAACCGTGGCCCGGCTTTATAATGAAAAATTAGCCCGGTTTGATGAAATCTACACGCCCATATTCCCGACTGAGGGTCGTAAAAGCTGGTTTGTTTATGTGATCCGTTTATCAGAAAAATTTTCCCGAAATGACCGTGATGAAATTCTAAAGGGCTTAAGGAAACGGGGTGTCGCCTGTCGTAATTACTTTTCGCCAATACACCTACAGCCATTTTATCAAAAAATGTTTGGATATAAGAAAAATGATTTTCCGATTACCGAACATATTTCTGATCGCACCATTGCTCTGCCGTTCTTTAATAATCTGTCTGAAGTGCAGGTCGATTATGTTGCACAGCAAATGGGCGAAGCATTGGCGCGCGCGAATCATAAATATCAGATTGTGTTAAAAGAATTAACGAGCGGTTGCGATTTAGGGGACGAATCAAACGAGTTATTTTGAGAAGGATTGTCGAAGGAGAAAGCGATTCAATGAAAATATGTCATATTGGCAATATTAATACGATTCACTTCCAAAATATTATAAACACTTTACAGGAACAAGGGCATGAAAATTATTTACTTTCGCTGAACACACCCGTTTCGAAAGTACGGGAGGGAACGCTTTATCCCGGAGTTCGCTGGTATTTTGTGGGACCCCTGACCCAGGGTTCCTTATTTTCAGGTTCATTTTGGCGGTCACGCTATAAATCAGCACAAAAGGTAAAAAATTTGATCCAGCAGCTTAAACCGGATCTGGTTCATGCCTATTATTTAACCGATGCCGGGTTGCTGAGCGCGTTTGCGAAATATCACCCCTATGTCGTTCTGGCAATTGGTTCCGATGTTCTGATTGATTATCAACACAATTTTTTGAAAAAGCAGGCCATTAATTTTAGCCTGAATAATGCTGATTTAATTTTATGTTATTCCAGGCAAATCGAACAGGTGTTAAATCATCAACCGCGTTTGCTGTCGAAGGTGAAATATTTTCCCAATGGAGTTAATTTAGCACGGTTTAAGAAAGCACCGCCCGATGAGACTCTTTTGAAGAAATTGAATCTGGAACCACAGCATAAAATTGTAATCAGCCTTCGGAATTTTGAGCCGATTTATAATATCGAATGTCTGATTCATGCTGTGCCTTATGTGATTGAAAAAATTCCCACGGCGCGTTTCTTATTGCTGGGTGAAGGCGACTCGAAAGAGAGCCTGATTTCACTGGCACAATCCCTAAACGTAGCTGATTACGTTCATTTTCTGACGCCGGTACCGAATAGTGAATTGCCCCGCTATATTAATTTAGCCAGCGTCTACGTATCAACAGCCCTGTCAGATGGGATGTCGTTTGCGCTGCTGGAGGCAATGGCCTGTGAAATGCCGGTAGTGGTTACCGATATTCCGGCAAACCAGGTCATCGTGAAACATGCCAGAAATGGATTTCTTTTTCCTAAAAACGATTCAAACGCCCTCGTCGGCTACTTGATTAAGCTGTTAAGTGATCAAGCACTTTGTGCGACGATGGGCCGATACAATCAAAAAATTGTAGCCGACGAGTATAATTTCACTGATTTTATGAAACAGCTCAGTCAAGCTTTTCAACAAGTTTGTAATGGTGAGTTCAAATGTTAGCCGACGTTACAACCAAAATAAAGCCAACCTTTCCGTTTTTACTCGTTGGTGTTCTGGCTGGTTTGTCGATGATTATTTTTCTTGGTTTCCCCCTGGAATGGGTTCTATATTGTTTTATGGCACTATTTTTTTTAGCTGTCTCATTTTTATTGAAAGATAAAAAACGCTATTTTGAATTTTTATTGATCATCACCCTCTCGATTGCCAGGCCGTTCTTGATTGGAGAACCATTCACCTGGCATTTCGGAGGGGCGCAACCGGTGCCGGAATTATTCATGTCGGATATCTGGCTCGTGGCCTTGTTAACCCTCTGGTTTACCAATTTATTCAAGCCAAAATATAAAGTCACGTTTGACATTCAATATCTGGATGTAGCGGCGTTCCTTTTTATTTCGTGGACAATTGTTTCGGTGATTCACGCCAAAAACTACGCACTCGGTTTCTACGAGGTGATTCGGCTCCTGCGTCAGATTTTACTTTATTTTTATATTAGTCGTAACGTGAAAACCGAGGATGATTTAAAGCATATTGTTTTTTGTCTTTTTATGGCACTGTTATTTCAGGGACTGTTGGCCGTCTTCCAATATTTGGGCGGGCAGATGCCTTTTGGTTTTTTTCAGAATACAATGTCTGAAGAAGACACGACTGGTGCCTTTCGGGTTGGCAGCACCCTGAACGGCCCTTCACAATTATCACAATATTTTGAGCTATTAGCGCCGCTGGCTTTAGCATTTACTTTCTATCAGAAAGACAATAAATACAAGTTGTTGTTCTTAGCATTATTTTCCCTGGGAACAGTAGGAATTATCTTCACTTTCGCCCGGGCGGCCATTGTTTCCCTCGGATTTGCTGTTTTTATTATTCTCATGTTATATTTGCTTTCCATGCCGCGGGGCGAGATGCGGAAAGAAAAAGAGTCCTTTATTCTTCAGACAGTGCTGATTGTGGCGGCGGTTTACATTATTTTTACGCTGTTGGAAGATGAAATTATGTTGCGCTTTGTGGCGGATGATGGTGGGTCAGCTGATTCGCGTTACCCAATGATGCTGGTGGCGTTAACCATGATTCGGCAAAATCCGATCTTTGGGATTGGACTGAATAATTTTAATGAAATTATGAGCTATTACGATATGTATGTTTTTTTACCCAATCCGGCTTACGCGGTCCATAATGTTTATCTCTTTTTTGCCTCAGAGATTGGATTACCGGGCTTATTTATTTTATTTGTTGTTTTCGCTCTGGTTTATAAAAAAGTATATAACATCCTCAAACTGGATCGTGGCCTTTTAAAAAGCGTGACAATTGGTTTAATTGCCGCGATAACCAGTTACCTTTTTCTGCATGCCAACGCTACATTGGGTTTTAAGTATATGGTTACCATTGGCAGTACACTCTGGCTGCATTTTGGTTTAATTGTAGCCATGGAAAAAATTGTCAGGCAAAAACAGTTACCTCAGACAGGTGCGAATGCAAAAATATGAAAGCCGGTAAAAAATTTGTCTTTGATGTGGCCTGGGTGCTTCTGGCAAATGTGTCCGTGATTGGGGTGACTTTCCTCCAGCGGATGTTCATTGCTCGAGTGATGGGCGCTGAAGAGCTGGGTGCCTATTCGATTATTATGTCAATTTACGCGATTGGTACCGCCTTTGTTGGGTTGGGATTACCAATGGCGATTACCAAATATATTGCCGAATATAAAGTCGATGAAACGCGATTACAAAGTTTCGTCTCGGTAACGATTTTCATGACGGCTGCGCTGGGCGTTTTCGCCAGTATTTTAATGGTTGGGCTGGCGAATCCACTCGCCAGGTTACTTAACATCCCACAGTTTTATCGGGATGTATTGTTGTTGTCCTTCGTTTTCCCTTTTTCCACGATTTTTTTTATCGCCCTGGCGATTTTAAACGGAAAAAGGGAGATGCGCTATTATTCAATTTTGCTCACCGCGCAAAATGGTTTATTCCTCTTAATCAGTCTTTTATTACTCTGGAGTGGGTGGGGATTAAAAAGCATCCTGATCGCACTGTGGCTATCGATTGTTCTTTTAACGGCTTTCCCGATTTTTCAAAATCGGATTTATCTAACATTTCGGCTGAAAATATCGCGCCTGATTTCCAATGCCAAACAGTTACTTCAATTTGGTATTAAAGTCGTGGTGACGGATTTGGTAAATCAGGTGAACATTTATGCGGATTTTTTAATATTAGGCTGCTTTTTATCTCCGGACCGGGTGGGATTTTATACGGTAGCCATTTCGATTTCCAGGCTTATTGTCATGATTCCGGTGGGGATTCAAAAAATTACCTACCCGGCCGCTTCCGAGTTCTGGGCGAAA
>Ga0180438_10002723_pt1 | contig 28065 bp, 54 predicted proteins | sample SS_ome_12_FD_132455 | JGI IMG/M metagenome (GOLD analysis project Ga0180438, IMG submission 132455) | Hypersaline lake sediment archaeal communities from the Salton Sea, California, USA - SS_3_D_2 metaG | ecosystem: Environmental > Aquatic > Non-marine Saline and Alkaline > Hypersaline >...
AAAGTCAAGTATTTTTTATTATATTAGTATTGGAGGTAACGTGACTAATCAACATACAAAAATTGAATTTTCTTATTATGGTATAAAAGAAATAAAATTAAGAATCATGTCAGGAAACAAGATACATCAGGTAAATGAGATACATCAAAAATTAACAGAACTTGGACATGCTAATGAATTTAAAATAGTAGTTCAACATGAACCTGAAGAGATTATATATTTATTAAGGGTGAATGATGTTGTGTTACAAGACAAAAGAGTAAAAGATTTATTATTAGAGTATATAGTTTAATAAAAGAATAGTCTCTTAAAAAAGAGACTATTTAAAGAGTGAACATAAAATTATTATGTTGTTCTCAATTCCCTAATGATAAAATACTAAAAGGTGTATGAAAGATCAAACACTTTTAGGATTAATTAGATTAAATTATGATAATAATGTTATCTGGAAAAGACAAAACACGGCTTAGTAAAGAATTAATTAAGTTAGGGTATTGTACAAAAAGTATAACAAAAGCTAAACAATTTAAAGATATTGACTCTACGGATTTTTATACATATCTAGACTGTATTATTATAAATAACAGAGAGATGCTACAAGATATACAAGTTAAAGAATTATTACTGGAGCATTTAGTATGATGAATAACAAAGTGGTTTTTAAAAAAGACACAGAGTTTTTTAAAAGAATTATTTTTAAGAATTCTTCTTATGCAGCATTGACTCAATTATATCAAGATTTACAAGCAGCAGGATATTCAGATATGTATGTAATAAGTATTACTAGAATTATAGCAAAAGTAAAGAGTCCTGATTTTTATATATTTTTAGATAACGATAAACTTTATCAGCCTAGTATAGATATTAAGCTACTTCATAGAAATACTATTTTTAAAAATTGTTCCATAGTAATATATAATGAAAAGATGCTTCAGGATAAGAAAATCAGAGAGCTGTTACTAGAATATATAATATAAAAATAGCCTTCCCTAAAGGAAGGCTACTTAATTCTTTTTGGAATCTGGCGTTGATTCAAAAAAAGAATCTCTCATTAGCATTAATGATTATATCCACTAATAAAAAAATGTCAAGTATTTTTCCAGGAGAGGCCCTGACCATAAAAGGACATATTTATCTCTATACACATCCCTCATATCAAAAAGACACGGAGACACATTAAAAGCAAGATAATCCTCTATTAAAAGTATCTTTCGGGTAGCACTACTATTACACATAGCAATGCCAGTATAAGCAGTGGGAACATAATAAGAAAAGCCATATACACTGTCAGTGCTGGAAGCTGTACCATCAATACTAATAGCATCATCTGTTAGAGTAGTATATGATGATGTATTCTGTATTGGTGTAACATAATTCATCCAACACCTACTCCTTTTTAAAATATTTTCTAATATAAATATTATCGACCAACAAGAAATACAAAAAAACCATAGCTTTTACATAATAAAAAAATTGTTAATTATAAATTTCAAAAAAAATTTTTATAGCGAAAAAAATTGTTAATTATAAATTTCAAAAAAAATTTTTATAGCGTAGGAAGTGCTTGCCCCTCCGGTGGGGCACCCCTAGACACCCATGTTAGTAGGGGGGGTTTCTCCCGTCCAGCCGGTATGTAATACCCAATAGCTCTATATAAAGAATAATATACAAATATATCAAAAGTGTTTTAACATTTTTTTAAAAAACTATAAAGAAATTTTTAACAAACTATTGACATATTTTTAAAATATGATACTCTCTATGTATTCTTGTAAAAGAGAATAATCCAAGTTACCAAGAAAAAAATCACTAACCGACATAAATGTCGGTTAGTTCAAACTATAAAATGAGTGCTTGACAGTTGAGCAATTGACAGTCAAGCACTCTGTTTTTTAGAGCACTTAAAATTTGTTGAGTGTTTTAAAAAGCAGAGTGCAAGCACTTTGTTAAAAATAATTGGAGGTAACATCGTGACTAAAAAATCTTTTGAAAGTTTGTGTGAAGAGTTTATAAAAATAAACTCTAAACTAAACGAACTCAAAAAAGTAGAAGAGAGTTTAAAACTTTCTCTACTTGAGGGAAGAGAAAGTTTGAGGGGGGTTATTTATCAGAATGATACTAACTCCATAAACTTTGAGTACTCAGATGATAAAGTACAAAATATTAAAGATATTAGGAAAGGGTTCAATAAGCTTGATGCTAATATCTTTGATGAATCTCTTACAGTCAGTAAGAGTAAAGCAAAAAAGTATATCATATCTAATTGGAGTGATGAACTTCAAAAAGATATGATAAAAAAGGTCAATGCAATCATTGATCTGAACTCTGAGGTTGTAGGAGAGACTAGACGGATTGTTGTTAGACCAGTAAAAGAGTAAAAATCCAGATACCGGTATCTGACCAAGTTGATTAAATCAACATATATCAGATACCGGTATCTGACCAAATTAACTTGAGTAAGGTTTAAAAAACTCACTATTCAATTCTTTTGTAAAAAGCAGACTAATATGTATCTGGGCACTTAAAATCTCACTACATCAATTCTGTGCAGTCTGAAACGAAACACTATTATACAATATCTATTTATAAGCATTTTTACAGTACTTATAAATAGCTACTATATAGAGTCATAGAGAGAAGTTACATCAATTCTCTCCACACAAAGTATAAACATAAAAAAATAAATGTTTATATTTAATACTCTTTATAGTGCAAAACAAAAATGTTATTGGAGGTAACTGATGGAAAATTTAGAAGTAAGTTTTGAGGAAATTTACGAAAATCAGGATTATAGCAACTCTGACAATTTTAAAGAGTTGTTAAAGAAAAACAATAAGTCTGACATTATCTTAACTAAAGATGGTCGGATAATAGTAAGCAGACTTAAAGAGTTATAGTAAGTAAATGTTTGGGCACTACTTTTGTAGTGTCCTTACATGTACTTATTAAAAATAAAATTGGAGGTAACAGCATGACAAACAAAATAAGATTAAAGGGTAAAGATGTAAAAGTGGTTTATGAAGAGATTATATTCTTACAGAATAGTCAAGATTTTGACGACTTTGTGGGAAGCGGTGGAAAAGGAATTGATGGGTTTTTTGACTCTACTGAAAAGGAAATGATTGATTACCTTGCTCAGTGGGACAATGAGAACTCTACTATTTCCACTAGTTATCCAAAAGCTGGATTGTGTGATACAGTTTCCATAGATGAAGACAAAATGTATATTCTATCTTACAACTATGGACTTGGTTATGCAGGACTTGAAAGAATTGTCCCAAAAGATTAAACCTTTATGCTGTGTACAATTGTTATTGTACACAGACATAAGGGTTTAACAAAACTCTTAAACACATAAATTTATTGGAGGTAACTTTATGTTTCATCAAAAAGTATATTGCTATAACAGGGATGGTCTTTATCCACATTTCACTTTGGAAAAAGGGAAAGTGGTTGAGAAGAGTTATGAAGATTTAAAAGAAAATGAATGTCTTATAATGTATTCATTTACACAAATCAATCAAATTGCTACTGATCAAGTTATTTACAAGTCCGACAAAGATTTGAAAAAATTGATACAGTTGGCAACAAAACAAGTCTCTTATGACCAGGATAGCCTAAAGTTTTGGAGAGAAGTACTGTCTTAAATTTTTATGCTGCACATAATATATTATGTGCAGACATAAGGGTTTAAACAACTCTTAAAACATAAAAAAATATTGGGAGGTAACTTTATGAAATGTCCAAGTTGTCAGGTTGAATTAAAAGAAGTCTCTGAGGGTAATTATCAATGTCCTAGCTGTATATACTCTTATGTAAAACCTAAAAAGGCTAATGGTAAAGGTAGTAAGTATGTACAACAGGTAAACAGAGCAATCAAGAACATGTTGGTTGAAGCAAGATTGACAGGAGACAAAGTTCCCTGGAAACAACCCTGGATTATAATTCCTAAAAGAAATTATGATTCTAATAGAGTGTACAATGGGATTAATCGCTGGTTGTTGTCTCACTGTGATGATGTTTCTTTTATCACTCAAAAGAGTGTGGAAAAGAAAAATCTTAAACTAAAAGACAATGCCACTCAATACTTTGTTGTCTGTTGGGTTCCGCCCAGACTCAAAAAAGATGAAGAAAGTTTGAGCAAAGACGAACAAGAAAAAATCTTGCGGAAAAGGTTTCCTATTATGGTCACTCATTACATTTATATGAGTAAAGACATTGAGGGACTAGAAGAAAAAACCTTTGATAGTGACAAAGAAAATAAGAGGTTTGATACTATTGAGGACTTCATCAAATCTCTCAAAGTCACTGTCAAAGTAGGTGGGAATAGAGCAACATATAATTGGACAAATGATTATATCACTGTACCTAGAATGGAACAGTTTGAGAGTTCAGAGGAATATTACAGGACAATCCTGCATGAACTCGCCCACTCAACAGGACACAAAAGCAGATTGAACAGAGACGAGAAAAAATTCAAAAGATTTGAGGACTACGGAAAAGAAGAATTAATTGCAGAGTTAGCAAGTGCTTATATGTGTATGTATTTTGGAATTGAACCGGATGAAAACACAACTGCATACATTGACGGCTGGCTGGATGCAATTGAATCCGACCCATATTTATTAACCAGTGCCGGACAGCAAGCTGAAAAGGTACTGGAATATTTCAAACTAACTTAAAGGTTTGTACTAGGGAACAGAGTTAATCTGTTCCCCTGTACATACTTTTAAATTTTTTTGGAGGTAACACAATGAAAGTAACTATAACACTAGGAGATATTTACAAAAGTATGAAAGAAGTTGCAACGATAGATTTATTAAACAATGTTAATAATAAAAAATATTGGCAGCTACTAATAACCGAAGGAATAACATCTTTTCGGCGAAAAACTTTTGCAAATATTTTTACGAATGCGTACAAACAGTTGTACAAAGTCACAAAGAAAAGGATGGAAGAACTGTGGCAAGAATTGTATGACATACAAAAAATGCGGAAAGAGCATAAAAAACCTATACCAGAAAGGTACACACTCGACAATGAATCTAGATATAATGTAATTGCACGTAAAGTGTGGCATAATCATGGTGCTCCTAAATTTAGAAAAAGAATTATATCAGGAGTTAAATTTGGGTGCCCAGAAACTAGTACAAATGGTAAGTTTGGAATGAAACGTGTAATCTATTATAGATACATCGGGTGTGAAATTGTAAAAACCAGCGAAGGTATAGTAAAGTTTGAATTAAGCATTGAAGAGTAAGAAGTCTTGCAAACTCACTCTTTGGGAGTGAGCTTGCAAGAATTTTTTTAAAATTTGTTAAAAATTTTTTTAAAAACTCTTGACAACTCTTTTAAATAAGAGTAAAATAATAAAAAAATTGGAGGTAACTTTATGTCAATGCCAAAAATTTATCATTCTCAACTAAAAACAATGTTGAGTACGGTCTTTGAAAACAAGCTGAGCCTATTCATTCATGGAACTTTTGGAATAGGCAAGTCGGTTGCAGTTGAGGAATGGTGTAAACTAAAAGCCCAGGAATTAGGGTTAGAGTTCAGTAAGGATTTTAATGATATAAATGATACAAGCAAGTTTGTTTTCTTGCCTATCATTTTACATCAATATGACCCTGCTGAATTAAAGGGTTTACCATTCCCAAATGAAAATAGAACACAAACTATCTTCTTACCAATGGGACTGTTGCCAGAAAAAGGACACGGATTGATTTTCTTTGATGAGATTAATCTTGCAAGTCCTATGATACAAAACAATGCCTACCAGATTATTCAGGATAGGCGGTTGGGTTTCTGGAAATGTCCAGACGGTTACACTGCAATTGGAGCAGGGAACTTAGTTGATGATAGAGGACACACCTATGAAATGGCAATGCCATTGAACAATAGGTTTCTTCATGTTCAATTAAATGTTCCTGCTGTGCATGACATTGAGGTAGAAGGCCAAACAATTCGGGGTTGGGTGAATGATTTTGCACTAAAAAATGAGATAGATAGTAGAATCATTAACTATCTTTCTTATCAATCAACTCATCTTTACAAATATAACCCTGAAAGCAACACTCAAGTAGTAACTTGTGCCACTCCAAGAATGTGGGAAAAAGTCTCAAAAACAATCAAAAGTGTATCAAATGAAAATCTGTTACACTTGTTGGTTGCAAGTGGGGTGGGTTCAGGGATTGCAAGTGAGTTTGTAGCATGGCTGAAATTGTCAAAGAAATATGACATAGCTGGTATTTATAAGGGAAAAACATTTAATGTCCCTAAAGAAGTTGATCAGTTATATTCTTTGATCAGTGCGCTCATAGGATTCTATAAGGAAAAACCATTGGATGGAAAAGCTGTCCGATTGCTTGAACTCTCTAGAAAGTTCAACAAAGAGCACACAGTCATGATACTAAACCAGGCTAAAGCCATTGATGAAAACTATTTCAAAAGAGTGAAAAACACTAATCCCAAAAAATTCAGTGAGTTGGCGGACGACATTTTTGACCTGCTAATTTAATGAGATCGTAAGAGAGTGAGTAATATTACTCACTCCTTACATGTCTCATTAAAAAAAATAAAAAATGGGAGGTAACTTTATGTCAATGAACATTTTTGAGGTCAACTTATCTACTAGAGATAGAATCAGTAAGTCTAAGATTAATATTCATAGACGTACACCATTCTTTTCTTATCTCATTGAACATCTAAATTTTGTAAAAAATAATACGGTGCTAACAATGGGAGTAGATAAAAAAGCCAATTGCTTCTACAATTCTGAGTTTGTGGATAAACTGGAATCTAATGAATTAGATGGACTTCTAGCTCATGAAGTTATGCACCTTGCCTTGAATCATCCAGAAAGGGGAAAGGGTAAAGAAATCACAATCAATGGTGACTCTCTGTGGAACATAGCCATTGACATTTCTGTCAATCACCTATTGGTTGAGAATGATTTTAGATTACCTAAGTATGGTATCATTCCTAAAAATGGAGTGGTCACAGTCTATGGCATAACAGTTGAGAACATACCAGACAAATCCTCAGAGGAAATTTATGAGGAATTAAAAGGTCAACTCAAACAGTTAATGCAGAAACAGAAAGGAAAAGGCAAGAAAGATAATGATGACGAGAGTTCAATCACAGTCAGTGGCTTTGATGAAGATGAAGGCAAGGGCTTTGATCAACATGAATGGAACAAAAACTCTGGTGAAGGTTCTCAAAAGACTGACAAATCTGGAAACTCTAAGGAAAGTGAAATCTCTGACAAAATTCAGGGTAAAAACTGGGACAAAATCATAGCTGAGGCATATCATCATGCCAAATTAATCGGCAAAAGTCCTGCTGGTTTTGAAAGAGAGTTTGAAAATTTGCACAAACATAAGCTCAATTGGCGTACTATTTTGAGAAGAACTGTAGCAAGTAAAATTCCTTACGATTTGACATACAGAAGACCGAATAAAAAGTATCTTTGGGGTGACATATATCAACCTTCTTTTACAGGGGAAAAGATAAAAGTTGTTTGCTCCATTGATACAAGTGGTTCAATGAGTCAAGATGATCTTACTGACATAGTCAGTGAATTGTTAGGAATTTCCAGATCATTCAGTCAAGTAGAGTTTAGGCTACTCACCCATGATGTGAGTGTTCATGATGATATACCAATAACATATAATCATGAACAGAAACTTAAAAGCATTAAGCTACATGGTGGGGGTGGAACTTCTCATGTCCCTTTATATGAATACATAAAAACTAAAGGAATTCAAAGAGAAACTAAACTCTTAATCAGCTTCACAGATGGTTACAGTGAGTTTCCTGAAAAAAGGCCAGTCGTTGACACAACGTTTGTACTAACTGGTGGGCATTGTTCAACAAGCGATATGCCTTCTTGGGGAGACATTATTTGTCTAGAGTAGCAATTACGCCCTCTCTTTTGAGGGGGCACTTTTGGTGCTTTAAATAAATAAAAAATTGGAGGTAACTTTATGTCAGAGGTAATAAAAAAGTATAAGTTAAGTGATAGTAGGGAACTAAGAATAATCCTAGATGATTGTTTAGAGTCTCCTAGAAAGTGGGACAACTTATCAACTATGGTTTGTTTTCATAAAAGATACAAGTTGGGTGATGCTCATAACTATAAACGAGATGATTTTAGCAAATGGAATGAACTTAGAAAAGCTATTGAAAAAGATCATGATATTGCTATAATAAAACCACTTTATCTCTATGATCATTCAGGTATAACAATCAGTACTAATCTTGAGTATCCATACGATGATAGATGGGACTCTGGACAAATTGGTTGGGTGTTTGTAACTAAGGATGATATAAGAAAAGACTTTGCTGTTAAAAAAGTTACAGAACAGTTAATACAAAAAGTGGAGGATATTCTACTGAGTGAAGTACAAATTTATGATCAATTCCTATGTGGTGAGGTTTATGCTTATGAAGTCATACAACATAAAGTATGTGAAACATGCGGACATGTTGAAACTAAATATCTAGATAGTTGTGGCGGATTCTATGGTAATGATATTATTACTAATGGAATGCTTGAACACCTATCTGATGATATTGTACAAGAGGTAAAAGTGATCATAGTTGAAGAAAGAATTTAAAGCAGTAACTTTGCCCTTCTAAAAGGAGGGCATTGTTAAGAACATTTTAGCAAGTGTTCTTAACAGTGACCGATTGATATAAACCATATCAATCAATGAGACTGTTACCTACCAAACTAAACACTGTCCCCCTGGTTTTCAGGGGGACGCTTTTAGGTAGGCTCAGTTTCAAAAAAATAAAAATTGGAGGTAACTTTATGAAAGTAGTAGAACTTTATTATTGTTCTCAGTGTAGAGGTATAATAACTATATATATAGAATGTGTGGAAACACGTCAAAGTATTATATATACAGTTGAAGAAAATGGCCGAACTCAAATAGACACTGCTGGAATAGATTCCAATATTAAATTAACAACATGTGGGCTATGTAATTTACCGTTGGATTATAAAGATATTATAAAAATACCTTATGATATTTTCGTAAAAATAATGCAAAGGATGAAGGAAGATAATAAGACTATTTATAATATTGAATTAGAAAATGTTTCCAGGCTTTTACCAGAAGAGATTAAAGAAGTTTTTGTGGCAGCCCTCCTGTAAGGAGGGCACCTCTATACTATTTTTTATCATGTATTTATTTAAAATTTGTTTTTTAAAAAAATTTTAATATATAAAAAATTGGAGGCAACTTTTATGAAATTAGATTTTGTTTTTCATTGGGAGTACAATTTATACAATGATACTTTTGCAGAATTTGTAAAGGAGTATTCATTAAGCAATGAGTTTAAAATTGGATTGAAAGAAGAAATTGTTGAGGTTCTGAAAAAAAAGAAAAAAGAATTTTCGGAAGAAAAAAGAAAACTGACAGAAGAGGAAATATTAGATTGTTTACAGAACGATCTATATGAGTGTGAAGAAACTTTCCTAGAGAAACTTGCTAATCAATATATAGTATCAAATGATGAGTTTGATATGGTTGTTATTGTAGAAGGAAGGGAAGATTTATACACAGTAGCATTTTATCGTATTGTACCAAGTTCCCAGGATGATGTTAAACGTTTCATGGAGAAGCACCTACAAGCATACAAGGATGGTTTCGGTGAAGTTGTAGATGAAGTCATCAAGAAAAAACTTTCCGATTAAATCTTTATCAGATACACATTATTTATATAGTGTGTATCAATGAGGATTTAAATAAATAAATTGGAGGTAACTTTATGAGTTTAGAAAATTATGTATATCTTGTTTATTGCAAAGAGTGTGGGGTAATCTTAATTGATTATAAAGAGAGTATGATTGAATATCACACCTATTCTCGTTTTTGGACAGAGGATGGAATTCTTGAAACAGGAGAGACTGATTGTTATGATGTAGAGGCTAACACTAAAGTATATCCTGTTTGTAGCCTATGCAATAAAGAAACTAAACTGTCTCTCACTATGGAGAAAAAACATTTCTTGTTGATTCTAAAACACTGCTATAAGAATGACCCCTATAAAATAATTAAGGGTTTTAAGATTGAGTTAAAAGAAAATCCTAACAATAGAAGTCAAATGATTGCTCCTATTCTACAAGAAATCAAAGAGGCTATTGTGGTTAATGCAATCTAAACAGGGTTTAAAATCCAGGATAGCCTATAACTTTTATAGACTATCCTGGTTAAAAGTTACTTAGTGAGAAATCCTGCATATATACCCAAAATATTATTATAGCTTTGGTCGAAACTGCTTCAACATTAAAAATAATCAAAAATTTATTTATAATAAGGAGAGCCAGTTTTTTAAAAAGTACGGGCTCTGCGTACGCAAAAAATTGCGTACTAGATAAATTAATATTATATATTTTATTTTAAATTTTTTTAAAAAAATGTTAAAAATTATTTTAAAAACTATTGACTTAATTTTAAATTAATAGTAAGATACGCAATAAATAGCGTAGAGAACGGAGGTAACAATGAATGCTTACATAGAAATAGATAGAGCTCAAACACCTAAAAGAACATGTGATAAGTGTAGAGATATAATTCCTATTGGAAGTAAATATTTACACATGAATAAAAATAAACACCGTTTTATTCTTTGTGGTAAGTGTCTCTATATTTTTGCAGCAAAGATCATGAAAGATAATCCCCTGGTGAAAGCAGATGCAACCGTCGAATTATTAGGAGAAGAGTAGGTCAATTGCACTTTATAAGGAATAAGAAGTAAACACTTTTTCAATTTTGTTCTTAGTTTACGTAGGGAAAATTGAGGCAAAAGAGTGATTATGTTCTTATAGAGTGCAAAACAACTAAAAAATAGTTATTGGAGGTAACTTTATGAAGGTACATTTAACTAAAAAAATGGTTGGTAAAATGGAAGGTATGAGATCTATTAATACCAGTCCACTGGCTAATCAATTCTGTAAAAAGATGTCACAAACAAATACTGTATGTAGACACTGTTATTCAATTCGACTAGAGAAACTATATGGGGCAGTTAAAGAAAACGGTCGGTCTGGTAAAGTAACAGCCTGGGTAAAAAATGGAAAAGTATTATCTAAAAGAATACTTAAGGACTCTGAAATTACACACTACAAATCCACCAGGCCAATAAGATTTCATGCTCATGGTGAGTTAATAAACAAAACTCACTTGTTCAATTTCATACAAATAGCAGAGGCTAATCCCCATGTTGTCTTTGGACTTTGGACAAAAAGACTGGACATAGTAAAAGGTAATTTAAAGCAACTAGACAACCTTTTCTTCGTGTACTCAGTCCCAAAGCTCAACAGACTGCACCAGAAGCTCCCTACGGGCTTCCATAAGGTATTCACGGTACTTACTATACCTTTTATGGAAGAGCACAATCTGAGCCATTTGGTGAATTGTGAGGGGAAATGTGCAAAATGCATGATTTGTTACACAAAGAATAAAGTGACTCATATTTATGAGTTACTAAAATAAAAAATTGGAGGTAGTTTATGAAGGAATGTATTGTAGCAGACAAGGTTTAATTATTTACCGGGTAGGGCCTCTGTACGCAAAATTTTGAGGAACTGCCTGGTCGGTCTTATTTTTTAAAAAAGGGAGGTAACTTTATGAGAATATCTTCGTATGAGCATTGGTGCATAACTAACCTGGGAGACTTGTTTAATAATCGTAGTACAGAGAAAAATAAAAAACTCTTAAGTATTGCAGAGGAAGTATTTAAAGAGGATTATTTAGAGTATCTTGCAGAAAATAGGAATTCTCTGATACAAGAAAAAGTACCAAAGGAAAAATGGTTTATGCAGTTTGCGGAAGATTGGCTTGATGATGACATGTATGGAACTCTAGAAACAATTGGGGAAGGGGTTGCAAAGAAAGAAAAAGTAGAGGCATACACTATATGGGTTGACTTTGATGATGTAAGTTGTATTTATACGTTAGACATTCTAATTGTCACACCAGAAAGTAAAGAAGATTTAATGGAATTAATTAATGTATATTTGCAACAACAAAACATAGCACTTCCAGAAGTTGTGTTAGACAAAATTGAAAGGGAGCTTTTATAAGCTCCCTTCTTTTTAAAAAAGGGAGAAACATTATGACATTTTTAGAGGATTTTCAAAACTTTATAGAGGAAAAGCTACTTGAAAGTGGTATTATAGAACCACATGCACTTATATTTGCTGACAAAGGTTGCACAGTAATAAATTTAAAAGAAGTTATAAGTACAGAAAAAGATAGAATACTTGTGTTAAACAGAATAGCAGAGATAGTGCATGAAAATAAAGCACACAAAGTTCTTTTCGTAACAGAAGTAACATATTATGCTACAGATGAGAAAGTTAATATTGATTTACTTACAATTAATGAGTGTAAAAAACAGTTACCTGAGCAAGAGGCATATCAAATCATTGAAATTACAAAAGATAAAATAACTACAGTTTTGCGAGATATACACAGAGTAAGTAACACAATTCAATTAGGTGAAATAATACCACAAGGAACTATTATAAATCATGTGTATAACAACATCCAAAACAACCTCACTGTTCTAAATTAATATTTTTGTAAGAGATTTCCTTACAAAAAGTTACGCAAAAAATTGCGTCACAACAGAGGAGAGTCAACAACGCAAAAAATTGCGTCAATATAGAGGAGAAGTGGGATAAATAAATAAATTAAAAAAAACTTTAAAAAACTATTGACATTTTTTTAAAAACATGTTTTAATTCATTTAAAGAAATGATTAAGAATATTTAGTCATGACTAAATATTCTTATATATACACATAAAAATTAATAATTTTTTAATAATTTATTCACAATTGTTAATAATATGTGAATAAATTATTAAAACTATTAACTATTGTGCTTACTAATTATAGTTAATATTTTATAAATAAACTAAATGGAGGTAACTTATGAACAATATACAAGAACTTAGGGAAAGTCTTACTAAAAGTAGAGCAGAACTAGATACTTTAATCAATGAGTATCAAAAAGAGCAAAAGATAATTAAGTCTACTGAGATAGATAGTGCTGTTACTGTACTTAATCATTTACTAACTAATACATTCAAGAATATTAAGATAGCTCCTAAAGATATTAAGATAGTATTTAATAGATATACAGTTAATATATGTCTATTCTCTAATCATTGGCAATCAAGACATTATATAGAGCTTGCGTATATACCTATTAGTTCTAAGGAAAGGTATCCTTGTATTCGTCTATCTGATAAAAATATCTATAAAGACGCTAATCCTATCTCTCTTGAATGTTATAGTCTCATTCTCTTAGACCTTAGTAGAGAAGGTAAGCTATTCAAACTCATTACTAAATGTTTTGTAAAATTATATACTCATATTAAAAATGAAAGCTCTATTGATAAAACAAGAAATGATATAAACAATAGAGTTAATTCTCTAACTGAACAACTTAAGTTTGTCGAGTTTAAACTTAAACTACAACCTGAATATGTTATTACAAATTCTAACAATGAACATCTGCTGATACATAAAATCACTAATAAAACAATCATAATATCTAATCGTACAACTGAATCTAATACAAAATATAGAATGTTCATACATAAACTCTACGAACATTGTAACAATAAATGGAAACCCTGGAAAGTTCTCTCTAAAACAGAGTACATTGAACAAGTTATCTAATATCTATCAGAGAGATAACATATACTATCTCTCTGATATGCAATTATACTATCTATTATTTAAAGTTAATTATTTAAAGTTAATTATTTAAAAGTAATTATTTGGAGGTAACTGTATGAAACTTATACATAACAAAATAATGCTAGGAAATGTAATCATTACCAATAATTCACTCGGTATAATATGCCACCTACTCATTCTTAAAGTAACAAACAAAACAATACTACTATCTAATCGTTCTAATCATTCTACCACTAACAATACTAAACCATTCGGAATGTATAAAACTACAATCCTAAAACACTGTACTAATAAACATTATCCCTGGAAAATACTTACTAAACAAGAATACATAGAAAAATATATATAAATGAAACCAAATAAAATAATACATATAAAAGGACTAGAATATATAGACCTACTACGAACACTTTATAATCTAGGATATACAAATAAACCTAAAAAGAAAGACTTCATCCTTATGTTTGCAAACGAATACTCTAGAAAATCATGGAAATGGTGTCCTTCTGATAATATAGTCCTAAAAATATACAACCCTAAAATATTACAAGAAAAGGAAATAAAAATAATGTTGCTCGAATATCTTTTATAAAATAATATTAACCCTATACTACATTTGGGAGTACATGTATTCCATAACATGTGTATAGGTATATATAATTGGAGGTAATTTACTATGTTTAATGAGAAAGTTTTTAATATAAAAATAATGTTAGATGAAGAACTAATACAATTACGAAAAGATATACATTCTTATGGTTATAAATCAATTAGTTCTAATAATGACTTCTCATTAAGAGTAACTAATACTCATAAATGGAGTTGGACTAAACAAATAATAGATGCAAGACTTACTATCTATAACAAAGATATGCTATTAGATAAAAATATAAAAAGATTATTATTAGAATATATAATATAAAAAAATGCATAATATAATAACAGAAAAAGAAATATTATTAAAAATAATCAAAGCAAAAGGAGATTGTATCATGCATACACAAGAATGTACTGAATGCCCCATTCTAACTAAAATATGTGCATACCCACAACCTAAAGATGAAGTAATGAATATGAGATATAAAAAAGCAATTACAATGTATATAAATAAATATAATAAAGAAGATTTAATAGCTGAACTAATTTAAATAGGAGATAATTTTATGACAAAAGTAAAAGAAAAAACAATAGAAGAAGTAAGAGACGAATTTGTAAACCATCTGATAGCCTTAATTGATATCTGGGATTCCTATAAAAATAAAACTTCTAAAGAAAAACTAGAAGGATTAACACATAGTATCCTGGTTGCGCTAGATGGTCAAACATTTGTTCTACCAGCATTCATTGTTGCACCACACCCCCATGAAACTGATAAGAAATATCGCATTGATAACAATGAGGACTATTACCCTGAGAATCATAAGATTGAAAACAAAATTAAATGTAACATTGCTGGTGAACTGCACCACATTTTTAATCAAAAGAAATAATTTGTCAGGTGTTTAAATTTTTTTAAAATTTTTTTAAAATTTTTTTAAAAACTGTTGACATTTTTTTAAGAATAGTATATCGTCTCAAACAAAAGGAGGTAACTTATATGTCAGAAAACAAAAAAAGATTCAAAGTATATATTAGTCGTAAATATATACATGCTGCTACTATTGAAATTGAAGCCCAGAATAAAAAAGAAGCTGAATGGATTGCCTATGATACTATAGGTGATTATGAAATGAGTATAAAAAGCATTGATGAAGACGGTGATTATGTAGAAGTAGGAGAAGAAGTAGGAGAGATTGTTACAAGTAATTTGAATGATGCAAAGAAAATCATTCAAAACTTGAAAGAAAATTATGATATGTACACTAGTGAGTTTATCTTTGAAAAGATTCTCACTCTTGAAAAATGTTTAGAAACTGAATAAAAAATATTAGCCATGATATAGTCGATAGTATTAGTATAAACTAATACTATTAAGGAGGTATTATGGCTAATATAATTAACATTTTAATAGGAGAGAATAGAAAGAAAGCTTTTAGACCTAAACAACATAAAGAATTAACAACAGAATGGTATGAAAGATTTAAAGAATGGGGAGAAGGAATGTTTTATGCAAACATTCAATCTCGTGAGAATAATACAGTCGCTAAATTAATCTCAAGAGTTAGTGGGGGACTCACACACTCAATTGCAATTCTTTATGCAGAAAATCTAAAAGATTATTTTACTGATGATGAATGGATTACAATTCTCTGTAGTTGGAACAACTACTATGGAGGAAGTAAAGTATTAGATGAAACAGTCAAAGTTCTAGTATTAGTAAGTGCTGATGAAAATGGTATGAACTGCTTCGATTTTAGTGCATACCAAAAAAGACAATTATCAATCAGAGAGGCACCACTTTTACCAGAAAACATAAGATTTGTCTTAGAATACTTTATGTCAAGAGCCTTTAAGTATTATGATTATACAGGATTATTTTTTTGGCTACTTTATAAAACATGTGAATGGTTTGGTTTTCTTGATGACCCTGATGCAGATTTCTGTAGTGAAAGTATCTATGATGGGTTTACAAAAGGTGAACTTCTAATCGCTGATTGTGACAATCCAAGCCCTGATGATATTGAAAATTATGCAAAGGAACGAATACTATTTAGTAACTTAACTTGTTAGAAATTAGTTCGAGAGTAGAAAATTTTTCTACTCTCCTGCATAATTTTTAACTAATTACTTGGAGGTAACTTTTATGGAATGCAAATATTGTAAAGGAATAGGTACAATTACCTTTCTCACCTCAAACTTTAAACATAAACCTTTTACAATTAAATGTACACACTGCAATGGAGCTGGTACAATTAATAGTTGGTATGAAGTATTCATAGATAAAGGAGAGGATGGAACAGAATCTATTTATAAAACTGATAATAAAATAGATGCCATTCGATTTGCTGCTAATCAAAAAAGAAAAACTGAATATCCTGTTCATCTGGATAGATGGGAACTGGACAAAAATAATATACCGCAACCAATAGAAGAATTATTTTAGGAAATTAATAAAATGGAACCTAAAATTATAAAATTAACTAAACACGCTGATTACATAGATTTACCAGTTGGGGTATATTATTACCCTGTTTGTTTACTTATAAATGAAGAATTAAAAGATGAAATTATTTCTTTATTTTCTAAGTTAAGCTATAGAAAACAACCAGAAATTTGGCGGATACCGTATAAGGTAACTGCAAGAAGAGAATGGTCTCCTTATGATTATAATATATTTAGCAATGATCACTTAAATTCATTCTGGTGGCTTAGTGTTTCAAAAAAAGTATTTAATAATATTAAATTTAAAGAAATTATAGTGGAATATTTAATATAAAATGAAAGGAGTATTTATGGAGTTTATATTATTTTTTATTTCTTGTATAGGATTCTTTTTAGCAACAGGAATATTACTATTTATTATATTTGTTTTTATTAAAATAAAAATGAAAAAAGGAGAACCAGTAAATGAAACCAAAATTGTTAAATTTAAAAAACGTCAATGAGGATGAATTAAATAGAATATTAAATCATTTAGAAAGCAAATACTTTCATCCCCTAGATTATGATTATGATAAAAAAAATTTAATGCTAAAAATTTATAACACAAAAATTTTAGATGATAAAAGCATAAGGGAATTGATAATAGAATGCTTAGTATAGAACTTATAAAAAAGATGAATGATTTTCTAGACAATCATGTAAGCAAAATAAAATTCCACATGATTGATCACAAACCTCATTATTATATTACTGGAACAGATAAACAAACTATTTGTATTTCTGGATTCGATAATAAAAAACATTCTTCGATACACAATGTCTGTGAGTTTATAAAAAAATGCTTGCTGGCTTCTACAATACAAGTAAAAATTCATTGTAAAATTATAACTCTAAAAATGATAGATGACTATACAATCATCTTTATTACAACCTTTGGTATTTTTAAAGGTGTGTCCATCACACCCTATCCATTTATAAGTGAGTACTCTCCAACAGAATTTATAATATATGAAGATTGTAATACTCAAACATACCTACTGATAGAAAATGAAAGTAACAAATCATTTGAACAGATTTATTTCATAGATAAAAAAGAAGATATTATTGAATATTTTATTTAAAAAATCGTTAAAATTTTTTTTAAAAACTCTTGACAAAGTTTTAAAAATAAGGTATAATTTCAATAAGAATGGAGGTAGCTTATGAAAGAGAATAAAAAAGTAACTCTAGAACAAGGCTCCCCTGATGAATATAGAAGAATCATCATGGAACAGGGAACCGATGTTTCTATAAATAGTAACACTCCACAGTGGGATAAAATGATTGTGGATACAAAAGAGGGCGTTGCACACTATACAACCCTCTTTGTAAAATCTTTCATTAGTGGAATTATTCCGGCTTTTGTATTCATTGTAAGTATTATAACTATAATGATAGTAGCCTGTTAAAACATGGATTTATTTTAAATTAAGTATAGAAGAATAAAAATTAATTGGAGGCGCTTTATGAAAAAATTTAGTTTCTTAGTATTCTTAATGCTAACACTCAATATCCTAATCTCTTGTGATGATAGCAAACCTAATCCGGTGAAAAGGAATACAACTCTTAGTGGTGAGGTTTACTTTTCAGGTGCAAGAGTAGTAAGTGTTGAGGAACTTCCTGTCTGTGATCATACCACAGAAGGACAACTCTTCTATCTATTAGAGGAAGCAGTGTTTAAATATTGTGATAATACCACTTATCAAGTTATTGATCTGAAAGGAAAAGATGGTATTGATGGTAACAATGTATCTTATACTAAGTACGGTAAAATAGTAGATTCTGCCGGAAATACTTTTGGATATTGTACCAATATAGATCGTTGTAGAATAGATATACATAATCCTATAACTAATTTTATATATACTATACTATGGAATGGTGATTTAGAGGTAGCCACCATTTATTATACAGGTCCAGATGCTACAGGAATACCATATATGTTAACTTCTATGATAATTTATGGAAAGATTGCATATAGAAATATACTTTTTGACAAACTATTTAAACCAAAAAATATAAATTCTGATGGAACTGCAACTACAACAAATAATATAACTGTTACATCTATGGTACGGTATGATGGTGTGCTTGAAAATTTTAGCAGTCCTTACGTAGTACAAGAAGGTACAGAACTAGAAGAGGTAACAAAAGCTGAAATTGGTATTCCTGAAACAATTGTACTACCATTACAAATAAAATACGAATAAAATATTAGGGAGGTTGGCCATGCTTATTGCTAAAAATAATAATAAACAAATTCATCTATTATCAGAGATGTGCAATAGGCATGGCCTAATTGCTGGTTCAACAGGTTGCTTATCCGGTAATACAATCATTAATTTTCATAGAACAGGTAGAGGATTTAAGACTACATTAAAAAAAGCATATAAAAGGTTCAATCAAAAAGATCGTATATCTTATAATTGGAATAGAGATTACAGCACAAATGTACGTAGTTTTAATGGTAATACAATACAATTACATAAAATTAGTAATATTGTTTATAGTGGAAAAAAACCTGTATATTCTATTACATTAGAAAATGGATTTACAATTAAAGCAACACTTGATCATAAAATTATGACTACAGATGGTTGGTGTTGTGTAGAAAGATTAAAAGAAGGCACGTCTAAAGTTATGTGTGATACTCTTAAACCAATTAAATCAAAATCTACAAAAAGCTCAAAAAAGATTATAGATAAAGAAGTATACGGATTACCATTACATCCTTTCCATAAGATAAGATCGTATAAACAATCAAGATATCCATATACCAAAAGAAAAACCTATGCAGTAATGCTTCACAGATTAATTTATGAAGCATTTATTAATGATTTATCTTTAGAAGAATTTATATCTATATTAAAGAAACAGCCAGATAGAATAAAAACTTTAAAGTTTACTGATCCTGTTAAAACACATATTCATCATAAAGATTTTAATCATTATAATAATGACATAACAAATTTAGAATGTCTATCTATATCTGAACACCAAAAACTTCATTCTAGGATGAATAAATTCAATTTCAATCAAGGAATACCATATTACTCAAAGGTAACATCAATCGAATACGTAGATGTTGAAGATACTTATGATATTATTTGCGAAGATCCTTATAGAAACTTTGTAGCTAATGGTATTGTAGTGCACAATAGTGGAAAATCTGTGTCACTACAAGTAATTGCTGAACACTTTAGTAAGATTGGTGTACCTGTTTTTATATCTGATGTTAAGGGAGACTTAAGAGGTATTGGATACAAAGGAAACATTACTAACAAAATAGCACAACGATTGTCTCAGTTAGAAATTACTGACTTCAAATTTGAGGACAATCTTGTGCAGCATTGGGATGTGTTTGGTAAAACTGGAAGTCCTATGAGAACAACATTTTCAAGAATCAGTCCATTACTTCTTACAAGAGTATTGGATTTAACTAATGCACAGGAAGGAAGTCTTTATCAACTATTTAGAATAGCAACTGATTATAAAATAAACGTGAATGATATTACTGATCTTAATTCAATCATAAATACTCTAATTGATAATGCAGAATCCTTTGAGGAACAATATGGAAAAATTTCAAAACAGAGTTTTAGTGCAATTCAAAGAAGCATATTAATACTACAAGAAAGTGGAAGTAGTGCTTTATTTTCTAAAGAAGGAGCTTTTGATGTATCAAAATTATTAAGCATTGAGAATGGTAAAGGAATAATTAACATCCTGGATGCGACTAAATTAATTCATACACCAAGAGTTTATGCAATATTCTTATTATGGCTTTTAGGTGAACTGTACACTACACTACCAGAAGTAGGTGATTTGAACAAACCTAAATTAGTATTCTTCTTTGATGAAGCACACTTGTTATTTGATGATGCACCAAAAATATTAGTAAATAAAATTGAACAGCTTGTAAAGCTAATAAGATCAAAGGGAGTTGGTATATTCTTTGTCACTCAGAATCCTGGTGACATTCCAGACGACATTCTTGGTCAATTAGGTAACAGGATAATACACTCAATGAGAGCCTTTACACCTAAAGAACAGAAAGCTATTAGAACAATAGCACAAACATTTAGAAGTAATAGTTCTTTGGATGTTGAATCAGAAATAATGAAGTTAGGTGTTGGGGAAGCATTGATCTCTGTACTAGACCATAATGGAGTACCTACTATTGTTGAGAAAGGATTAATAGTTCCGCCACACAGTCAAATTGGTATTCAAAACGTTATAGTAGCAGAAACGGGATATATAAACAAAGATATTAATTCTTTTTGGGATATAAATAATGTAGGAGGTGCTTAAAATGAGTAAAGCTGACAGAGTAGCAACAAGTCAATTTGATGACTATTGTACAGATTCAAAGTACCATGAAGAAAGATATGAATTAATAACTAGATATTTTATAGCACAAAAAGCAGCTATTGGTAGCAAAATAAAATGTGCTTATTGTAGTAAAATTATTATTAAAAAACATTATCGACAAAGATTTTGTAACACAAAATGTAAAAATAAATATTGGAACTTTATTGATTCAGTAAGAAAAGCTCGTGCAAAAATATGGAATAAATAATGAAACAACCAAAGATACATTATGAAAATTGTTTAGCAACATTAAATATCTCAGATGAAATGTTTACTGATGACTTTCTATATGAGATTTTAGATAATATTAAAAAGTCAAATAAGTTTGATAAAAACGCAAAAACTTATTTAAGGGGTATTTACTTAATGTTATATAAATTTAAAAGCACTGGTAAAAAAATATTTAAGTTTAGTAATGATCTGTGTCTTCTTTTAAACAAAACAAGTTTAAAAAAAGTAGACACTGAAACATTAAATGTACCGTACAAAACATTCTATATTAATGGATTTGATGTTCTAGATATAAAAACACCAGAAGGAGCATTAATTAATTGCGCCTACGTTGACTATGAAATTATACCACCAGAAGAAAAAGCAGCAGCATGTAAACATTTTAAAGGTCAATATGATATTAATTTAAAAGAAAATGAACCAATATATTCTATTATATTTACTTTTGCTACTGAACAAATTGTTAACTCAGATACAATTGATCAATTTATTCTACCATTTTATTATAATAAAGGAAATCTTTTAGAGATATTTAGAAATCATATTAAATTTTATAATTCAATTTACAATGCTGAGTCTCAAAAATTTTTACTTAAGCTAATAAGATTTATATTAAATTGCATTTTATATTTAACATCTGATGATGCTCTTATAGAAAGAATAAAACCCAAAGACTTTGTTGGTAAAAAGAAATCTAAAAAGAAAATACAAAAAGCAGTGCGTCATGCAGGTACTAATATACCATACAATTATGTTGGTCGAAATATAGTTATAGATAGAAAAGATAGAAACCAATATCTTAATAGTAATACAAGAGATAATGTAAAAGAATATACTGGCAGGTGGATGATGATGGGACACTGGCATAGTTATTGGGTAAATGAGATTAAGGATGACCACAAAGTTAAATATTTTGATGAAGGTAAGAACAAATATTTAATTAGAAAATTCATTAAACCTTATTTTAAAGGAGATGGTATTGTAATAGATAAACAATATATTGTAAAGTAATTGGAGGTACTTTATGAATAAAAGTAAAAATTTAAAAGAAAGTTATGTAAAGTTTATGGGCAATTGGATGGCTGGAGCAGCAGTAGGTCACATGATTGCCTCAGTTATAGGTAAAGTAGTGGTCTGGGGACTATGGTTTTATTTTGTGTATTGGTTGTTTTTTAAATAAATTTAGTGGAGGTAAATTTTTTATGGAAACATTACCAAAAAATAGAAGTGCGGTAGAATCATTAACAGAAGCATTCAAAACAGGTAGTCTAGTATTTATCATACTGGCCATCCTGCATACAATAATACAACTGTTCTATGGTATATTTGATGTCTTCATTGGAAAACCCCTGGAACTACTCTTTAGGAAAATATTTCCTAAGAGAAATGAGCCTACACAAATACTACCTGACCTTAGTAAAATTGATCCTGATGGTAAGATGGAAGACTTCTTTACTAAGGAGTTTACTAAACTTCCTGCTGGTGATCAGTTAAAGTATAAGAAGGCAATGGAGAAGGTTCGGAAAGATTATGAAGAGAATCTAAAGAAAAGAGAGTTGGAAGGATAAGGATGATCTTAGGCAGGGAGTTATACCCTGCCTAAGATAGTGTAAGGAGTATAATATGAATTATAAATGCAGCAAGGAACGATTTTTAAATGACGTGTGTAATCATACAATGACTATTTTACAAGATAATGATTTATATAGACATTTACGTTTTATTTGGTTATGTTATGCAATTGTTTGGGGAATATTAAAATACAAGGAGATAACCAGCACAATAACATTATAAAAATGATTCGATTTCGCTTTTTGAATATTTTTTAACAAAAAATTTTCACAATAGAAAGGACAGGCTTTGAAAATAAACAAACAGATAATTATTAATCAAACAAATTAAGGAGACTATTTTATGAATAATGATGAAATAAGGATAATTTTAATAATAATTACAATTATAGTTACAATGATGATTGTAACTATAATTGGAACAGGTAGTTGCTCTCTAATAAAAGATCTAGTACGGCAAGAAGGGTTATACCAGGAACAGTTTAGTAAATTATATAAATTTGAAGTATATCAGAAAGGAGTTAAAATAGATGAAGTTTATTTGAATGGTATGAGTAGTTTCATCGAGGATAATGTCTATTATAAATGGATTGGTGAAATTTATAATAAAGAATAAAATTATTCTAAGACAGATGACGAAATTTGTAAGAGAGAGGATTGAATGAAATACTTTGGACAAGGTTGTAAACACTTTTCAGGGCGATGGGATGATGAATTTATATATAAGAGGGAAGGGATTGACTATAAACAATTTATTCCTGAGTTAGTTTATTGCAATCATCCTAAGAATAAAGAAGATGTTGAAGGTAATTGCAGAAAAGAATTATGTCCATTATTAAAAGAAGGAAATAAATAATATATTGGAGGTTTTATGAAAATAATAATGAAGGTACAAATGCCGATAGCTACAAATTGTGAAGACATAGAGGTTTTAATTTATAATGAAACTAGAAAGTTTCATAAGATGGTTCCTGTAACAGATGAATTAAAAAGACTTATGGGAAGTAGTTATAAAAAGTATTTTCAAGTTAAGATCAGTAATCCTAAAAAAGAAAATGCTGATATAACATTTATAAAGGAAGTTGATAATCCAGGATGGTAGTAGGAGATGAATTATGGCACGAAAGAAAGCAATTGAATCTCAGGAAAACCTGATCAAGTTCATGCAAGCTAAGTCTAATAAGATGAAAGAACTTGGATGTCCTACACATTACTTCATTAAAAATGATGCTGATGCAATCAGAAAGTGGAATAAGAAAGACTCTGATGATGTGTGGAAAAAGATTGGAGAGAATGAGAATTTAAAAGGTTTTTCTGCTACTTCTTGTCCATATTGTATATTACATAAGGATTGTGATTCTTGTGAGTATGCTAAAATTCATGGTAGATGTGATATTGGTGATTTTAATAGTATTACTAATTTCTTCAAAAGTAAGGATATTTCTATATATACTATATTTGATAGTAACTTTTACAAGAAACTTGTCAAAGAGTTGAAAGGAAATAAGAAAGGAAATAAGAAATGAAAGAAGGTACAAAAGTGGCTTACATAACACATAATAAAATAGAAAGAGGTATTGTTAAGTCTGCTTGTCTTGACAGAGCATACGTTTTTGTGGTATATAATTGTAATAATGATTGGGAAAACTACAAAAACTATACAGCAGTTCGAACAAGAATTTCTGATTTAACAATAGGTTGGGATCCCTATTTAAATATATTGGAGGCAAACAATGAAGATATTTGAAAACTTTAATGAGTCAGGCAAGTGCCATGTATGTGGTACAAATAAACCAGGAAAGACTGTTCTTGTACCATTAGATAGTACTAGTAAAGATAGAATTGAACAAGCTGTTCAAATTCATCTAGACTGTCTTGAGCTTAGAGCAAAAGTTTTACCAAACGGTGATGTTTTGATTTATCAAATCGATAATGATTTAGCTGATATATGTAAATTAGTAGAAGAAGTAAATGAAGACTAAGATAGAAAAATCTATAGACTCAAGAGAAAAGTATGAAAAAACAAAAAACAGATTTAGAATTAAAAACTATCGCTAAGGATTTATACAACGGCAGAATCTTTTCTACAATACATTTGTCTAAACCAGAAGATGCTATAAGAGTGTTCATACCTCTTGGATGGATAGGTAAAAAGGGAATACAGGAATTAATAGATAAAGGTGCCTACTTTATCTATGAGTATGTGGAAAAGGCAATGCCTGTTGCATATAATAGTATGCCTATGTTTCTATCGGTTCAGTATCTTACTAAAGATGAGTATGATAAGGTAGTGGATTACCATAATAAAATTAAGAAAGCAATGGAGGCAATATAATGTTGGAAAGGTTTAGACCCTCAAACAAGAAAAAATTCAATAAGTTTAAAAAATTTAAAATATATAATGATCGTTAAATATACACAAAGTTTTTATTATATCAAATGTGATAATTGTAGTAAACAGTTCTCGAAGGAAGGTCAGGATTATCAAACTATATCTCAATTACGTTGTGCAGCTTTAAAGAATAAATGGACTAATCCTAGCATAGAGTATAATAGTATAAACTATACAGGTAAAAAATGGTATTGTCCTGAATGTTCAAAGGAGAATAAATGAATCTTTTTAAATAAATATATGAAAAAAGAAAAGTAGGATTTGAATCTATGTATAGATATAGATATCTGATAGTAATAATAAAGAAATTAAAATATAAAAGGTAAGTTAGTATGTTACATAAGACTGTAATAAGATTTAAAAGAAAAAATCTAGACTTAAATTGTTCAGAAATAATAGAACGAAATATATACTGGTTCTTGTTCATCATACCAGCGTATGTCTCAGATAAAATAATAAAATTAAATTATTAAAGGAGTATAATTATGTTAAAGAAAAATGGAAAAGAAACAACAGCAGTATTAATTCATATCCCTAATGACTTGTACAATAAATACGTTGAGAGTCTGGATAGAAGGCATTTAAAAAGACAGCCTTATAGTGCTGAACTATTTTGTGAAGCAATTGAAAAAGATTTAGCTGAACATGAAATGTTTAGGAACAAGGAGAGTTGATATGAATGATTATGTTAAAAAACTTATTGAAGCAAATAATACTGTCAAATTAGAAGTATTTACTTATATATTAAATAACATTAGTAGTCTTAACATTCTTATCAGAATTAAAGTTGGCATTGGATTAATTCTTGGTAGAAATTTTAAGGTAGTTTCAAAAGAAAAATAATAAGAGGAATAAATATGATTTTATCAAAAAAGTATCTCGACTGGTTCGAAAACACTACTGATGAAGAAAGAGAAGCAATGCTTAATCACACTATTTCTACATTTTGTAGTTTGAAATTCCTAGATAGACTTTTGCTTGCTGTAGGAATAGTTTTTGGAAAAAAGTTCTATACCTGGATTAGTCGTAATCAAGATAAAGGAGATTAAATAATGTCAGTAGCAGGAATAATATCTATTCTTATTATGACTAATAAAAAAAAATCCTAACCAGGAGAAACAGAATGACTAAAAAATATTTTGCTATCCGATGGAAAAATGGAAATAAAGTACTTGAGTATGATACATGGGATGAAGTAAGTAAAAAAGTTATAGGAGTGAAAGGAGTTACTTTTAAAGGTTTTACAAATAAAATAGAAGCAAAACGGTGGTTAGCACAGGATGACGTTCCTTATAGAAGAGCAGGTGATCCTTATAAAGAAGATGTGCTTTATATATTTGTAGACGGATCATATTCATCTACAAAAAAACTTTCTGGTTGGGGATGGGTAGCAGTACTAAATGGCAAAAAAATTGCTGAAGATAGTGGAGTAATTATTAATCCACCTGAAAGTAGAAATATTTGTGGTGAGTTAGAAGCTACCATCCAAGCTACTAGATGGTACATAAAAAGATGTAATTATCTTAATCATCTATATCCTGTTATTGTTCATGATTATAGTGGAATAAGTAATTGGGCATTAGGATATTGGGAAGCCAGGAAAAAAATAGCCATTAATTATGTTACTTTTATGCAATCCCATGCTCATTTATTTAAGTTTGAAAAAGTTGGTGGTCATTCTGGAATATCCTGGAATGATTATGCAGATAAATTAACTAGAAAAAACTATGATAATATAGATATATAAATTTAATAAAGGAGATATACTTATGGAATATTTACCTAATGGAACTTACCCAGTAAAAGAAGTAAAAATTAATGGAGATAATTATATTTTTATTTTGACAAATGATTTGATGGTTCATACAAAGGCTGTTCATTTTAGAGGACAAAACATTCAAGATACTTATTCAATACAAATCAGAAATGAAACTAAAGATCCAATTTTAATTTTAGCAGGAATGTTAAAAATTTCTTCTACTAATTATAGAGTGCTGCATACTAAAGAAGATATAATAGAAGAAATAATATAGGAGGAGTAGCTATAATGTGCATACAAGAAGATAAAACCTATACAATAAAAAAAGTAAAGATCATGAATAATGATAACTATATATTTGATTTATATAATGATATTTATTTATTTACACATGCTCCTTTATTTGAAGATATATTAAAAGAAGAAAAGGGTACGGTAAAAAATATTGAAGGTGATCTTTCTTTATATATAGCCAAACAATCCAGAGAATCTGGTGGATTAGTACTTATAGATAACAATCATCATACTTTAAAGCTTGCTAAGAGTTATAAAATTATTGAATCAAAAGAAGATATGATAGAGGTATTAATATAAATCTATTTGTTTCTCTACTGATGATGGTATTATTTCTTCCTTAACAAAATAATTACTCAGCAACTCTTCCCATTCCATAATCTTATTTGTATAAGGTTCTAACTCTTGTTGCATATCTAATATAATAGACTCTTCAAGTATCTTATTATATTTGTTTTCTATTTCTTTAAGAGAATTTTCAATCTGATTTAAATCTTCATCAGAAATTTCTCCCTGATATCTCTCTTTAAAAGTTTCATCATATTTTAATGAATCTGTAATCCAACTTTTTAATCGTTTTATTTTATCCAGTAGCATTAAAGGAGAAGGAGTTATTATACTACTTGCAGGTGAACCCTTTTCCC
>Ga0180438_10002724_pt1 | contig 28056 bp, 17 predicted proteins | sample SS_ome_12_FD_132455 | JGI IMG/M metagenome (GOLD analysis project Ga0180438, IMG submission 132455) | Hypersaline lake sediment archaeal communities from the Salton Sea, California, USA - SS_3_D_2 metaG | ecosystem: Environmental > Aquatic > Non-marine Saline and Alkaline > Hypersaline >...
ACGCCGGCCGCCCGGGCAGCCGCCGATGGCACGCACAGCGCCGTCAGCAGACCGATCAGCAGTTTCGCGCGTCTCATCGGGGCGACTCCTTTGGTGGCCCGCGGTGCAGCGGCTCGGCTGTCGGGCATACGCGGCCGAGCCGTCGGAGGTTTCGTTCTCACCCAGACAAACGTTCGGCCGGCGCGTTCCTTGCGAGGGTCCGAACAATGGCGGAGGTGCAACGGCGCCGCGGCCGAACGCATCGACGCGCCGAAGCGTCTGGGCATGCTCACCGGCTCCGCAGCGCCGGGCGTCAGAGCACGGCGCCGGAAAGGCCGGTGTCGACGGGCCCCTAATCCAGGATCTCGACTTGAACGGCCTCGACGGCCTCGCCGCCGTTGAAGATGAGAACCCTGTTCCTTTCGGTCACCTTCGTTGGGGGCTTGATGGGCTTGGGGACGGGCAGGGCCTCGAGCATTCGTTGGGCCTTCCGGCCGCCGACGGCCTGGAGGACCCATCGCGCCCGCCCGAGACGCAGTTGCCCCGCCGTCGCGCCGTCGGCGATCGAGAGGATGTCCTCGATGCGGCTGCGGACTTCGGGCGAGGGCCTGCCCGCCAACGCCTCGCGCAACTGCCGGTGGGCCCGCTTGCCGAGGGCCTTCAGCTTGTCGGTTGCGCTCTGGCGGACGCGCCAGTCGTCCTCGTCCAACTGGCGGATCAGCTCGGCCACCTGCTTCGCCGTCGCCTCGTTCGGCGAGAGGTCCATGGCTTTCTCGATGTGCCCCAGCACGGCCGGCCCGGCGGCGATGAGGGTCCGGGCGACCTGGTTGGCCTTGACCGGGTCCTTGTCCGCCAAGCGCCCCCACAGCTCGGCGAAACGCTTCTCGTCCAGCTTGGTCGGGGCTTCCGCCAGCGTCGAGACGACCACCTTGCCGATCGACCACGACTCGTTGGCGGCCGTGCGGTTCTTTGCCTGCGACTCGGCGAGGCGGCCGATCAACTCCACCGTCGCCTGCCCGTCCGTGTGAGGGAACGTCAGCGCCAGCCAGTAGGTCGACGTGCCGGCCTGCCCCCCCGGCGTGTGCGCCACCGCACCCGTCCGGGCCGGGTGACGCGCCCACGACCCGCTGTCGGGATACGTCTGCAGGCTGCCCGACGAGGCGGCGAAGCTGGCGTGCATCAGCGTCCTTCCGCCGGCGAGCTTGACGGTGATCGTGTCGGGCGAGTCGGCGTCGCCCGCGCTGCCGTCCCACGTGTCGGCGAGGTGGAGATCCACCCGCAGGTGCAGGAACCTGTGCGGCCGGAGTTTCGGCAGGGCCAGGCGGACCGTCTGGTTGTGCAGCGGGCCCAGCCGGCCGGTGGCCTTGGCGACCGTCAGGGCCTTGTCGCTCGACCAGCCGTCCGTCTCGCCCTTCTCGAACGCGCTGCGGTAGACGACCGCCCCCGGGATCGGCGTTCGCTTCGGCGGCGGCTTGGGGGGCGGCTCGGGCCTGACACGGACAACCAGCCCGCGCCCCCGGGCCGAGGAAGTAACGGCCCCCAACGTCCACACGGCCACCGACAGCAGCACCGCGACGAATGGCTTGCTCATCCGACATGCCCTTTCCGATGGACTGCGCCAGTCTTGGACGCTCGGGGACCGCCCGGGTTCCCATCGGCCTCCGCACGGATCGCCTCGGCGCAAAGGCAAGGACGCGCGCCCGCGGCTGCGACAAGGCGAACGCACGTCCTTCTCCCCGCCTCTGCCTGCCCGGCAGGGCTACTTCTTCTCGACGATCCAGATGTTGCGGAAGAAGACGGGGTTGCCGTGGCCCTGGAGGAAGATCGGCCCGGGCTCGCCCTCCTCGCCCTTCGACCCGCCGGTCTTGCCGTCGATCTTCAGCTTGTCGTGGATGACCACCCCGTTGTGCCTGACCGTCGCGCAGGCGGGCGCGATCTTCCTGCCGTCCTTGAACACCGGCGCGGTGAAGTCGATGTCGTACGTCTGCCACGTCAGCGGCGGAAAGCACATGTTGACCTTCGGACGCCCCTTCTTGTAGATCCCGCCGCACTCGTTGTCCAAGCCCCGCAAGCCGAACGAGTCCAGCACCTGGATCTCGTAGCGGTGCTGCAAGTACACCCCGCTGTTGCCCCGCCCCTGCCCGCGGCCGAGCGGCTTGAACGGCGTCATGAACTCCACGTGCAGCGTGAAGTCGGTGAACTTCCGCTTCGAGGCCGTCCCCGCCGCCAGGAGCTTCCGCTTGTCCATGTGGCCGCCGGCCCACTCGGCGGCGCTGCTGCCGTCGAACAGGACGATCGCCCCGGCCGGGGGCTTCGCGCCGAGCGTCGGGCTCTTCCGGACGATCCGCTCGCCGACGATCTTCTGCCCCTGGGGGGCGCGGGCCTGGAGGCGCTCGCCCTTGATGACGGCCTCGTAGCCCTTGCCCTCGAAGACCGTCTTGTCGCCTTCGGCCTTGCCGTCGACTTCGATCTTCGTCTTGCCGTCCCAGCCGGCCCCGGGCAGCCCGCCCTTGAGGAAGCACGCCCGGAACGTGCCGTTGCCCAGCGCGATGACCTGGACGCCGAGCTTCTTCGTCCTGTCGCCGGCGACCTGCGCGACGTACTCGCCCTGGACCTTGTAGTCTGGCCCGGCCGTCTCGACCGTCAGGTACGCCGGCTGCTTCGGCTTGGGCTTCTTCTTCGGGGGCCGCTTCCTGGCGGGGGCTGCCTTCTTCTGCGCGCGGGCCTCGACGGCGAGGCCGGCCGCCAGCCCCGCAGCCAGCGCCATAGCGGCCAGAAGCCTGTATCCGCGTTTCACGATCATGGGGTTCTCCTTACTGACCTGTGGTGGACGATCAACTCACGCGTTCGGCAACACCGCCTCGCCGGCCCGGCCGGTCGTGCGAAGCGATTGCATAACACTAGAACCAGCCGCCCTCTGTCCTCGGACCCACCAGGTTCCAGAAAAACGGGCGGTCCCCGGGGCCGCCCGCCGATCAGACCGGCGCGTCTTCCGGCGCCTGCTCGGTTCGGTAGAAGCGGTTGGCGAAGAACGACTCGCCGATCAGCAGCGCCAGCACGGCCAGGAGGATCGGCACGGCGAGGTCGAGCGGCTGTCGGATGGTCCGCCTCAGGCGGGCGAGGTCCTCGACGCTGGAGGCGATCAGGAGTTGCCCGGGCGGGAAGGCGACGGCCAGCTCCTCCGCCGTCACCGGCGTCAGGTCGCTCTCGTCGGCCTCGACGTTGACGCTGAAGCCGCGGGCGACGCGGTCGGCGCCCTCGGCGAACTGCACCGTCCAGTGGCCGAGACGATCGGCGGGCAGCGTCAGCACGCGCTGGTGCAGCCCGATCAGGGCCGGCTGTTCGCGCCGGGAGCCCGGGCGGCGGACGGTGGCCAGGGCGTTGGGCATCGACCGCGGGACGGCCACGGAGGCGGACCGGCCCCAATGGAACATCGTCTGCTCGCCGGGCCCGACGGCCAGCAGCTTCGCCGTCCGCACCGCGAGGATCACGAACTGCTCGAGCCCTGCGAGGTTCGAGCTGCCGCGGACGGGCGAGAAGGTCCAGAGCACGACCTGCCCGCCGCCGACGGTCCGCGCGACGATCGCCTCCCTGCCGTCGGCGTAGCGCAGGGGGATCTGCGCGTCGGCGCCGACGCCCGCCAGCCTCAGCCGCCGGTCGCACCGGACGTCCGACAGCGGCGGGTTGGCGCCGGTGGCGAACGGCTGGAGCATCGGATCGCCCTGCCGGCCCCGCCCGAAGGCGACCGGCTCGGCCAGACCCTCCGTCGCCCCGATCGCCGCGGGCATGATCCGCTGGGCGGCCTGGCTGTTGTAGGAGGTCGGCGACATCATCGGCCCGGCGACGATCCACACCCCCCCGCCGGCGCGGGCAAAGCGGTCCAGCAGCCCCCACTGCGCCGCCGACAGCGAGGAGACGTTCGCGAGCATCACGATCCGGCGGCCGGCGATCCGCTCGGCGGTCAGCCGGTCGGCCGAGACCGTCTCCCGGCGGATCCACCCGCCGGCCGCCGCGCCGGGCGCTATGGCGTGGCCCATCAGGAAGCTCGCCGGGTCGCCCCGCCCGACGGTGCTCGGGTCACGGACGATCAGCATACCGGCCGCCGGCTGAACGTGCAGCGTGAAGTACCGCGCGTTGTCCATCGCCAGCGGGTCGTCCTGCCGGAAGAAGACGCGCCCGTGGGCCACCCCGCCGCGGGCGGGCCGGAACGTCAGCACCACGGAGGCCGACCCGCCCGGCTGGAGCGTCACCGACCGGCTGTCGACAACCCGGCCGTCCAGCTCGGCGAGGACCTCCAGCTCCCCGCCGACCCGGGCGCTGCGGACGACGGCCTCGACGGCCACCTCCGAGCCGACGGGGACGGCCGTGCCGTCCGGGCGGGCCTCGCCCAGCGAGATGTTCGCGTCCTCCCCCCCGCCGCTGTTCAGCACGACGAAGCGAATGCCCTTCCGCCGCACCGCCGCCAGGTCCCGCCAGCTCTGCGCCGTCATGTCCGAGACGATGTAGACCTCCTTCCGGTCCATCTTCACTTCGTCCAGGATCGCCAGCGCCCGCGCAATCGCCGGCCCGATCGGCCGCGCGCCGTAACCGGCCTCGACCGCCGACAGCCGCTCGGCCACCATCCGGCGGTCGCTCTGCGGGACGATCTTCGCCCCGGCGCCGTCGGTCGGCAGGACGGCGATCCGCGAGTCGGGCGGCAGGAGGTCGATCACCTGCTGCGCCAGCCGCTTGCCCCTCTCCAGGACGCTCCGGCCCTGGTGCGCGTAGCGCATCGAGGCGCTGTTGTCGACGATCACCACCGCCGCCGCCGGGAGGCTCACATCCGCCGCCGAGCTGAAGTCCGGCAGCTCCGCGCGGGCGATCAGTATCGCCAGAAGCACGATCGCCGCCATTCGCATCAGCAGCAGGATCAGGTGCTTCAGCCGCAGGCGCGACAGGTTCGCCTGGTGCGTCTTGCGGACGAACCGCATCGCCGGAAAAACGACCTGCCGCGGCTTGGTCCGCATGATCAGGTGGATGATCACCGGCGCAGCGGCCGCCCCCGCCGCGGCAAGGACCATCGGGTATAGAAACGTCACCGCCGCCATCCGTCGCTCGCCCGTCCGTCGCCCGGGCGGAGGCTTCCCATCCCGGCCCGGACGTGCCATCATGAAGGGAGCACGAAGCGGCATTATAGACCCGGGAGAGACGCGATGACCACGATCCACATCGAGCAAGGCGACCTGACGGCCTGCCGCGTCGACGCGATCGTCAACGCGGCCAACAACGACCTGATCCTGGGCGGCGGGCTGGCCGGGGCGATCCGGCGGCGCGGCGGCCCGGCCGTCCAGGCCGACTGCGACCGCCACGGACCCGTCCAGGTCGGCCAGGCCGCCATCACCACCGCCGGCGAGCTGCCCGCCCGATACGTCATCCACCAGGCCTCGATGCGCCTCGGCGGGCGGACGGCCGAACCGGACCTGCGAAGCTCCACCGCCGCCGTGCTCAAGCTCGCCGAACAGAACGACGTCCGCACACTGGCCTTCCCCGCCACCGGCACGGGCATCGCCGGCTTCCCCCTCCAGCGCTGCGCCGAGGTCATGCTCGAGGAAGTCCGCAAACACGTCGCCGCCGGCACGCAACTGACGGACGTCCACTTCGTCCTCTTCGACGACGCCGCGCGGAAGGTCTTCCAGGACGTGTTCGACCGGACGGCGTGAGCAAACAGCGAATCGCATCGCAGAGAACGCGGACAGCGCGGAGGCGGTCCAGTCGCCCTGTCTGATCTGCGTCCTCTGCGATGAGACATCCGTCTTCGCCGCGGTCGGCACGGCCGCCTTCTTCGGTTATAATAGGTGGCCGCCCTGACGTCCCCGACCCGGGGCGATGGCTCGGAAAAGGGGACTGGCTCCGGAGCGGAGCGCAGGTGCCTGTCCCCTTTTCCGGGCCCCGACAGCGTGTCAATGCTCGAGAGGAAAAGGGGACCGGCTCCGAAGCGGAGCGCAGGTGCCTGTCCCCTTTTCCGGGCCCCGACAGCGTGTCAATGCTCTTGAGGAACTGCGACGATGCAAACCTTCAGACACATAATCCTCCCGATCGCCGCGGCGCTGATCCTCACCGCCGGCGCCGCCATCGCCGGCGACAACAAAGCCGCCCCCGCCACGGGCGCCGCTGCCAAGAAGCCCGCCAAGAAACCCGCGAGCAACCTCGACTACTGGCTCGGCCGGGCCAAGACCGTCACCACCCAGCCGGCCGCCGCCGATGCCAACCAGCCCGCCGCCGGCGAGGGCGTCAACCCCTTCCGCCCGAAGGCCGGCCGCTTCCGCCGATCCGACGCCCTGCCCGGCGTGATCGAGCTGTCCAACGGCAAGCAACTGCCCGGCGGCCTCTACACCACCGTCGAGAAGCCCTGGATCGTCTGGTCGGAGAAGACCAAGAGCTGGCGGCGGATCCCGTTCGTCAACCTGCTGAGCATCACCGCCGTCGTCGAGGAGGAGCGCAACGAGCTGCGATGGCGATGGAAGGGCATGGGCGAGCCGGAGAGGGTCTACACCGGCAAGACCTATCCGATGCGGCGGATGCACTGGCGGTTCCGCCTCATCGACGGCAGCGTCGTCGAGGGCTCGACGAAGGGCCAGCCGATCTTCATAGAGTTCGGCCGCAAGATCACCGGCCCCTTCATCCTCCACGAACGCCAGAAGGGCAAGGACGGCGAGAAGCTCACCGACCTGATCTACATCCGCAAGCTCGTCATCTCCCGAAAAATGATGGACGCCGTCATCGCCGACGTGGCAAAGCAATTCGAAAAAGCCAACGCCGCCGCGCCGCCGGCGGGGAAGAAGGCAGGTAGCCGGTAGCAGGCAACATGCCGTAGCGCGGGCTTCGCCCGCAATGCCGAATGCTGAATGTCGAATGCCGAACGGAGCAGGCCGCCGGGAACCTGTCGGCAGGCTCCCATCGAGTCTGACCCTCAGCGATGCAGACAGAGCAGGCGGGAGTGAGGACCCCTCGATCAGCTCAGGACAGTCTGCTGCTCTGTCGCGGATCCTTCGATGGATCGGGTGCCGTGGTTTGCGCAGTCCCGACAGGGACGGAGCAACCACGCGGGGGCGGCGGGGTGAGGCCGTGGGGCCCGGAGGCTGACCCTTGACGGAGCCCTATTCCTTATCGCCTTTGGCGGGCGGGTCGGCCTGGGGGCGCAGGCGTTTGATGAGTTCGGCGGGGTCGAGGCCCTTGCGGGCCTTGGTGAGTTTTTCCATGGCCTGCCGGAGGCGCTTGAGCAGGGCGGTTGGGTCGAGCTTGTCTTCGGGCTTGACGACGCGCTTGGTCTCCGCATCGCGCGCGGCCTGGAGGGCCTTGATGGCGTCGGCGAGCTCCTTTTCGGCTTCCTTGAGCAGTTGGACCGCGTCGCCGCGGCGCATCATGCGCGGGCGGCGGGCGGCGGCGACGTTGGCGGGGCCGACGCGGATCGGGACGGCGCCGCCCATAATCTGGATGTTGGCCACCCCCGCCGCCTGTTTGCCGTACTTCTCGTAGAGCTTGTGGGCCTCGGGGTGCTTGGTCTTCAGCTCCTTGGCGTCGGCGGCCTCGTAGGTCTTGGTCTTGGGCTGCTTGTCGCCGCCGGCCGGCTCGGTCACGGTGACGGCGATGGACTTGGCGTCCTCGACGATCTTGATCTTCCTGCCGTTGTCGTCGACGTCGGTCGTCTTGACGCCGCCGGCCTGGGTGGTCGATATGGTGAAGCGCCCCGCGCCGGCGTTGATCCGGACAACGCCTCCGGCGATCGCGTTGCCGCCGATGACGATTCGGCCGGGGGCGAAGCCCGGCGCGGCCGGGGCGGGCTGGAGGGCCTTCAGCGCCTCGCGGGCCTGCGCTCCGGACTCGTGCTTCTCGTCCTTGGCGAGGTCTTCCAGGGCGGCCTTGGCGGCCGCCTTCGTGGCGGCGTCCGACGAAGAGGCCAGGTTCTTCAGGACCGTGACGGAGCGGACGGTGACTTCCAGGCCGTCGCCCCTGGCGGCCTTGGTCACGGCCGGAATGGCCGCCCTGCCGGCGGCGGTCAGCCTGGTGACGGCCTCGTTGCGAACGGCGGCCTTGTCGGCATCCATGTCCTTCACCCACCGGCCGATCTGCTCGGCCGAGGCCTTCGGCTCGGAACGGGCCGTGTCGGAGGCGGGCGCCTCGGGCTCATCGGCCGAGGCCGGCAGGGCCGGGAGCAGCACGGACGCCAGGATGCAGATCGCGATCGCCGCAGACGCCACGGCTCGGTTCGTGCGAGACACTTGAGTTCTCCTTCTGCTTCTCTGTCTCCGCCCACGGCGGTGGGCGGCGGTCGGCGGCCATCCCCCAGTATACGACGCACGGGGCGGCTCCGCCCTGTCAGAAAAGGGCAGCCAGACCAGCTCCGCCTTCGGACGGATAAGGTACTTGCTGATTCCGCGGCCCGTGATAGCATTGCCGGGACGACCGGCGGCGTTCGCCGATCGGAGGCCGGCGACCCGGCCACGCCCGAGGGCAGGGCGAAGTACATGAAGCACCTGGCCGCCGAGGAGAAACCCCGGACATGAATCGATGCATTCTCTCTGTCTCGTTCTTCTTATCGTCCATGGCCGCCAACGGCGCCGAGACCGGCATGGAGGCGCTGAAGGCAGACATGGCCTTCTTCACCGACGCGAGCTGTAGCCGCTTGAAGGCCACCGTGCGGCCGAAGGACCTGGCTCGGTTCAAGAGCAATCTGCTCAAGACCGTGGCGGCCGGGCTGCTGAACGGCACGTACGACAGGACGTACCGCGCAGCCGGCTACCAGGCGTATCCCTCGCCCCGCCAACTGGGCAGGACCTTGAAGCTCGGCAGTGGCTTCAGCCGTTACGAAAACATCACCGGCATGTACCTGGAGGCGGGGGAGAACGTGGTCTTCATGGGCGATACGGGAGGCAAGAAGCTTTCGCTCCTGATTCCGGACTGGATGCGCAAGCCGGCTGAAGGGGTCAAGCCCGCCAAGGACCCCAACGGGTGGGGCCTGCACAAACAGCGGATTGCGATCGAGGAGGGCCCGAACATCGTTCGCGTGAAGAAGAGCGGCAACGTGTATGTCAGCTACTTCGACGACCATGCCGAGAAGGCGCCCCACGTGTCCGTCCACTTCCCGACGGGCAAGGTGAACGGCTTCTTCGATGTCTCCAAGCACACGAACGCCGATTGGGACCGCCTGCTGGACGGTTCGGTCAGCCCCGTCCTGGATGCTCGCGGCAAGCACATCCAGGTCGCCTACCCGGTCAAGTGGTTCAACGTGTATACGCGCGGCAAGGGCGTGGAGCTCATCAACAACTATGATGCGATGCTCCACCATCACTACACTCTGATGGGGCTGGTGAAGTACAAGAGGGTGCCCCGCAACCGCATCCTGGCGCGCGTGAACCACAATTTCTACATGTTCCGCGACGGCGACGGCGTGGCGTACCTGGGCAACAAAGGCACGATGCGCATGGTGGCCGACCCGAACGTCGTGATCGTCGGCGACCCGTGCTGGGGCTTCTGCCACGAGGTGGGGCACGTGCTCCAGATGCGCCCGCAGATGACGTGGGGCGGCATGACGGAGGTGAGCAACAACATCTTCTCACTCTATACGGGCGGCAAGATGGGCAACAACAGCCGCCTGAAGAGGCAGAGGAACTACGCCTCGGCGCGGAAGAGCATCATCGAGGCGCGTCCCAGGAGGTCGTTCCTGGCTGTCAGGAATGTATTCGACCGCCTGGTTCCGTTCTGGCAGCTCCACCTGTATTTCTCACGGAACGGCAGGCCGGACTTCTACGCCGACGTCATGGAGCAGATGCGCCGCCGGCCCGATGCGGGCCGCGGAGACGACTCCATCCGCAATCAGTTCGAGTTCGTCAAGATCTGCTGTGATGTGGCCAGGCTGGATCTGACGGACTTCTTCGACAAGTGGGGGTTCTTCTGGGTGGGGACGATCACGGTGAACGACTATCGCAAATACCATTTCAAGATCACTCAGAAAATGGTCGACGACACCAGATCGTATGTCGCGGGGAAGAAGTACAGAAAGCCTTCCGTGGACATCACCCTGGTCGAGGACTGAGCCCCGCTTCCGGACGATCCCGACGGGGGTGGCGGCGAGACGGCAATCGCGCAGCCGAAGGCCGATGCCGCGCGTCACTGCCGGCCCGTGACGTGCCCCCGTCTGTCCTGATGCCGCGGAGGCGGTTCCTCGGGGGCCCGACAGGAGCCGGCGAGGCCGGGCTGTTTGTGGGGCTCTACCGGGGCTCCATGCAGACGACGCGGCCATCGGCGAGCGAGAGGAACAGCCGCCCGTTCGCGGCGGCGAGGCTGTCCCACGCCGGCGGGGCGTCAAGCGGGTAGCGGGCCAGCTTCTCTCCGGTCGACGCGGAGGCCGCCCAGAGGATGCCCCCCATCCGCCCCTCGTACGCCTTGGCCAGATCGCCCTCCGGGAACACGACCGGCGTGCCCGCGACGAACAGGACGTCGCCGGCCAGCGCGATCGCCTTGCCGGTGAGGGGGATGGAGCGGGTCCAGAGCTTCGTCGAAGGGGCGACATTGGAGGGGCCTCGGCTCCTGGCTCGCGCCTTCCTGCCCTTTGTCTGCTTGCCCTTTGTCTGCCTGCCGGTCGCCTGCTTGCCGGCCGCCGGCCTGGCAGCCCGCCTGCCGGCACGCGCTGCCGCCGGGCCGGCCGAAGCCTTCACCATCGGGTCATACTCGCCCGCGTAGAGGGTGTACCCGCTGGTTCGGGGATCAAACCAGGCGGTGCGCCCGGGAGGATAGCCCCGAACCTCGTAGAAGCGCTGGCCGTCGATCACGAGGATGTCGCCATGCACGCCGCCCAGGCCCGTGGGGATGTCGTAATGCAGCATCGTGTCGATGGTCCAGAACGAGCGGTGCTGGGGAATCGCCTCGAGGAAACCGTGCGAGGCAATCAGGTGCCGGCGCTTGACGTCCTGGAGCCTGACCGGCGAGAGGTCGCTCGTGAAGGCTTGATGCCGCATGTAGAGCAGCTTGTCGTCGGCGAGGAGAATGTCCCCCTTGAATCCCTCGATGCTCATGCCCTTGACGACCTGCCGGTTATCGATGGGAAAACCGTTCTTGCCGTACGGGCCGTACATGCGCTTCTGGTGGACGACCTTGCCGGAGCGCGGCTCCAGCGCATACAGGAAGATGCCCCCGTCAGCAAAGGAGTTCCGCCCGGCGGCGAAGTAGGCCAGGCCGCGGCGAACGAGGATGCTGCCGCAGATCGGCCAGGCCGACTCCGGCTGCCCGTAGGCGCAGATCATCCGCCGCTGGAGCGGGGCAAACCGCCAGGCGAGCGCCCCGTCGGCGGCACGCAGGCAGTAGGCCGATCCGTCGCGCGAACCGAACAGGAGCAGGCCCTGGTAGTACGTCGGCGGCGAGTCCACACGGCCCTCGGCGGAGAACCGCCAGGCGATGCGCCCGTCGGCCGCGCGGATGGCGCAGACGGCGTGACCGTCCACGTCGGCCGCGAACACCATGCCGGCCGCGATCACCGGCGCGCTGGCGCGGGCGCCGACCCTGGCCTCCCAACGTTTCGCGAGCACGGCGGGAACCTTGCTCTTCGTCGTCCCCGTCCGGGCGTTGTCATGACGATAGGTCGGCCAATCGTCGGGGGCAGCCGAAGCCGCGGGCTTGCGCCTCGCGATCTCAGCGAAGGCGGGGCCCTTCACGAGCAGGGGCTCCGTGCCCACCTTGATGGGCTGGTCCGACCTGGTCAGGCCCGGCTCCGCGGCCATCGCGTTCATTCCGTTCAGCATGACGCTGTTGCAGCACGCGCAGGACGGCGGCCCGGCGTAGTAGAGGCCGTTGCACGGGAGCGGGCCGATGCCGCAGGTGCTGCGGATCCAGGGATTGGGCAGCTCCGCCGAGGAACTCAGGTCGAGGAAGTCGCTGCCCCCGGTCACGGTGTTGATGTAATACCGCGTCGTGATCCGGTTGCGGTAGCAGCGGTCATGGCCCATCGGCCCGAGCATGGTCTGATCGATCCGCTTGACCGGCTTTCCCGTCTCGCAATCGAAGCCGTTGACTCCCATGCGGCCAAGCCCCAGCGCCGGCGCGACCCGCCCGGTGGAGGCGCTGTATGCCGCCGCCCACACCAGGCCGTTCGCCACAAACACGTCCGGCGGCTTGTGATGATTGATCGTGGCGGGCCTCTCCCAGAGCGCCCGGCCGTCGGCGAGCCGGAACGCCCTCAGCCGCGCCGAGTCGGCGAGATAGGCGGCGCGATCCGAGAGCACGAGCGAGACCGCAATGCCCGCCGGCCCCTTCAGGACGATGGGAGCGGGCACGCGCCAAAGCGCCTTGCCGTTCTCGCGGTCGAGGCAGACGAGCTGCCTCGCGGTCGCAAAGAGCACGCGGCCGCCGATCACGCCGAGCGTCGCCCCTTCGTAGCCCTTCGTGTCGGCTCCGGATATCTTCCAGAGCTCCTTGCCCGAGTCGGCGTCGACGGCCAGGATGTCGTTTTTCGGATCGTCCGGATCTTCGATCATCGGCCCATAGGCCCCGCGTCTGAACAGGCTCGATTTGAGCGCGGACCGCGACGGATCGGCCATGGCCGAGGAGACGTCGGACTGGTCGCCCGTCACGACGAACAGGACGCCCCGGTCGCAGACGAACTCCATCGTCCCCGCCGTGGCCGCGTGCTTCCTGATGACCGCGCCGGTCGCCGCGTCGAACACCGTGATGGGCGCCGTGTAGCCGGGGGTGCAGTAGACGACGTCCCCCGCGGCGACCAGACGCCGCTGGATCTGCACGGGCATCTCCTTGTTGCGAATGTACGTCGGGTGCCAATCCGCGAACAGGACCCGCCAGAGGATGACCCCGTTGTAGGCGTCGCGGGCCACGAGGGCCTGCTTGCCCGGCAGGGCCGGGTGCTCGGCCGAGGCGAGGTCCTCGACGGTGAACAGGCGGCCCTTCGTCGAGATCATGCTGTTGATCGAGGGCATCGCGAGATGGGACCGCTGCCACTCGGGCTCGCCCAGCCACTGGTACCGCCGGGGGGGGCCGACGACGGTGTCCCGGGCGACGGCGTTGTTGTCCGCGCCGTGGAAGTGCTGCTCCCACTCGTCGGTGCCCTCCAGCTTGGGCTTGACGGTCGCCGTCCACTTGCCGTCCCGCTTGACCGCCAACGCGCCGTGGGGCCGGAGCACTCGCATCAGCTCTGCCCGCGAGACCGCGCCGGCGTCCTCACAGACGACGAGTGTTGCCAGGTTGTCCACGTAGGGGAGCTTCTTTCCGCGCAATTGTATAACCGACACGGGGCCGTACGCGCCGGCCGAACGGATGGCCGCGCGGGCCGCCTCGACACGTTCCGCATCGGCCTCCAGCCCCTGAACGACACAGTTGCCGGCCAGGCGCAGCGCGGCCGTGAGACTCCCGTCCCCGCAGCCGACGTGGAGGACCAGGCCCCCGTGGAAGCCGGCCAAGGAAGCGATCCGCCGGGCCTCGTCCGCCGGGGCGCCCAGGGCGGCCGGGGCCGTCGCCGCCAGCACGAGCCCGAGGGCCGAAGCAACCCGCAATGAAACACACGCCGCACGAAAGGAACCTGTTGTCCGCATGAGATGCTCCTCCATCTGCCGTGCATGTCGACCCAACGTCGTGCAGGCCCGCGCCGGGGCAGGCTCGATGAGAAACGGATCGCCTGTTGACCGCGGCCGCCCAGCGCCGCACCGGACTGTAGCGACGGCGGCGGCGACGGTGCAACTCCTTTTCTGCGGCCTGTCGTCTGAGAGGAACTCCTGACCGCCGCGCCGATCCGGGCAAGCCCTTGCCTCCGCGAGCACGGCCCCGATGCTGCCACGAATCACATGCGATTCCGAAGCAGTTTGAGTCTGTGCTGCCGCGTAAGTCCGTCCAGCATCATCGTGACCAACACGCAGCTCATGCAGTAATCCGGGACCCCCAATGCCTTGCCCGAGACGGAGTCGTAGTGTTCGCTGATGCCGTTCTTCATGGCGTTGGCGATTGTCTTGTCGGCGATCGCCGCGGCAAGGTCCTTGTGGCCATACGCGGCCAGGCCGGAGGCGATCTGGTAGTTGGTCGGCGGCCAGACGTCCCCGCGCCAGAACGCGCCCGACTTCCATCGTTTGTCGGTCCGGTCCACGGTGGGCACCGGCAGGGGCGTCGCCCAGGCGGGGGAGGCCAGCACCTCGGCCATGCGAGTGGCCATCGCCTTGGTGGGAACACCCGCGGCCAGCGGGATCCAGCTTCCGATGGTCGCGACCGGAATCTTCTCGAGCGTGTCGCGCTTGACGGAGAGGAACGTGCCCGCCTCTTCGTCCCACATGTGGCCGCGCATCGCCTTGATGCCCTTTTCCATACGCAGCCTGCGCCTTGCCGCCATCTCCTTGTCGCCCACGATTCCCGCCAGTCGGGCGAGGCTTCTCTCGCCCAGAATCAGATAGGCGTTGTTGCCCGGCACGCAGATGTCGGCATACCAGGGGCCTTCCTCGGGGCCCTTGCGCTTGGGATGGGCGGTCATTCGCAGGCCGTCCATGTTGCATTCGTAGTCGAACGTCTCCCACTTCGCGTGCTGCCGCTTGCCCGTGTACGCCCCGAGCGTGATCAGCCCGTTGTCGTGCAGGTCCCGCTCTCGCCAGTACCAGTCGTGGAACCGCTCGAGTCGGCCGAGGCATTGCTCGAGCAGTTCTCTGTCGCCGTTGCGCCGGTAGACCCGCTCGACCCCCCAGGCGAGGATCGGGATCTGCGAGAACTGCCGGACCGCCTGCGGCTCCGTCTTGATGGCCACCGTGATCATGTCCCGAGCGTACTTGGGCGCGCTGCGGTTCCAGCGGTCCTGGAAGTCCCAGTAGTTCTGGAAGACGTCGCGGATGAGCTTCTTCCTGGCGGGCAGGAGGCTCAACAGATCGACCACGAACATCGTGTCCCAGATCCACTGGCCCTTGTAATGCGGCCCGCCGGGAACGATCCAGGTGTTCTTCAGCGGCGGCGTCGGGGGCATGATCTTCGCGAGGACGCACTTCTCCATCACGCGTCCTGCCAGCGCGAGCACCTCGGGGCTGCCGGCCTCGAAAAGCGAGCCGATGTCGAGCGGCACCGAGTCCGACGCGCCGGCCAGGTCGCCCAACGCGCCGGCCAGCGCGGCTCCGCCGACCGCTTTGAGAAACTCGCGCCGTTTCACGTGATGGTCTCCGTGTCTGCTTGCCCGACATCGATCATCGGACTGAGCCTGCATCCGGCCTCGCGATCATCCCTCGGGCTTTCCGAGAACGAATCGCCCGGGCCGATCACCCGCGAATCCAATGCTCCTCGATCTGTTCGAGAGACCGCCCCTTGGTCTCCGGCACCCATCCCCACACCAGGACAATCGTGCCCACGCAGAAGGCGGCGTACAGGAAGAACGGGAAGCCGTGATGGAACGTGCGGACGAGGTACTCGTTGCCGTCCATGATCGGGAACGTCAGCGAGACGACGAAATTGGCGATCCACAGGCAGGTGGTGGCGACCGCCATGGCCCGGGCACGGATCCGGGTCGGGAAGATCTCCGACAGGATCACCCACGTCACGGGCCCGACGGACAAGGCGAAGCACGCGATGTAGCCCAGGACGAAGGCCAGCACCCACAACTGGGTGCTCTGGTAGTATGCAGCCAGGCCCATCGCGGCCAGGCACACGCCCATGCCGAACGCGCCCGCGATCATCAGCGGCTTGCGGCCGAGAAGGTCGACCGTCCAAATCGCCAGCACGGTGAACAGCAGGTTCACCGCGCCGACGACGACCGTCTGGAGCAGCGCGACGTCCGTGCCCGTGCCGAGCTTCTTGAATATCTCGGGCGCGTAGTACAGGAACACGTTGATGCCCGTGACCTGCTGGAGCACGGCCAGCGCCACGCCGATCACGAGCACCACTTTCATTCCGGGCTTCAGCAGCATGCGGATGCTCCCGGTCTCCTGTGCGATGACGGACTCGATCTCGGCGAGTTCCCGCTTCGCGACGGCCGGGCCGTTGACGCGCGTCAGGACGGCCAGGGCGGGCCCCGTCTTCCCCCTGGCCGCCAGGAACCGCGGCGTCTCCGGGACGAAGAACATCAGCACCAGCAGCAGGGCGGCGGGCAAGGCCTCCGATCCGAACATCCACCGCCAGCCGACCGCCTGGTTCCAGGCCTCGTCGCCCGAACGGGCGATGAAGTAGTTGGCGAAATAGACCACCAGCATGCCGAATATGATGGCGAACTGGTTGACGGACACGAGCCGGCCTCGGATGCGGGCGGGGCTGATCTCCGCGATGTACATCGGGCTGGTCATCGACGCGGCGCCGACGCCCAGGCCGCCGAGGATGCGGTAATCGACGAGCAGCGGATATGCGCTCGCCTGAGGCAACCCAAGGCGGTAGTGCTCTCCGAAGAGCGGATACCCCGTGGTGAGCAGCTCCGTCAGCTCGATCGGAATGGCCGAGCCGACCGCGGAGATGAGGAACAACACCGCCGAGATGAGCAGGACCTTCTTGCGGCCGAGGTGGTCGCCGATCGTTCCGGCGAACATCGCCCCCAGCACGCAGCCGACCAGGGCGCTGCTGGCCGCCCAGCCCTTCTGGGCATCGGTGAGCTGGAAATGGCTCTGCATGGGCCCGATCGCGCCGCTGATCACCGCCGTGTCGTAGCCGAACAGCAGTCCGCCCAGCGCGGCCACCAGGCAGACCAGCACCGTGAACTTCATGCTGCCCCTGTCCATCGCCGGCATCGTGTCGGGCAATGTGCTCATGACGCGTCCTCGAATCAGTTTGAACTGTCCCGGTAAGCCCTGAACACGGCCAGCACATTCTCGATCGGGACTCCGGCCTGTATGTTGTGAATCGCGTTGAACACGAACCCCCCGTTTTCGCCCAGGATGTCGATGCGTCGGCGGACCTCGTCGTGGACCTCTTGCGGCGTGCCGAACGGGAGGGTCTTCTGCGTGTCGACGCATCCGCCCCAGAACGTCACCCGCTCGCCGTAGCTGTCCTTGAGCTTCGCGGCGTCCATCCCGCAGGCGGAGCACTGCACCGGGTTGAGGATCTCGAAGCCCGATTCGATGAAGTCGGGAATGAGCCGCGACACCGCGCCGCAACTGTGGATGAACACCTTCCAGCTCGTGTGGGCGTGGAGGAAGGCGTTGATCTGCTTGTGGAAGGGCTGGTACAGGTCTCGGTAGGCCTGGGGGGAGATGAACAGGCCGGTCTGCGTGCCGAAGTCGGTCCCCGTGGTGAAGACGGCCTGGACGTCGTCGCCCAGGGCCTCTGCAAGGACGGCGAGGTTCTCCAGGGCGATCTCGCACTGCTTCTCGAAGATCGCGTAGACGTGATCGCGGTTGGCCGCGGTGGCCATGTACCACTCCGCCACGTCGCGGATCCCTCTGGTGCGCTTCATCCACATCGCCGGAACCAGGGCGATGTCGCCGAAGCCCGTGCCCGGGGCGCTGAGGATCGCCCCCTTGCCGTCGGCCGCGGCTCCGCGCGCCGAGGCGACCATGAACTCCACCACGTCCGCCGGAAGCGGGCCGAACTCCTCGAGATTGTCCCGCACGTCGAGGCGGCCCTCGTCGATGGGCTCCTGCCGGCAGATCGCGTCGAAGTAGAAGCCGTCCTTCGGCATGTGGCCGCTGGGCGGCACGGACGTGTCGCCCTCCGGATGGATGTACCAGTCGCCCTTGTCGTCGGTGGTGATGTTGAACTGCCCGGGCACGAGCACGTCCGTGCCGTCGAACAGCCGCAAGGGCTTGAAGTCGCGGTTCTCGAAGCCGAACAGCGTCCGCGGCCCCATGACGCCGACCACGTCGACGCCCAAGGCGTCGGCGAGCTTCGCGTCGATCTCGCCCAGCATCTGGTACGGCTCGATCACCTTGACGCGGTAGTCCTTCTCGCCCAGCAGTGCCTGCCGCAGCCGGTGAACGGTGGTGACGTTCATGCCCGTGACGTGGGTGGCGCCGAAATCCATCGGCGGGCGGTCCGGCTGCCTGTGCGCCAAGGCCGTCTGCAAACGTTCGCGAGAGGTCATTGGGCTTTCTCTCCTGTCATGAAACACGCCGGCCCCCCGGCGGCCGCCGGTCTCTTTCAGCGGATCTCGAGCTTCAGCCTCCCGGCTGCCGGAGCCTCGACGGGACCGGCCGACGGCTTCGTCTCGCTTCGCTTCGCGCCGAAGAAGTCGACGTGGATCCGAACGGGCGAGCCGTCGGCATTCTCGTACCCGAGCCCGGAAACCATCGTGCTGCCCAGCAGCTCGGCCGTCACGAGCGCGGTCGCGGCCTGGCGGGGCGCCGGGCCCAGCGTCACGTGGAGATAGACGTGGCCGCCGTCCTCGACGATCTCGGGCTTGGGGTCCACGTCGGAGACGATCAGCGGTTCGTTCTCCTTGGCGTAGGGCGCGGCGCCTTTGTAATAGACGTTGCCTCCCGTCTTCAGCGGGGCCTGCCGCGCGCCGTACGCCGCCAGTCCACAGCCGGCCGGCCGGCCGCCCCGAGAGGGCCGGCCGATGAAGAGGTTGTTGTAGAAGCGGTGGTCGCCGCCCTTGATGTTCTTCAGGCCGGCGACGGCCGTCGAGTGGGCCTTGTGGTACGGCGTCGGACGCCCCTGCGGCCTGCTCTCGATCCTGCCGGCCATGATGTTGTGCGCGAACGCGCCGCCCTCCGACCAGTCCCGAAGGCTCATGGGCGACAGGAAGATGTTGTTGTCCACCAGGAAGGGCCCGTGATTGACCTCCACGAACAGGTCGTCGGTGCTGTTGTCGTAGCAGAGGTTGCCCGTGATCCGCGTGCCCTGGGCCATCCAGTCCATCCAGATCGCCCGCCCGGCCTTGTGGATCCGGTTTCCTTTGATGAGCATGTCGATGGACGCGTGGATCTTGATCCCGCCGATCTCCGCCCCGGCGAACAGGCGACGGGTCCATATGTTGTGGATGTGGTTGTTCGTGATCCGGCTGAACACGCCGCCGAGGCTCCCGCAGATGCCCGCCTGCTCGCAGTCGGAGATGGTGTTGTTGCGGACGATGTGCCCGCCGATGGTGTCCTTGTTCCAGCCGTTCTCGAGGGCGCGCTCGATGGTCCGATTGTAGGCCTCGGCGGATTGCGACTTGTTGTCCCACTCGTCGCCGTACTTGCCCAGGGTGATCCCCGAGCACCGCGAGTGGCTGATGACGTTGTTCTCGATGATCCAGCCCTTGCTCCAGTGCGTGCCGACCAGGCCGACCTGCTCGGCCGTGGGCGGCGCCCACGGGGTGGCCGCGTGCCGCATGGTGAAGCCCCGCACGGTGATGTAGTTCCTGCCCGGCTTGTGGGGGTAGAACACCGTCCGGCGGACGTTGATCTCGACCGTCTGCTCGTTGGGATTGACGGACTTGAACTGGGCCCAGATCGTCGTGTTGTCCTCGTCCACCCGGCCGAACCACAGGCCGATCTCGCCGGGCGGCTTCATGACGTCGTCCAGCTTGGCGGCCTCGTTCAGCCAGTCCCCGTTGAGATAGACCGCGCCGGTGTGATGCTGCCGGCCCCTGCTGCTGAACCAGTCGCCGTGGATGCGATCGCTGTAGGGATTGAAGCGGCCGAAGAAGGAATTCGGGAGAGTGGCCTTCCAGACGTCGCGTCGGACCTTGACCCAGTTCCTGACGGCTTCCGAGCCCCTGATCTCGACCTTCTCGCCGTCAGCGGCCCGGTAGATGATGCGTCTGTCGTCGGACTCGCCGCCGCGCGGCGGGCTGATGCGTTCGCGGTACAGGCCCGCGTGCACGGTGACGACGTCGCCGGGCCGGGCGAGGTCGGCGGCACGCTGGATCGTGCGAAGCGGGGCCTGCCGCGTGCCGGGGTCGGCATCGTTGCCGCCGAGAGCGACGTGGAGTTCGGCGGCGCCGGCCGCCGCCGGCGTCAGGAGCAGGGCAATCAGGGCGTAAACGACGTAGCGCATATCTCAGGCTCCTTTCGGTTGCCGACAATGGGCTTCTTATACCAAGGTTCCGTACTCAAACGGACCGATTCTCGCGTGGCCGATGGTGAACTGCGCAGAAGGAAGGCGGCGAAGCCTGACAGTAAGGGCTGTGATCGCAACATCTTATCGAAGCAGTCGCCGCAGGGATACCATCGGCAGAATTTCCAGGATCGCTCAAGCGTTTCTCAAGCCGCTGCACAGTCGGTTCGCCGCATCGCGCCCGCCAACGAGCGCCCTTGACCGGCGTTGCCCGCAGAGCCCTCTTCAGGGACGGCCTTTGCTCTTGACAGATCGTGTAAGCGCAGTAGGACACGAGCAGCTTCGACCTTCGCTTGGGGACGCGGAGATCCGACGGCGGCGCCGGTAATCGCCGCCAGGCGAAGCCTCAGCCGGCAGGGAGAAATCTCCACAAAGCCGGACACCGATTGCGCCTTCAAACGTCCATACGTGTGAGGGCGTGGTGCGCCCGCAGGGCGGCCGAACGAGAGCGCCCGGCCAGGGACGAGCCATCCGCGGCTCGGACCTGTTCACCTCGGACCTGTCGGAAGAGGACAAGACGATGAAAGAGCCGACCAAGTGCATCGTGTCCGTGACGGCGGCCTGCCTGGCGTTTGCGGCGGGCCTGGCGCCCGCGGCGGAGAGTGCCCTCAAACCCGTCGCCTGCGACCCGGCCAACGGGCTGGCGTACCCCGGCGCGCGCATCAGCGCCACGCTGACCCGGAAGGCGGGGCCCGACGCGGGGACTTCGAGCCCCAAGGCCATGGTCGGCACGGCGACGGTGGGGTCGCGGTCGGGGGCACCCAGCCGAACGGCCTCGGGCATTGCGGCCATGACGGTGAGCGTCGCCGCCGACTACCGCCGCCCCGACGCGGAGCATCCCGACGCGGTCCGCATCGCCTTCGACGGCTCGGGCAAGTTCGGCCAGACCGAGGCCCTCGCCCTCCGGGAGATGCGCTCGCCGAGAGAGGGCTACTTCCGGGCGGAGTTCGGCCCGGCGGCCGTGCCCCTCGAGCACAATGGCAGGACGTATCAGGCGGGAGTTCGCGGGGTGTATTACAGCTACAAGGACCGCGTTCGCGCGTACTTCGCGTTCGCCGTGGCGTTGCAGGGCACGTGCCGCTTCGGCGAGAAAACACACGCCGTTCGCTTTCTGGACGCCACGGGCAACCTGCGGTTCGACGACACGCCGCCGGTGACCGCCAAGAGCTACAGCGCCCAGACCGGCGATATCGTGCTGATCGACACGGGCGACGGCGCGTTCGGCGGGTCCTTTGTCCGGGGCTACTACGGGCAGCGCGTCTACGTGGACGGGGCGTGGTACCGTGTGACGATCTCCGCCGACGGCGCAAAGGCCGCCGTGGAGCCCGTGAAGGCGGCCTCGGGGAAGCTGTCGGTGCCCGTGGCGGCCTGGGAGCTGGCGCTGGTAAGCGACGGGAAGGGGAGGATCGTCCGCGGCGGCAGGGAGCCCGTGCCCGTCCCGGCCGGGGACTACCGGGTACTCTACTACCGCCAGTGGTCCGCCGCCGACAAGAAGGGCCGGCGGGCCTCCTTCCAGGCGGGCCTGCGAGAGTGGGCGTCGGGCAAGGCCCGGACCGTCACGGTCGCCGAGGGCCGCACGACGAAGCTGGAGATCGCCTCGCCGATCAAGACGCGGTTGACGGCCAGCGGCAGCAGCCGCTCGCTGCGGCTGGGCATGAGCACTCCGACCACGAGTGGCGGGCTGTCGCTGAGGTACATCACGCCGATTGACGGCTGGGTGTACTCCCGACCGGCGCCGCCGAAGCTGCGGATATTCGACGCCGCGGGTAACCTCGTGGACACCGTCAGCCTGGAGTATGGGTGAGGCTTCACGTGCAGGCACACGTGGAGTGTGCCAGACGGGAAGAAGGGCAACTTCACCGCGGAACTCTCCTGGGAACCCGCCTTCAAGGTCGAGGCCAAGAAGCTCTCCTTCTCCGTGAACGGGAGCGTGAAGGTCTCGGGGCAGCAGCGGCAGCAGCTTCAGCAGAGCCCTAAGCTCGAGCGCCTGTAGCTTCGGGCGCGAGCCCGCCACCCTCTCGCTGCTGGCGCTGGGCGGGCTGGCGCTGGTCCGAGGACGGCGCCGGTAGGCAAGCGACGTGCAGGCCGGGCCGGGGTGGCGCTGCGGCAGCCGCCCCGGCCTTCTGTCCGCGCAGACGCCCGCCAGAGGCCGAGGACCTCCCCCCCGATGCTTGATCGGGCAGAGGCGCGGGGAAGGCAGCTTGCCGCCGACCGGTGCGCCGTCTCAGGAGGCGATGGCGAGCGCCTCGGTGGCCCACTTGACGGACCGGGTGAAGGCCGACTGGACCGTCTCTTCCTGGACGTTGAGCGCCGCGGCGTGGGCGCCGAAGTCACCCCAGTCGGCGCGTTCGAAGGCCAGGATGACGTCGTAGACGGTCTGGAAGGGACACGGCTCGCCGAACAGCGCCTGCTTGATCTGCGGGTTGATCGGCAGTTGCGAGAGGATCTCGTCGATGGGCCGGTCGAGCATGGCGTCGAGAACCGAGAACATCCCCATCAGGAACAGGTCCGAGGCGTGCCCTTTCAACCCGGCGTGCTCGGCGAGGTGTTCGGCCATCCGCGCGCGCGTCAGGGCCAGTATCATCAGCTCGCCGGGCTTGTCGTCGGCCATCCGCCGCAGGGAGATGAGGGCGAACCACTTCCGGATCTCCTTCGGCCCGAGCCAGACCAGCGCGTGACGGACCGAGGTGATCCGGTGACGAAGCCCGAACCACACGGAGTTGATGAACCGGAGCAGATGGTACATCAGGGAGACGTCCTGCTTGAGGATCGCCTCCAGCTCGTCATAGGACAGGTTGGGGCTGTTGACCTCCTGAAGCAGCCTCAGATAGGCCATGCTGCTGCCTTCCAGGACCTTGCCCTCGTGGGTGACGGGCTTGCCGAAGAAGTAGCCCTGGAAGTACGTGTATCCCGCCAGCCTGGCCTGCTCGAACTCCTCCCGGGTCTCGACCTTCTCGGCGAGGCCCCAGATCCCGCGATCGGCCAGGCGCTTGGCGATCAGTGCCCGCTCCTCCGGCGTCGTGCCCGGGAAGTCCACCTTCACGATGCCCGCCAGCCCCAGCAGGGGGTGATCCCAATCGGAGATGACGAAATCGTCGAGGGCCAGCGTGTAGCCGGCCTCCTTCAGCTCCAGGCAGATGGCGAAGACCTCCTCGTCGGCCACCACGTCCTCGAGGATCTCGACGGTGACCACGTCGGGCGGCAGCAGTTGCGGCGTTCTGCGAAGAAGCAGCTCTCGCGTGAAGTTGATGAAGCAGGGCTTCCCCGCGGTCAGCTCCTCCAGGCCGATGTCGAGGAACGTGTTGGCGATGACGTCCAGCGTCGCGCTGTCGCCGTCGATGGCCCCGCAGTAGCTCTCCAGGCCCGCGCGGAACAGCAGCTCGTAGGCGTAGGTGTTCTGCCCCGCATCGAAGATCGGCTGACGAGCCACGAAGATGGACTGTCCCACCTCGGTCTGATTCATCGCCTACCCCGGACTACCGCGAGCCATTCTCCCGGCACGTCGCCCCGACCGTCCCGTCTGGAGGCCTGACTGCGGCCAGTCGGCGACAGGCCCAAGTACTCCATCCTGACAGCTTATCGGCAGGAAGAGGGCGTGGCTTTCGTACGGGGCAGTCCAAGTGGGTCGGCCGGATCGAGGGCGGCGGCCCCGGCCCCGGCGGGCGCAGGGGCGGGTCCTGCCCGACCGGCGATATCCGGTATCGCCCTGCGGGCCGCCGGCCAGTATAATGCCCCTCACCACAGCCCTGAGAAAGGTAGGTAAAATGGCCCCCGCGAACGTCGGATCGAGACGGAACTGGTTGGCCCTGCTGATCGTCGCCGGTGGGGCTTTGGCAACTGCTTCGGCGGCGCCGGCGGCGGAAGGCGGCGGGAAGCTGATCGCCTGCGAGGAGCCCGGCTGGGCGCAGTGGCGCGGCCCGCGGCGCGACGGGGTCAGCGACGAGGCCGGGCTGCTGCCATCCTGGCCGGAAGGCGGGCCGAAGCTGCTCTGGACGGCGTCGGGGATCGGCAGAGGGTGGTCCTCGCCCATCATCGCCGGCGGGACGATCTTCCTCACCGGCGACGTGGGCAGGCAACTGCGGGTCTACGCGATGTCGATGGGCGGCAAGCCCATCTGGCAAGTCGCCAACGGCCAGGCGTGGAAGAAGCCCTTCCCCGGCGCGCGGGCGGCGTGCTGCTACAGCGCGGGGCGGCTGTACAACATGAACGGCCACGGGCGCGTCGTCTGCCTCGAGGCCGCCACCGGCAAGGAGATCTGGGCCGTCGAGGCCTTCAAGCGGTTTGCCGCCAAGAACCCCTACTTCGGCGGCGCCGAGTGCCTGCTGGTCGACGGGCCGAGGCTGATCGTCTCGCCGGGCGGGGCCAAGGGCCTACTGGCCGCGCTGGACAAGGAGACGGGCCAGACCGTCTGGGCCAGCGACGTGGGCGCCGAGGGCGACGAGACGGCGGGATACTCCTCCCCGATCCTCGTCGAGTACGGCGGTCGCCGCCAGGTCATCGCGACCAGCTCGTCGCGCACGATCGCGGCCGACGCGAAGACGGGCAAGACGCTGTGGACGTACGACCTGACGTGGAACAAGCAGTCCAACAGCACGATCCCGGTCTTCCGGGGCGACTCGGTGTTCGTCACCAACGCGATGCGGACGGACACGACCTTCTACCGCCTCCGGATCGCCCCGGACAACAGCGCCGCGAAGAAGGTCTGGTCGATCAAGGTCAGCAACGGCCACGGCAGCATCCTCTGTGTCGGCGGGCGCCTCTACGGCGCCAGCGCGATGGGAATCAAGGGGTGGGCATCGATCGACGCGGACTCGGGCAAGGTCCACTACGTGAAGGCCGACCTGCCCGTCGGCTCGGTCATCCACGTCGACCGGCGGCTGTACTGCCTGTCCGAGAAGGGCACGATGGCCCTGCTGAAGCCCGGCGAGGACGCCTTCGAGACGACGGGGCAATTCGAGCTGGTCAAGGGCAAAAAGGACGTCTGGGCCCACCCGGTGGTCCTGAACGGGCGGCTCTACCTGCGCTACCACGAGAAGCTCTACTGCTACGACGTGCGGAAGGGCTGACCGGGCCCGCCTCACCGCCCGAGCGGCGGAGGCAGCGGCGCGGTGGCGGTCCGGGCGTAGTCCAGCCGGCAGCGGACGATCCGGTGGGCGTACATGTCGCTGATGAACAGCCTGTCCCGCCGGACGGCCACGCCAGCCGGGCGGGCCAGGGGCACCTCCGGGTCGCAGACGACCTTCGTGCCCGGGATGACCCGGTCGCCCCCGCCGCCGCGGCAGTCCTCGTTGCCGTATCGCCCGACGCGGGCGATGAGGTTGCCCGCCCCGTCGACCGCCTGCACGCAGTACATGAACGTGTCGGGTGCCCAGACGCGGCGGTCGGCGTCGAGGCAGATCTGCCCGCCGAAGCACTCGGCCCCGCAGTTCCAGGGCGACAGGCCCGAGATGCCGGGGTGGCTCCAGAGCTGGCCGGGCAGGCCGTCGTGGCCGTCCATCACTCCGCCGCCCGGCGGGAACTTCAGCAGCCGCCCGATCAGGCTGAATCGCTTGTTGTGCTGGCGGACGGGGTCCAGCTTCGCCCGGTCGTCCGGCAGGAGCGACACCGGCCAGGGCCGCCCACGGCCCGTGTGGCCCAAGGCGATGGCGCTCATCTGCGCCCCGTGCCACATCGTCGATTCCAGGACGTAGACGTTGCCCTCCCTGTCGGCGGCCACGTCGTTGAGCCCCTGGCTGCGCACCAGGCCCGCCCGCTTGAGCCGCCCGTCGGCTGCGTACACGTCCACGCGCGTCAGGTTGAACCGGTCGCCCTTCAGCGTGAAGTCGCCGAACCTCGCCTCCGGCGGCGGCTTCTTCCACTTGCTGTGGGCGACGGTCACGTAGATGTCTCCCGAGCCCGCCACGAACAGGCCCTTGATCTCCTCGAAGCCCTCCTCGATGACGATCTCGTCGGCGCCGCCGAACTTCAGCCGCGAACCGTCCGGGGCGAACTTCCAGATGAAGTCCCGCTCGAACTCCCGCCCCTTGTGCAGCGAGACGTACCAGTTGCCCTCGCCGTCGAAACAGTGGTAGCCCTGCCGCGTCGCGACGCCCCAGGGCAGCCGGATCGGCTGGGCGGTCGCCCCGCCGGTAGTGGTCGCCACAAAGCAGGGATCCCGTGAGCCTTGACGTACGATGAGCCGGCCCCGATCGGTCGTCCGCAAGACGTGCGGGAAGGCCAGCGAACCCTTCCCCCCGACGGCCGCCCGCAGCGCCTTCGGCGGCTCGCCCCGCGAGGGGAAGGTCGACTTGTCGCGACGCTCGAGGAACTCACCCGATGCGGCGTGGACCTTGACCGATCCGCCGTCCAGCACGAGCAGGTTGCCCCGCTTGTCGACGGCGATGTCGTCCGGGCCGGCGAAGCGGGCCGCGTCCTGTGGCGCGGGCGCCGAGGTCGGCGTGGCGGCCGCGCGGGGCGAAGAGGCCCCGCCGAGCGTCGCGGCCGCCCGGGGCAGCTTGCGATGACCCGCAAACGTGAACGAGCGGATCGGCGCGAAATCCGACGCGCGGAAATGCCCGATGAGATGGCGCGTGGCGTCGGCGAGGTAGAAGTCGCCCTTCCGCCCCGCCGCCAGCCGCCACCGCCGCTTGAAGCCCGTCCGCCGCAGCTCGGCGTACCAGGGGGGAAACCAACTCCACGCGCCGGGAAACCCCTCCGCGTCGAGCCGCCACAAGGCCGTGTAGTCCGACGTGATGCCGTGAACGCCGATCGTCTGCCCGTCGGAGGTGACGATGATCTGCGGCGAGTACGTGCCGAACCAGTACCGCGCGTTGTGGTTGACGCACGCCGGCACGAGGTGGCCGTCCCAGTCCTCCGCGCCCGCGGGCACGCCCCGCTTCGGCGCGGGGGAGGCGAGGTACTTCAGCACGGCGTCCTTCCGCTTGTCCAGGCCGGGCGGCCAGAGGCAGCGCAGGTACCGCCCGTCCGCCGAGAAGACCCGCAGCGTGTCGAAGTGCACGGGCGCGTACTGCGAGACGAGCCACTCGCCGCCGCGCCCGGGGAAGATGCGCACCCGCGACGGGCCGATCGCGTCCGGCCGGTAAAGCACATGGCCGTCGAAAGCCGCCCGCATGCCGACCAGCACGCGCGCGGCGCAGCCGGCGGCGGCGACGGGCCGGCCGGCATCGTCCTTGCCGTCCCACAGGACGCTCTGGCTCAGACGCCGAGGCGACAGCGGCCGGGCCGCTCGCTCCAGGCCCACCATGCCGCTGGCGAGGTGGCGCACGGCGCGGCCGTCTCGATCGACCACGCGAACCGTCACGTCCACCGGGCGGGTGACGGTGAAGCGGATCCGCCAGCCGCCCCCGTCCCGGACAACCTCCGGCGGGCCGGCGAGGATCCGCTCGCCCGTGCGGGCCGACGACGAGGCGGCGGCCGGGCCGGCTGCGACCGCCAACGCCACCACAGCCAACACCCGTGCCACAAGCCCCCTCACGGGGCGGAGACGCCGCACCATGATCCTCTCCCGGTTGGGCTCATCCTGGTACTGTGAGCGTAGCATCTCGGCCATTCGCAGACAACGACCCGACAAGGGCGGCCCGGCCCGGCTCGAATGGCGTCCAGCCCGCCGGGTTCCTCGGGGCGCGCCCGGATCGCTCGAACGGAAGGCCTTTGGAGGACACGACCCCCGTCTGCCCCTGTTCCCTCGGTACGGCCGGCGCGGGGGCCGCCGGTTGGCGGCCCCCGCGCTGCCGACCGTTACGATCGCTCGTGCCCGGTTACTTCTTGACGGGCACGGTCTGCGAGGCGACGAGGGTCTCGCCGGTGACGCGAATAACCGTCAGTGTCAGCGTGACGCTGGTAGCCGACGGAGGGATGCAGGCCACCACGTCCTGGAACCTCAGCTTGGCCACCAGGTTGCCCCGGTCATCGTCGAAGGTCTGCGCGACGTCGACCTCCGTGCTGTCGACCTCTGCCAGGACGCCATCGACGCCCTGGAAAGGCTCGTCTGTATGGACCGTGACCCACGTGCACGCCGCGCTGGTCGCGATCGTGCCCGGGGAGACGTACATCTCGAAACCGCCGTCGCCCCCGTCCTTCCCGTCTCGCCACGACAGGGCCGAACCGGCGAAC
>Ga0180438_10002725_pt1 | contig 28044 bp, 33 predicted proteins | sample SS_ome_12_FD_132455 | JGI IMG/M metagenome (GOLD analysis project Ga0180438, IMG submission 132455) | Hypersaline lake sediment archaeal communities from the Salton Sea, California, USA - SS_3_D_2 metaG | ecosystem: Environmental > Aquatic > Non-marine Saline and Alkaline > Hypersaline >...
AGAAACTGGACCAGCGAATGCACGACAAATGGCGGCGCGGAGAACCGCTTTTTCGCGAGCGCGTCGAGTCGCTCATTATGTGTGCTACATACTTTTTTGGCGCACAAAAAATTGAAAGCATTTCGCAACTCACGACAGATCCGTTACTTCTCAAGCATACCTTGCAACTAGTTGAAATGTCGAGAAAACACAGACCAGCCGTGCCTTTTCAACACGTACCAAAGCAATGCCTACTCGAGAATTTCATCGCGCTGAAAAGCGCTGAGATTGCAGCACGCCCCGCGTGGTTCCATGTCGCTGAATTCCTAACCGTCAAACTGGTGGCCACCGATTTGAAGGCGATAACACCCGCCGATGTGCGCATGCCATACCCGGCGATTTTCCTATCGATCCCCGCGGGAGTGCTGCAGATAATCGATCCAACCACGGGGGTGCACGACTGCACCGCAATTTGGCTCGCCGAAAGCAAAAACCCGCGGGCGCTGGCCGTTATTGCTAGCGCCGAGGTGACCGAAAACAGCATTTCGCCCACGGATGATGCCGTGCACTTTTTTTGTCTGCCTCTCGATCGAGAGAACGTAACGATCGATTCGCTGCTCGCTGAGGCGGGTTGGTGCGAGCACGAGGGAGAAACGAATCGAGGATGCCTATTCGATCAGCCCTGCAACGTGGTCAGTTTGTCGCGCGTGATCGTGCGTCTAGTGCTCAATGTTTTATTGTATATCGCGCAAAAAAATGCGGATATAGAGCACGTAAACAAGCCTCATGTGCGCCGCTTGCGAAAAGGCCGAAAAAACAGGCGCACGAAAGACGCGATCGACCGTCTCTATGCCGTGCCCGAGTGGCACGTGGGTAGCAAAGTCGTGCTCGATCCGGAGCAGCGAAAAGCCTACGAGCGGCAGGCGACCGGGCAGCGCGAAATCCGCGCGGTGAACATTTTGGTGCGCGGCCACTGGCGAAAGCAGTGGTACGGTAAAAAATCGGAAGAAAACCCGAAAGGCGAACGCCAAGAGTTTCGTTGGATCGAACCTTTTTTAAAATGCAAAGATGATTTGGTCGATGTGCTTGGCCACGAGTATTTTATGCGTGACGAGGGGAAGAAGAAAAAGCCATGATTACAGTTGCGTTTTCAGGTGGCAAAGACTCGACCGCGCTCGCCGTGATGCTCGTGGAACACGGCGCGAAAATTCAGTTGCTGTATACTCCGACCGGTAATGAGCTGCCCGGTGTGGCGGAGCATATCGCGAGAGTTGCGGCATACGTCGACGCGCCGATTATCGAGCTATCAGCGTCCAGGCTGGAATATTTGATCGTAGAACAGGAGTGTCTTCCTTCTTGGCGCATGCGCTGGTGTACGCGTATTTTAAAAATCGAGCCCGCGGTCGCGTGGCTCACTAGGAATTCAGAGGCCAAAATCGCCGTCGGTCTACGCGCGGGCGAACAGGAGCGCGTAGGGCTGGTATTTGATCGCTCGCGCGTCGTCTTTCCCCTCCGCGAGTGGGGAGTGGATGAATTTAAGGTGCGTGAGATATGCGCCGAAACGCCGAGTCCGTGGTGCTATTTGCAAGCTATGCAGCGGATGAGGGGTATGAATGCGCCAGGCTCGTTGACGAGGCGCACTCGCGACAAGGCGGGGCGTTCTTCGACCAACGTGGGCTCGAAGAACTCGCGTACCCACGCCGCTTTGAGCAGCGTGCGCTGGTGTTCAGTGTCGCACGGAAGCGCGATCGACACGCCGTCCGGCCCAACGCGGCCCCAGAGGGCGCCATCGACGACGAACAGCTCGAGGCGCTCCTGCCCGAGGCACTCGCCGATGGCCGCCTCCGATGCGCTCGCGTAGGCGGGGCCGTCGGAGGCGCACCAGCGCCCCTTGCCGAGGCCCTGAGCCCAGGCGGCGCGCGTGGTGGCACGACCGTTGCCGCCGAGACCCAGGCGGCCGCCAGTTCCGTTAAGGTCAGCGCAGAGCTCCCAGGCCAGGGCCGCTAGCGCCAAACCCGCAGGCAAGGCCGCCAAGGTGGCATCCACCCGCGCCCGGTGCCGGGCTGGTCCGGTCGCTCGCTTCGTCAGGGCGATGAGGGCGTCGTCGGCCCCCATCACCCTTAGCTCGTTCAGTGTTTCTGCCCAGGTTTTTGCCATGATTACGCTCCTTTTGCCTTTAAGACGCGGCGCACGCGAAAGGTCTGACAGCAAAAATTGACGAGTTGGGGCTAGTGCGATTTAAAAAGGAAAACCTTTAACATCCTACTGGAGTCTGGCGATGAGCCGCGGCAATGGTGCCGCGGCTCTTTGCTTTGGAGGGGGGTTGTTTGTGTGCTTACGGAATACATTGGTATCCCAAAACGTTAGGTCTACAGGTTGACAGGTCTATGCCTGAATCGCTATGCGACAAATCGCCAAGGCCGCCTGGGCTGGCGTCTTGGCGAATGGGACATTGGTCTTGAGATTTTGCCGCCCAGGAAATTAGGGCGGTAGATGCGCGAGTAACTTCAGCGTAGGTCAAGGGCAAAGTTAGGTCAAGAGCAAAGGAAGGTAAAGGAAAATGAGAAGAACAGTCAATGCAAGCGGGATCGTTGTAGTTTGTCTTTTGTGGGCGGCTATGGCCAACGCCGACGAGAGCGTGCAAGAGCGCGGGGAGCGTTTATTGCGTGCCGTAAACACGCAAGGCATCGGATCTGTGGCCCAGCAACCGGGGTTGTCCCGGCAAGAGCTCGAAATGCTACAAATGATAGCACAACTCGATGTTGATGGGGCCGAGGAGGCACTAAAGATTATTGAGAGGCGATTGCCCACGCAGCGATATATATATTCGCTACGCAGCACGCTGGAGGGGGAAAACTGGTCCGACGAGCTATATGCTGACCTAACTGCGTTACGTAACGGTGATCCAAGAAACGTTGACGCAAGCGATTTATACGTGGTTTTCATTGAGAATCAGAGCACCGTGAAGTTCGACGAAGTGGTGATTTTCTATCAGCAACACGGCGATCCGATAATAAAAATGGAAAACATGTATGGTCTATCCCCTGAAGGCATTCATATGTTTACGCTTGGCGCTTGCTATCGATTTAAGAGCTACGCTATTGGCGTTTTCATAGGGGGCAATTTAGTGGCCAAGCAACCAACTGATAACTCTAAAGGCCTAACGCCTGCCGATGTGGCAAGAATGCATCCTTGGGACGCCGACTTGTGCAAAGACTTTTGGGGTATTGGCCGCTAACCTTTCTCGCATCTTTTCGTAGCGAAAAAATCATCTACTAGGCACTTCAATTGCGCCGTGGTTTCCACGGGTAAGCATTGCGTCAAGTGCGCCGCAAGCCCACTGGCGAAGCGCGTGGCGATAATGAGCTCGTCGAAAACGACATAAATCACGTCAACGCGCGGCGGAAAAGTGAGCACACGAAACGGGTGTGCTGGGAGCACGCGACGCAATTGCGCGGTAAGCAATGCTAGAGCAGTGGGATCAGTAGGCGAACAACTGGACATTTGCCCCCCTTTTGCTTGCATTTTGTAGTTTAGCGGGGACGGATGCAAGGGGAGTTTCGCAAGAGGCGTCTGCCAACAGGGAGAGATCGAAAAAAAAACCGCTTGAGAAACTGCGGGTTACAAAAAAAAAAACGGGTGGTACTTGCGCTTGAGTACCACCCGGAGCATTCAATCATCCGTGGCGAGTGACTTCGTTGAAATTTTCACCCAACCCGTTTGCACGGTTAAGTGCAAGTTTTCACCCCCCGCCACGGAGGAACAAAATGAAAACAGGCGGCGCTTTTACCATCATCTCGGCTCATGTCAACAAAAAAATTGCGACTTGCAGCGAGCTAGCAAGAAAACTCTTTCATTTGATAACGTTGCTTGAGTGGGCAGACAGCGTAAAGGGTTGGTGGCGATCGGCTCGCAAGTTACAGCATGCCTACAGAGCGCTTTACAAAAAAGTCATACGTCGGGGAAAGCAGTTAAGCACCGCGCTTGAGGAGCTTGAGTCCGTCGGGGCTATCATCACGTACGCATACCGTGGCGGGCTGGTCATGCGCTTGGCGCTTAGCGTGGAGGAGTCTCAGCGATGGCAAGCGGCTTGGGCGCGTGGCGGCCGTGAGGAGCGCGACGGCAAAGACGGATGGATAGCGCGCGTGAGGGCCAAGATTACCGGACGCCGATCCGAATGCATGCCTCAACCCACCACGCGCACCCCAGAGCATAGCACGCAGGGGTCGCCAAACCCCACTACAAAAAATCGAGTTGTGGCTGAAGCTGACGCGAAGAGGAACGAGAAAACCGGACGTTCCGAACGACCACATGTGGTCGCTCCCAACGACCACCCCATTTATAAATACACTAGAGAGACGCCAACGAAAGTTAACGTTGGCGTCTCTTTCTCTTCGGAGGAAACAACGGGCGCGCGCGTGTCTGAAGACCGCGCGCCCGTATCAAAAGCAGATCATAGCGATGTCCGCTACGGGGAGACGGCGCCTATCTCTGCGGCCATAGGTGAGGCTTTGAGGCCCCTGCAGCCGCAGGATGATACCACCTCGAACCTTGCAGAATCACAAGCGGAAAACGGGGCCTGTACGGAGAGTGCTGCTCCTGACGCTGCGGTCTCTCAGGGTGAACGAGAAGCCCAAGAGAGCGCAAGAGCGCGAACGGATAGGCTTCAGCTCGAGCTGCTCATGCTGGCCAAGGGGATTTATGGCACCACACACGTGGGCGATTATCCCGAGTTCGTGGCTAGCGCGCTGAAGGCCCCTGAGCTTACCGAGACGACAGCGAAGTTTGTGGCCGACCGCATGCGTCCAGGGACACTGCTTAAGCAGGAGATGGCCGCGGTGAAGCGAAAACCATCTGTGCTATCGCCAAACGAACGTAGTGTCAGTCCTGATCCGACACGGAAAGCGGCCGCAGTAGCGGCAGACCAGCCCAAGGACGCACAAGAGCGCCGCCGCCGACACATGGAGAAGGGCTTGGCGCTGCTCGCGTCTATGGGGCTTGTAGCGCAAAATGCGATAGAGGGGCTCTATGACCGGTTTGTGCCTGGCGACGAGCATGCTCTTGAGCAGAAAGAACGCACGTCGGAAGAAGAAAATGGAGCGCCCGGCGAAAAAACTCATTATCCCAGGCATTTATGTTGAGGATGCTATCGAGCTTTTAGTGGCTGAAAGAGCGGATAAGGATTGAAAAAATGGCTAATGAAAACTGGGAACTAATATGTTACGTCAAAAGTGCCTTAGATCCAGTACGGTATCCGATCATGCTACGCATCCAAAAAGGGAAGAAAGACGGTAGAATATCGCTGACATTTTGCCGCCGTTTCAGGGGCGAACTGCGCCCTGTATGGAATTATAACCCCGTGCAACTACAACAAGTCGCTTCGTTAGCAATGCCCATTGCAATGGCACCTGTAGATGACATTGATAAGCTCACTAAATTTTGCCAGCAGCACTACCTAGAAATTGTCGACGAATATGGGTGTGGTTTATGCGAAAATGGCAAGCCATTTAAGGTGAAGCTAGGAGAAATAAGTGAACAGAAAAACAGAAAGTCTACATGACTACCGTTTCAAGCCCGAATGGCAAGGTCGTGTAACGCTTTTGGGCTCCAAGATCGGGTGGTCAATCTATGACGACATGAAAAGCTTGGCCACTACATCCGCTCAACAAAAGCAAATTATAGTTGAAATTTTTCGCGATTTGATGAGTACAATTGAAACCGAAAAGCTCAATGAGGGCAGTTTGGCGTTGACTTTTGACCCACACGGTAAGTACAAGACGACGATAACCATACCGTTTGGGTGTTGGGAAAAAAGGAGCAAATAATGAGAGAAAATGTCATAACGAGAGTCGCGTTATCCGAAAAAATTCTAAAAAAATGGATGGATAATGCAACTTGCGTTGCTTGCGCTGCAGTACTAAGCGGCGACACAAAAAAAAGCCAAGTGGAGCGGCGAGTTCTAAAACTTCTTGAGAAAACAAGCGCTTGCACCATGGATAACGGAAAACTCGAAGTGAGTGTGGACATAGACAATAAAAGTCGCATCGCAATCATGGCGGAGCCAGAAGATTGGGAATTTGTCGAGAAAGCGACCAAATGATGGGCGAGAAAGTAACGTTGCATTTAAAAAACGAAAACCTACAAGTGCGCATTGAACCTCAAGAGCTCCTCAACATTTTTGTGGAGCTTATAGATATGGAAGTAGTGAAAAAAGAAAAAGACAGGATTGAAGTTTTGGCTGTGCCTATCGGCAGCGCAGTAATGGTCTTTCGCAGGGGTGAATCTCATTCAACTGTAAAAGCAACGGAAAGCGCTAATTAGAAACCAGCGCACGTCTTGACAACGCTTCGAAAACAGACTGCAATTTTCTTATGAGCATGATAGAGCGCTCGTATTTCAAGACAACGAACGGCTATCCGTTTGAATGGGGCACGATGGTTAGCCAAATCGACACCCCATACGATTTTGCTTATTCATGCCAGTTTGACCCGAGCAAAATTGTTGTCGAAGCCAAACGTTGGAAACGTCAGCTAATCGCCGAGCTGGATCGATATTTTGACGCCATTCAGCCAGTTGACGGTGCAGATGATGACGCGCCGTTCGTCGGGCCAGAAAATTTCGTCAATGCAGTTATAGAAGAAATCGAAGAGGACCTTGCTCGCAGGCTTGGGGCCGAGTCGCATTTTGGGCCCTGCGGCTCTGTACTGCAGTATCCGCAAGCAGAGGCGCTCATGCTTCTTTTGCGGTTAGATGCAGCGAACGCACTCGATCTTGATGCACTGCGGGACGAGCCGCTAGAAGAGGTGGCAAATCTTTTTTATGCGCAACTCGGCAAGCGTAAAGAGAAGCTATCACCAGACTTTTGGACGTACGTTGAAAGCGGAGACATACCAAACGTGCTATGTGCTCTAATTGATGTCATTGGCGATAACAGTAGAGAATTCGGCTTGGTTTTTTTCGACGCCCTCATGGAGGCCAGTCAATGAGCGATGCTTACCGAATACTCTTCCGCAAAACCCATAACATGCCGTTCTCTTGGGCTTTAATTGCAAACCGTGGCGTAACTCCTTACGACTACGCACTCAAGCGGGACTTTGACGCGACGACGATACGTGCGGACGCAGAAGAATGGGAAGAGTACGGATATAGCACGAAATTTGGGCCTGAAAAGGCTATTCGCGAAGCTTTTGACATTCATAAAGTTGATCTGGACAAGATTTTAACCCACGACCTGTTCAGCGACGCTGGTGCTCGGATTTACGTTTTTCCTGAAGGAGAAGTTTTAGTAACTGATTCAAGCGGCGAGTTTATGACAGATGTTCCGCACTTCATGTTAAAAACGGCCATAGGTTTAAATAATTTGGACGGAAGCTATTTTACTGAAGGGTTTGCTGATTTTGATGAGGATACTGGAATTTACTATTCAGTAGAGACCGGCGAAGAGATTGGAGACTTTGCCGCTGTTGTCGCGAGTGCACTTGAGGTAGGTGATTTTACCGACTGGCACGATGATTATCGAGATATGTATGAAAGAGGGTTAAACGAACTTATAGATCATGAAATTTTGCCTCATGTCGAGGAGTACGGTTTGAGCGAAGACATGCCTACGGCATTAGGCGGCTTGTCAGACGCCATGCTAGAAGAAATTGAGGACGCTCTTCTTTCTTATTTAGGTGACCATGATCGGAGATTTTCTCGGTATTACTCGTTAGAGCTATTTAACGGGCCATATTCGGAAACTCTACTGACGATCTTGCGGTTAGATGCTTCTGGCGATCTTCCTATCTCTGAAGCCGTACAAGCGCTAGCGGTTGTGTTGCCTAAGATGGCCCAAAAGCTCACACAAGACGAGTTGTATCAAGTATATAATCTTTTGGCATCGGGCAATTTACCCGTGGCGATTTTTATTTTTGGCAACTTATCTAGGGACAGCGAAAAAGGGCGAAAAGAATTTTCTTTGGTGCTGCTTGATGCCATCTTGGAGGTAACACAATGATGCAAGAAGCAAGAGAGCAATTTGTAGAAGAGCACGGCAGGAACTTCATTTGGGACGAGGAAATCAGCCCGCATTTTACCCCTTTGCAGTTTGCCGAAAACAACGATTGGGATATTGAAGCCATCAAAGAGGCGGCATATGATTGGCGCTCTGATGATCTTGAAGATGATTTTTATGCGTCATTTGATACTTGGAACATGGCTAGCTATGGCGCTCTCGAAGAGATGATTTTTAGTGCTCCAGATCAACGAGTCATTATTTACGCTGACGGCGATGTGAAAGTCGTGAATGCGGATGAGAAAATAGAACAGGACGTGCCATCTATAGAGCTTATGCCTATCGGTTTTGATGCGTTTGTGGAAGAGTACCCGGAAATCTTTGATGATGATAGCTTTTTCGTTGGCGAGGATGACCTGTATTATTTTCGCGATACAGGTGAGCTTTTAGGCGATCGAAGAAACGTTGTGCGCTACTTGCTAGAAACAGAGCATTTATCGAGAGCGATTAGCGATTTATACAACGTTATCGTTGACGAGGTGCGATCGCTAGATCCACAAGATTTCAACTTCGATCCTCACGCGCACCTCGCTGAAAGTATGCTCGAAGTCATACAGGGATCGCTACTACAATCCCTTGGTGACCTTTATGTTCATTGCGAGATGAGCCCTTTTGATTGGCCTTATTCCGCGTTCTTTGAGCGGCTGATGCAAACGGCTATATTTCATTCGCTAAGTTTTGACGACATTAGAAAAGCCGCAAGCAAAGCCGCAAGCAAAATGTATGAGCAGCTAACGCCAACCGAAAAGAACGCCGTACCACATATGCGAGGGCACATATCCAATCAAAACGTGCCTATGATCGTTGAAGATTTTCTTTTCGCTCTTAGGCTTAGCGATGTTGACGCAGAACAGTTTTTATGGGTCTATTTAGACGCAATTCTTGAAGAAGCACTTTAGCGGCGTCGCCTGTCGATGTCCTCATCGAGTTTTTTCACTTGGTCTCTTACGGTCTCGAGCTTTTCCGAGATACTTCTAATATTCTCGCGGTTCGCGGTGGTGCGCTCGATGGCAAGTTCGCGGGCTTGCTGCACGATGGCAGCTTGCGATTTAACGCCGTCTTCGATGTCTTCCATTCTGCCTTTCATTTGAATGCAAGTTACCTGCATCGAAGCGGCCTGATAGAGACCCCCGGCGAGCGTGGTGCCAAGACCCAAAAGGGCGGCCCAAACCAAGCCTCGAGTGGTGCGTTTCCAGGCGGCGAGTTCGTTGACCTCCTGCCGCACGCGAACAAGCTCCATAGCTTGCGTGACATCGTCGCTTTTCTCGAGACCAGACAGCCGTTTTTTTGATGCCTCGTATTCGGTGCATATGCCAATAAACCGCTCATGGTCGAGGCGAAACGCCTCTTTCAGCTGTTCGTGGTCCATTTCGAGGCGCTTCAAACGCTCGTAAACTTTGGCGTGCCACGCGGCACTTTCTGGGGGTACTTGCGACGGTGTTATAGAGTCGCGCCCACTATCTGGCGGATTTTTCAAGCCGTATGTCGTTCTTACTGCCTTTTTGGTCACTGCGTCTTTCAGATTGCAGTTAATGGGGCAAAAGCGCTACTTTCGTCCCATAGCCGACGGCCGTAAGCAGCGCTGCTGCGACCCAAGGGCGCTCTCTGAATTTCGGAATTGCCCACAAACCGAACGGTATGCCAACGATAGTGGATACAAACCCGATCCACACCAAATCTTTAGTTAATTGCGCGCGGTCGCTTGTCATGTTTAAACAGTAAACTGAAATGGCAGCGAAAAGAAAGCCTTATGGATTCAATCGTCATTGGGATCAAAAAGTGAAGCTCAAAGAGGCCACGTGTTGGGCTGAGATTCAAGGGTATTACATGCCCAGGCGCGCTATTTGGGCGGCGTTATGTGGATTTCACTGCGCTGTGCTTTTTGGTCGCGACCTCAAAGCCGCTGAACGACTGGCCTATTTGTGCATTCAGTATTTCCCAAAGATGTCCAAAGCAGATTGGGCGATACTGGCGCGCATTTATGAGCGCATCGATGTGGTTCTGCCCAGGAGCGAAGAGTTGCATGCCCAAGGGCGCGTGATCGATGCTTCGATGACCAACGATCAAATATTGGGCACTGCAGACCGCCCCGGTGAGCTCGCGCTGGCCCATTTTGGGATTGTTGTGATGCGCGACGCATGGAAGTTTGAGGCGTCAACGACCGCAAAGATAGCAAATTGCTTGCGTAGTGGATATGCAGCATCGGGGCTGCCATGCTTTGCTGTTCTGCTCGCCACCACACGCCAACCCAAAAAGGAGGATGTGTCGAGGCTAATGCCACTGCTTGAGCTCAGCGATGTGCTCGTCGACATTGATTTGGAGCTCCAGCCGTATTCCAGAGAGCGATGGGGGCGTCCAAGTCGGTCTTTGCAGACCGAGCTCTCGCGCACGTGGCGCGTTCAGCAGTACCGTCAGAAGGCCTACAATTCGGCGCTGCCCATGGACCGGCTCGAGTTATTATGCTGGTGTTTTGATGATGTGGGACGTGCGTACATGCGCGAATATAGGTCAAAAATGGGGGAGCTCTTTCATGAAAAAAAGCTACGGGTGGCACGCACAAATGCCGATGTAACGATGACCAAGGACATGAGCATTCAAGCAGCGATTAATGCTGATGATTTTTTGTGCTGTCCTGTGAACGTGCGTGATGCCCTCATCGAGGCGGGTGGTGGCACAGGATACGATGAGCGACTGCTAGACATTCATCCTCCAAAGTCCAGAAAGGTACTTAAACGCGTACCCTCTGGCGGGCTAAAGAATCAACGTTGAGCAGCGAGACCTGCAAGCGCCCCAAAAAACCATCCTGCAATCAGATAGCCAATAGCGCCTGATAGGGTCGAGTATGCCAGTGCGGCCACAATGACCGGCGCTGGGAAAGCCATAAAGCTTCTTAGCAAAATGCGATATTGCTGTTTCAAACGGTTGCTCCTTTTTTAGAAATAAAGATAGACTAAAATCATGCGAGCTCGAAGAACAATGGACCCTATGAACATAGTATCGTCACGCGAGATGGCAAGAAGAGTGCCTGGGTACCCATATGCGCCTTTAGGAGCGCTCAACGATATCGAGGCCGTCAATGCCGCAGATGTGCGCAAACTTGCCGTTGAAATGTCTGCTCTCTCAGCTATTTCTCTGGTTGCTGCGGGGGCAGCCGGTTATGGGCTTGCGTGGGGGTTGAAACGAAATCGAGGAGAGGCGCTTCAAGCGGCCCTTGTGGGGTGGTTTGGGTCGGCTGCTGTGCACTTTCTCTATTATGCGGCCAAAAAATAGGCAAAGCATGACTAGTATAGCAATCAGCAACATAGTAGGTACTGGGGTTTACGCTGTGCCTGCTAACGATGCGACGCTACACACGGCACAAGCCGGATTGTCAGCGTTACTATCCGCGCCTTCTCTGCCACCTCCTGGGGGCACTCTCGCCTTTGAGGTTCTCTACGCACAAGTGAGGACACAAGATGGCGCGGGCGCACCTCGAGTAATGGATGCGACAATAGAGGGCGCAAAATATAATGGGTCAGAGGTTCTCGATGCAGCGACAACGCAAACCATGCTGAGCGCTATTGAGGCGGCATTAGTTGCCGACGCTAATATCACGTCTGTTGCAGGCCTAACTACTGATTTGGATACCTACAACAATTTATATGTATGGCGCCGGTCTAATTTTGTGGTTCAAGGTGTCGATCTATTCATTCCGCCTTTCACATTTATTGTTACACAACCAAAAAATATAGCGAAAGCGGTGAACCAAGTAATATGGAACGGCTCCATGCCAACGTGGCCCAACTGGCAAGCGGTTGACATAAGCGCGCATATCACGCCGAGCTCTACAACGCGGCGATGCTACCTACGAGTGACGTCGTTAGCCGCGGGAGCGCTTGTTGCAGTTCGTGGCGGGTTGGACGCTAAAAATTATATCTTGGCTTCACCATACACGACAGATAAAGGCGTTCAAATGACAAGCATTTTAGCGTCAGGCCAAACGGCATTTTTGGTGTGCCCGTGTTCTGGATCATCAATAGATGTCGCGGGGCAATCATCTGCGAAAATTGACTTAGTTTCGGTCTTTTAGGCGGCACCATGGCAAGCATATTTATAAACGATATTCAAGGTACTGGGATTTACGCGGTGCCATCAAACGCGGCGGCAAGCGCCACAGCCAAAGCTGGACTTGCAGCATTGCTTTCTGGCGTTGCGAATTTCACATTCAAACGTACACTTTTGCCCATATCGTCAAATAAATCAGGAACACCTTATAGGCGCATGAATATGTTCGTTGATGGCATTAGCTACTTAACAAAAGAATGCCCAAGTGCTGCAGAGACGGCAGCTATGCTTGCAGCAATAGAAGCGGCGCTTGTAGCTGACGCCAATATAACAGCGATCGGCACGATTGATGTTTCTCTTTTCCCAGCGATAGACAACTCACTATGGACTCTCGACTACGGTTCAGGTTCTGTTACACTGTTTTCACCCTCAGACGCGGTCAGTGGCGGTGCCGTATATTCAGGCACTCAAATATTGTCTAGTGCAGCTATGCCTGTTCCTTGGACCGACTTAGATCTTAGCGCCTATGTGGGATCTAACGTCGCGCGCGTATGGTTGGTGTTTACAGCGACAGCCAATAACTCAAGAATAGCCGTGAGGCGCAAAGGCGATACAAACGACTATCGGCAGCTAACTTTGTCGACGCCAAACATGCAACACACCGGAATTATCAGCGCGTCTGGAACGTCAGCGCCAATAACGTGCATGACCGACTTGAACGGGGTTATACAATACATTGGTGCTGGCCAAGGAGACGTCACGCTAAACGACTACGCAGTTGCGTAAAAAAAGGCAAGGCATGTCTACTCTAACCATAAACGCAATAACCGGAACCGGGTCTTATGCAGTGCCTACAACTGACGCCGAGTTGGCAACTGCAAACTTGGGCATAAATAGCATCATAGGCGGCGTTGCAAACGTAAGTTTTAATCGTTGTTTGTGCTTCGTTGCAACGCAAAGTGGTGTGAGCCCTAGTCGCCTGCTATCTGCCAGATTAGACGGATTTATGTACAACAGTTTGGAGATTCTAGACGCGAGCACAGTGCAAACTGCAATGGCAGCTATTCAGGCAGCATTAGTTGCCGACCCAAATATCGCCGCTATAGGGCCGATAGACGTTGATTTGAGAGAGGAGCAGCGAGAGTGGATCTGGCAAAACGATGCCACGCATGGCGTTGCGTGCATTGGCGGGACTACCAGATTTACCAGAGCGATTTTAGACGCCGGATTAGGCGGCGCTGCAACGATATTTAGCGGCGCGATGCCGGGATCATGGACAACGAAGACTACGAGAGTAAGCGCCATCGTATGGCTGTCGTTTGTTTCGTCATCAAACCCTGCAAGTCTTGGCGTTCGCGCTTTAGGCGATACCAGCGACCCCACGGCAAGCGGGAAAGTAAGCGCGCAGTATACACATTCTCTATTTTCGGGCGAAGCTAGTGCAGTGGTATGTAAGACTGACGGTTCGGGTCAGTTCGAGATTAAGGGCACCGGAACCGGAACAATAGCGCTTCAAAACGCCGCATTCTTTTGACCTAATACTGTTTACTCGCGCCGTTTTCTTTTGGCCCCGTCCACCGATATCTTCCTGCAGCCGTTTTCTCAATGAGACGTACTCGAGCTAAATTTACAAGCACTGTTTTTACCTCCGAAACAGGAGCGTTGCAACGCTCGGCAATGGTCTCGGTAGTGAGCGCCTTTTTTGCTTTGCGCACAATGTGCCGTATTTCGTCACCAAGAGTAGGATCGGTGATGTTTGCGACCTTTTTTTCGTTTTTAGGCTTGCTGGAGGGCGAAGACTGTGCGGGCGGCGCTGGCGGATCGAGGTCTGCGACGTTTGCCTGCATGAGGAAAGAGGGCATATCGAGAAGAGCGCCTGCTGCACCCGCAGGCTGTTTGCGTCTTCGCGTCGCTAGCCGTTCGGCTTCCTCTTCGCGTGCAGCTTGCCTGTCAGCGTTCGAGAGCTCATAGAACGTGATCGGTAGCGCGTAGGTTTTGGGTATGTCGACGTCCACTAACGTTTCATCCGCACCTGCATCGCGCAGCACCCACGAAAGGCGACGCCTAGTGTCGTGCTTAGACGCCTTGATCAGCGGGCTATACTCGAGCCAGCCATCGCTAGCCGCTTCGAGAGCGCTAGAACCGCGCATCATCGCTTTGCTTTTGCTGAAGTGGTGAACGATGATGAGCGTCGAATTAGTTTCTTGCACAAGCGCCCGCAAGGGCTTAAACAGCCCAGTTATCTGTCCGGAGTCGTTTTCGTCGTTGATCCCTGAGTCGAGCTCGAGCTCAGATAACGGGTCAATGATGACCAGCTTAGGCGAGCCGTTATTCATGACGGCCAAAGCGGCGTGCAATTGATCCATTTCGTGCAAGACCCAAAAAGGAAGGTTGATATCTTGGTCTGTAATTCCGTGCTGCTTTAGTCGGCGAGCGGTCCGTGGCTTACCGTCCTCGAGATTGCAATAGAAGGCCGCGCCGCCGTTCACTTTTCGTCCGAGGAAAGGCGTTTCTGCAGCGACCGCCTTGCACAGCCCAATCGCAAGTTGGCTTTTCCCCGCGCGCTTTCCCGGTCCTGCGAGGATGAGCAACGCGCCGCTGGGGATGATGCCCTCTACGATCCATTCGACCTCTTTTGCCGCGGATATTTGACGCGAAGCTAACTCTACGTTTTTGTAGAAGTTTTCGAGTCTTACTTGTTCAGATTCTTGCTTTCTGCGGAGCGACCAGTGAGAGGCAATGGGTTTCGGAGACGCTATCATTTGCATGCGGATCGGCCTTTGCGGTGACCCAAAAAAGGTATCACCGTCTTTTTTTCATGGTCAAGGATGCGCGCTCTTGTGGTGCCCCCACGGGGCATTGCGGTTCGCGCTCTCGGCATCGCACAAGAACACACATGCGGTATTTTTTGACGGTTGATGGATCGCAGTCGTAGCTTCACCCATCGTGGCATTGCGAGCGTATCAAATAGCGGCAGCCAAGGCGCTAGCCCACGGAACCCATGTTGGGCTGTGGATGGCCGCGGGTTTGGGCAAAACCGCTACAGCGCTGCACGCGTGGGATTTACTCGGTCGACCTACGCCGATATTGGTAGTCACGCGCGCTATTGGGCGTCACGTATGGCCACGAGACGCCCAATGGCTCCTTGGCGATAGCTCGTTCTCGATCCTGTGGGGAGGGAAAGCTCGATCGAAAAGCGGTATTCACCGCGACGGGACGTATTCCGACTTTGCACGCGCGTTTTTGAAAAAACAGGCAATTGTCACCAATTATGAGGTGCTCGGAAAGCGGATCGACGAGCTCAAGCGTATCCCATGGCGCGTTGTCATCTACGATGAGGCGCACGCGCTCAAAATGGGATACATGGGGCTCAAGCAGCGCAAAGATGGCACGTGGCAAACGAATCAATTTACTTTTGCGCGTGACATTGCGCGTGGCGTCCACAACCGAAAAGGGCATGTTTGGCAGATAACCGCCACGCCAATTAGAGACCGCGTTCGCGACTACTGGGGGCAACTCAATATTGCGCTCCCAGGGTTGTTTCCCGCTAGAGGAAAGCGCGAATGGCTGTTGAAGTATTGCAACGCGTATATCAATCGATGGGGCGGATGGGATACTACTGGCGCGCAAAACCTCGATGAGCTTGCGGACCTAGTTCTGCAGTATTTTATCGCTTTGGACCGCGAAAGCGTGCGTGAACAACTACCGGCTATTCAAAGAGATATTCGAGTTGTCGACGCGGGAAGGTCACCGCAACGAGCCTTCAAGCATTATGAGGATGCAATAGCCTACGCGGCATCGACGAAGCACGACGATGCTGTTTCTCTCGCGCTAGAATACATGAGCAGTGGAGCTAAAGCGGTTATCGTTACCACGAGACGCAAGCTTGCTGCAGACATTCACGGATTGATGCTTAAAAGCTTGAGCGCTAAAAATCACGGTTTGCGCTACGACTTGCGAACAAAGGTGACCATTCAGGCGGTAACTGGAGAAACGCCAATAAAGCAAAGGATGCACATCGTCAACGAATTCAATTCTAGCGAAAACCCAGGAACTCTTGTCGCTACATTGGATTCAATAAGCGAGTCAATCAATTTGCATTTAGTCGACGGACTAATAGTTGCTGGCCTACCATATACCCCTGCACAAGTTGTTCAAATGGAGGGCCGAGTTGGGCGCCTTGGCGGCAAACCATGCACAATCCATTATCTTGTCGCCAAAGATACGATCGACGAGCAGATACGCTATGTGCTGCTCGATAAGCTTGATGCTGTAACAGAAGCAGGATCTGACACGCAAGGCGGACATGGAGCGGCCGAAAGCCTGCGCGTCATTCGCAACGAGGAAGATGTTATATCTTCGCTCAAATTGTGGTTAGAAAAAGGAGCGCGAAATGATGGCTGAAGCAATAACAGAAGAAAAAAAGATTGTTAGGCCTAAAGCCACAGGTGTTTCTAGTTACGGTTACCATCGGCTCAAAACTTTTATTGAGTGCCCACAAAAGTATGCCTACCGTTATGAGGCAAGTTTAGTTCCACAATACGAACGTGAAGCGACTGCAGTCGGCACACTTGTTCACGAAGCTTTGCGGGCTCACTATATGGGCGAAAATCCGATAGATACGCTCGATGCAATGCCGCAAAGATATGGGCCATACATCCAAAAAGCCAAAACCATATTTGCGGCTTATCGCAAGCGTTACACTCGAGACAAGACCTGTGTGCTTGCAGTCGAGAAGGAATATGAAGCGGCTATCGCGGGGCACAAGTTCACAAGGCGCCTAGACCTCGTGGTTGAAGCTCAAGGGTGCGTTCAGGTTTGGGATCACAAAACCGGAGCAAAACCGAATGATACAGCAGCCACGGCAGAGCTCATGTGGTCGCTGGCTACGCAAGAGGTTTTGGGTCGTCTTTTGCTTCCAGCCGAGTTTAAGCGACCGTGGGGTGGCGTATTACTTAACGTAATACCGACGATTGATCGTCCAGCGGGATTCATGAGAAAGAAGCTCAACTTTTCTCAACGCATGCTAGACAAGATACCCATGTCGCTAGCGTTTTATTATGAGCAGATTGACAGGCTAAAGAACACGAACATTTTTCAATACCCGCGATCTGGCGAGTGCATGGGGAGGTACGGAGTGTGCGATTATTTGCACTTGTGCAACGGTGGGGAGCAATATCGGCACTTGTACGTTGTCGATCGGCCTAATTAGGGGGTTATGATGGCTGTGGCTTACTCGTCAATTGCGATTTACGGGCCGCCTAAGATCGGCAAAACGTTAGACGTGGCCGCAACGTTTTCTCGCGCGTTCTTTCTGCTTGCAGACCCTGGGGGCCTAACGTCGGTCAAGGCGCATTTGGGGTATACCCCGCCACATGTTGAGCTCATAAACCTCGATGACCCATTTGGCGAGATTATGCGCGCCATCGACCAGCAAGTTGTGTTAGACATTAAAGCGGGCAAGCACACGGCCATTGTGATCGATACGATGAGCGAGCTAGCAGACAGAATCCTAAATGTAGAGGATCGGCTTTCAAAGGGCAACGCGCGGCAAAGTTACCCAAAGACGGCACAAAAGATAAAAGCCATAACGCGTAAGCTGCTTATGTTCCCGATCTGGTTTGTTGGCATTTTTCACGAGCAGGAGCCGATTGCTGACGAAAGCGGATACATTAAGGGAAGCCTTGCGCTCCCAGGATCAAAATTGCCGTTTGCCATCGCTGGAATGTTTTCAACGGTCATTCATGCCGTGGCTATGCCAGGAATGACTGATTCAGGACGCGTCTACACGTGCAACAGCGTTGATCCGCACTGGGTAAGCGGTGACCGAACCGGTGCTTGTATGACGCGGCAAGATATGGATTTAAGGCCCATCGTCTGGCGTATGACTCACGGCGAGGAGCCAATGCCAGAGTGGCAACCAAAGGTCAAAGCAACCAAGGAACAACAGGGAGGAACAACACTATGAATGAGCATTTATTGGCAGCAAAAGACAATGACACAACGACTCCAGTACGGATAACTCTTGATGGCTTCGATTTCCAGGATGACACCTTGAGCGGTTTGGTCCCAGAAGGAAAATATACGCTAGTCGTAAACTCCGCGAAGTGGCGCGATAAGAAAAACCGTGAAGGCAAGAACTTGAGAATTGTTTTCACTGTGACTGCTCCCGAAAAGTACGCCGGCGTGCAAATTGTCGAGCACCATCCAGCGCCCATCGGCGACATAACCGATAATGCCACATCTTTTGGGCATCGCCGTCTGGCTGGACTGTTCGCCAGCGTGGTTGAAGGGCTGGGGCGGCTCGAGGAATTTAAGCAGCAAAAAACGGTGGACTTTACCCCCGAGACATTGGCGGGTAAATACATGCATGCCGAGCTAAGGCAGGAACTCGACAACAACGGCAACCAAGTGTCGAAAATTGCCAGGTACATCGACACCAAAGAATTTTCAGAAGCCCCTGGACCAGCAATCAAAGAAGCGCCAGTAATGCCCGCGCCCAACATGCCAGGCAAGCATCCAGCGGAGCTTTTCCCGCAAGGCACGCCTGCAGCGCCTCGGCCCGGCATCGGCGTCATGCCGCAACAGCCACAGCACGCGGGGCTTCAGCCGCAGATGATGGTCCCTTCCCCGGATAACGGGACAGTTCCGGCAAACTCTCAACCACCTCGAAATCCGGCCAGCATAACCGGCCTATAAGATCCATGTCCGCATACGACCCGCGAGCCCGTGGCGCCGATTGTGGCGCTTGCCCCCTCTTGGGCTCGCGGGTCGTCCCTCCCGACTTTTCGCGAGAAAACATAGGGCTCCTGGTTGTCGCCGAGGCTCCGGGAGCAATCGAGGTTGATCTTGGCCGGCCTCTCGTTGGCCCTTCGGGCGGCGAAATGGAGCGGGCGCTTGTGGCCGCGGGCTCAAAGCGCTCTGACGTGAACATGAGTAATGCTCTGCTGTGCAGGCCTCCACGAAACGACTTAAAGGGGTACATGGCCCGGTTGCGGCGAGAAAACAAAGAGCGCAAGGCGAAGAAAGAGCCGTTGGTAAGGTCGCCCCTCGACTGCTGCCGACCGCGGTTGATGCGTGAGATAAGCGACCACAAAGCGCTGCTATTGCTTGGGGCGACGGCGCGGTCATCTGTCTATGGAGCCAGAGAAGCCAACGACACACAGCTTATGCGGTCTCGCGGCTTTCCGGACGCGATGAGCCTCGAGATCGAGGGCAAAGAAAAAGAGTATCAGATACTGTCAACGTTTCACCCGGCCTTTGTGCTGCGCAAGCGGCGCTTCACCTGGACGTTTCGCGCCGACGTGCGAAAAGCGATTGCGATGGTTCGCGGCGAGCTCAAATGGGCGCGGCCAGCGATTCATGTTTTCCCGTCGCTCGAGGAAATTCGCGAGTTTTTGATCCGCAACTATGACGCCGATTATGTCGCGTACGACACGGAGACCGACGGCATCGAGCCGACGACGGCGAGGCTGCGCTGTATTGGTATCGGCACCGAAAGCGAGGTGATGGTCATCCCGTGGCGGTCTGTCGAGCACGCCGATGGGTACTATTGGTCGGCAGACAAGCGCGATATCATCGTGGGGTGGGTACGCACTTTTTTTGCGCACGATCGAGGCATCGTTTGCGCGCAAAACCATCAATATGACTGGCTGGTAATGGAGCGCAACATTCCCGGCTGGCGCTTGGGGCGCAAAGTCATTGATACCGCGATCGCGCATCACATCGTTTATAGTGAGCTTCCTCACGATTTATCGTTTCTTTCCGCGCAGTTTAGCGACGCGCCAGCGCATAAAGTTGTTGATCATACGGCGTGGGATAACGACGAGGAACTGCACACCTATTGCGCGATCGATGTGGCGCAAACAAGCCGTGCGGCGCGAAAGCTCGTGGCAGACGAGGCGCTTCACGAGCAAGGCAAGGCTTTTCGCGCCGACATGGCACTTTCCGAGCTCTGTTGTCGCATGCACGAGATCGGATTGCATATAAACCTCGATGAGCAAACACGGCACTACGATCGGCTCACGGCGCGCAGCGAAGAACTACGCAGCAAAATCGTCAAAATCGCGCTCGAATCGATACCGTCCGACGCGTCTCTAGGGGCCAAAAGGCTGATTGAGAAATACAACCCAAACAGCATGGCGCAAACGCGCCAGATCCTATTTGAGATCTACGGCATGCCGCAGATTCCAGAATCTGCAGGCGGCCTTACGGCAACTGGTGAACTAGCTGTTGGCCGCGAACAGCTCTTTTACCTCATTGATAGGGGGTTGCCGCCGCAGATCGAAGAGCTTTTGCAGCTACTCATCGATTACAGAACCGCGGTCAAGGAGCGCTCGACGTATTGCACGCTCAAACCGATGGCCGACGGTAGAATCAGGCCCACGTGGAACCCTCATGTTGTGGTGACGGGGCGCTTGAGCTCATCGAAGCCCAACGTGATGAACGTGCGCAAAGGTCTGCGCTCCATTTACGGGTGCGAGCCTAGACATGTGCTCATCGCGCTCGACAAAGCACAGCTCGAGCTCAGGATTATCGCCGCACTTGCCGAGGACGCTGAGCTTTTCGATGCGTTTCTGGCGGGGGCTGACGTGCATAAGGTCAACGCGCAAGGATTGTTCAATTTACAGTCTATAGACGACGTGACTCCCGCGTTGAGGCAATTTACGAAAACCTTTACCTATGCGGTGCAATACGGCGCGGGCATTATGACTACTTGGAGAATGGTCCGAAACAATCGCGATAAGGACGGTTGCCGTCCTTATACCGAGTACACAATGGCCCAAGCGGAAGCCAACCATCGAATGTGGTGGAAGGCAAGAATTGCGATAAAGAAGTACCACGAGCGCAATCGCAATTTTTGGAAGCAATACGGTTACATCGCGGACGCGCTGCACGGCAGGAGGCGATACTTTTTGGATGGTGGAGAGGACGAAGCGAACAAGGAAGAACAAGCGAATTACCCGATCCAATCGACAGCCGCGGCCGACGTCAACGATGCGACAAAGCGCGTAATTGAGGCTTATCCTTGGGGTTTTGGCGGCGATTGCACTGGGGTTACACATCAAAACCATGACGCACTAATGCTCGAAGTGCCCGCAGCAAATGCAGTGGAAATTGGCAAGCACGTCCAGGCTTTGATGTACTCAGAGATCGCGAGCCCCTCGGGGCGGTTGATGCCGCTTCCGGTTGACCTTGCGATCGGCAACAGTTGGGGAACTCTTAAAGAGGTGACTGCCTAATGGTTTACGTTGAATCGATAGAGGCCAACGTCAAAGGCCAATTTAGTTATGACCTTGGACCCAAAACGCTAGTAGTGGGCGATAATAGGTCAGGCAAAACGCGCATAACAGAGGCGCTTTCTCTTGCTTTAACTGGCGTAGCTAGAACGCCATATTTAACCAAATACGACTATGAAGTTATCGCGCTCAAACCGCTGTCAGCCAAGAAGCTTTTCGCGCAAGCATCGCTTTCCGACGACGGTCTAGCGCGCTATGAGCTATCGGGGTCGACGGCGGGCACGGCGAAGAAAAAACATACGGTCATCTCTGGCGAGGGCACACCGGTTCCGCAACCGGCAGCGGTCGTCGTGAGCGACTTGGTGCAAACATTAATGAGAGGCGATTCAAAAAAGCTATCTCACGCAATACTGCGAACGTATGGGCAACCGATACTCGCAGAGATCTTGCTGGCCGACTGCCCCCCGCAACTTAGAGAGCAATGCAAAAATCTGTTTGACCGGCCGGATACGGATGATGCGATCGACGCGACGAAAATCATCGAGGTCATCGAAAGCCTGGACAAGACGCTTTATGCGCTCAGGCGAGAAGCCAAGGGGATCGAAACGGCGCTAAACCATCTGACCGACGATCCGTTAACTGACGACGAGATAACGCAGCTTGGTTTGCTCAATGCGGCTCTGGCAGGAAAAGACTTGCAGCAAAGAGTCAAAGACCAATTGCTCAAGCAAAAAAGCCGCCTTGAGGCAGAGATCGAGCGCATACGTGGCGAGATAGCGCTGCTCGACGACGCGCCTACTGCAGCAATAAATGTGCAGTTACTTAACAACGTCCACGTGGTACTCGGCAATTTGGAGCGATTAATGCGCGAAAAAGGCGCCGAACGTTGCGCCTGCCCTGTTTGCCTTTCGCCGGACGTCACGCTGACTCAGTTCGAGGTGACACGCGAACGTGTCCATGACGGGCTGAACTATTACCAGGATGTTCGCGATCTGACTCACATTGAGCGCCAACTGTTACAGCTCCAGGAGGAACTCGATCGCTTGGAAAGAACCCCCGCTTTGGGCGAATTCGGCGACGATCCCGAACGAATTCAGGGGTTGATTGCCGCGCTCGAGCAAAAGCGCGCAGACACCAATCGCGCTGTTGAATTGCGTTTCCGGCAACAGCAATGCAGCGCGAACATTGAGGAATACGTTGCGATTCAGAAGATATTGCGGTCAATTATTCGCCGCATGCTACGCAGCGCTGTCAGACCTTTTTGCGAGGCGGTCAATGAGGTGTTGCCGTCAGGGTTCAAAGTGGACCTTATTTTGAAAGCAGGCAGGCGGGACGTTTGCCATCTTGCGCTCGATGCGCCGTCAGCGGTACCGCACCTTTCAGGCTCGCTTTCGGGCGCCGAAATCGCGTTGCTGACGGTGGCTGTCGCTCACGCTTTGGCTCGAGTAGCGTGGTCCTACGTGCGCATGCTTATCATTGATGATGTCTGGATAGACGCAAACATTATGCGGACGTTAGTTGAGGCTGTTGACCGGCTGTTTACGGTCACCGATCGCGTGATCGATCAGGTGGTAGTGTGTGCCGTTAAGGCTGAAGTGCCGCTCCCTGACGACTGGAAGAAAATCGCGCTATCATGATTTTGGGAGGTTAGCCCATGTTTGGCGACGATCAGTCAATTTTCGGGCAGCAAGGCGACGTCGATGAAGCAGAGCGAACGAACGAGGGCGTTGTCCTTTATGTCCCGTGCATTTATTGCCAGTTCAAAACGCGCCTTTTATTGCCGTGGAAGCTTCTCACTGCGATGATTTCAGGTGCTCGTGTGCAAGGCGGGCGACCTGCGCAGTCGGGGTATGAGCTAGGCGTTTTGTGCTCGACGCGAGGCTGCCCGCGGCGGCAAAACCGCAAGCCAACCATCGTGCGCTTTGGGCAAGAAGAGCTCATGCGCTGGAACTCTTGGCGCCCAAGGGGCTTGTAGGGTTACGTCATGAGTGACCGACCGTGGATTAGGACCGTAGACCCCAACGAGAAGCAAGTCGTGAGACCAGTTGCCGCAGTGGTTTATCTTCGTGGCGCTGAGGAAGAGTTCGAGCGCGCTATGGAACTGTGCGGAAAAGAACTGCGTGACGTGCTCGAGCTCGAGGTCTCCGTCATCCCGGTCGAGCATGGCGCTGACCTTACCGCGGCGGCGGCCTGGTTCGCCAAAGGCGGCGTCCGGAGGCTCGTATTGCTCGGTCATGGATCGCCGACCTGGTTTTTGCGGCCAGAGCGCGCAGGCCTGCAAAGATGGCTCGATCGGGGCGAAATGGTGATATCGTGCCGAACTTTTGCCAAGGCTTGGGCGCCGATTTTGTTGCCTGGAGCCATCATATCGCTGGCTGCGTGCATGTGCTCGAGGAGTCCTCACTGGTATCTCAACAAGACCTATGGGCGCGTAGTGAGCCCATGGGGCGACGAGAGCTATCTTGCAGGCGGCGAGTACAGCCTGGCGCAGTCTCTTGTTAAGCGGTTATACGAGGAAGGTGCTGACGTCGTGGTGCGAGGACATACTGCGGCAGGACATTGCACTGACCTAGCGATGATCCGTAGCCACATGGCGACGCAAAAGAAGGGGCGCTCACTGTGGGCGCTCGTGACTCAAGGCGCGAAGCCACCGACGCTCGCGGAGAAGAAGAAATGGCACCAGATCGTGCGTGGGATGTATGCTCGCCATTATCTGCTTGGGTTGCGTGACGAGATCGTGCTTCAAGAGCTTCGGAGCGTATTCTAGCCGCCTGCTATCATCGCGTAGTAATGCTTGACCGTTTGGACGCCTTGCATTGTGTTCGCGCGCTTTTCGGATGGGCACGAGCGCGACGAGTAGGCGCCGATCCAGACCCACTTCGAGCCGCCGCATTGGTCGCGCAGGTGGCGCAGGTAGCGAGTAGCCGTGGCCACCGAGCACCACGCGCTGCGCAGGTTGCACGGTTTTCCTTCTCGCTTGGGTCGAAAGCGCATTGCGGCGCCCGAGGGCATGATTTGCATCAACCCGAGCTCGCCCCGAGGGCCTCGTATTTTGCCGATTTCCACCAGCGGATGCAAAGAGCTTTCGCGCATAGCTAAAGCCAGAACTAGCTTTGGGTCCAGCCCGTTAATCAGGCTTTCTAGGCGAATGGCCCTAGCCAGTCGCACCGCACGTTTCTGGCTTGTGCGAGGCTGCAGTATTACGATTGCTTTTTCAAGGGAAACGTAAGGCTTATTTTGCGCAAGATGCGAATCTGCATGAGCTTCTGGTAGCGCACGATCGAGGCACCTATAGCGAGATAAACCGATGTAAAGAGCAGTGAGAATGCCAATGAGAGACAACCACATAATAGTGACTTTGATAAGGCGATTCACGTTGGTCTCCTTTGTGATGAAAGCGTAACAATTTACTCTCGGTGCGGCCGCGGTTCAAGTGTGGTGTGATGTGGTTGTAAAATTTAATTTGCTGGCAAGCAAAAAATTGAGTAACGCTAGATAACCCAAAAAGGAGCTAGCTTAATGAATCCGGACTTCGTCCCACAAAACGAGACGTTATACTTGCCCTGGCAGGGAAAGAAGCGGAAAAGCCTTATCAGTTCGCATGTTTTGCCTCGATTGCGGCGTGTGCGCTTTGTTTGGCGAACGTTACGTCGAGAGCTCATGCCGACATACCCGGCATTGAAGAGCGCCAAACTCTTCGCTGGCGCGCACCTTATGGACGAGCCCTTCCAGTATGTCGCAACATCGATAGACTTGCCCCTCAACGTATATGCCGCGCCTTGCATGGAAGAGTTTCCGGTTGATGATTTATGCGGGATTCTAAGCGTCGAAATCGCCAAGGCGCTCGTCGTGTTGCACTACGCAGAGTCACCCCGCGCAGACTGGCCAGCGCATATGCACGATTCGCATTATCGGCAGCTTGCGAGTGACGTTTTTGGTCGCCAGATCGAAACACATGCAGATGACACGCCTTATATGTTCGAGGCGATGGCAGCGGAACGAGGGCGGAAACGTTACGCTTGGCTGGCGCCGTGGGAGCGCGAGGAAAGCGATGATACTGATGTTGTGATTGAGGCGGGCATACCGATGATGCAGCAGCTCAGCTTAGGCCTAGACTAGGCCTGCGATCCACCGTTCAGCGACGCCTCCGTGAGTCAAGCCTGTAGCACCTACTCCATTATTTTGTATGTTCGCTAAATTAGCCAAAAACTCTCGCCCGTTAGGGTTCCTTGTCGTATGGCCGATCGTCGTGTGGCCACGAACGACGCCGAGGGGGGCGTGGGCGCGTACGAGCTCGTCGCGGAGCAAGGCGGCAAAGCTTGAGGCGCCACCGGTTAACCTCGAGGTTTCAGCTGCGACGAACTCGCCGACTCCTGCCGCGGCAGAGCAGCCAGCCAAGCCCAGTATCCAGCCCGATGCTAGATGAGGGGCAAGAGCGCGCGCAACGGTACGTATGCTTTTAACCATGCGCGAGTCTTGGGCGTTGGCTCTTACCCCAGAATGGCCAGGGCGAAAAAAGGCTCGAGGCGTACCATGCCCAAACCACAGGATACGCTTCAGCGCTCCAGACCGGCGAATGGCGGCGATAATTTCAGCGCCCGATGTGACTGGGATAGCTTGCGCGCCGTACCATCCAGCGATTTCTATGGCTTTGCGGCGAAACTCGGGTGAGCCGTTGCCATCAGCTTGATACATGACAAGCACCTGCCGTGAGGGCACAAGGCCACTTTTGACGCTTTTTTTGCGAGTTAAAAGGTAGATGCTTACGCCTACAGATATCGCTCCCAAAGGCAACGCATTGTCTTCCAAAAAATCCACGACCATGGAATGATGGTATCGTCGAATCATGAGGAAATCGATGCGTAAATCGATGATCAACGTAGCGAGGATCTACAAAAAGCTTCGACAACAAGCTGCAGCCAAGCACCCAATTGCAGCGGCATTCTCGCTGCACGTGAAGTCGAGCGTCCACGATAGCGAGCGGCACTTTGCGCAATCAGGAAATGGAGGCACTTATGTAGCCCCTGAGATATCGCAGCTTAAAGAGTCGAAAATAAAGGCCATTTTGGCGCATGAAATAGCTCATCTATTGGTTGAGGCCGAGGCCGTGCAGTTACCGCCAGCGAACCCTACTTATGACCAGCTTGAGCGGCACGTGGATAAAATCGCCGAGCAGACTTTTGGAATTCCTATCTACTACGACGAGAAGGGCATCGAGGACTGCGTTTTTCACCCCGCATTCAAGCGGCCCCGGCCCGCGGGGCTCAGGTAGGGGCAAAACAATGCATGCGGCGCTAAAAAATACGTGTTTTGGCTCTAGACTGGAGAGGACGTGGCGAATTAGCTGAGGTATTTATCGATTACCTTCTTTAAATCATTTAGCCGGCATTGGCATCTGCTTTATCAAGCCTAGATATAGCTCTCTCGATTTCCTTCACAATCCAAACGCACCTTTGGCACTCTCTCATTTTGAGCTCCCGTGTTGTTTGTGGTTTCGCGAGTGTACGCCCGCACCAAGCTTTTGTGGCGCCAGAAAAGCAAGCATGCGATCTACTTGGCGTAAATCCAACGGCTTTTTTTTTCAGCGCCGCGACGCGCAAAGCGTGACGAGCCGCGCGCGACGCAAGTTTCTCATTGGGGTAAAACTGTTGGGATTTCACCTCGTCGATGTAATCGGCATTGGCAGTGAAAGACCATCCTAAAAGCGTCTCTCTACAGCAAATGTGCCAACTGGGTGGGAGCCATACATTCATCTTAATCAGTCCTTATCGGTTAAATCATTGTTCCAAATTCTACTGCGTGCGCATCGGCGATTTCTTCGGCATATGGGTGTTTTCCCCAAGTGTTATTGCCCCGCAAAGCATAAATTTTATGACGGATTTTATCTTTTTCGTGGTATTCCAAATGACAAGTAACGTATTTTTCTGTTTCGTCGTAGATGTTACGCACTGCCGCTATAACCACGTACGCTAAAGCATCGGCTTGCGCCTTAATGGTAACGGCACGAAGAAATATGCTATCGAACGAATCGTCAATTTGGATTGAGGGGGCACTGGCTGTATACACGTGGTTTTTGTCTCGCTTAAATGTGGTTGCAAATGGCGGCTTCAAGTCGATTGGTACTTGGTCGACGAGGCGCTGAGGGTTTACGTAGCGGAGCCACTTAGCAGGAAGCTTGTACTTGCTTTTCTTCATTGGTTTTTCCTTGTTCCGCTTTGCGCATCTTTTCCACTTCGCGTTCAATCCGTGCCTTTTGCTCGAGACAATCTTTGCATTCTTTATCTTTGGGTTTTTTGTAGTGTTTCTTCCAGTCTACATGCTTACCGCAAAGCGCTGCTCCGCTCCAAGGGAAACAGATATGCTTGCCGTAAGGCGTTTTTGCCTCGACAAGCATTTTCACAGCACGCGAGAAAATGATCGCCTTGGCGGCGCGACTAGCAGCTTGTTTTGATGGGTATGTTTTTCTAGAAAACACATAGTAGGGTATGCACATGGGCGCTTCATGCGTCCAATCAGCCTCACTGAAAAAGGACACCATGAATTTCCAGCCATCACTTGTGTCTTCGTATCGTACTTTCCAATCAGTTGGGATGGTCACTTTCATGGTAAGAACTTAATCGCAGGATGGCGGATCGACAAAAAAACGGCAACGTCAGGATGGCTTGAAAAACGCTTTGGGATTGGTCTCGCCGATGCTTGGGTCATCCTTCAAGGCGTCGTCGAGGGATA
>Ga0180438_10002726_pt1 | contig 28034 bp, 25 predicted proteins | sample SS_ome_12_FD_132455 | JGI IMG/M metagenome (GOLD analysis project Ga0180438, IMG submission 132455) | Hypersaline lake sediment archaeal communities from the Salton Sea, California, USA - SS_3_D_2 metaG | ecosystem: Environmental > Aquatic > Non-marine Saline and Alkaline > Hypersaline >...
CCTTCGTCAACCGCACCCAGTCTCTTCGCCGCATCGGGAGTCACCTCCGCAAAGATTCAGCTTCGACTCCCATATGCCTCCGATCGCGAACTTGTTCTAATCTAGAACGCAAAGGTGTTTAGATTCCGATTATGACGGCGAACTTGATATTGAGGACTAAGTCTACTGGACCCAAGACCAAGGCACTGGAAACGCGCATAGCAGCGACTGGTCCAGAGACGGATGGCAGTACTAACAGCCATCGCCCCAGCTGACAACTACCGCATACCGGCTTGTAGGAGGTAAGGTCGTGATTATGACGCGAATTGCGCGAATGGTTATGTTTTGCCTGATTGTCGGTGTTTTGGCAGTGTCGATTGGCAATACAGACAACGTCGATCCGTCTGCATCTGAGTTGGTTGCCAAACTGCAGGGCCCTCTCGGCATGTACGGCAATGACTCCAGTTTAGGCGAAGCATTGATAGCCTTAGGGAACGATGCATTGCCTGCTATTGAACAAGGGATCACCCAAGGTGATCCCCAGGTGAAATCCCGCCTGCTGCTTTGGGTCATGGGAATCCCTGGTGAACGCGCGACAGCTCTGCTATTGCGGGTGATGAGCGATAGCCAGGAGCCGAGACTGAGAGGCACTGCAATCAGGTGTCTCGCCGAACGGCCGGTCACGTGCCCCTTGACCGCCAAGCAGCTCGCGACTCTACAGCAGACCATCGCGGAAGGAAACGGCTGGATTGCGGGTGAGGCATCGCGCGCCCTTGCGCGATGCGAGGTTCTCTCGGCCGACGAGCGAGTGCATCCTATTCTGGCGCGCTTCCAAGCGGAAGTGATGACTCCAGCACAGCCGCACGATAGGACAGGAGACAGCTACCTGTCGCCGCATGTACGTCGCCTCAATCTCTACCTGCGGGCGTTCTCCTATGCGGGAGAAATAGCGGTTCCTTACGTAAGGCAAGCCGTTAAAGATGCGGCCTCCGGCGATGTGCGCAAATGGCTGACTATTGCCTCGGGCATGGCCGGTGATGGCCAGGTTACGGACGACTTGGAGCGGATAATCCGCGAAAACCCGGACACCAGCACCCGTGTCGAAGCCACCCGCGCTTACGCAAGGTCTGCAAAGGAGGCTGCGATCCCGTTTCTTCTGGAACTGCTCGATGACCCAGCCGAGATACAGGATCGCTTCACCTGGCCCGACGGCTCTGTCGGGCGGGGTATGCAGGATGGCTTCCGTCCAGTGGCTGGCATCGCAGCCGACGAACTCAGCCGACTCGGCCGCAACGATCTGGTGCTGAGCCACCGTCGCTCGACCAGGAGCTAGGCCGGATAGGTAATGCCGGGTGAGTGATCGTGTTTGTCTGGCGGCTTGTAGCGGAAACTGTGTTTCTCGCTATAGTGCCGGCTTCAACTGCCTTTGCAGGACTGACGATATTAACCTCGATTATGCATTGGAGAGTTGGGGGGAACCGGCTTCACGGTAATGGTCGTGTCCTCATTCGATTGGAAGATATTGCGATATTCACCGGCAAGACAAGTTGTTTCGAGCTATTCAAGAAGTTCAAAAAGCGTGGAATTTGAAGCCTCAAACCCCTTGTCAATTTCCAGGTCATGTGGTATATTGCCGCCCGACTTAAGGAGTTCGGGATGCAAGTAGCAGCCCATTCACTGAACGATCCCGGCTTCCTCGGAAGGGCGGCGGCGCTTGCCGTAGGGGGTAACGGTCCGTTTTGGCGACGCCGCGCTTTGTGGGGACCTTCGCGTCGTTCTTCCCTTAATCGATGTTGGAGTTTCGGCATGGCCTGGCCTGTCGAGCTTTGTCGGTGAGTAAGCAACAAATGAAACGGAGGCAATAGCGAGAGAGGGCAATGTAGACGATTTTTGAGTTTCAGCAACAGCCGTCACAGGAGAAATCGCAGCCATGGATGCAGCAGTAGCACACCAGATTTGGAACTATATCGGCATGTTGGGGGTGGACCGAGAGACCGCCCGCGACCTCTATCAGGAAGCAGAAACGGCCATTTGGGAAGCTGCGGCTCATCGCGCAACGCATGAGTGTCACAGCTACCTCGTAAAGACTGGCATTGGAGCCATTCGACACTGGCTTCGTGATCGATATTCATTGGTTCGCGTCCCTGGGTATCTTCACGACCGGGGGGAAGCCGCGAAACACATGAAGACGATTGTTCCCCTCGAGGATATGAACGAGACGGTCGGACACCGTTTCGAGGATGACTTGCTGGACCGACTCGATATGGTATCCCTTCGGAAACGCATTCTGCGACTGCTTCCCCACCTGACTCGGGCCGAAAGACAGGTCATGGAGGCATTGCTTTCCGGGAAGAGCATTCGCGATATTGCGCGAACGCGCAAGGTCCGGGTCGGTTGTGTCTACGCTCAACGGAGCAAGGCTATCCTTAAGCTTCGGAAGTTGCTCACCGAAGAGAAGTCGAAAGAGGATCGGCGGCAGCCGCGGGTGGCAGCTTCCGCACATGCCTGATTTGTCTTTGCTTGGCCAAGCGTAGAAGTCGGTCAAGGGAAGGCAATGTGAGGGAATGCTGGGCGCCTTAGGACCTCAGGATGATTTTTCGGAGAGAATATCGGAGATCCAACGGTTCTCTTTAGTGGAAATCGGGCTGCGGGACGGACTGCAACCAGTTCCGGAGTAGAAGCAGTCGGTACACTGATAGACACGAGCGACGGGCGCCGTCGGCGACGTGAGTGGGAGCCGTAGCAGTGGCTTCCCGCAGGTGCAGCAGCGAGGCGCTTCGCCTGGGATGACGCCTTGTGCTGGTATTCGTTTCGGCGATCTCTTGCGACGACCTTTCATTTGACACCGCCATGCAATTATCGATGATGCAATCGCTTGCGCTTCACCATGCAGTATTCCCTAGAATCGATGGAACTTTGTACTGAGTATTGTCAGTTTGTGATTTGTGGGAGGCGAAGGGAACTGGCAAGACAAAGTGAGGGCAAGGGGGAATAGGCACTGGATGGCAGGTTTGCGGCGCTTTGCCACGAATTCGAACTTACGCCTGACCGAAGGTGTTTTTCCCGAGATAATCCCGATGGAGGCCACACATGAAGATCGTGCGCTCAGGAGACGTGCCATCTCAGCTCGTCGACGAAGAAGGCGCCGTCGGCGCCACGGTGCAGTGGCTCATCTCCCGATCTGAGGGAGCGCCCAACTTCGCTATGCGATTGTTCGAGGTGGAGCCGGACGGGAATACCCCGTTCCACGATCATGCCTGGGAGCATGAGGTTTACATGATCGAAGGAGAGGCGGAATTCGTCACGGAGACAGGGCCCAACCCAGTATCTCCCGGCGATGCTGTCTTTGTCGAGCCAAACGAGAAACACCAGATCCGTAATGTCGGCAAAAACGTCGCTCGCTTCCTCTGCATGATTCCCCTGCCCGAGGAAGTTTGAGAGCAGCCGGCCTCCGATTACGGGATGACTCGTATAGGCAGTATCGCGGTAGCATCGTTATTCGTCCGCAAGAAAAGCCTACCGCATGGGAGGGGCGCGGCAACCGTAACGCGTGGGATAGCTTGGAGAAGTTTTCGGCCGTTGGGACGAGATGCGTCAAAGTGTGATGGTATTTCTCCCTTTCTCTACCTCACATATCCGAGATCTGCAATCCGCTCGATACGCGCTTTATCTTCCGGTGACATCTTAATCTCCGGAACCTCCGGTAGTGGCGGCATTACCGCGTCCGGATCGAGGAAGTCCATGGGGGGTCGGCGCTGCCGTGCTGCGAATTTCTCGAACGCTCCCATCATGGTGCCAACCACGTCCTGATGAGAGGCGATGATATTCTCCCGTTGTTTTGGATCGTTTTTCAGATCATAGAGCGCCCGCCATTTTCCATTCGAGTACAGCATCAGAGCATAGTCATGGTTGCGCACAAGATATTTGCTCGGACGACCGCCACCCCGACAGTACACATAATCGGTAGCCGACTGGGACGTCCCCGCCAGCAGCGGGAGAAGCGACCCGCCCTGAATACCTTCCGCCGGATATCTTGCCATCAGCAAGTCGAAAATGGTTGGGAGAAGATCGACCGATTGGGTGAGCGCACCAATCCGGGCCCCGGCGAATTTTTCTCCTGGAAACCGGATCAGAAGCGGAATGTGGCAAACCTCATCATAGGTAGATCTACCGTGCCAGGCATGGCCGTGCTCCCCGAATGCCTCGCCGTGATCCGAAGTCACGATGAACAAAGTATTGTCAAGCAGTCCCCGCCCGATCAGCAATTGCTCTATCTCGCCGATTGATGCATCAGCATACCGCAGATTAGCGTCATAAAGGTTGATCCAATCGGGAAGAGGCGGCGTCGGCGGGATCGGTGCCGGGATCGTCTCCGGATACGGTACGCCTCCCGGCTCGAAACCGACTGGGGTGAGACCTTCAAACAGCGCAGTCATCTCATCCGGCTGTTCGTAAGGATAGTGCGGCGGCAAGAGATGGATGTACGCGAAGAAGCGGGAGTCGGCGTTCCCGTCGAGCCACTCGCTAAACGCCCGGATGGCGAGCGAAGGTGTATATCTCTTCTCTCCTTCCCGCGCCATCGGCTCGAGCTGCCGGTCCCAAATCGCGTCGTTGAAATCATCGCCAATACCGTAGAGGGGAGAGGCCTTGAGATTGGATGTGATGAGCACCGTTCGAAGCCCGGCATCCTTCAGCCCCATCTCCATCGTGAACGTCCCTGGAATTAACGCCCGCGGCCCGTCCGCCAGATTCGTATCCGCATACTGTGACGTCAGCAAGCATGCCGTCGAGCTCTTAGTCTCGGTCGTTTGCGAAAAATGGGACTCGAAGAGGGCCGACGATTCGGCAAGTCGATCGATGTGAGGAGTCGTCTCTCGCGGATAGCCGTAACATCCAACGTGGTCGGCGCGAGTGGCGTCGGCGACGACGATTACGACGTTTGCGTCGCTGACGGCTTCCCGCAGCTCGTTGGCAACCGGTCCCGGCGGCGTCAAAGCGGCCGTCCGAAAAGAGCGTCGGCCAAATAGACCGTACGCGGCAGCCGCAACGACCAATATAACAACGCCCCATTTCATCCAAGAACCAGTCTTGCGTTCCATTCGATAACCTCATTTGCAGTCTACCCCAACTTGAAATCGGGTGCAAACATCAGCAGTGACAACAGTCCCAGTGGTCCCTACACCGAAATCCCAAACACGTTTCTGGCGTCTTGACGGAAAGAAATGCCCCCTGTCTATTCTCCACGCAAGGAACCCCTCAGACCGAGGCGGAAGCTGTTCGGCATCTCTGGGGGAGGTGTATGGCGTGGCGAACATAGCGAACAGCATCATAGAGCTCATTGGCAACACACCGCTGATTCGACTCAATCACGTGACCGACGGCGCGCTCGCAACCGTCGCGGCCAAGCTCGAATTCTTCAACCCAGCCGGCAGCGTCAAGGACCGAATCGGCTACTCGATGATCGAGGCCGCGGAAAACGAGGGCCGGATCGCGCCTGGAAAGACGACCCTCATCGAGCCAACGAGTGGAAACACAGGCATCGCGCTCGCAATGGTCGCGGCGGCGAAAGGCTACCGCCTCATCCTCACTATGCCGGACACCATGAGTCGGGAGCGGCGACTTCTATTACGGGCCTTCGGAGCCGAGCTCATCCTCACGCCAGGCGCTGACGGAATGGCCGGCGCGGTTGCAAAAGCCGAAGAAGTGCTGGACGAACTGGACGATGCCTTCATTCCACAGCAGTTCAGCAACCCGGCCAACCCGAGAATCCATCGCCGCACTACTGCCGAGGAAATCTGGGCCGACACCGATGGACAAATTGACATCTTCGTCACCGGCATTGGCACCGGCGGCACCTTCACCGGCGTTGCGCACGCCCTCAAGTCACGAAAGCCCGAAATCAAGTTCATCGCCGTCGAGCCCGCCTCTTCGCCTGTGTTATCTGGCGGAGCGCCGGGCCCCCATAAGATCCAAGGCATAGGAGCCGGATTCAAGCCTGACGTGATGGATATGGACGTCGTCGACGACATAATCCAGGTCTCCGACGAAGACACCTTTACGATGGCCCGGCGACTCATTCGTGAAGAAGGAATCCTTTGCGGTATCTCGTCCGGCGCGAACACCTGGGCGGCCGTCCAAACCGCCAAGATGCCTGAGAACGAAGGAAAGCTCATCGTCACCATCCATCCCAGCACCGGTGAGCGCTACCTCTCCACACCGATGTTTGCTGACCTCGTGGAAGAGAATGACAGGCGTCGGCGGGGTTTGGGCGCGCAGCTTTGAAGAATCACCGAGCTGGCGGGCGGCCGAAGCTCTCGCGCTGGAGGCTCCGTACCGCAGAGCCAAAACCGTTCGCAACACCCTGCAGGATTGGAGATCGGCGCTGCCGAAGCCGCCGACATCAGGTAATCATTCTGGTATGTTCCGCCTCACAGGCCTATCCAAGCCGGTCGCGCACGCACTGAAATGGGACGCCATATCTGCGGCGATGGGGGGCATGAGCGCCGGGGCACTGTTCCCTTTCCTGGGCGTGATTCTGCGTCGAGATCTGAACGGGTCTCCATATCTTATCGCTATGCTGGCCGCTGCCTGGTCCGTCGGAAATCTGTTCAACCCCCTGATGGCCCACTACATCCGCAACCGCGTCAAACTGCCATATGCCATTTGGCCGCTGGTGATCAGTCGAGTCCTACTTCTTCTCATGCCTCTGGCGGTCATTGCTCCAACCTACGTTGCCATCATAGTTCTGGTCCACGCCATCGGCGCTCTGGCTGGACCGGCCTATGCAGCCGTCATCCGAGATGCCTACCCAGTGGAGCGGCGTGGCCTGCTTATGGGTTTCGCTCGCGTCCTCTGGGTTGGTGGCGCTATGCTTGGAGCATTTGTCGGCGGACTGGTGCTCGAAGACGTAAGTTATCGATGGGTATTCCCCGCCCTCGGCGTATTGGGGATCGTTGCCTCGCTGGCATTCGCCCGCATTGGAGTCCCCGCAGCCCCCGATGAATCGACGCCCCACAAGGCAAGCATTCTTGATGCGTTTCGCGTATTGCTCACAGATCGCCTCTTCGCCCTATACGCTGCAGGATTTTTCCTGTGGGGTTTGGGGAACCTGATTCTCGCCCCAGTCTACCCTGTGTTTCAGGTCGATGTCCTCAAGATTTCGAATCAATGGGTTGGGTATCTGGCAACCGCGGCATCAGGAATGAGCATGGTCGGATATATGTATTGGGGCCGATACTTGGACAGAAGTGGTCCCTTCCGACTCATGCTCAGGGTGCTCATAATCGGAGCGTTGGCCCCTATCGTCTACTTCTTCGCCCAAGGCGTTCCTGTGCTTATGATCGCTGCAGTCGCGCAGGGCTTCGCCATGGCGGGAGGGGACTTGGGGTATGCTAATGCTGCCATGCGATTCGGGCGTCGCAACGCGGCCGCTTACTACGCCGGCGTTTTTGCGTTCTTGCAAGCCCTCAGAGGGATCCCAGGCCCCTTCATCGGAGCAGCCCTCAGCGAAAGACTCGGCCCACGACTCGTCTTTCTTATCCCACTCGTCCTGTGGATATTTTCGGCCGTCATCGCCGTCATCGGAGCCCGGATGGCGGCGCGCTCGTCCCCAAACCTCGACTGAATCCGCTGGACTTTGCACAGAGGTTGAATGCGTATCTCTTACCGGAGCAGTATGTCCCCGCCTCCTTCTCTCAAGGGCGAAGAAGCGTCGGCGCAGGATTGCTCGGGGAGCTGAATCTCCACCGGCTCATTTACGCGGACATTCTCGAAGATCAACCTTCGCCCGGCCACCGGAATCCATCGCTCATGGGCGATTCGAACCGGCCCGTACCATTCCCAATCCCGCCAATACACAGTGGTCGACGAGGCAAGATTGTGTTGGAGCCGGAAATCCGTCCTCACCAGATCCCCCTCCTCATCCATATACATAGTCCAGACATCGCTATCGCCAAGTTCTTCACCCCACCATCCCTCGAAACCGTGCAGGATTCCGTGCCTCGGATCTTCGACTGGCTGAAGGAGGGAGGCGTGAAGTCTCGGCGATCCCATGAAGAGAGGCAAGAACAGCCATGCTCGTTCATTCATCACCCGACTATGTACACGCCGAAGTATGCGAGTGTTATCCGGTTCGGACAAGGCCTGTCCGTCGATGTATACGGTCCCATCCAAGCGTGGGAATGCATAGATCGCGACCAGTGTGTCGCCCTCCGGTGGATTGGGGGCAATTTGCCACCGGTCGTCAGCCGTCTCGTCCCACACCGGCACTGCGGCGAAGTCTTCGACGGAGGTTTCATATCGGTATAGCCCTTCCGTGCGACTGTACGTATGTTGGAAGCGGCGGGGTGGCATCGTGTTCGAACGCACCACAAACATGAAGGACAGCGTCTCGATCTCGTTGAGAGCCTCAGACCCGCCGGCGAATTGAACCACCTGTTTGCGAAGCGCCGAAAGCTCCAGCACTGGTGCAGCCGCCGTCAGGATAGTTGCCCCGCTCACAAGCATGAGAAGGGCGATACCGGGTTGAACAAGCGCCTTCAATCGGAGATCGCGCACCGTCGCTGTTCCCTCCACTCCAATACATTCCACCTTCACCTGCAATTGCAAATGGCCTGTACGATACTCGCACCAGCACTCGGTCATGTCGTCTCATTGAACCTAGAATGCACCACAGGTCCACGGGTGAAATTTGCGAAAGCCTTGTCCTCAAGCCAACTCGGTGTGTCATAGCTTTTCGGAAGATGGGCGCTAGAAGTCCGGTACACAGGCATCGATTCTGACGCCTTCGGCGACAGAAGAAGAACCAATTCCTCGCGAACGACTCAGAAGGGTCGTTAGGACGTCAGCTCCTTCGCCGCCGCCGCAAGGTCCATGCGACGCAGGTGGAAGAAGCTCGGAACCTGTGAAAGCGCGGTCAGCAAGAGCACACCGAACACGGCAATCAAATACGTTCTCATATAGATAACGGGCTCCAAAGACATGGACTCTGTCTGCATCGAGTTCATCAAATAGCCATGGAGCCAGCGCCCGATTGGAATTCCCATCCCGGCGGCGACAGCGGCCAGGAAGAGATTCTCGATCGTGGTCAGCCAGCCGATCGAGGACAAAGGGAAGCCAATCGTCCGCAGTGTCGCCAACTCGCGCGTGCGTTCCAAAACATTGATGCTCACAGACGTGAAAATCACAGCGAATGCCAGCCCCAGACCGAAGAAGGCGAGAACGGCCGTAAACGCCTTCGTGAATCGAAGCAGCTCCTGAATCTGCCGATAGGTCTGCTCTCTGTCCTGCACAAAGGCGACCATCGGCATGCGATGAAGTCTGTGTTTGATTCCGGCCGAAGATTTGGGGGCGATTTTTACGAGCGCACCGCTTACCGCATTGAGCGGATAACCGAGCCGATGGGCGAACAGCCTCTGCACGTCATCCATCCGCATGTACACCATCGCTCCGATTGGCTGTGTGACGGGTGGCCCGACCCGGACGACGCGAGAGATTGTGAATCCCCTCCGGTTCTGCGCATAGTCGATGCGAATGAGATCGCCTTCACCGACCCGCAGTTTCTTCCGCAGCAACTTCCCCAACAGCGCGTCACCACTTTTTGGGATGATCGGCTGGCCCGCCTCGGTCGTGAGCCGCCGAAGCTGACCGTCCGCCGGGAGACCGCTCAAGACGGTCGAATGCTTGACGCCGCCATGTTCAATTTCCACAGGGATATCGAGTGAAGGTTCGGCTCGCAGCACGCCGGGCCAGGACGCAAGATGCGTGATGACTCGGCCCGACTGCTCCGGCACGAATCCGGCAACGAGATCGTAACGTTCGATATCCTCGAAGTAAGTCACGATGGCGTCATCGACCGCGTCGAGGATAGCGAACGACATGACAATGAGACATACCCCCAATATCATGCCGAGAACGGTGTAAATGGCGCGCCTGGGCCGGCGTATCACGTTGCGGACCGAAAACTTCAGACTCGGAGACAACCCCGCACCAAACCAGCGTATTACTGCCGGCACATGCCCCATCATCGAGGCTTGCTGAGACATGGCGACCGCAGGTGGCAATCCGGCCGCCGCGCGGGCCGGTGAGAGCGCCCCGATGAGTCCGGAACCAGCAGCGATCGATAGCCCCGCAAGCGCCACCCAAGGCCGTGCTTCGAAGAACATATAGGGGACATTGATGAGCTCGACATACAAGCGCGTGATCCACCACGCAAAGGCATAACCTAGTCCAATTCCCACGACGCCGCCAGCCAAGGCAGGGATCATCGCCAGCCACAGAAAATGACCCAGTATCGAACGACGCGTGACCCCAGTCGCTCGAAGCACGCCGATTTGGACGGATTGCGCTTGCGCCAATCGAGCTAGAAGCGTATATGTGGTCAGCACCGTCCCCGTCAAGAAAAGCAGAGGGAAAATGATAGCCATCTGGCGATATCCGTCGAGATCCGCCATGAGTAGCTTGTTGCTCGGCTGCTCGTCGCGGGTGATGACTTCCTCCCCGCCATACCGATCGGTGATGCTCTCAATGAGACCGGCGACGAGCGCGCTCTTGGTCGCGCTCGTCGTTGAAACGCAGATTTCATTGATCGTGCCGGCCATATTCAGCAGCGTCTCAGCCTGACGCTCTGGAATGAAAATAACCCCGAACGTTTCCGGCGTTGGGATGAGATACTGTTCGCTCTGAATCGAGTAGATGTACTCGGGGCTTTGAACCAGTCCGACAACCCGAAAACGGACCTCTTCGCCTCGAATCGTCGGATAGATGAACTCCCCAACGCGGAACGCGTGGGCTCGGGCGAAGCTGATCTCCAACAGCGCCTCTCGTCCCCCCTGAGGGGTGAAATACTCCCCTTCGACCACTCTGACGCGATTGATCTCGGGCTGGCGTTGCGCGGGGAGAGAAATCAGTCGGCCGACGACCTCCTTGACGGGCCGGTCGTCCAGGGCGACGCGCACCTCCTCGGAGATACGCCCTATGCAAGATCGAACCCCTGGCAGACGCTCGATGCGATTCACCAGATTGTCGGGCGCGGCCGCCATCCGCACCCATACATCGCCGAAGGCGAGACGCTCGTAGGTCAAGTCATACGATTTGCCGAGATTCCCATACGACACCAGCGCCCCGTGGAAGAAGCCGATGCCGAGCATCACCGTCACCGCGACGGCCGCGAACTGCCATCGCGATCGGATGATCTCCCGCCATAGCTTTACGTTGAGGCGCTGCATGTTTTGTGCCTACAAACTTCTATGGAGAATACTTGTACGGTGATATCGCGGCGTGCAATTGTTATGACGCCGCCATCATTCAGAGGCGTCATTCCCCCGGAAGTTCCCTGGCAGGATTCTGCTTGTAAAGGAGCCAGCGTACACGGCAGTCTGCCGGTGACATGGTCGCTGGAGTCGTAGTATCCCTTGAAGGGGTCCTTGGTTTCCCGAAACACGCGCCGAGTCCTAGGGAAAGCAGGTGCTCTGCAATCACTCATCAAATTCCCCAAGGCGCTCGCTCCCGGCGCGAGCGCCCGACCTGACACGGCAGTGCTACGCGGAAGCAGGTTCCTCCTCCCTCTTCACTTTCGCAGGAGAGCCGCCCATCGAATGTCTCCACAATCGCCTTCACGATTGATAGCCCAAGTCCAGTGCCCTCCTTTCCCAACTCCCGGGCGTTTGCGGCACGATAGAATTCTTCGAAGACCTGGTCTTGCTCGTCCTTTGGAATACCAATCCCAGAGTCAGAAACAGACAACTCCGCCAAGTTCACTTTCTGCTCCAGCGTAATTCGGACTTCCCCGCCGACTGGCGTATACTTGATTGCGTTTGACACGAGATTATCCAGCAGTTCCTTGAGCGTCTCCGGATCGCCTGTCACCTCCACGGGATATTCCGGACAATCGGCCGTGAGCGCTACTGAAGCTTGAGACGCCTGCTCTCGAAAATCGGCCTCCGCATCGCGAATTATCGTGACCAAGTCCACCACTTCGCGCTCCCCAAGCGGTGGTGCCTCCCGTGTTCGGGAGAGCACGAGCAAGTCGCGCGCCAGCGAAAGCAAATCCCGCACCCTCAGGCGCGCCCGCTCCAGCATCTCCAATGCCCGACTCGAAAGCTGACCGGTTCTCCCTTCCGCTACGACCGCCAGCATCCGCTCGACGGTCGCAAGTGGAGAGCGTATATGATGCGCTACCCGATGCAGATAGTCGGAGCGCACCCCCTCGAGTTGCCGGAGCGCCTCGTACGTCCCACTCAGATCCTCTGCATGCTTTCGCAAAGCATCGGAAAGCCGTACGATCTCCGCTTCACGCCGCCTTAGCCGCGACGTGATCGAGGTGGCCATGAACGCGGTGAAATAGAGCATCGTACCGATGGCGAATAGGACCCCAAACATATAGGTTCGAATCTGGTAGAGTTCGGTTGGAATAAACCCGCGCAAGTGATAGTGACGTATGACGCCTGTTGCTTCGAAAAGCGCCAGCCCGACAAGCAGCGCAATAGCGAATGTCACCTGAAGGTACGTCGCAACCCGAGACAATAAGATGCTCGCAATGACAATATGGAAGACGTAGTAACAAATAAACGGATTCTCGATACCTCCCGAGAAGTGAATGAATCCCGTCAGCGCAAGCAGATCGAGAGCTATCTGGAAGTTGGCGAAGTAGCTGACGCCTGCCTCACTCGTCGCCACCGGCACCCATTTGCCGACGATCCAAAACACAACATTGTAGCCCGCGAGAGCGATCGCAATGGCGAACAGCGGGGTGACTTCGAGGTGAACGCCGAGGAAACGCCGAGAGACCCAGATGGTAACCAGGACGCCCAGAACCGCTACCCAACGAAGACGTATAAGCCACGAGATCCGATCCCGTAGCTCCTCCAGCTCCACATTGTGGGAGTTCGGTTCCACGGAACGGAGCTCCTGATCAAGCTCGTGCCGTGCGTACTATTGTCTCTTCCCTCGTACGCTTTCAGCCTGGCTCGTCAGCACTTCTTCAATCTTCTGAACCAACTCTCCCGAGGAAGCGGGCTTGTCCAGAAATGCTTGGACAGGAAGATACTCACTCTCCTTATAGACTGGATCCCCCTTCTCCGGATAGAATTTCACCCACGTTTTGTCGTGAATCGCCGTCAGAACGACGATCGGAGTGTTGCGCACCTCCGCCTCGTCTTCCTTACGGAGATTCCAGACGAAGTGAAAACCCTCCGTCCCCGATGGCATCATGATGTCTAGCAGAATGAGGTCGGGTCGCTCGGACCGAGCCTTATCGAGCGCCTCATCCCCATTCTCGGCGCAACATACTAGACATCCTTCATCTTCCAGCACAATCCGCAAGGTTTCCGTTGCGTCCGGGTCGTCCTCCACCACCATAATCTTCTTGCCGGCAATATCCGCCACCGTCATCCTCCTTCCCCGAAGCACATCCGGCCCGCAAGACTCTCATCAACCCGGGAGTGGCGTCGTGCAAGCTGGCGCCTTGTCCCAAAGTGAAAATACGGCAGAGGACAACCCCACCCTTCGCGCAGAACTACGACATAACCTTCGCATGCTCGCTAGAAAGCATAAATTCCTCGGGCATCTTGCCAGACTCCACGAAAGACAAAAACTCCTGGCGCGAATAGACGGGAGAGGTTTTTTTCGGCGCCAGCCCCAAAGCAACGGCCACTCCGTAGAGAATCGCCTCAGGCCGCGGTGGACATCCAGGGACGTAGAAGTCCACCGGCAGCACTTTCTCCGCCCCGCCGATGATATTGTACGTATCGAACCATATACCACCTCCGGCTGCACACGAGCCGATAGCGAATACGAGTTTCGGTGCCGGCACCGCTTCCCATAATCGTTTCACTGCGGGCGCTATCTGCCGTGTGACCGGACCAGATACAAGCAGTACGTCAGCATGTCGCGGCGAGCCGACCAGCCGGATACCGAATCGCTCCGCATCGTAATAAGGAGTCAAGACATTGATAACCTCGATATCGCATCCGTTGCAGGCCCCCGTGTTCACATGGTACACCCACAACGCCCGGCTGAAGGCTTTTTCGCAGAGTGATTTGAACATGCACCTACACCTTCCCAGCCAAGATTCTCGGCCTTAGGGTCCAAGAACTCCGGCAATACTGAGCGTCGCTTCGTTCAGAATAGGATAGGCAGCTTGTGGGTAGATCCCAAGCAGCAAGCAGATTGCAGCCAGCCCTGCCATGGCGACCCACAGTGATGTTGGAGCCTCGTGTATAGCATCCAACGATATATCAGCCGACTTTGGGTTGCCCCAAAAAATCGCTTGACCAGCGCGAATCACCACGATGAGAGTCAGCAAGCTTGTGAAGATGCCAATGCCGACGGCCGCCCACATGCCCTCCTGCGCGCCGGCCATGAAGATCGTGATCTTGCTCATAAACCCAGAGAACGGCGGTAGCCCGGATATCGCAAACGCACCGATGAAAAAGCACACTGCAGTTACAGGCATACGCCTCCCCAGTCCTCCAAGCTGCGACATCGAGCGCAGAGAAGTAGCGTAAATGACCGCCCCGACCGACAGGAAGAGCAAGGCCTTGGCCGCAGCATGGTGCAACAAGTGGAACAGACCACCATACACGCCGAGATATGTCCCAAAGCCGATTCCCATGATCACATATCCCATCTGGCTGACAGATGAGTATGCCAAGAGGCGTTTCAGGTCGTCCTGCGCCAGCGCCATAACACCACCCAGCAGCATCGTGAACCCGCCAAGCGCAACGACGAACACTGTCAGCGGAGCATATGAGGGATAAAAGATCGTGAGTGTGCGCGCGAGCGCGTATGCCGCCATCTTGATCATTACACCGGACAGTAGAGCTGAAACCGGGGATGGTGCTTCGGCGTGCGCATCCGGCAGCCACGGGTGAAACGGAGCAATGCCGGCCTTCGTGCCAAAGCCGACGATGAAGAACGCAACAACGAAAATCGCAACGGAACGGGGAATGAGTTCGGCGACAGCCTGCAACTCTGAAATCAGCATCGCGTTGACGCCGGGTAAGTATGCCGCTGCCGACGCGTACAGCAACACCGAGGCGAACAGCGCAAAGGTTATCCCAACCGTCAGCAGCATTAGGTATTTATATCCAGCTTCGAGAGCCCGCCGATCCCAGTAGAAGGCCACGAGAAGTCCGGAAGCGATAGTAGTCGCTTCGACGGCGACGTAGAGCATGATGATGTTGTTCGTGACACAGCCCCATAGCATCGTAGCGAGAAAGAGCGAATATAATCCGTAAAAACCGGGAAGCCTTCGATCCGTCACATCCGCACTGTCCCCGTCCAGCAGGCGGCGGTGCCTCATATAGCGGATGGCGAAGAGAGTGGCAGGCAAGCCGATGCCGCTTATGAGCAGCACGAGCAATACAGAAAGCGAATCGACGCGTAGCTCTAACCCCCACCCCGTCAGGACCTGCCCGCGGAGAACTCGGGGCGTCATAGCGGCGGCGCAGGCGAAAGCCCCCGCAACTCCGATCAAAGCGAGCGCCTCTGCAAATGCTCGTCGGACCCGGCCCAAAAGCCAAGCAAGCAACCCTGCCGCGGCCGGTATGAAGAAGACAAGTTGAGTCAGATTTGAAGGCACCGAGATGTCCATACGGATTGCGCCTCCTTGCTTCTATTCGCTCACCAGTGTAGCTCGGCCAGCTCGTAGGTATCCGTCGTGCCCACCTTCTCCCGTATGCCTGCGATGACATAGAGGAGCAGATAAACGGTGACGACCACCTCTGTTGCGATGCCGATCAAGGCCGTCTCACGCATGTCCGGAGCGAGACTCACGAGACTGAGATGAACAGCATTCTCCAGCAAACATAATCCAATCACCGTTTTGATCGCGTCTCGCCGGGAGAGAATGGCGTACAACCCCAACACGAACACTGTAAGGGCAACAGCCAGGTTCGTCCGAAAAACTCCGGCGGCCGCCTCCGGCGTTGGCGCAAGCACATGCACATAGGTATGGGTGAACTTGTAGAACGAGATCAGTAGGACCGACGCAATCGCCACCGATGGGCCAAATCCGACGATTGCCGGCACCTCTCGCTCGCCCGTTCTTGCGATATAACGGAGGATGAACCACGGCGTGAGGATCGCCTTTGTGACGAGAGCCACGAGCGCCCAGATATAGAGGGCTGGGTTTCCCGCTGCAAAGGCGAGAATCAGTCCACAGATCAAAAGCGCCTGTAGCGCGTATGCCGCCGCCGCCCGCTTCAAGTTATATGATTCTACGGCCGCCACTGAGGTGATAATCATCAGCATGCTGAGCGTTTCGATGAGCCCCACGTTGTATGGCACCGCGGCCTCCCTTCAGTCGGGCAAGTTCAACGCCGTTATCGTTTCGGCGGCAGAGGATCTCCTGATTCGTTGCGGAAGCCTGTCACCATAAGCCTGTCCAGCGCCGTCGACGTTTCGAAGCACCGGCCGCACCGCTGACACGAGCCCATGTAGACATCTACGGTGAGGTGCATATCCTCCGTATCATTGGTGGCGGACTCGAACTCCTCAGTTACAACGATGGCATTCTCTGGACAGACCTCGGCACACCGGGCGCAGTAGGTGCATCTTTCGAGAAAGAATTCGATCCGGCGCACCTCTGGAGAGGGGTCGCTCACCTTGATCGCCCGCGGCGTACATACGTTCGCGCAGCCGCCACAGCCGATGCATTTCTCCACATCCACAGCCACCTTACCTCGAAATCCCGGCGCGGGCGAATGTGGTTCAAAGGGATATGGAAGCGTAACTCGTCCTGCTTTCAGGCAGATAATGGCTTCTTTCAACTTGCTTACAATCATCGTCAGCTCCTCAGCGTTACGCCCCGATGGAGGCGAACACGAGTCCCGCGATCGCCACGAAGACTACGATGCGGGAGAAATACGACATAGACTGATCGATGCGCAGCCGGGGATTTACAGCGTTGATAAAGCCAACCAGACCCACCAATATTCCGACCCCAATGAGGTTGACGGCAACATCGGCGATCCACATATCGAACCGCGGAAACGGTACGAAAACTTGGATCAATATAGACCCGAATACGATCAACTTCGCATATGAGGCCAGCTTGAAGAGGGCGAGGCCGGGGCCCGATCGCTCGATGAACGGCCCCTCCATGATTTCCTGCTCGGCCTCTGCAATGTCGAAGGGGAGCTTGCCAACCTGGGCTTGAAGCGCTAGAAGAAAGGCGATGCCTGCCACCACCATCGAGACGCTCGGGCCGCTGGCTCCGTAGCTTGCGATCATATCGGGGAAACTCAGCGAACCGGCCTTAACCGCGGCAGTCACCAATGCGATTGCCGCCACCGGCTCCACGCTGAAGATCATCATCATCTCGCGAGAAGCGCCCACGTAGGCATACGGATTATTGCAGGCAAATGCCCCGATCATGATTGCCACGCCGGCCAGCGCCATAAAGTAGAGAAAGACGATCGCATCGCCTGCGAAGGCGAGCGGGGGCGGCGTTCCTAAGGGGGTGAGCAACGCCGCCATCAGCACCGCACCCAGACACAACGGTGGTGCAATCTGCCAGACGAAACTTCCGTCGGGGATGAGGTCTTCCTTGCCGAGGAGCTTCAGCAAATCGAGATAAGGTTGGATCAACGGCGGTCCCTTGCGCGAGTGGACGATCGCACGGATTCGCCGAGTTACGCCTTCGGCCAGCGGGGCAAGGCCGACCACCAGCACGAGGTTTAGTATGGCAAGCCCGATAAGCTGCGCCATCAGATCGTCCTTTCTTCAGGGCGCCGAACGACCGGCTGAGAGGCGTTCTTTGCGCTCTTGCGAGAGGCGCGCTAAATCATCTTTCGTCAACACGCGCTGTTGGCCGGTTCGAACATCGACCGTCTCGACTCGCTCCGTACAGGAGAAACAAGGGTCCATGCTGCCCAGCGTAATGGGCACATCGGCGATGGTTTCCCCCTGGATCATCACAGGCAGCGCCTGCAGATTTTGGTAGGTCGGAGCTCGAACCCGCCAGCGATCGGGTCGGTTATTCTCGCCTGTAATCAGATAGTGGATCGCCTCTCCTCTGGGCGCCTCCACCGTGCAGATCCCGTGCCGACCGGCGGGAATCTCCTCTGCGAAATCCACTATAATTGGACCATCGGGCATCTGCTTCAGCCCCTCGCGAATGAGCCGGACAGCCTCGAACACCTCGCCGATACGCACGAGGACTCGCGCCAAGTTGTCGCACCCGTCGTACGTCACCACATTGGTGCTGAGTTCGTCGTAGGCCGAGTATGGATGGTCCACACGGGCATCGATACATAGGTTCGAACCTCTCGCGGTCGGCCCCACCACGCACAGCCGTCGAGCATCCTCCTCGGATAATCGGCCCACGCCTTGCAGGCGCACCAGCAGCGTCGTGTCACCCTGAATCGCGTCGGCCACGGCCTTCGTCTCCGCCTCGATCTTTCCGATTACGTCGAGCACCTTCGGATACACATCGACTGGAATATCCCAGCGCACACCCCCCACGAGGTTCATCCCATACGTCTTTCGGTTGCCCGTGATCTGCTCGCACAGCCACATAATCGGCTCGCGAATCCTCCACGTCTGCATGAGAACCGTATCGAATCCCAGAATGTGCCCTGCAATGCCCAGCCAAAGCAAATGGGAGTGGATTCGCTCGATCTCCAGCATAATCGACCGAATATACTTGGCCCGTCTTGGAGCCTCAACGCCGGCCGCTTGCTCTGCCGCTTCGCAGTAGCATGTGGAATGGATGAACCCGCAGATTCCACAAATGCGCTCAGCAACAAATGGAATCTGATTATAGGTGAGCACGCTGTCTCCGAGTTTCTCGATCCCTCGGTGGTTGTAAAAACCCCGGTAGTCACAGTCGACCACCCGTTCGCCATCGACGAACAGGCGAATCTGACACGGCTCCTCGAGGACCGGATAGAAGGGTCCGATCACAACCGTCGATGTCCCCTCAGGTGCCTGCTTGAAAGTCATCTCCCCGCCCTGAGCGGGCTCTGGCTTCGCATCGTGAGGCACATCCTTCCGCAACGGGTACACGCCCTCCGGCCAGTCATCCGCCACCACTAGGCGTCGCGGATCGGGATGTCCCTTCGCCTTGATCCCAAGTAGATCTTGGCACTCGCGTTCCGACCAGTTCGCTCCGTTCACCCAGGGCGTTATAGACTCGATCTCCGCGCTATCCCCGGACATATCGGCACGCACGCAAATGAACTGCTGATCCTCATCCCGAGAGAAAATATGCGTGACGCTCAAGCATCCCTCGCCGGGCCGCCGATCGATCCCCGCGGAGATCAGAAACCGAGCCCCGAGACTATCTTGAAGATGTCGGCAAGCTTCGACAACGGAGGCCCTCTTCACGGTGAGGTGGAGCACACCCGGCGCAGGCTCTTCACTCGCCACGAGTGCCCCGTCGAGGTTCTCCCGTACTCGATCAATTATATCCTGTGAGGTCATGGAACCGCCTCCAATCCGCGGCTAACGCATTACGGCAAACAGCACGAGCAAGACAAATACCATGCCGATGAGTTGCCAGGCGAGATACCACTGCGGAATGCCCACGTGTGACCGTGACACACGCTCCGCCATACGGCCACCCATTCGCACGAGCGGTCCGTATAACCATGAATCGATGTCGAATATTCGCGCCAGAGCCACCGGATAGCCTGTTTTCGGCGTGCCGGTAGTGATGTAGACGCCCTCGAACGCTCGGCGAAACGGCCCATAGAGTCCGTGCGGGTGAAAATGTCCGGCCTCCGGTGACAGATCGGTCCCGCAGTGCCATAGAGGGACGACCCTACTTGGAGCGTGCGCGAGCCGACCGAAGCCGTACGCCAAGGCAATGCACACCACGAGCGCGGCCGACGAAACCAGAGGATTCCATACCCCGGCCGTCACCCCGTCGGAGGTAAGAGACAACCCCAGCGGCGACGATCCGAGGATACTTGTAAGACCGATCCCCGAAAGCTCTGGGGTCAGCGGACGAATGGCCCTGATAATCGCCCAAAGTGGTGCCATGGGGATAAGCCCAAATGCCGCGCAACCCAGGCCGAGGGCCACTTGGGGAATTTGCATGCTCACCGGCACGTCGTTTCGCTCGAGTGCAAGGCACGCCACTCGCTCAGATGGCTGGCCGAAAAATGCCGCGCCTAGATACTTCAGGAAGGAGGCCAATGTCACCAGCGAGATGAAGAGCGCAACCAATCCCAACAACAGGAACAATGGGAAACCAATTCCTCCAATAATCGACACTTGATAGATAAGCCACTTGCTGGCAAAGCCGTTGAAGGGCGGCATCCCGGCAATCGATAGAGCCCCGATCCCGGCCGCTACTGCCGTCCACGGCAGCGCCCGCGCCAACCCGCCCATCTCGCTCAGATCGAGCGTCCCCGTTCGACGCTGTAAAGAACCCGCTGTGAAGAACAGCAGCGATTTGTAGATCACGTTGTTGAGGAGGTGAAATACGCCTGCAAGCAATCCCACCAGCGCCAGCTTTGGATTGTTGGGAAGGAAGTATATGCCCACGCCGATCCCCAAGAACATATAGCCCATCTGCCCGATGACATGGAAGGACATGAGCCGCTTTGCATTGTCCTGTGAGAGTGCTGTGATCGTGCCGACGAAGATCGAGGCCGAGCCGAGCACAGCAATCACAACGCCCCAGATGGCTGAAACCTGCGAGACCGGCAGCAGATCGACAAAAATGCGAAGCAGGCCGTAGATCCCCAGCTTCGTCATCGTGCCGGCGAAGGCCGCTGTCGCCCCGGTCGGCGCCGCCGGATAGGCATCGGGAAGCCAGTCACCGAAAGGCAGAATCCCTGCCTTTGTAGCGAAGCCGATAAGCCACAGCCCGAGCAGTACATGCAAAGCCACTGGATTCGTGGCGGCCAGTGTAGCCAGGGCTCTCGCGCTCGCCGCGAAGCTAAAGGACCGCGCCTCATCAGTATGCCACAGCACCACGGCAGCGATCAGAATCATAATGGTCGCAACATGCGTGACGACCAGATACTTGAAGCCTGCCCTCAAGCTGACCGGGTTCTCCTTTTCATAGACAACGAGGAAGTACGAGCAGACCGTCATGAATTCCCAGAACACCAAGAAGAAGAACCAATCGCGAACGAGGACGACTCCCATGACGCCCGCAAAGAAAAGCAGAAGGATGGGATAATAGCGCGCTGGATGCTCTTTTCCGAAAATCGTCAAGTGCCCCGTAGAGTAGAGCGTGCTGAGGAATGCCATCACCGCAATGATTATAATGAAGAGCGCGCTCAACTGATCCACACCCACCATCAGGCTCGCTCCCAGACCACTGACTTGAGCAAGCACGGCGACCGGCGTCCCGGGTTCCAGACGAATCAGCTGCACGACTCCTCCCCAGCACGCAAGCATCCCAGCTCCTGCGACGAACAGCACGGCCAAAGTGGCGCAGAGTCTCTTTGTGCGGGCGGTCAGCGCGGTCACCGCCGCTCCGATCGCAAGCAACGCTATGGCGTGAATGACAGCTTGAGTTGGTGTCATACCTTATCCCTCAAGTCTCTTACAGATACTCTGGAATTGTCGTCGCGCGAACTCCCATCATCATATAGAAGCGTAATTGGGAAGCGTGCCGCTTCAGAGCCATCCACATAGTGCAAGAGACTCATTAGAAGCCAACTCCCGGAGAAAGGACTCTGACCAAAGGCAGCCCCACATATGGGATGGCCACACAAAGAACGATCCCGGCGACCAATGCGAAGCTCATCGCCCACGGTGGATCGACTGCCGCAGCGGCCGCCTGGGATGGCTGACCCAAGAACACCCGCTGCGCAATCCACATCAGCCAGCCGAATGAAATCGCGCTCTCGATGGCCAACAATATGAGGAGCGGCACGCCGGCCGGTGTCTCCAAAGCTCCAGCGAAGATGAACAACTTCGACCAGAAGCAGGAGAACGGCGGCACACCCGTGACGGCGAGAGCACCGACGATGAACGTGATTGTTTCCAGGGGCATGACGCGCGCGAGGCCCGAGAGCTGACTCACGCGCCGACTCCCGGCGCCGTAAGCGACAGCGCCGACGCACAGAAAAAGAGTTCCCTTCGCCGCACCGTGGCAGAGGATATGCAAGGCTGCGCCCTGATAGCCGATTGTAGCCCCGAACACTCCAAGCGAAATCCCGACGAAGATATAACCGAGATGAACGATGGTAGAGTAGGCGAGAATCCGCTTGAGATCATCTTGGCGCAGGTACCCGAGAACTCCCATGAAGATCGTCAGTATCGCCATTGCCGCCATCACCACACCCATCTCCGCTGGCACCTGCCAGCCAGATACGAGAAGCCGGGCCACCAAATACACCCCTGCTTTCACCATCGCGGCGGCATGGAGGTACGCGCTGACCGGAGTCGGAGCTTCCATCGCATCCGGCAGCCACGTATGAAACGGCACTTGTGCCGACTTCGCCCACGCCGCAACCAGCAGAAGCACGAAGACCGCCGACTTCATACCGCTCCCCAGCTTGCCGACTGCCGCGAAATCGAACGATCCCGTCGCGGCGAACAGCAATAACAATCCGACGAGGAAACCGAAGCCGCCGATGTGCGTCATGATGAGGGCTTTGAACCCTGCTCTAACCCCCGCCGGCTCCTGCGTATGTGAGATAAGCGCCCACGAACAAAGCGTCGTCATCTCCCAGAAAATGAAAAGCTGAAGTAAATTCGGAGACATTGCCACCCCAACCATCGAGGCGAGGAAGAGCAGCAGCCAAAAGTAATAGCGTTGCCTTCCCTCTTCATAGGGATGTTCAGCATTGCGCTCGCTCAGGTACTCGTTCGAATAGAGCACCACGAGAAATCCGATGACCGAAATCACCACCACCATGATCGAACTGAGCGGATCAATCATCAAACCGAAAACGCCTCTGCCCGAGCCCTCCGGCAGCCAAGGCATATTTCCGAAAACGCTTATCAGTGTCTCCGGATACGCACGGGTGACCAATAGAATTCCGACGGTAGCCGTGACCAGTGAGAAGAGCGTCGCAACGACCGGGGATATCCGCGAGCGAGCAGTCCCCGCAACGATCGCCCCGACCACTGGAATAAGGAGCAGCGCCAGCATCAGTAGTGGTAGTGAAAACATCGGTCGGCTAGCCCCTTTCCTCGGCCCCTAAATAGGGAACTGGTGCGCAGTGCGTGCATCTCGACGCCGACAGGCTACCAAGCATTCCAATAAGCAGATCGGCGACGGCTGTGACACTTGCCTCCACGGCTGACGATATGGGCGCGCCAAGACGCACTGCCATTGGCTGAATCCCCACCAGAATCACCTTCCCCATGATGGCAATCTCCGTGTATCTCATGAGCACTCGGAGCGGCGCGTCGTGCGTCGTGCCGAACCGCGCGGGCAAATCCTCTGCCTCGAACACTGCGATCTCGCCCGGCGATCCACCGAAATCCACAGCATCCACAAAGACAACGGTCGTTGGCGCTGCTGCAACGGCCTCGCCGAGATGTCTTTCCGGTGCGTTCCCGGCATCGATGCATCGAGCAGAGATACGGCCCCCAATCCGATCGACCACACACGGCCCCGCGGCATCATCTCCACGCCATCGGTTACCGATACCGATCACAACGGCGGGCGAATGCAGATGATGGGTAAGGATGTCAATCCCGGCTGACATAGCTTCCTATCCTGGATCCCTCATCATCTTCATCTGCCGATAGCTGAACACCGGTCCGTCTATACACACGTACTTGTCCCCAATCAAACAATGATTGCACTTCCCTACCCCGCAACGCATATGTCGTTCCAGCGTGGTGTAGATATCGGTCTCATCCAGCCTCAGGGCCAGCAGGTCAGTCACCACGAATTTAATCATGATCGGCGGGCCGCACACGAATGCACTCGTCTGCTCAGGATCAATCGCCACATGGGGGAAGAGACTGCCGACTACTCCGACGTTGTCCGACCACGTTTCATCTGGCATGTCAACCGTAACCATGAACTCCACATCGTCGTGCGAGCGCCATAGCTCCAGCTCGTCTTTGTATACGAGGTCGGCTGGTGTTCTCGCGCCATAGAGCACCGTGATTTTGCCAAAGTCCGCTCGGCTCTCCAACATCTCCCAAATTAGGGGACGCAAAGGCGGCAGCCCAATGCCTCCGCCGACAAACACTATGTCCCGTCCCTTCACATCCTCAAACGGAAAACCATTGCCCAACGGGCCGCGCACACCCAAATGACTTCCTGGCGCCAATCTGTGAAGTTGGTCGGTAACAGTGCCGGTCCGACGAACTGTAATGTCGAACGTCTCTCTGCCGTCGCGCCTCGACGCAAGGCAGAAGGGAGCCTCACCCACACCAAACACGGATACTTCGACGAATTGCCCAGGACGGTACTGAAAGGTGCTCCAGCGATCGGGCTCTGTGAACCTGAGCGAAAACGTCTTCGTGTCGTATGTCTCATCCTTAACGCTTGCGATCTTGACCACATCTGGTACGTAGATGTTCTCCATCAAAGGGCTCCACGGCGCAACCGTGCCGTCACGGTCGGCATATCGTTGCTGCCAAGACACGCCGTAATACAGCGGCCGCATCCCACACATCCATGCTGTTCGAGCGGCTTGGCAAATTGATAACTCAGCTTATGAAAGAAGCGGGCTTTCAGACGGTCCATGCGTTGCGCCCGGGGATTGTGTCCGCTCGCCTCCGAGGCATAGTTCTCATAAAGGCAACTGTCCCAGAGACGACACCGCTCCCCTCCCTGTTCGGCGGGCCAGTCGGCGGTGAGGAAACACGTGCAGGTCGGGCAGACAAACGCGCAGCCACCGCATTCCAGGCAGCGGTCCGCCATCTGCTCCCACAGCTCGTCTGGGGTCTGATCGAAGGTGACCTTGCGGAGCGCAGCGGAAAAGTAAGCTTTCGGTTCGCCGAAGTGCGCCTCCGCCTCTCGCTTGAGATTCGCCTTCACGTCCAAGAGCGATAAGGGGGCGGGAGAAAATAAGCTCGCACTCTGCTCGACGAGAGCCGCTCCTTTCTCCGATCCCACATCCACCAACATACAATCCTTCAAATCAATAAGCTGCAGATCGTATCCCTCATCCAGAAACGGACCTGCGTCTGCGCAGACGCAAAAGCAGTTTTCGCCCGGCTGAGTGCAGGCGAGCCCGATGAGTGTCGTCCGTCGCCGTCGTGCGAGGTAGTAGGCGTCTTCTCGATCTCTCATAAACACCCGGTCGAGGAAACCCACAGCCGAAATGTCGCAGGACCGAACCCCTAGAAATACTCGCTCGGTCTCGTCGTACGTGGGTTCGATCTCGATACCATTGCCGGGGCTGGGACGCCATCGCAGCAGCGGCTCGATCTGTGGGAATAAGAATCGCTTGAGGGGTGTGAGACTGGACGTGTAGTCCCACATAACATCCTGTGCTGATTCGACTACATCGTAGACCACGTCCGCTCCATGTGCCGCAGTCGGAGCAATGACCGTGGCTGCGCGGGCAAGCTCTTCCACCCAAGCCGAAAGGCTGGCTTTGGAGATGATATAGGCTGGAGGTCGATTCATGAAACCCTCCACTCCGAGGGACGCTTTCTCAAGGGCGTCCCAATATCGGCGCCTTACATTCCTAACATCCTCACTTCCCAAAAAGATGATTCTCAGCCTCAACCCAAATTGAGGCGTGAATTCTCATGGTTTTTCGATACAGACAGCACAGGGCATGAGCCTTGGCACGCCGCTCTCCGGGTCTGTTTCGCATGGAACCAGACCGTTGAGCGCGCCTCCCATACTCGCCGGAGCCAGCACTACACCAGCCCTCACACGGTCGCTTACACCCAGAAGCACCTGCGCCTGTCCGTTCCGAGATCGAATGCGCACTCGAACACCTGAGCGAAGATCGAGCTTATCTGCGTCAGTCGCACTGATCACCGCCCTCTCCAAATCACTCTTGCGGTTGGCCCCTTTCTCTCGACGGAGCCCGATAGCGTTTGCAACAAAACTATCATCGGACCATGCTTCAATACCGTAGTCCACCACAAGCACCAATGGGAACTCTTCGTCGATTCGGGGGACGGCATTTCTCTCTGCCAGTGTCGGATCCTGCGCGTTCTCTCCTACCATCGAGTCGAGTCGACGGCTGTCGCCGAGAACCGTGTCGATCGACCACTGAAACCCCCAACTCTGATCCAACGCCTCATACGATAGCCCTTGATAAATAGGTGAGATCGACGCTATCTCATCCATCACCTCAGCTACGGAGCCGTAGTCCATCGGATGCCCGAAGCGCTCCGCGAGCGAGCAGAGCACCTCCAGTTCTGTTCGAATATCGGGCGGCGCATCCGCCGCTCGTCGCACCCGCTGTACTCGCCGCTCGGTGCTCGTGAATGTTCCATCCTTCTCTGCAAACGTCGCCCCCGGCAGCACGACATCGGCCGCCGCAGCGGTCGGCGTGAGGAAACTATCCTGGACAACGAGAAACTCGATATTTTCGAACTCCAGCCGTGTCCCGTCTCCGCCTGGGAGAAGCCGCAGCGGATCATCCCCCATCACATAGAGTCCCCGAACCCGTTTCACCATGTCCCACGCGGAGAGTCCTGCCTCCGCTGGCGGTGCAGCACCCCACACCTGAGCAACGTTCGCTCTGGCGCGCTCATCGCCGACATCTTGATACCCGGGTAGGAAATAGGGAACCACGCCAACATCACGCGCCCCCTGCGCATTGCAGTGTTTCGTTAGCCATAAGAGGGGCTGCCATTCATTGCCCTCGCCGACAACTTCTTGTCCGAGGGCAGCGAGACCCATTAGACACTCTCCCCCCTGCCCCGCGAGCGTCATCCCCCTGCTGTATACGATGAGGGGGCGACGCGCCTCCGCCAGCCGCTGTCCCACGCGTACGATATCCTCTGCCAGAACACCGGTGACCTGCTCCGTTTTCTCGGGAGTCCAACCATCGACCGTTGCCGCCAACGTCTCCCTGGCCGGCCTCGTAGGATTCATCTCGTGTAGCGTCGCCCGCAGCAGACCTGCCGCAAGTTGCGCCTCCGTTCCCGGGATCGGCCACAGACGCACCTTCGCACGCATACCAAGCTGTGCCGAGCGTATCGCCACCTCTAGGAGTGGCACACCATTTTCCGCGGCATGCAAGACGCGCGCAGCCGCTGCGGGATGTTCCTCGACTGGATCGGTCTGCCAAAGCACTATGAGATCGGCCTGCTCAATATCTTTAATGTTTCCAGTGGGGAGCGTAAAACGCCGGTACTTTGGAAGATCAAATAAAGAGGGGAGCGCGTCGAGCCGAGCGCTGAAGTCGACGTTATTCGTGCCAAAACAGAGGCGTGCTACCTTGGCGAGGAGATAGTTCTCTTCGTTCGTTCCTCGCGGGGAGCCAAGGAATCCGACCGCCGTGCCTCCCTCCGCCTCTTGGATGCTGCGAAGGCGAGTCGCGGTGAAGTCGAGAGCCTCGTCCCAGCCGGTCTCTTCCAAAACGCCTTGACGACGGATCAACGGAGAAAGAACTCGACGTGGGGAAGCTGCAACTTCATGGGCGTGCCATCCCTTTGCACAGAGTCGCCCGCGCGCTACAGGATGATCCGCGCTGGCAACTGTTCCCAGCGCTCTCCCGCCCTCTACCTGCAAATACAACCCACAACCGCACCCACAAAACGGGCAGGTAGTCAGCACATAAGGCATCTATCTATTTCCTCACCAAGCGCGAAGTTGATTTTCCACCGGCGACTCCCCTTGGAAACCGCCCGTTACTGCGCCGATTGAGGCAACTGCCTACGTCTGAACTTTCCTGCTGTAGTCCCTAGTGCGACTCAGTGTGTTTCTCAGAAACTCCTCTGTAAATCCGGCCTTGGCCAATGAAAGCTATCCACTCAACAGCATCAAAACTCAGCTTAGACCGGACAGCGATGTTTGTGATTGAACTCACAATCTTGAAAAGATCATACATATATCTGTCAATTTGTCAATAGCGCACGTTTTCAGGCCAGGGTCATTTCGTTATCTTGAATTACTATCAGGAGGAGGCATGTAGGGAGCGGATTGACTACAGCAGAGGTGACAGCATGACAGCGACAAGGCGGGAAGAGAGTTTGCTGGAGGCGTTGTC
>Ga0180438_10002728_pt1 | contig 28029 bp, 23 predicted proteins | sample SS_ome_12_FD_132455 | JGI IMG/M metagenome (GOLD analysis project Ga0180438, IMG submission 132455) | Hypersaline lake sediment archaeal communities from the Salton Sea, California, USA - SS_3_D_2 metaG | ecosystem: Environmental > Aquatic > Non-marine Saline and Alkaline > Hypersaline >...
CAAAGATGTGAAGATAACAAGTAAGGCAGGAGAGAGCCTTTATGGTGCATATAGCGCATATATCGCTGGTACAAAACCTGTATAATGAGGGTCAGCACAATGGAAAATGATATTGAGATAGATGTAACAACTCGTCTGGTCAAAGTTCCAGTCAAGGTGAATGGCCAAGGACCTTTCATCTTCCACTTGGATACAGGGGCTTCTACTACAACCATCACTCCTCAACTTGCGGAGCGTTTAGGAATAGCGACTCGAAAAGGCAATCGTCCAGAGGCGCGTGGGATTGGAGGAGGCGTTCCTACATTATTTGCTGATGCTGCAATATCCGTTGGTTCACTTGAATTTGAGAAGGATGAAGTCTATGTTCTTGACATCAATGCATTATTGAAATCAGCTGGTGGTCGTGAGGGCGTATTGGGTCACAGTACTTTGAAGCACTGCATCATGTCTCTTAGCTACATCAAAGGGCGATTAAATCTCAGTAGGACTAATTCAAAATCCAATGATACTGACATCAGGTGGAGCCCTTTCGAATACCTCAATGACTCCCACTTAGTAGGAGTACCCGTGTATATTAATGGCAAAGGTCCACATAACTTTGTAGTCGATACTGGAGCTGGAAACACTGTAATGACTCCAGAGTTGGCAGATAAACTTGGAATCGAAGCTCAAGCAGTACAAGGAATCGCTCGAGGTATTGGTGGTGATACTGAGCTAAAACTTGCAGCCTTGGAAACACTTGCAATTGGTTCCGCGAGGCTCACAAACTCGCAGGTCGTTGTTATTGATCTAAGTAAGGTATCACCCAAAGGACATCTTATTGATAATGGGATTATCGGTTATGACTTTTTGAAAAACTTCGAAACAGTCTTAGACTACCCAAATAAACGGTTTTCATTCATTGATGAAAGCAATTCGTAGGCTTCGGAAGACACATAGGGCATCTTGCTTCTGTGTATTCGTGGTTTTCGTCATGAGTGAAGATAGTACTTATCAAGGATTTGATGGCACAACCATGCTACTGAGAATCTGGCGACCAGAAGGTGAACCCAAGGCTGTGGTTCTTGGACTACATGGTTTGGGATCTCACAGTGGTCGTTTAGGATATCTTGGAGAACGATTCACCGCTCAAGGGTACATATTCTATGCTCCTGATATGCGGGCTTTCGGGACCTACCCCGGTCGTAAGGGTCATGTTGAGAGTTTCGATGAGTATACCGAGGACTTGGAGTCATTGGTGGCATATTTGAAACTCCTTCATCAAGATAAGAAGTTATTTCTCTTTGGCCATTCATTGGGTGCTGTCTTCATCATTCACTATGTTCTGCAACATCCTGCAGAAGCTGATGGAATCCTTATCCCAGCACCAGCCGTTTCGGAGAGGCTCAAAGTTAGTTTCACAACAAGAAAGCTTGGGGCTTTACTCTCAAAACTCAATGTGAAAATCTACATTGATAATGGTCTTGATTATGAATTAATATCAAGGAATCCAGAAATTGTCAAAGACAATCGAGAAGACCCACTTCGATTTGATAAAGCCACACCAAGATTTGCAATAGAAGGATTGAAGGCGAGTAAAGAAGCATTTAACGGAGCAAGTAGAATTACAGTTCCTGTTCTAGTTCAGCAATCTGGTGAAGACCTTATCCTCGATCCTGAACGCAACAAGGAGTTCTATGACAACATTGCTTCCGAGGACAAAACTTGGAAGCTTTATCCCGGTCTCTATCATGAGCCATACCATGAGGAGGGCGGAGAAGAGGTCTTCCTTGACATGTTCAATTGGTTGGAAGCACAACTCTAGCATTTTGAAGTAGTCATCATCCTTATTTGTTGGATATGTTCATCACAGAAAGGTTGTTTCATTATGCAGGTCAGAACTAATGAAGACAATATCGTGAAGCTTTCAGTGATTGGAGAGATTGTTAGTCCTGTACTGAAATCGCCATATCGCGTAACTCATGATGGAGGAGTTGTCGCCCTTCCAGGAACTGGGGGAATTACCTATAACATCAGAGTCGGAGATCTTGTAAAAGGATGGATGGCAGATCATGTTGAACCTGGTGTAAGCATAGAAAACAAAGAAAATGATGCACGATTCCAGACACAGGCAAATAATGCTTTGAATATATTAGCATGCGTGGGTAACGATGCCATTGTCAAAGGTCGAAGTGACGCTAAGGGTGAAAAGGGAACTGTTGTTGGAAAGCATGGTGGGTTTGAACATGTAATGGTTGATTTCTCTCAGGAAGTCATGGAGAAACTCGTTATTGGGGACAAGATTCAGATTAAGGCCTTTGGTCAAGGCCTGAAGCTTATAGATTACCCTGATGTCAAGGTCATGAACATTGACCCCCGTTTTGTAAACAAGATTGATTTTGCAGATGAAGATGGCAAACTTGCAATTCCTGTGACTCACAAAATACCAGCAAAAATCATGGGATCAGGTCTTGGAGCTGACCATGTCTATTCAGGAGATTATGATATCCAGCTATTTGATAAAGCCACAAATAAGGAATATGGACTTGATGACCTTAGATTCGGAAACCTAGTTGCAATCATGGATGCAGATCATTCCTATGGAAGGATCTATTTGCAAGATGCAATATCTGTCGGTATTGTCGTACATAGTGATTGTGTCATCTCTGGACATGGACCAGGAGTGACTACGCTATTCACATCTACAAAGGGAATGATACAACCGGTGATTGATTCTGATGCCAATATAGCAACTATTCTAAATTTGAGATAAAGGAAAAAAAGAAAATTTGTGGGGATAGGTACCCCTATCTTTTGAATTCTGTCTTTATAAAGAACTCTCCGAATTTCCTATCAGTTGACTTAATATGCTTGATAAGCCAGTTTATCAAGTAAGTGTTGATTGAATTGCTGAGAGCTTTGGTAGCACCATCTTCTTCGAAATCTTCAATCATATGATTTAGTGTTTGAACAAACTCATTGTGTTGACGTAAATGACTATCAATTCCAGGATAGCACAGGTTTCTCATATGCCTTTCCTCAGTAGCAAAATGGAACTCGGTATATTTAATCATGAATTCAAGAGTCTGGAGTATCTTTTCAAGACCTCTGGTTGTAGCAACAGTTTCGGATAAATCTTGGATTTTATGGATTAGCTCTTTGTGCTGACTATGAATTAATCAATTCCAACAGAAAGACTATCATCCCACTTGATTTCTGTCATGATTCTCCCCCACTCTATCTCTATCATAAGGATTATCCTAGAGCACTAGTTCTGAACTTGAACTATGAAAACCCTTTTATGCGCTCCGAGGATTCGACGCCGCCAAGCGTTGAGATGACTAAAGGACAGTCTATCTCTATCCTGTTTGAGAGTGACGTTGGATGAGCAAGACACACAGAGCTTTTGCATTGATCTTCCTATTTCTTTTCATTGCTACTATGGCAATTCCATTAGCATTCAATGAGAATACTACTTTGGATGCAAACTCAAGAACATCCTTTGAACCTGCTTCAACGAATTATGTTGTTAGTGTTCGGGTCTGGAATCAATTCTTAGATTTCAATGATGATGACTTTGAGTTTACAGTTAGGAATGGTACAGTACCACTAGCCACCGCTGTGATTAAGTTCTACAATGTTACTACTGGTGTTGAGTACCCGGGATTGCAGGGTGTCACCAACGGTGTCGGTATCGCGAACATACCAAATGTTCCTCAAGGTACCTATCAGTGGAATGTTTCTCATCCATCTGACCCTACCACTCCACAGGCAACTGGCCAGATTGTATCGGATGGTCCAGAAGCAACAGTCCAAATTCTTTTTGGAAACATTGACTGGGACAATGATGATGACGATCTGAATGCTACAATCACGGACATCGAAGGTATACCAGCTGAGAACCTCAACTTCTCAATACATCTTCTATCAGATAACTCAATTTGGGATCAGGTTGTTGTCACTGATGGAAGAGCTGATTTTGTTGATTTACCCCAGAATAACTATACTTGGAGAGTATCAGTACTTGGTGACCCACTCTATGATGGATATCTTCTAACGAATGGTACTGTAGAGTCCAACGGGACGCAACTCCTCGTATCGGACCCAACTCCTCGTCGCCTGACAGGAAACCCTGACTATCTTGACTTGGAAGTATTCACCTACTACGAGACCAGTTTAGCCCCGATTGTTGGTGCTGATGTTGTTGTGATGTTTAAGAATGGCACAGTTTATGACTCAAAAGTGACTCCTGCAAATGGGACTGTCATATTCATCGATCTTCCTGTTGAGTTCATCAACTGGACTGTAGAGTACTTGGGACAGCCTGTTGGATTGGGCAAGTATTTTTATAATTTAACAGCAATTGAATCAGATTTTAGGGACCCCACAATTACTGGTCCTGGAAACACTGATATTTTGATTGATGCAGAGAATGTCACATTGACCTGGACTGTTGACGATGAGTATCCAAGCTCAATTCAAGTATGGGTTGATGGTCTCCTAAACATCACGACATCATGGACAAACAGAACCTTTGACTATGTTTACAATGTAAGTGCATCATTTCCATCCTTTACCATTGGATACTATGAGATACGACTTGTTGCAATAGACATGAACTTAAACTTGGCAGAAGACACGCTCACACTCCGCTTCTATGAAAACGTCACACCAACTATTGAGGGACCTGATTCCATCGAGTTCACCTTCTCGGAAACAGGATACTCACTATCATGGAATGTGACCGATGAATATCCAGACAAGTATGAAGTTTTGAGGAATAATGTGTCGATTGTCAATGGTGTAATCAATCCCGATGAACCAGTCATCACGATTAGTTTGGATGGACTCGATGTTGGCGTCTATAACTTCACTCTACATGTGAATGACACAAGTGGAAACACAGCTATAGATAGTGTGTTGGTCACAGTGATCGGTGACACCATAGCTCCGGTAATCACCTACACTCCAGCGGATATCTATTATGCTCAAGGAGATCGGAATCAGATCTTCAATTGGACTGCTATTGATGACTATATGGATTACTATGAGATTCTAGTGGATGGAGTACTTGTCTTCACAGATGATTGGACGACTACCAACATTGATTTTGACTTCTCTGGATTGAGCCAAGGTGAACATAATGCTACCTTGAGAGTCTATGATATTGGTGGCAACATGGCTCACTCGACCGTAATGGTTCATGTTTCTGCATCGACTGCAAGTTACTATCTCATATCTGCTGCACTTGTAGCTCTTGGAGTGATTGCACTAATAGCCATCATCTGGTTTGTGAGATATCGCTAAAGGGTTGATGGTCATCAAAAGCCGTCAGCCTTTTATCTCAACTAGGTCTGGGTGTGGAAGCACTATATACGGTGAGTACAGTGAGCTATATTCACGTCAGTGACGTGCTCGAAGGCAAGTATGAAGGAAAGAAGGTTCATCTTCGCGGATGGGTCCATCGGATTCGCAAACAGAAGAAGATGGTCTTCGTGCTTCTCCGAGACCCTTCGGGTGTCGTACAAACTGTCATTAAAAAAACAGCAGTCAGCGAGAAGGAGTACGCTGATGCAGAGAAGATGTTAATAGAATCTCTGGTCACTATGGTAGGCTTAGTAAAGAAAGACTCCCGTGCAGAGGGAGGGTATGAGGTTCAAGTTGAGGAGTTCGAAGTCCTACATTTTGCTGAAGAATTTCCGATCACTGAACATCAGAGCATCGAGTTCTTGAATGACAATCGCCACCTGTGGATGAGGTCTCGCGCGCTAACAAATGTTTTGAAAATCAGGGATGAAGTCTTCCGCGCAACTCGAGAGTATCTTAGAAACGAGGGGTTCTACGAAACAACTTGTCCGATGTTTGTATCAACAATGGGTGAAGAAGGAGCAGAACTCTTTGAGGTTGAGTATTTTGGAAGGAAGATGTACATGACCCAGACAAGCCAGATGCATCTAGAACCTCAATTGTTTGCCATGGAGAAAGTGTTCATCCTGGCTCCCTCATTTAGAGCTGAGAAATCCAGGACCCGAAAACATGTAACAGAGTTCTGGCACCTAGAGGTTGAGGAAGCGTGGTGTGACCATGAATGCAACCTGAAAAGACAAGAGGGTCTCATCAGCCACATGTGTCATTCAGTTGCACAGAATCGTGCTTTGGAACTCAAAGAATTGAAGGTAGATCCAGAGCGATTACTAGCTGTCAATCCACCGTTTGACAGAATGACCTACGAAGAAGCAATCGCATTCTGTCAGAAAGCAGGACTTGATATCAAATGGGGAGATGATATCCGTGCTGAGGCAGAGGAATTATTGACAAAAGACAATGACAATTTTCTCTTTGTTGAATATTATCCTAAGGAAATCAAATCCTTCTATATGAAGTATAATCCAGAGGATCCACGCACTTACAAAAACAGCGACCTCCTTGCCCCTCGTGGTTTTGGTGAGGTTATAGGAGGTAGTGAGCGTGAAACCGATGCGCAGAGATTGATTGACAATCTAATTCGTATAGGAGATGATCCTGAGAAGTATAAATGGTATATTGATATCCGTAGATATGGTAGTGTTCAGCATTCTGGATTTGGGGTGGGAATGGACAGAATGATAACCTGGATGTTGGAGCTCGAACATATACGAGATAGCATTCCTTTCCCAAGGACAGTCAGCAGAATATTCCCATAATTTGGTGAAGTATCTGAATTAATCGTGTGTATCTTCCCCAGTTCTTGCAAATAATTGGAGGTGGATTCATTGCGGCAGTGGAAATTATCTTTGGAATTCGCAGGCTACCTATCAGAACTTAGTCACCATTGGTCTGATCAGATGTTTCTTTGAGTTTCTTCTCAATAAGCTCTGCTTGATGAATCCTCACCATGTAAACAGAATATATCAAACACAGTGCGCCTCCAATCACACCTATCAGCCATAGTGGACTCGCCCAAGGGTGCGATAACCAGAGAGTCAGTATGTAGAGGTTAAGACTGGTGAAGAATATACCAAATGACACAAGGGTCGCATAGAACGACCAAGGCATCTTGATGTAGCTCATGAATCTCACTCCAACATAGTAGCCATACAGCAATATAGGCATTCCCACTTTAGAACTCAGATATTATTGAGCAGATTGATTGTTGTCGTTTTCTTCTCCTGTTTCTAGTGGACTGACCAAGAGCCCCTCAGAGGTGGCCTTCAGTACAACACGTTTTCTTATTCCCGCAAGTCGCCTGATTGTTTCAGGAATCACCATCCGTCCTTTTGCATCAATCTCTGTGATATCGCCATATAGTATGTGTTTCTGTCCTTCAATAAGACCATCTCTTATTCTAAGAACTCTGTCCGCATATTCAGCAACTTTTGGGTTGTGCGTCACATTGATGACAGTTGTACCAAATTCCTTGTTCGTCTTCTTCAATGCCTCCATCACCAACTCGGTGGTTTCACTGTCAAGCTCTCCAGTGATCTCATCTCCCAGTAATAGCTCAGGGTTGTTTGCAAGGGCGACACATATGGCACATCTCTGATTCTCTCCGCCGGACATTTGATTGGGCTTATGATTTGCTCTAGGTCCAAGACCCATGGTGTCAAGAAGCATGTGGGCTCTTTCATTTGCAAGATTTGTTGGAGCGCCCGCCAGCTTCATGGGTAGAGTGACATTTTTGAGAGCTGTCAAGCCGGGTACAAGATTACCAATCTGCCAAATGAAACCAACTTTCTGTCGTCTGTAGAGCATTGATCTTCTATCATCCAAGATTGAAACACTATGTCCATCGAAGAGGATCGTACCTGCAGTAGGTTTGTCCAATGCTCCCAGCATCTTTAGCAAGGTTGATTTTCCAGACCCACTTGGCCCAACAATCGAGAGAAACTCGCCTTCTCGGACCTCAAAATCAACGCCTCTAAGTGCGATGACCTCCTTTTGTCCTCGTTTGTAGACCTTCATGAGGTCTCTGACAACCACCTTGTATTGCTCTGCGATTTCATCTAGATTTTCTGACATGTTTTTCACCCTGTATATTGAATTTCCTCTGCGATGTTGAGATTCAACGACCGAGAAACCACTAGATATGTCGCCACTAGCGACACCAACACGGCTGTAGAAATGATACCTCCTAGTAACATCCATGGCACTGCAAGATAGACTGGGAGCCTTACCCACAGCTGCGTTGTTGACAATCCCATATATAGTAGTGGGATATTCTTCAAGAAGAAGGCAAGAGTCGTGCCAATTGCACCACCGATGGCTGCTGCAAGCAGCAGTCCTGTTGATGTATCAATGAGTGATGCAACAAGCATTGATTTCGTATCTGCACCCAGTGCTCGAAGGACTGAGAATTGCTTTCTCAGACCTCTGACCCTGACTGTTGTTACAATAATCACTCCAAATGTTAGATAAATAAGTGAGAAGATGACATTGAGTGTATAGGCTCCGAAGATTGACTGAGTTGCTCTTGAGTCCAAGACCTCGTCTATCGATTCTTGAGCGGCACTTATCTTGGAGAAACTGGATGGTGCGATTCGATAGATGTCATTCATAGCCTGTGTATAATTCACTCCAGTTTCAAGATCAACATAGAATTTGGTTACTCGTGTGCTGTTTATCCAGCTATGTAGGAGACTTATGTCCATGATTAGAAAGTCTGATGCATCTGACTCACCGGGCAGGTAAGTTTGTTGGGAATAGGTTTCAAGGCTGTTCGCCATAATATCGATAATTGTACACTCAGTCATGTTATACCAACTTGGACTAAACACCTGTAAGTCCAGATATGGTGAGTACTGTGGAATTGGCATACGTGTGATGGAGTCGATTGTATAATGGCTGATTGGTTTGAAAGTAGTAATAATGTTGATTCCTTCACCGAGGGATTCGTTCAATCTTGGTATGGATATTTGTGGAATGTCTTGAAGTGTAAAGTAATCCAACCAGAATGCAGTTTCAATCCAAGTATCTGGTTGAACTCCAAAGACTGAGATAGAACGGTTCATGTTGTCACCTCCACCATATGCATAGGCATTCCAATATTGCACATACCCTGTAAGCTGGAGAACCGGACTTACTTGGACTACGCCCTCAATTGCTGTAATGTTTTCAATGATACTCAACGTAACGTTTCTGAAACTCGGATCAACATCCACAGCGATATCAGCTCCAGTTTCAAAGTGGAAGATATTTTTCATGTGTGTATCGCCAGTTGTTGCAGAGAGGGACGAAAACAGTCCAGCTGTGAAAACCATAGCTATAAACATTGTCCCAATGGCTTCGGACTTTTTGAACATCTTGGTTGTTCTCGAAATCAACCGGGTTCCTACAATGAGTGATTTTTTCCTCACTCCACCAAGTATACGTGATTTTATTGCTGCTGTTCCTCGAGATAATATCCGTGTGAAGAAATACAGGAAGAGCGCCATGACTGGGATTATCGTCGCTGCAAAGAATGTTGATGCCATTGCAGTTAATCCACTAAATGCAAAAACAACCATCAACATTAGTAGCAAATATCCAGTAACTCCAACGACGAGCAAATCAATTGCTGGACTTCCCATCTCTTCTGATTCTGCTAATATTTCGCCCTCTAGGACATTATGCGCTTCTGTAGGTGTCATTAGTAAAGCTTTCACAGCTGATGGTAAAGCTACTATCAGACCAGCTATGAATGAGAAGGAAAAGACTATGATGATCGCAGTTGGTTGAAGGAGTAGAGTGAATCCAGAGAGCTGATCAAGTCGGAAGACTAGTAGTTCCCTCACCGAACCGGAAAGAAGTGCAGCAAGTAGACCAGTAACAAGAGCTCCAAGGCTTCCTATAATCCCTGTTGTTATAGCACTACTCAACACCCAGAAGAAAGCCTGTAGACCTGAGGAACCTCTTGTTTTGATTGTCCCAACATCTCTCCGTTGCTCGTCAGCTAGCAGTTTGGAGTTGTACTGAATCAACATTACACCCATGATGATAGAAGGTATTGAGAATGATATTGCCACTGCACGTACACTCATTGACCAGACTGCAAATTCGTATACTGCCTCCTGAAGTTTGAAGGCATCATAACCAATGATTCCAAAAGGGAGAGTTTCCTGTTCTATTTGTTTCTTGATATTGTCAAGTGTTTCAATCATCAGCTGAGCATCATTCTGGACAATCGCATTCCTGTCAAACTTTACCCAGATTCTGTTTTGGATTCCATACCACTCGTCATGCGGTAAACTACCAAATGTTGATTCCAGTGTTTCAGCAGTTGTTATTACTTGAAGGTAGGTGACCTCCGGTTGATCCCAATAGGGAGTGTGCATATAGATATTCGAGGCGAAGGAACCTACAACTATGAGTGACCTTTCGATGGTGTCCTCTATCCATGTATCATTGAACCACTCTTCTATCGTGACAGAAACCGTATAGTTCTCTCCAATCTGAAGTCCTTCAGCTATAAAGAGGCTCTTCTCCACAAGACATGAATCACTATCATATGAAAGGCTGCCACTGTCCAACTCAATGGCTTCAGAGAAACCTTCGAATGCTGAGCTATTGATTCCTAAAAATCCCTTTCTACTATATCGATAGTCTTCAACGTACCAATCCCAGACATTGACGAAGGCAAGTGGCTCTGTAGATATGACATAATTCTGAGCCTCTACAATCTCACGTATCTCTTCAGCAGTTGTTGCGTCTGGATTTGTGAAATTCTGATAGTAGAATGGATAGCTGAAAGACACTTCCATATCTATTGGTACATCAGATGTCATATCGTTTAGAACAGTTGGTGCGGTGGAGTCCATGTAGAACAGGATACCTCCAAGGACTCCACTTGATAACGAGAATATGAGCAGTGTGGTGAGCACCTCAGGTGCCCTTGCTGACAAGCGGGCTAGGAGGAACATCTAGACTTCACCCCCATATGGTGCAGCTTCAGCCCATGAAGTGTTCAATGTTGCTGCAAGATTGATTCGAGATCCAAGTACAGCAACAATACCAATGAAGATGACAACTGACACTACAAAGAAGATGAGAACCAAGAAGATTGTCACCCAAGGTATCACAGGAAATATAGCGACCGGATATCTAGTGTACCATGAAGCAATTCCACTGGATGCAGCGTTGATTGATGTTGTAAGGTAAAGAGGTGCATAGCCTAACAATACAACCAGACTGAACAGCATAAGAACTAACATCTCTGCACCTTGAGCTCTAATGATGACACCTGTATTAGCTCCGTTCGAGCGGAGCAATGCGATTTCCCTACTTCTGGCTCGTACTCCCTCAACAGCATAAACTGCAAAAGCTCCCATTATAGTACCAATTGTTAGAACTGTGAGCATTGTATCAACGGATCTGTCCATATGATATGTAACCTGTTCTAGATATTCTGTAGTCCGAAGTGTGACTGCATCCCATTTTCCATTGTAAAGAACATCTATGCCCCCATGGTCTAATACCTCAAGAGCGATTTGTGTGCCATTTACTCCATCTTTAGTGGATACACAGAGATACGAATAGGTTTCATTGACAATGTCTATTTGATTGCTTAGAAAATCACGATTGACAAGAATCCTCCGCTGACCAACAATCTGATAGTAGCTAGGATAGTAGGGGGAGGGCATAATTGGTATTGGGGGTGGATAGTAATCTCCTCGCTCTGGCATCTCTGGTAGTGATGTAACAATCCCAAGGATTCTGAATGCTATAGGGATTGGTTCTTCATCAAGTTGGGTTGCTCGAAGGACATCTCCCACCTCAAGATCATAGTCATCAGCGATATCTGATGAAACAATAGCTCCGTCTGGAATAGACGAAAGTGAGTCTAACATCGTAGCCATTTCTGACTCATTCAATCTATTTCCCATGTAATGATATCCAATTTCTCTATACTCACTTGGATCGACTGCGAGAAATGTATTTTGACCCCCGCCGCTGCTGGTCAGGTATAGGTCGATTTCTGACACTATTGTTCCATCCACTACCAACTCATGTCCGGTCACATTGGTGATGAACTCATCCCATAGGGAGAATTCAGACTCATCAAGTGCAAATGAAATGTCTGCCCCTACACTCAGTTGGGATTGGTACTTATTTGTCACAGGTAGGGATGCATCTACAATGGCGTTGTTCCATGAAAGGCAGATTGCCAGTATCAACACCATAGCAGCTGCGCCACCTGATGATGCTCCTTTTCCAATCCTCCGGATACCAATTGATGCGGAGACCGGCCCGACCACCTTCGCCATGTATCTCGATATTACATTAGCCCCTCTTCGAAGAGCCTTGATGGAAAGACTTGCAACTCCAAGGAAGAGAGGGAGAGGAACAATTGACAAGACAATAGCGAGGATTGGATCACCAGAAATTGTAGGTCCGCCTGTTGTCAGAGTCATTAGTAGTAGACCTGCTACCACCACAACAAGCAGGTCCCATCTTATGAAATTAAAACCTCTGACCAATTTAGCCAACTTTCCTGTGTTCTCATCAACAGACTTCTTGGTTGAGTAAATGATTCGATATCCAAAAAGTGTCAGAATCGGAAGGGGAATTCCCACAATAAGGGAGATGATGAATGATTCAAGAGAGATAAGGAGTGGTTCAGAAATCATTGCATTAAAATCAAACTGAAAGAAGCCAGTGGCTGAGATAGCAAGTCTACTTACTCCCACACCTGCAAGAATTCCAAAAATACATGAGAGAACCGACAAGATGAATATCTCACGGTTGACTATCTTATCAAGGTCACCAGGAGCCGCTCCCCGAGAGTATAGCATTGTAGTTTCATAACGTCGCTCGTTTATGTTATGTCGAATTGATAAGAACATCACAAGCATGATGAGGATTATTATGCCTGACGATCTGAAAAGCTGGCTAATTCTTGCTGCTTGAATCCAATACATGTAACTGCTTATTGCACCTGCAATACGGTTTGACACCCAGAACCTAGAGGACCACGGAAACTGAGGATCATAGTTGGGATCCAGTTCACGAATAGCTTGACCTATGCCATTGACGAATGCGAGGGAGCCACCAGCATCGAAGGGTGTAACTCTGGTTCTGTCAATATCTATATAGATCTTGTACTCTTCGTCTTCCAAAACCTGAGGGGCTACAATCGCCATACTATCGTATACCCCATAGTAATCAGCGTATGACCCCTCCCCTCCTAGTCTATAGACTCCTATCACTTCCACCTCGTTGTAGGGTCCCTCCCAATAAAGAGAGAAGTTTACAACATCTCCAACGTTGATGTCGTAGAAGTCGACTAGATCGTCAATGATGGCAATCTGTGATACATTGGACTCTGGAATCGCTCCTGAAACGAGGCTGATGTATCCAGGAAAAGTTTCCATGAACTCTTGGTCTGGTGCGATGATGTCACCGTGGATGTTGTCCCACCACCAACCATAGGTTTCATTGATGAAATACTCGATGTTCCCCCAGCTATGTCTAAGTGATGCTGCTTTTGACACTCCATCGATGTCCTGAATTGAACTAACATAATATTGGATACCTTCCCCATCTGCAAATATCGCTACCTGTCCAACTTCTGCCATGCTGTTCTCCCATTCATGGACAGAATAGGAATCAACATAGACAGTGATACCCATTGCCATTGCAGAGGCGAGGAGAAAGCATAACAGAGTGACACCTTTGCGTCGCATACTGTGAAATGCCTCATATCCCACAGGAACAGCGGCCAATTTCCAACGCCTCCATCATGGATTCTCAATCAGCCCATCGCGCATCCGGTAGACATGATCCATCTTCTCACCAACCTCAGGATCATGAGTCACGGTGATCAGTGTCCCTCCCTCACCCTTGGTCAGAGACACGAGCACATCCAAGATCTCCTTTCCAGTATTGTAGTCCAGGTCTCCTGTGGGCTCGTCAGCAAGGACTATGACCGAACTCGTGGTTCCTGAAGGTTTAGCAAGTGCCCTTGCGATGGCGACACGTTGTTGTTCTCCTCCAGACAACTCATCCGGTCGATGGTCTGCTCTTTCCGTGAGACCAACAAGTGACAATAAATGATCGACGCGTTCTTTCCTCATGTCCTCCTCAACGCCTCCAATGAGCAGGGGGAGTTCCACGTTTTCATATGCTGAGAGTACAGGCAGCAAGTTGAAGAACTGAAACACATAGCTGATTTTATCTCGACGAATCTTGGTGAGCTCTTTCTCGCCCATCCTAGTGATGTCTATTCCATCGATCACAACATTACCAGCAGGTCTGTCAAGGGCACCTATTAGGTTCAGGAGGGTGGTCTTCCCAGACCCACTAGGACCCATGATACCAATGGCACTACCTTTCTTGACCTGAAGAGTCACTCCTCTTAGTGCATGGACCTCAATCTCACCCATACTGTAGACTCTTGAGACTTCATTGAGATTGATGATTATACCATTGTTCAATGCTGCCCGCTCCAAGCCTTTCTCTCACTGCGGATGAGCTGAGTGTGAGGGCTAATAAATTACTCCTTCGAAGTACGAAGAATTGTACTAGGTTCAACCTATTTCATTCTATGCGTACAAACAATCAGTAATTAATGAAAATAGCCTTTTACATATTCCTCATGAGAAACTTTAAGACATCATGTGTATTATTTAGTCATAGAATAGTGAGAGGTTTACTTGACATTGTCTGACGAGATAATGGAGCGTAAGTATGAATTCTTCAGTTGGCAAGGATTCACTGTGGGTGCTATTATCATGGCCCTCTCATTAGTTGTTCAATCTCTCATTGGTTTCGGTTCGGTGTGGACTCAACGACCAATCAGCTATGCATTTTACATAGCCTTCTCTGCCCTTGTGGTCGGGATCACATCTGGTGGAGTCTTGGTCTATCTCTTTCCTCCAGATCAGGATGTGATTGGAATCGCAGGGCTTGGAAGTGATGATTTTACCCAACACCTTTCACTCATCATGGTCATTCTTGCCTTGGTGCAACCAATCTTCACAGGCTTCGTGTTCTTCTACGAGTATTTTGGGAGTGACCAGTTGATCTTCATCTGGGTCTTACTTGGCTTTGCCGCTCCAAGCCTGGGTCTTACGACTGCAATGTTTGAACGTTCTAGAGCTATTGGTGCAGATCTTAAGGTCTACTTCGCAGTAAATGAAAAGCTTGACTTGGCGAGTCTCGAGTGGCTTCATGCAATCGGTCCTCGCACCGCAACATATCGCATGGGTATGTTGGAAAGTGCAGCACGTCGTGTTGATGGCATTAAGATTACCGGACATGAAATAATTAGAGAGAAGAACCAATTTGCTGTGAATCAATGAGCTCCGTCTGTATGTCTTCTTCGTCTGTGTACTTCCAGACCGATTTCAGTCCAAGCGACCCAATTGCATTTCAGACAGCTAAAAGAACTACTACCAAGACCGAATCGAGGTGGTGATTTCTCCTCTAGCTGATAGATTGTTCCGCCATAGCTGCTTCGTTTTGCGGATGTGACTTTGAATCTCTTCTTGAAACAATCAAGGCAGATACAGAGATCCTTTCTGGTGTCATTTGCAAAGCTGTCTTCCAAAGTTTTAGCTGGTTGGATTGGGTCTACTTCTTTTCCACAGCTCTCACAGTAATCTACCGATGTGACCACCACACTCCGAGTTAAGGTAATCCATGTTCTAGTTATTGGCAATGAGTGGAATATCGACCACTATTTGAATTCTCTGAGTAAATAGATTCGTTGTCCACCTGTGTAGAATCATGTTATAAGGTATTTTCGAAGAGCTGCGCTGCTGTTTTGAACACCTCTTCAACGCCTTCTCCAGTCATACAAGAAGTTTCAATGAAAGCTACTGGGTGGAGAGTACCCTCTTTCCCATAGCGTTGAGCAAGCTCCTCTGCAAATTTGAAACCCTCGTCATATCCCACAGGTTCATCTCCCGAGTCTTCTCCAGTTTCCATTCTGAGGTCGATTTTGTTGGACACGATAACTAAAGGTGGCATTTCTTCAGTTGATAGAGTTGCTTCCCTCAGCCAGAAATCAATACTCTCGAAGCTCCACCTGTCTGATGCGGCATATACGATGATTAATACTTGTGAGTCTTTATAGAACTCTTTTCTCTGAACCTTTGCCTTCACTGCTAAATCAAATGACCAAACTCTAATATCTATGCGATGATTGGTTACCTCGAGTATTCGTCCGAAGATATGTTCAGAAACCGACTCATCTTCCAACGTGATGGGTACAATGTTTGCCTTTTCCTTTAGGCTCTCCTTGCCAACTCCATCCTCACCAAGCAACAAAACTTTGCATTCCACAATTGGTTTGATCTGGTGGGCTGGAGTAACTTGCGGTTCTGGTTCTATTTCTTCCTCCTCAGACTCATCAACTGTTTCAGCTATAATCACGATCTCTTCAGGTGTTTCCTCAGTTACCGATTGCTCCTCTTCGATTGTGGCTTCTCCCACTCTCACATATGTTTTCTCAGATGCGACTATTTCTTCACTTCCAGCTAGATTTACGCTTATCTCCAGTTTCTTCTTTTTCGCGGGCTTTTCTGTGGGTGCGCCTGTCATAAAGGAATCACTTAGTGCTTCAACTGCCTCGAGAGCATCTGCAATGTCATCAAAATCTTCAAGGCTAATCTCTCCTTTCTCATCTGCACTGACACCAGGGCTCTCTACAAATGTTGCAGCTGGTTCTTGCTCTTTGCGTAGGGAGCTTTTTCTTTTCTTCTCAGGTTTTTCGTCTACATGCTTGACGGTCGGTTCTTCGATGATCTTTTCTGGTTCTGGCTCTCTCACTGGTTCTAGAACTACTTCTTTCAAGACCCTTCTCGCTTTTGGCAACCCTATGCGGTCTAAAACATCTTCCAGCACTCCCGGAGCAAGTCTCTTTCCAAGGTATCTCAGATATTTCTGAAGCTCAAGAGCGACGTCATCGAAGGATCGATCCTTCAAGGGAATTTTCTTCTTCACCACACCTTTATCTCGTACTTCGACATAGGTTGGTGTGAGTGTGAGTGAGATAGTTGTACCTGGGATTATCATAGCCGCTCAGGTCCTCCTTGCTTTGCGTAGTTCATGGTTTGCTGTAATATCTTAACTGTTTCGAGTATCAACATGGCCATAAACTATCAATACCTGATTGATACAGAAAGAATAAAATTGTATTCTGTTGAGAGCTGTTCTTAGGGTGAATAGATGGTAGACGTGGATTTTACTAAATATGTCGATGTGATAAAGGATTGGCCAGAACCAGGTATGGTTGTGTGTGATATCAGTGGGTTGCTTGAACATCCGCATGTATTTCACGAGGCCGTTGTAACCCTTGCTAAACCTCTAGTAGAGCTAAGACCAAACAAGGCAATAGGAATTGAGCAGAGAGGTCTTGCACTAGGAGGCGCAATCGCATACTACCTCGGTTGTGGTATTGTTCCAGCTCGCTCCATTGCATATCTTCCAGATGATTATAAGCGCCCAGTTGAATATCTACCCTCTTCCCGGTTCGCTGACCAACGACTTGCCATCGTTTCAGAATCTATAGATCCAGGAGATCGAGTTGTCATAATTGATGACTGGTTGATTCAAGGAACAACAGTTCTTGCGGTATCAAAGGTAGTAGAAAAACTAGGTGCACAAGTGGTAGGTGTTGCATGTGTTATTAACAACCTGACTGAAACCAGAAGGAAACTTTTGGGTCGTCCAGAAGTTCATTCACTCATAGAGAATCTGCAGGCTGATACCATCGGTAGTAGAGATTGATTAAAGAGAAGAAAACGGAGATTAGCAAAACACTCTTCCCGTCTTCTTTTCTTGAGAGTCTGTTCATGAGTTCAACGAGCTGCAATATGATTAACACATAAATTCTCTCACCGAGTCAATTGAACAAGTTAGAAAGAAAGTGCTTCACGTAAACATACCATTAGAGTGCGCATCACTAATCTCTTCAGGTCAATTTCTCCATTTCCTGATTCTACCATTGATTCAGACACTATCTTCTGAATTTTAGTATCTTTACTTCCGATATTAAACAAAACATTGGCAAATGAGCCAGTGAGTATCTTTTGAGCAAGAAGCTGATTGTGAAAATCTCTTCCAAATGACAACTCACATAGTCGTTGATATCTATACAAACTCTGTTTGTTAATGGAATTTTTCTCTAGGAGTCCCGAAATAACCACTGCTGCTATACGAGCCGCCCGCATCGCGTAAGAAATACCTCCTCCTGTAAGAGGACTTACATGACCTGCAGAGTCGCCCACAAGGACGACTCGATGTGCGACTATATCTTTCAAGGGGCCTCCCGTTGGGACCAACGCCCCCCTTGTTTCATCAATATTGGAATATGTTGGTAATAGATCTATCTTCTTGAGAAATCTCACAAATTCCTCAAACTTGTAAGGCAACCCCTTAGCCTGCGAGCCTATAATACCAAGCCCAACATTGATCGTGGATTCTTTGGGGAAAATCCATCCGTATCCCTTTTGTCCTCCTAGATTAGCAAAGAAGTGATACTTGAGAGCTTCAGTATAGCGGTCAATGATATCTTCTGTGTTCACCTCAACTTCACAGACTCTGCAAGCTGATATGTTCGAACTCGGCCAACTCTTATTCAGGCCTGTTTCTCGAGCCACCATACTCGTTACACCATCAGCGCCAATAACCAACCTTCCATCTATGGTCTTTCCATCAGCTAACTCAACTCTGACATACTCATCTTTAAACCTCAGATGTTTTGCTCTTGTACCAGTTAGAGGCAATACACCTGCTTCAACAGCTTCTTCAAACAAGACATTGTCGAATATTGTTCGAAGAGTGAGTGCCATCTCCACCTTGCCTTCAAAGACAATTTGCCTATTTGGAGAATGAAGCACACCAACTTTAGCAACACCCTTTACAAACTCCGAAGCCCTATTCTTCAGATATGGAAACTCATCTATAATCGAGCTAGAGAAACCTCCTCCACAAGGCTTGTCTCTAGGAAATGTATCCTTGTCTATCATACAAGTATTGAAGCCAAGACGAGCTAGATGGCGAGAAGCTGAGGAACCACCAGGACCTGCTCCAATCACAATGACATCATACATTCTAGATAGTCACTCACATTTGAAGCCAGAACTAAATCATCTTAAAAGTTGAGCACATCAACCTTATTTAGACTCTAGTTAGCAACAGAGGGAGGACAATGAGTCAGCTTCTTGAGGCTCGTAGAGGTTTGCGACGGCGAATTAATTCATATGCAAAATATGACCTTTTTCTCCACCGCTTCATCACAGTCGTTCTCATTGCGAATATGCTCTTGATTCTGTACGCACTCATATCTGTAACATCAATCATGACTCTAAGTGGAGTGGGATTTCTTGATTCGGTTCCGATTGCCCTCTACATTCTTCCATTGATAGTCATACTACCACTCATGATACGGGCGTACTATTCTGAGAGAACTGCAGCATTCAATTTTTTGTTCCTGATGATATGCACAGTGTTTTTTTTTATGCTATCCTTTCTTGTTCATGGTTTCATTATTTTTCTTATCTTCAACATCATTGCTGCTGTGTCAATTTTCATATTGGGAAGATATAGACCTCGAGGGAAGTTAAGAGAGGTTGGCAGAGGAATGGTTGTCTACTTCATTCTTCTCAACTTACTCGGACTTGCTTTTCCAATCTCAACAATTATTATGGGGCAGACACAAATTGCGAGCACATCTATGGGTGACAATCCTGAAATCATATTGAGTATCCCACTGGCTGACTTTGCTTTTCCATATCTTGAAACAGATCCCACAATACAATTGCTCTCCGATATTCAAACCAATGATTTCCGATTAGACTTTCGGATTCTTGAGAATGATGATTTATCCTGGCTGAGGCTAGGGACTTGGCTAAGTGCTCTCAATGATACCGGGATACAATACTCAATTACTCTAACAGCTGACCGAGCTCTTCTAGCTGGTGAGAATCCTGCTTCACTAGCGACATCAGAGTTGATAGAGGCGATATATGCGAGTCATGGAATCGCCTTTGATCGACTCACGAATTTTGAGCTTTCTAATATTACCAATAGGCCAAACCTCATTCTCTTTGATATGACTCTCTCTGAACCTGAATGGCAGGCACTGATGCTTCGAACAAGGAACCTCGACCTTACTGGTTTTGCAGGTCTGATGAGAACCTCTATCTTTTCCATTGATAGCACTCGGATTGAGGACGCATCAGCATCACTTCGAGATGCGACAACATCATCCGGGATAGCATCTGGACTGCTTGTTGAAACTTTCGTTGTCGATGACCTGTTTGATGGCGATTCATATGCTATGCGTCTTTGCGGAGTTACATCATCCTCTCTACAAGAATGGGATCAGGTATCTGTTCTGTGTAGTCGCTCTCGGTTTTCTTTTGAGATGAGTGGGGATGTGGGTGAATACCTATGTCATTCATATTCCCGTTCTATTGGGCAGTTTGCGGCGACTTGGAGTATGAGGCTTGGAGAGATTGGAAACTCGACTGATATCTCGGACCGGTCTGACAGTGTTTATGAAGACCTGGATGTATTAGTGAACGACATTGCATTGGTCACTGGTAATGGTGTCCAGCGAATCATCTTGGACTCTATTCCCTCTCTGCTAAATGCCTTTGGAAGTGAATCTCTGTCTAATCTAAGGTTATCTATTGATGAAGCTGAAACTGGTATTGCAACCTACACGTTCAGAATCTATGCATATCGCGCTGTCTTCATGGCAATCGATGCATTTGACCTCATTATGCTTTAGGTGATTTCACATAGACTTCGAATACACCAGCCCATATCTCGCTGCTGGACTCAGCCTTTACAAGAAGGTTCCCTCCGAAGTTAACTCCCATCGGTCCAGACTTGCCTTTTTTCCAGACATCTGCAAATATCAAAGAGTGAAGTCTGTTCTGGAAGTCTTCGGTGATTCTCTGTATCATACTATCAATGTATGCCTCATCGATTCCCTGAGGACTCAGATCCGCAGTGGAACGAAACAATCTCTCCTCACTAATTGCCCCTTCAGTCTTGTCGAATCTATACCCTATCCCTCCAACCAGATAGAACTCCGCCTGAGGAACATTGGGTTCATCTCCAACAACAATCAATGATCCATCTGTTAGTAAGATGTAAGTGGGTGAAGCCACATTGAAAGGGATTGATGCGGCTTCCACTGAAACTTCATCCATTTTCAATTCCTTGGTAAGAAACTCATCTAATGTCCGTACCTTTGTGTCGAATCGAAAAGGATCGAGCTCTCCTGTGTGAAGGATATTTCTGGCTTTCCTCAGAAGTACGTCCAATATTCGTTGAGTTGTTTTCAAAAATTCAACACGTGCATCCTTATTGCTCAAAATATCCCCTGCGGAGATAACAACTCGGAGAAAATCAACTGATTTGAAGTTGTCGAGTATAGTACGGCTCAAGTAGGTTGAATCTTCTGTTTCAAGAAAGCCCTCCTGTGTCGCCACTTCCGATGGGATTGGATTTCCAAGATGGACTTGTACAATCTTGCTACTTCTCTTTGCCTTGAAAAACACACCTACATCATAGGATTTACGTGGCAAATCGATTAATTGGCGTACAAATGTTCCATCAGGCACAATTTCTTTGGCCTGTGCCTTCGCGTAGATTTGAGTGTATTTTCCAAAGAGGTCCGTTCTTGACATCTTCCATTCTCCCGTAGTCTAATACTACCCTCATTCCACTCTATTATCATTTCGGGTGATTTACTCCTCGAAACTAACTAGATTATAGGACAGTTTGTACATAATTGGAGTGGAATTTGGCCAGTTAAGAAGTAATGAAATCCGATGAATGCAATGAATCCTATTACAACCACCAGAAATAAAATCTTGAGAAATTTCTTCATTTGCTTTCTTTACACGCTCTTCCCTCTTTCTTTTACTAAACCTTCGATAACGGAAGTCACCCACAAATTATAAAGCAGGTGAGTCGAGCAATCCGCTAGGCCACTTCGAAAGGCGATGACAATGGAACGAAAACAAATTGGACCACTTCTGATAGTGATTGGTATTTTATTGCTATTCATTTCATTGTTCTATGTTCTTCCATTACCTAATTTCTACATTGTATCTCTGTTCATGATGTTTCTTTCCGTTGTCTTAATCGGCGTTGGAGCTGCTTTTGTTCGGGGTGTTGATAGTTCCTTAGATGTTCCTACTGATGATTGTTATTACTGCAAGGGCATGGGCAAGATAAAAAGCGGAAATGAGATGCGAACCTGTCCCCGTTGTGGAGGAACTGGGTTGGCTCGAGCTGATGATTATGAGCAACAATGAGCTTCGAAGAAGATGAGTATTAGTTGGGAGGAGTGTACATACGACTAAACAGATAGTCATTGCACACAAAGGTGCATCGGGACATGCTCCGGAGAATACACTTCTTTCTTTTATTCGTGCGTTTGAACTTGGAGCTCATATGATAGAGATCGACATTCATGCAACTTCTGATGGTGAACTGGTCTGCATTCATGATTCAACTCTTAATAGAACAACGAGTGGTAGGGGAGATGTCCATTCGTTCACGTATGGCGAAATAAAAGAATTGGACGCTGGTGCAGGTCAGTCTATTCCCACTCTTGAAGAAACACTCAGATTTGCATCAGGAAAGATGAAGGTCAATATTGAGCTTAAAATCATTGGCGCCGAGGAAGAAGTCCTTGAAATAGTGCAACGAACTGGAATGCTCCCTAATGTCATTATTTCCTCATTCTTTCATGCGACTCTAACAGTTCTCAAAGAATCAAATGAACAGGTTTCCACTGCAATGCTACTTAATGCGTCGAGGGAGGAGTTATTCCAATACGCTTTGGATTTCAGAGTGGATGCAATAAATCCGCAACACAATCTTGTTACTCCTGAATTAGTAAAGGGTGCTCACCAGACTGGATTGCTTGTATATCCTTGGACAGTAAATGAACAGCATAGAATGATTGATCTCTTTTCTATGGGTGTTGATGGACTGATAACTGATTATCCTGATAGAGCTGTCAGAGTTTTGGGACATTAGGCCATACCTATGATTTTTTCAAGAAACTCTAAGATTATGGGATACGCCATCTTTCGAGTTGGATGACAACTTATCACATGCTCAGCTCCTTCTATCAGATGGAGTTCTTTTATGCCTGACGAGATTGCCTGTAAAGCAACCTGAGCACTCGTCGGGTCTATTGATTTATCCTCAGTCCCCTGTAGAATAAGCGTTGGAGTAACAACTGCTTTCATGTGCTTTTTCGCTTCTTTTTGTAGCTTGAAAAACTCGTGGTATGCAGAAACCGGTTCTCTTTCATACTTGGTCCTTTTCACATCATAAACTCGTTGCGCCGCCTCAATGTCAATATTTCTGTATTTAACAAGATATTTGAGTAATGGCACTAATTTAGGAAGAAGTCCTGGAATCCTCAATGCGGGAGCAATAAGTATCAATCCATCGATGTCAGTTTCTTTCGACGAAATCATGATGGAGAGCAATCCCCCCATCGAAAACCCGACTACAAAAAGGTATCTAGGTTTCCATGACCGTACAACTTCTAATCCACTTTGAAGAGATTGATACCAGTCCTGCCAAGAGGTTGCCTCGAGATCTTCAGGCGTGGTTCCATGTCCCGCTAGTTGGACCGAAAAAGACGCAAATCCTCTCTCTGAGAGGTACTCCGCAAGAGTGGACAACTCATCAGAAGAGGCACAAAAACCATGAACGAGAAGGAGTGCAATGGAGGCTCCTTCAGGAAGGGCTACTATGCCCTTTGCATCAGGAGCCAATGTCTTTCACTCTTCAAGCCTTACGAAGCTGAAACCTTTTCGAAGCATTCCAAGTCGAACTCCTGCTATTAGCCAACTAATAATAGAGAGTATCTCTGTACTCACTACAAATACCACCATTATAGACACCATTATTGCGATTTGTTCAGGAGTAGGAATACCTGCAAAAACTATCAAGACTAGTACAACAACTATTGCTGCAGCCGCTAAACCTGTCAAAGTTGCAATCTTAATCAGTGTACCTTCAAAACCATGACCCTCGTCCTCCACCTCATTTGCTAGATTCAGATTCATTGTCATTACTAGTACAACACTAATGGAATAGAGCGCTAGAAGGAAGGCGGCTCCTGTATTCGCCTCATGTGTTACACCAACGTTCCCTGCAATCACAGGAATCATGAAGGAGAATAAGACGCTTGCGCCCACGAGTATTCCACCTGTTGCATATCCTCTTCCATATGAGTAACCAGCTAATGACACATTTCGGATTAGAAGTATCATGAGAGGTAAAACAATGATTGTGGGTCCTTGGATAGCTGGTGAAATTCCAGGGATCATTGTAATATTGAACCATCGATTGGTTGGCCAGAGTGCTAGTGGTCCACTGCCAAGTCCTCCTAACATTATGATGATGATGGTTATTGATGCAGCAAGACTTACCAGTACAGTTAATGCACCTTGAGAAAAGCCAGTCAATCCTCTTATCCAAGATTCACCCATCAGTAAGAACTGCGTGATTATAGTAGCAACCCATGGAATTATCATAAGTGAGAACAATGTGAAAGGATGAATCATAAGAATTACAGAAACTAGAACCATTGGAATTCCTGTAATAATATCTGTCTTTGCTGTGTAAGAAGCTCCCACAAGAAACAATACACCAGCAGGGGCTATAACAAGGAAAAATCCCCATGCACCAACCCCACTTATACGAGCTCCTGCTTGACCAGCTGCCAAAAGACCAAATAGCACGAGGAAGATCATCAGATATTTGCTTCCACCTTTAATGATGTCTTCACCAATAGCTACTGCCTTGAGCTCTCTTGCTCCTAGCCTTGGAGCGAGCATTATCCAATACATCATAAACGCCAGAAGACCGAAAATTAGCACTGGATTTGTTTGATAGGTCACTGGACTGGCTAATGTACTCCATGGATACCACACAGTCTGGTTTCCAATTGTATCAACTGGTCCAATCAATACAGCTGTAAGACCAAGGAGGAATAAGATAACTCCGCTTACTCCAAAAGCAAACTTTGCTTTTGGCGGACTACGTGCATACTCACGGATGGTGCCAAAAGTGGACCACCAAAATAGCAGGCTCACAAACTGACCTACGAGTAGAATCCCATATGCAGCGTATATCAATAGAGGACTCAACGCTTGACCCAGTGCAAGAATAGGAATAAAAAGAGCATTCAGTAAACCCGCAAGAAAACCAATCCAAGTCTTACTGGAATCAGTGTAGATAATCGCGATAAGTTGCCAAGCAATGACGAAAATCGATCCCAAGAGGTACATAGGAACCAAGAAATTAGGAATAAGAATCGGACCAAATACAGCCCCGAACTGAGTAATAACAAAGATGGATGTTGCAGCAGCCACGATGAAGCCTACCCATATGACATTGACCAGACCAGAGCCAAGGAAGCTTCCAAGTTGCCTTGACCCTATTGCTTGATACAGAAGATTTAGTGCCATCAAACCCATGAATGCACCAACTAGAATATGATAGTATGGCGTTCCCTCAATTTCCAATGCGACTGCTGAGCCTGTTAGCTGAACCCAATTCAAGGATGCGATTGGAACCAATGGTTTTCCAATCAGTAGACCGAGAACAGCTGCTATTATGCCAAATATACTACCAAAACCAGCATACTCGCTTATCCTCTCACCAGACTGATCTGAACCACTTAATATCGACTTCATTGTACTCAATTGGGACATGTCTGATTTCCTCATTTGGTGATGGTGACCATTAGTTTTGATGGTACGAAGATGAGGGGTATAAATGCGTATCGGACAGTGCTTCTGTGTAAGACTTAATACACCCTCTAGCATAACAAATCGAAAAAGGTGGTATTGCATGGGATCAGATTTTGAACTCTATGTCAAGGGAAAGCGAATTGAAATGAATGAATTCGTTGCCAACATACTCAGTGACGTACTTATGGCAATCCTCTCGAATCTCCGAGATATTGATTTGGAATCGATAAACCTAGTTGAGATTGAGTAGAAACAAGCATTATTTGGATGTGGTTTCGCGATGAATGGATGGAATGGTAGGATATTATGGGTTGATTTAACGGACAAGAGATCCTATACTGAGAGTTTGCCTCTTGACACCTATTCCACTTTTGTTGGAGGAAAAGGACTTGGTGCCTACCTGCTGTATCGTGAGCTGAAACCGGAAACTGACCCTCTCGGCTCCAACAACATACTTCTGTTTTTGTCAGGACCTCTTCAAGGACTACCTGGAGTCATGATTGGTCGATGGACTCTGGTTACGAAATCCCCACTTACTGGACTATTTTTGGATTCACATTGCGGAGGTCCCTTAGGTCGTGAGATCAAAAACACTGGTCATGATGCGCTCGCAATTCGAGGTAAATCAGAAACTCCTACTACCCTTTTACTTGAAGATGACAAAGTAAGCTTCGTTGATGCTGAGTATCTTTGGGGCAAAGGCACTCAGGAGGCAACTAGACTTCTCCATGACTCATCACCAAAGAACTCTGCTGTATATGTGATTGGTCCTGCAGGCGAAAACCTTGTTCCTATGGCAACCGGTTGTTGCGAACTAGCTCACCAGACGGGACGTGGAGGTGCAGGAGCTGTTCTTGGATCAAAGAACCTCAAGGGTGTTGTAGCTAGAGGCACCAAAAAAATGAGTGTAGCAAATCCTACTACCTTTAATTCGCTAAGAGTGATAATATCTAAGAGATGGAATGATAAAACGGATTATGGATTCAAGGACTATGGTACTGCAGTTCTTGTTGAGGTAGCAAATGAACGCGGTCAATTTCCAACTAGGAACTGGCAAAATACATTCTTTGAGGGTTATGAATCACTCACTCCTTCTGAAACCGAGAAGTGGATGACTGGAAATCATCTCTCTTGTCCCCATTGCATAATTCGATGTACCCATTCTTACAAGACGGAGGACCCCAGCAATCCTGGTACTGAAGTAGAATCAACTCCAGAGTATGAAACCTATGGTTTGTGTGGTGGTAATCTTGGAATTAACGATGCACAATCAGTCTTCAAGTTAAACTACCTCGCTGATGATTTGGGTCTTGACACTATTAGTACTGGATCAGTCATTGGTTTCACTATGGATGCCTTTGAAAATGGCATCCTGAATGAGGATGAGATTGGATTCCCCATAAGATTTGGTGATGTAGAATCTGCACTCAAACTGATGCGGAAAATAGCCTTCAGAAAAGGAATAGGTGATTTATTGGCTTCTGGTGTTCGAAGTGCAGCAGAAAGAATTGGACGTGGGAGCGAAAAACTTGCAGTCCATGTAAAGGGTTTAGAAACAGCTGCATGGGATCCAAGGGGAAAACGAGGACTTGGTCTCTCATATGCCACAGCAGATGTTGGCTCAAGTCATTTACGTGGATGGCCACAGACAACCGATAAACCCGATGCTTCTGCACTTGATGTGATTGAGTCTATGGTCACTGAACGAGATACTAAAATTCTGACGGATTCCCTAATTGTTTGTCATTTCACATGGCACTTCCCGTTGTCCAGAGAAGAGAAAGTACAGCTATTGAATTCTGCAACAGGTGTTCAGTATGATGATAACCTTGTTTCTTTGTTTGGACAGCGTATTGAAACACTTATCCGGTTGTTCAATATCAATGAAGGTATAACTCGAAATGATGATAGCCTTCCACCTCGGTTCTGGGAGACTGAAACGATTGGCCCTTCAAAAGGAATGAGATCGTTCATTGACCAGAATGATTTTGAAAGGTCTCTTGACCTATATTATGAACTCAGAGGATGGGATAAGCGCGGTGTTCCTACAAGGGAAACCATTAGGAAGCTAGGATTGGATTCACTTGTTTCATAAGTTCTTCATTCAAAAGCACTAAGGCGAAAGTTTTTGCGAAGCCAGACTTCCTTTCTCTCTTCTTCATATCCAGATTCAGTGTAGAGTTCGAAGAGGTCTTCTCTGGAGATATCAAAGACTGCATCTAATGCGTATAATCTCCTCTCCTCAGCGATCTCAGCTGTCTTTTCTAGCATCTTTTGACCTATTTCTGTTTCTTCAAGTTCATCCTCAATCTCGAAGTAACGTATGAATCCTACTCGTCCCATAGCA
>Ga0180438_10002729_pt1 | contig 28011 bp, 34 predicted proteins | sample SS_ome_12_FD_132455 | JGI IMG/M metagenome (GOLD analysis project Ga0180438, IMG submission 132455) | Hypersaline lake sediment archaeal communities from the Salton Sea, California, USA - SS_3_D_2 metaG | ecosystem: Environmental > Aquatic > Non-marine Saline and Alkaline > Hypersaline >...
GGTTACGCGAAGCCCGCACCGCTGCACTAGTTGGTCATTGTTGCGTTTTTAGGGCATTTGGTGGGCGTTTCTGTGGCGTTCTGTCACAATCACAGTTCTGCAAACGTGTATTATGTATAAGGGGTGAGTGTGCCAACAGTTCAACGGAAACGGCGCGCAAAATCGAGCGCGACAAAGAAGAAAAGCGGCGGCAACGGGCGCGTTCGCAAACGTCAACTTGATTCGTCGAATTGGGTGTCGACCGGTCAGCTTGCGAAGGCGGCAGGTGTCACCGAAGAAGCGATACGGTATGCCTTGAAGGAAGGCAAAATCAGCGCCGTCGTGCGCAACAACCGGTACCGCTTCAACATGGATACGGAGTTACCGAAGTACCTGTCGACCTGCACGCGCCGCAGGGTGATGGGCATGAAGCAACTTGAACACGACGCGCCCGAAGCGAGCGACGAAGACGGCATCACCGAAACAAATGCCGCGCAGCGTGAACGCATGTACAAGGCGCGCCGGGCGAAGCTTGAATACCTGCAACTGCAAGGCGACCTTGTGCCTGCCGCGACGGTTGAACGCGAATGGCAGACCATTGCGCAGGGGGTGCAGGCGCGTCTTCTATCGATACCCGACCGCGTTTCAACGATGGTCGAAGGAATGAAACACCGCGAGATACACCGCGTACTGACTGAGGAAATCAGACACGCGCTAACCGACATCGCTGATTCGGTGCGCGAAGGGGTGAAGGCATGAACTGTTATAGGTCAGAGTGTACCGGCGTTGGTCGTTGGCGAATCGTGTTGTTGCTGTTCGCGCCGATGGACTACAAAGACGCACCGCCCGCGCGCGGCGAGACATCTTTGATTGTCTGTGATGCACACAAAGAAGTAACGACGGTCGACGACATCTTGACCGATGAATCTTGGGCGAAGATAGAACGAAGCTTCGCCGCAATCGGTCGCGTTATGCCGGTGCGCGAGCGTACCCGATTGGAGTTTGTACCATGCTGACCGCGTCGCCTGCCGTCGACCATCGATTCGAAAAACTCCGCGCAGGGTTGGCGCGCGCGTTTGAACCGCCACCTGAATTGACCGTCGCACAATGGGCAGACAATCACCGACGCTTGCCGCGCATATCATCGAGCGAGTACGGGCCTTGGCGCACGTCGCGCTTTCCCTTCCTTCGTGCTATCATGGAAGACCTTTCAATCAGTTCGTCAGTCAATGAAGTCGCGGTGATGAAAGGCGCGCAACTTGGGTTTACCGAAGTCGCTATCAATCTTATGTTCTACAACATCGACTATCACCCGGTACCGATGCTGTACGTACAACCGACGCTTGACAACATAGAGAAGTTCAGCAAACAGCGTTTTACCCCTAGCGCCGAAATGGTGCCGCAGGTCAGCGAACGGTTGGGCGATATGAAGTCGCGCGACAGTTCGAACACGATTCGCATGAAGTCTTTTCCGGGCGGCATTATCATTATGGGCGGCGCGAACAGCGGTGCGTCGCTGCGGTCAATGCCCATCGAAGTATTGATGCTCGATGAATGGGATGCGTACCCGACCGACGTTGACGCGGAAGGTGACCCGGCAGAACTGGCAATCAGACGAACCGCGAACTTCCCGCGACGCAAAATCTTCTATCTGTCAACGCCGCTTGTGAAGGAACTGTCGCGCATCGAACCCAAGTTCGAAGAAGGCGACCAACGCCGATACAACATACCCTGCCCGCGCTGCGGCAAGTTGCAGGTGTTGAAATGGGCGAATGTGAAATGGGAGTTGAAGAAGACGAACCGCGACGAACCGCGCGACGTGTGGTACCAATGCGAGCATTGCAAGAAACGGATTGACGAAAAAGAAAAGACGTGGTTTCTGTCGGAAGACAACGGGGCATGTTGGGTCGCTGAAAATCCGGGTGCCGAAGTTCACAGCTATCACCTGTCGGCGCTGTACTCGCCGCTTGGGTTCTACAGTTGGCGCGATGCGGTGAAGATGTTTCTTCGGGCGACGCACAGCAACAACAAGGAACTGTTGAAGGTCTTTGTGAATACTGTGCTAGGCGAGACATGGACAGAAGAAGCGCGCACCGTTGCAGCAATCGGTATCATGCGTCGAGCGCAGAAGTACCCGGCAGACGCACCGATGAAGGTTGCGGTGTTGACCGCAGGTGTCGACGTTCAGGAAGACCGCATCGAAGTCGAAGTCGTCGGTTGGTCGGGCGACCTTGAATCATGGTCAATCGATTACGCGGTGTTTAGGGGTGACACCGAAGGCGCGTTCGTGTGGCAGCAATTAGACGACTATCTGTTGCAGACTTGGGCGCACGAAAGCGGGCAACCAATCAACATCGCTTGCGCTGCGGTCGACAGCGGGCACCGGGCGCGAGTCGTGTACCGATACTGCAAGGTGCGCGAGCATAGAAACGTCTTTCCTGTCAAGGGCGATTCCGGTTGGGGCAAAGGGTATATCAAGCGTCCGATGCGAAAGCATCCTGACGGCGTTTGGCTGTTCACGGTTTGGGTTGACGAAGTGAAGTCGAAGGTATATTCGATGCTGCGGGTCGACGACCCTTCACCCGGATATTGTCACTTCCCACAGAAGACCATGTACGACCGTGACTATTTCCGAATGCTGACCGCTGAACGATTGGTCACCCGCAGGGTTCGCGGTTTCGTTAAGCTGCAATGGGAACTGTTGCCGGGCCGACGCAACGAAGCGCTTGACTGTCGTACGTATGCGCTCGCGGCGCTCAACATACTAAACCCGAACTTCGATGCAATCGCGCAGCGCGGCGGCATCATGCAATTCACGAATCAACCGATGAAGAAGCGCGCCCGTCGTCGCTCTTTGTCAAGCGGCATACACTAACCGAAGGGGGTACCCAATGGCCGATCCGGTCTACACACTCGCCGAAGCGCGCGCAATGCTCGCGCTGTACAAGGAAGCTGAAACGGTCGTCTTGACCGGGCAGTCGTACACTATCAAAGACCGCACGCTGAACCGCGCGAACCTGAAAGAGATTCGGGCCGGTCGCGCGGAATGGGAAGCGAAGGTCAATCGCCTTGAACATGGCGGGGGAATTCGCAGTCGTCGCGTCATTCCGCGCGACATCTAATTCGCCACACGAACGCAATACAAAACGCCACACGAACGCTATGCTTTGTCAATATGTGATTGTTCCTTGCCTGCGAAATGCGTTATACTATTAGGTATACAGACGACAGTATGAACGCTTTGCGCAAGGCGGGTCGATTTGGGGAAGTCAATCGAAGTTAGGCCGAACGTCGTTGACAAAGTCATAACATGGATAAGCCCGCGTCGCGGTATGGAACGTATCGCAGCGCGGGCCGCTTTGTCTTCGTTGCAGGCAACCGGGTACATCACAGGCGGGCAATCGAAGCGCTCGATGCGCGCTTGGCACCCGTCGCTAAAATCCGCAGACGAAGACACGGTACCCGCGCACAGCGACAGCGTTGCAAGTTCGCGCGACCTGTCGATGAACACACCGCTTGCGCTCGCGCCGCTGAAACGTATTCGAACAAACGTCGTCGGCGGCGGTCTTGTTTTGCAGTCGCGAGTCGACCGCGAATACCTGCGCCTGTCAGACGATGACGCTGACGCTTGGGAACGACAGACCGAACGCGAGTTCAGACTTTGGGCCGAAAGTCAGTTCTGCGATATGTCGCGGGCGCAGACGTTCGCCGACCTTCAAGCGATGGCGGTGTACAACCCGATGCTGTCGGGTGACCTGTTCGTCGCGCTTCCCTTCCAACATTTGCGCGGGTTCCCGTACGACCTTCGCGTCATGCTGATTGAAGGCGACCGCGTCAGCAATCCGCAGGGGTTGCCCGATGGCCCGTTCGAAGACAAGCAAGGGAAGAAACACAACCTTGTCGCGGGTATCGAGTACGACGAATTCGGTGCGCCTATTCGGTACTACGTGAACACGAAGGTGTACGGCAGTACGAATATCGGAACGTGGACACCGCTTGACGTTTGGGGCAGTCAGTCAGGTCGGCGAAATGTGTATCACCTGTTCAACAAGGAACGGCCCGGTCAGAAGCGCGGTATGCCGTTGCTTGCGCCGGTCGTCGAAGTCTTGAAGCAACAGACGCGACTTTCCGAAGCGGCGTTGATGGCAACAATCATTCAAGAATTCTTCACGGTGTTCGTGAAGTCGCAGGGCGCGCAAGGCATGGGTTCGGGGTTCGTACCGAACGCTTCGGTTGTTCCGCGCGGCAACGACGGCGAACCGACCGACAGCGCCATCGCGACCGACCAACGTACACTTGAAGTCGGTACCGGTAACGTGCTAGAACTTGACGAAGGCGAAGACATCGGAATAATCAAAGCTGAACGACCTGTCACCGCCTTCGAAGAATTCTTCTTTTCATACAGCAAGGCAGTCGGCGCGGCGCTTGAAATTCCGTACGAACACATGATACTTCATTTTTCGTCTTCGTACAGCGCTGCGCGTGCGGCGTTGCTTGAAGCTTGGAAGTATTACCGCACGGTGCGTATGTGGCTTGTGCGCAACTTTTGCCAACCGGTGTATACCGAATGGTTGACCGAAGCGGTGACAAAGGGCCGCATCGCTGCGCCCGGTTTCCTAGAAGACCCGCTTGCGCGTATGGCTTGGGCGAATTCGGCATGGTTGGGCGCGGGCATGGGCATGATCGACCCGAAGAAGGAAAGCGAAGGCGCAAAGCTTCGTATCGACAATATGCTGTCGACGTACGAAGACGAATACACGACAATCAACGGCGGTACGCCGGGCGGTTGGGATGGCATGATGGACAGGCGCAAGCGCGAGAATACGAAGGTTGCAGATGTCAAGGGCAGCGCCGCAACGACTGCGGTTGATGCTGTCGACGATACTGCCGAAGACGATACCGCGACCGACGACGTGACACTTGAAGACCTGACGGACAATCAATAATGCCGACACCGCGCGAAGGCGAAACGCGACAGAAGTTCATACAGCGGTGCATACCGCAGGTGATTCGCGACGGCACCGCAGAAGACGGTACGCAGGGGGCGGCGGTCTGTCACTCGATATGGCGGCAGAACAAACGCGGTGAAGCGACTGCCGAAGAAGCAAAGGAAGAATAGCATGTCTTTCGTACTCGATTGGGTGTTCGATAACCGATGGGCAATCACGCCGACAGCGCTTGAAGCAATCTTGTCGGTCGTTGACCGCGAAGACCTGTTGACGCTCGCAGACCGACCGCCCGAAGACCTGCAAGTCGCTTTCCATGTATCACCGACCGACGAAGACAAAGCTGCAATCGAAGCGCTTGACGGCGAACACCTTGAAGGAACGCGACGCGTCAGCTTGCGCGAGAACGTCGCGGTACTTCCGGTGATAGGGCCGATAGTGCCGCGCGCAAGCTTCTTCGCACGTATGTCGGGTATGGCAGACGTGCAGGGCATGGCGAAAGACCTGCGGGTCGCGCTCGATTCACCTGACGTTGACGCTATCTTGTTGAACATCGATTCGCCGGGCGGTGTTGTCACCGGCATCGCAGAGTTCGCCGACATGCTGTTCGCAGCGCAGGCGGTCAAGCCAATCGTCGCATACGTGTACGGGTTGGGCGCATCGGCGGCGTACTGGATTGCGTCAGCGACAAGCGAGATAGTCACAGCGCCGACCGCCGAAACGGGTTCAATCGGTATCGTTGCTGCGTACACCGACTATCGCAAGGCAGACGAAAAGCGCGGCATTCGCTCGCTTGAAATCGTATCGAGCGTGTCGCCGAAGAAACGACCTGACGTATTCACAGACGAAGGAAAAGCACAAGTGCAGCGTGCGGTCGACGACCTTGCCGACATCTTCGTCGCAACCGTCGCGCGCAATCGCGGCACGACCGAAGAAGACGTACGCGACAACTTCGGAAAGGGGGACGTTCTAGTCGGGCAACGGGCGGTCGATTCAGGATTGACCGACCGCATCGGTTCGCTTGAATCTATCATATCGGAACTGCAAACGCAGTCACAATCAACCTTTTCAACAGGGGGTATCGAAATGCCTATGACCCTTGAAGAACTGCGCGCACAGGAACCGGAAGCATACCGGGCCGCAGTCAACGAAGGAAGGCAGGCAGCAACGACCGACAACACGCAGGCAGTCGCCGACGCACGCGAAGCGGGCGCGACGGCAGAGCGTGAGCGCATACAGGGTATCGAAGCGCTCGACGCGCCGGGGTACGAATCGGTTATCGCTGACAACAAGTTCAACGCGGAAGCAACCGCCGAAAGCGTATCAAAGCTGATTCTCGATGCGCAGAAGGAGAAGCGCGAAGCGACCGCGAAGAATCAGAAGGAAGACGGCGAAGACCTTGCCGGGAAGCTGTCGGGTGTCGAGACATCGCAGGGCAGCGCGCTTGACAGCAAAGACGAAGAAGAAGCTGTCGTTGCGCAGATGGCGGCAGGCGGGAACAAGACGAACGACTAACCCGGTCGGCGCGCACAATCACAGGGCGCTTATCCGGTTGTACTGACGAACAGAAACCAATCACAATCAACGAAGGGGTGAACCAATGGCTGAAACCTTCACACCTGACAACCTTATCGCGGGCGACTTTCCGCGAGTTGGGGAAGAAGTGACCATCTTGACCGGCAACAACCTGACACGCGGTACGGTGTTGGGCAAGGTTACCGCGTCGGGCAAGTGCGTTGCGTGCGACAGCACCGCAGTCGACGGAAGCGAAGACCCGTACGCTGTGCTGTTGCAGGACACCGACGCGAGTGCTGCCGACAAGGTCGCACCGGCAGCGCTGTCGGGCGAATTCGCTGCCGGGCAGTTGACGTACGGCGGTACCGATACCGACGCGACGCACAAGGCAGCAATGCGCGCGCTGTGCATGTATATCAAGCCGGTGAGTGCGGGCGGTCTGTCAGTCTAGTCTGACAGTACCGGGAATCTACAACGTCAAGTGAACTGAACCAACAACCAACAACAAAGGGGTGCCAACAATGGCAATCGATATGTTTGATACCCGCACGATGCTGCGCGCCATCGAGCAAATCAAGACACCGCGCACCTTCCTGCGTGACACCATCTTCAACGATGTCGAGACACACACGACGAAGTACGTTGACATCGACATTCAGAAGGGCAACCGGCGCATCGCTGCGTACGTGTCGCCGCTTCTCGAAGGCAAGGTCGTCACGCGTGAAGGGTTCCAGACCAACACGTACGAACCGCCGTACACGAAGGAAAAGACCGTCACGACGGCGCAAGACTTCCTTACCCGCGACATGGGTACCAATGTGTACAGCGGCGGGTCGACACCGCAGCAGAAGGCGCAGCGTCAGCTTGGCAAAGACCTGCGTATGTTGATGGAACGTATCGACCGTACCGAAGAAGTGCAGGCGGCAGAAGCTATACAGACCGGCATTGTCACGGCGGTCGGCGAAGGCATTTCTGCAACCATCGACTTCGGCATGGCAGCGACGCACAAGCCCGCGCTTGTCGGTACTGACCAATGGAGTGACCTTGCCAACAGCGACCCGCTCGCCGACCTGAAAACGTGGCGCAACATCATATCACAGGACGCGGGCCTTGCGCCGCGCGATGTGATTATGGGGTACAACGCTGTTCAGTATTTCCAGCGCAATACGACGGCGAAGGCATTGCTTGACAACCGGCGAATCGCGCTTGGGCAGATTGTGCCTGAACAGTTGCCCGATGGCGTAATCTATCACGGTTACCTGAACGAAGCCGGTCTTGACGTTTGGGAATACACCGAATGGTATTACGATGTCGGCACGTCGACCGAAAAGCCGATGATTGACCCTGACAAGGTTGTGATGTGGGCGCGCGGTTCTCGTGCAACCCGTCACTATGGGGCGATTCAGGACTTGAAGGCGACGTTTGTTGTGCCGCGCTTCGCGAAGTCATGGGAACAGGAAGACCCGTCTGCCCGGTTCCTTCTGATGCAGTCTGCGCCGCTTCTCGCGCCGCACCAGATCGACGGGTTCCTGTGCGCGACTGTCGCATAAGGTGACCCGGTGTGACCTGTATGCGGCGTACCTTCGTGGTGCGCCGCATATCAACATACAACCGTTTCAAAGGGGGCAGAAGTGAAGTTGCGTACGAAGGTATCGGTGAAGTGCGACGGCAAATGGTTGCCTGTCGGCAGCGTGATTGACCGGTCGAAAGACGAAGCGCGTTCGCTGATTGACAAGGGCGTGTGTGTTCCCTGCGACACCGGCGCAGACATCGACCCGGAAGTCGACCCGCAGGGCGCAGCGGTCGAAGCGCTGTGCAAGCTTGACGGTGTCAATAAGACTGTCGCGGAAAAGCTGATTGCGGCGGGTTATGATTCGCCCGACGCGCTGCGCGATGCGGAAGTCAGCGCCGACGACCTGACCGACATCGAAGGTATCGGCGAGAAGACCGCCGACAGAATCATTGATGCGTTGAACGACTGACGCGTCGAGCGCGCGAAGGGGGAAGGGGTACGTTATGGCGAAGGGTTTGTACGACAAGGGGCGCGACAAGTTCGCAACCGGTGACATCGATTGGGTCAACGACTCGATGCGCGCTGTACTCGTTGACAAATCGCAGTACACCGCTGACCTTGCCAACGACGAATACCTGTCAGATGTGCCCCTTGCCGCGCGCATTAAGGCGGTGACACTATCCGGGCGCAGTACGGCGAACGGTGTGTGCGATGCAGACGATACGACGTTCGCGAACGTCGCAACAGGTGCAAGCGTTGGCGCGGTGTTGATATTCAAAGACATCGGAATCGACAGCGCATCGCCGCTTGTGCATTATGACGACGAAGCGACAGGATTGCCGAAGACCGGCGACGGTGACGATATAGTCGTCAGGTGGGATGATGGAACAGACAAGATATTCAAACTATGATTCTGCCTTGCCTTGTGCCGCTGAAAGACGGTCACCTAATGCAACCCGAATTCATTTCGGCGTTGTCGGTGCAGTCGCAGAAGGTCGCGGTGATGGCGGTGTCACGCGCTGCCGTTCCCGCAGGAAAGTACGCGTCACAGGCAATCACCCGCAATCGTCTGTTCAGCTTGTTGGAAAACGTCGACTGTCGGTTTGCGGCAATGCTCGATTGCGACAACATACTGACCGACCCGGACGCGTTGAACGATGCGTGTATCATGCTGTTGACAAGCGCTAGTGACTTGAAGGTCGTTCACCTGCGCATGAAACCGCGATACACGCCGGGTCACTTTGATATAGGGGCAATGGTGTTTGTCAAGGAAATCATACACCATATCAAGTTCACTTGCGACAACCCGCAAGCGTGCAACTGCACCGCGTTCGGCAAACAGGTGCAGCGCTGCGGTTGGCGGCAGACTTGGCTTAACGATTCGCAGCAAGGTCGACACCTTGCATACTTGAAGGAATAGTCGACATGGCCGATAGATATTGGGTCGGGGGTACTTCGAACTGGAACAGTACCGCGAACTGGTCAACGAGTTCGGGCGGCAGCGGCGGCGCGAGTGTTCCGGGCAGTTCCGACCATGCGATATTCGACAGCAATTCAGGTACCGGTACATGCACCGTTGACGTGACGACGACAGTACAACGGTTGTCGACTCCCGGTTATGGCGGTACGCTTGACTTCTCGACGTACGGCATGACAGTCGGAAGCTGCGAATTCTACAACGGAACAATCAACGGCGGTTCGGGTACCCTTGAAGTCACCGGCAACTTCGTCACGACCTTCTGTACTTTCAATGGGCAAACCGGTACACTTTTGTGGTCGGGCAGCGGTTCGTCGACATGGCGACATCAAGACAACGGGCACAACTTCAACGATGTCACAATCAACGGTACCGGTACGCTGACCTTCGAAGACGACGGCGGCACAAATACTATCGACATCGACGGCGACCTGCGCGTGACGGGCGGTACTTTCAAAACGAAAGACCCGGATGAAGGCGACGCTGACTTCGACATCGAAGGCGACTTGATAATCAACGGCGGTACGCTCGACTGTTCGAATTCGTCAAGCTTGTTCGAAGTCGCGGGTGACGTGACGTTCACGTCGGGTACGTTCACCGCAGGGTCGTCGAAGATTAAGTGCGATGGTACGACGACGCAGACGTTGACCGCAGACGAAGCAAGCTTCACGCTGTTCGACCTGCAAATATCAAACGGTGCTGCCGATGTCGACTTGGGTTCTGACATTCGCACAACCGGCGTACTGACCATCGACCTGTATTGTCGTCTTGACACCGTCGCGACTTACGATGTGTACTTGCGGCAGGCGACCGCAGGCACCGCGCTTGTACTGAACGGTTTGATATATGGCAACGGGTCGACGCTGCACTATGAAATCAACGCCGCAGGTACGCACTATATTTGCGGGTCGACGGGTTGGAACATCGACGGCGGGTTGACCGGTATGGCGCTGCACGTCGAGATAATCAACAACGTCACCGCGACGGTGCGCATGTCTGCCGACATTCGCGATGTCAACAACTTCGGTATTTGGTCGACGGCGGCGGGGTCTTCCGCTGTGATTACGTTCTATACAGACAACTATCACATTCGGAAGACTGACGGCACCGGCGAAGGCGTGTACGCGCACATTCGAATCGGGCCTGAACTTGCCGCCGACGCTTGCACGTTTACTTCGTATTGGGGTTCGTCGTCGATACGTTGGTCGTCGTTCATTCGTTGGCAATGGGATGCAGCGACGCACAACTTGCAGTCGGCAAGCTTCAAGGCGAAAGACGGCCCGGAGAATACAACATGGTCGGTATACGGAATCACGACCAACGCGGTCAACACAGCGCAGACCTTCAACGAAGGTACGTCGCTTGTTCAATGTCGCAACTTCGGCGAGTCATGGCAGGCGCGCAGCGCCGGGCCGGGTCACCCGGTCGAATACGACTTGTATGATGTGATTGTCGATTACACAGGCGGTACCGGGTACATCTATACATCGTTGCAGGCGAACAACAAGCTGTCGACGCTCGACAATGGTTCATCGAGCGAAACAAGCGTCGAATGCCATTGCGAATTCTATGCCGCCGAACTAGAGTTGACCGCAGATTATGCCGATGTCGTGTTCGACTTCTATGAAGACGACACGTACGTCGCGACGGTCGACGACTTCGATTTTCGCGGTACCGGTACGAACCGCGTGCGCATTCGCTCGCGCGTCGATACCGACGCTGCGCGCGTGAACGTGACGAACAACGGAACCGTGACGCGCACCGATGTCAAAGACAATAATCTGTCGGGTGGGTACATCGACGCGACCGACACAACCAACGTCGACAGCGGCAACAATTCGAATCATTGGGTGTTCGTTCTCGCGACTGTCGGCGGCGACCGATACGCGCCCGCAGGGGTTGAACGCGGTGTACTAGTCGGCACCGCATAGCGAAGGGTAATACTATGGCCGAAGTATCGAGACTGAAAAACGTTGCGACGCAGATTGTTGTACCGCTTATCAATTCGGCGGGCCGACCTGCGTATCACACCGGCACGCTGACGAATACTTCGGTGACTGCGTATTCGTATCAAGACGGGTCGGGGCCGACATCGCGAACCATTGCGGGCACACCTTCGCAACAGGGTTCTAGCGGGTTGTGGGCGCTCGCATTCACGCAAGCGGAAATGAATCCGGGCAGCGGTGCCGACGACTATATGATTGTGAAAATCAATGCCGACGAAATCGACGAACAGACGATTTTGATTCGTCTGATTCCGGTGCCGGTCGACCTGCGGCAAATCGGCGGGCAGTCTATCGACGGTAACAACGCGACGCTGAAACTGAAACAGCTTGACATTCAGAACAGCGCAGGCGATGCGTTGATTGTGAAGTCGACAGGCAGCAACGGGCGCGGGTTGGTACTCGCGGGCGAAGGTTCGGGGGTTGCCGCTGCCATCGATGGCGGTGCTTCTGCCGATGCTGTCGCAGTCAATTCGGGTACCTGCGGCGACCGCAGCGCGCTTGTGCTGAACGCGAATGACGCGGGTGCCTGTGTGAAGGCGCAACCCGGCAACGGTGGGTACGGTCTTGACGTGCTTTCTGCATCGGTGTCGGTCGCTGCCCGGTTGAAGGGCGGGTCGTCAGGCGGCAGCGCTGTACAAATCAACGCACCGGGTTCGGGCGGTACGCGCGCTGTGGAACTTGACAGCGCGGGCGACATGGTGATTCGCGCCCGCAACAACGGCGGGTACGGTGTGGTCGACTTCAAATCGAGCGGCGGCGCTGACGTTATCAAGCTTGATGGTACGGGCGGCGGTAACGTTGTGAACATGGTGACTGACGGTGCCGGGCAGGGTCTTCGCATCGTCGCCGGTACTCGCGCTGTGTACCTGCAAGGCGATGCGGGCGTACAGGTCGTCGCAGGTACCGCAGGCAGCGACAACTATGCCTTGAAGCTTGAAACGAACGACAGCGGCGCGAACGTTGTAGAAGTGACAACGCCAATCGGCGCGACCGGGTCGGTGATGGTTCTGTCGAATCCGGGCGGCAGCGGTCAAGGTCTTTCGGTCAGCGCGGGCGGCGATGCAATACACGCCGAATCAAGTTCGAACGGACACGGTTTTCACGGTGTCGCCGGGCACAACACCGACAACGCAGGTATTCGCGGTTCGGGTCGTATCGAAGTCGCCGGTGCCGTCACGCATGGTATTGTCGGTATCGCGGGCGGTGATACAGGGTCGTCGGTTGGTGGTGACGGTCTGCGTGTCGTTGGGTACAAGCCGGGCAACGGCGCAACCTTCACGAAGGGCGCGACCGGCAAAGACATCGACGCTGACCAATTGGATCAGTTGCTCGTCGACACCGCTGCAATCATCGTTGACACGACGGCGATACTTGCCGACACCGCAGACATGCAACCGAAGCTTGGCGCGCCGGTCGACTTGGGCAGCGGTTCGACGCTCGCAGACAATGCCGCAGATATGGCAGGCGGCAGCTTCAACGCTTCGACCGATTCGCTTGAAGCAATCAGCGACGCGGTCGCGACTGTTGATGGAAAGGTCGACGCGTTGCCTGACGCTGCCGATACCGCTGATGCTGTTTGGGATGAAGCGTTGTCAGGGCACAGCGGCGCAGGTACCGCAGGCAAGACGCTTGCCGACGTTCCTGACGCTGACGCGAATGCTGATGCTGTTTGGGAAGAAGACATCACGACGCACACCGGTGCAGACAAGGCAGGGCAGAAGCTTGCCGACGACCTGACCGATGCTGACTTCGTTGATTACAGCTTCGAACGCAACGTGACAGGAAGGCACGCGAATCAGAAACCTTCTTCGTACGAAGCGGGTACCGGCGCGCACAAGGTCACGGTCGCGGTTGGGCAAGATGTGAACTTCAACACCGAAACTGAAACGGTCGTCTAGTATGCCGACGCAGTACATCGACCCGACAGGAACACCGACCGCCGAATCGAGCGGCACGCCATCGCTAACGGTGATTGCACTTGAACCGTTCAAGCGGTACGTTGCCGCCGATGTCAGCGACGTATTCCTGAACGGCGATGAATTCGGCGAAGACGCGACGTACGCTTTCGCTGACGGGCATTCGCAAACCGTCACCGGAATCTTCGACGAAGAAGCGACGACCGTTGACATCGGTACCGAAGCTGACATCATGCAAACCGGGCCGCAGTTCATCGCAGACAGCGACAAGTTCGAACGTGTGCCGGGCAAAGGTGATTCGATGGTCATTCGCAATCGCACGTTCAATGTCAAGGAAGTTCACCCGGACGGTACCGGCGTGACTGTGATTACTCTGTTGAGAAGGTGACACTATGCCGCACCTGCGCATACAGATTCGTCGTCGAGTCAGCGACCGCTTGAAAGCGACCGTTGACGTTGGCGGGCGTGTGTTCACCGAACGACCTGTACCGGTCTTCGAAGGTGAAATGCCGGTCGCGTTGGTGTACTACACGAACGAAGCGATTGTCGCGGTCAACGCCGCACAGGACACGTACGACCGACGCTTGACGATGAACGTTGACCTTCTGCACAAGGTACGGCAGGGTATCGACGACTTCCTTGACCGGTTGGCATGGCAGGTCGAACAGACCATGCTTGAAGATACGACGCTTGGCGACCTTGACGGTGTCGACAATGTCAAGCTTGTATCGAGCGTACCGCTTGACCCTGACGCAGACGGTGAACAGGTTGCCGGTCTGACCCGGTTGACGTTCGAAATCGATTATCACAGTTATGTGTATGTACCGAACGCGACCGACGAATTCCTGAACTTCGGTGAGAAGATAGACGCGCCAATCGGTGACGGCGCGACAATTGAATTCAACCAAACAATAAGGAGTGAATAACGTGCTGTATCTGAAACCGAAAGACGGTTCGCAAGTGCGTCGACCTGACGGTACCTTGTTGCCTTCGCGCGGCGCGCACGTTCCCAATACCTCTTACTGGCGCAGGCGCTTGAAAGCGGGCGACTGCGAGACAATCGGCGCACCGCAGGGTCGGAAGTCGAAACCTGCGCCGACCGATAAGAAGGTCAAAGACAAAGACAAAGACAAAGACTAGTACCCTTCAACCGTTTCACTTCCTTCAAAGGGGGAAGCAATGACAATACCCGCAAATCTGCGCGCGCCAATCATGGCAATCGAGTTCGACCCGTCGCGCGCCTTCCAAGGCCCGGCGATTCTGCAACACACGGCGTTGATTGTCGGCAACCGTCTGTCGGCCGGCAGCGTTGCCGAATTGGTCATACGTCGCGCAACGTCTGCCGATGAAGTCGGTGACTATTTCGGTGTCGGTTCTGTGATTCACAACATGGCACAAGCTTGGTTTCGCAACAACAAGCTGAACCCGGCGTACTTCGTCGCGCTCGACGATGCTGCCGCAGGTGTCGCCGCAACCGGTACGCTGACGCTGTCAGGAACAGCGACGGCGGCAGGTACGGTATACCTGTATATCGGCGGTCGTCTTGTCACCGCAGCGGTCGCGGTCGGCGATACGGCAACCGATGTCGGCGATGCTGTCGAAGCTGCGGTGAACGCTGTGACTGACCTGCCTGTGACCGCAGCGAATGTCACCGGTACCGTGACCTTCACCGCACGCAACAAGGGCGAACACGGCAACAGTATCGACCTGCGCCTGAACTACAACGACGGCGATGTACTGCCAACCGGTGTCACCGGTGTCGTTGCGGCGATGGGCAGCGTTGTCGCCGGTGCGACCAACCCGGACATACAAGACGTTATCGACATCTTGGGCGATACGTGGTATCAAGCGTTCGTGTGTCCGTTCGTCGATGCGACCAACCTGACCGCCATCGAAACAGAGTTGGCCGACCGCTTCGGGCCGATTCGCATGAACGACGGTGTGTACTACACGTCGAAGCGTGATACGCTTGGCAACCTGTCGTCGTTCGGCAGCGGGCGCAATTCGCCGCATGTCACTTGCGTCGAAGCGACCGACACAATCAGCAACCCGCACGAAGTATGTGCGATGTACGCCGGGCAGATTGCGGCAGAAGCAAGCGCCGACCCGGCGCGCCCGTTCCAGACGCTTGAACTTATCGGTGCGGTGCCTGCGCCGGTCGACGTGCAGTTCACGTACGCGGAACGCAATACACTTCTGTACGACGGTATCGCAACTGTCAACGTCGACAGCGGCGGCAAGGTGCGCATCGAACGCGCTATCACGATGTATCAGAAGAACGCGGTTGGTGCCGACGACATCGCGTACCTTGACGTGAATACGATGCTGACCCTGATGTACCTGCGATATGACTTCCGCAACTACATCTTGACGAAGTACCCGCGCGCGAAGCTTGCGAACGATGGCGTGCGTGTCGCACCGGGTCAGCAAATCATCACGCCGAAGATAGGCAAGGGTGAAGCGCTCGCGAAGTTCCGTCAATGGGAACTGTTGGGCCTTGTCGAGAACTTCGACCAGTTCAAGACCGACCTTGTGTGCGTTCGGTCGCAGACTGACCCGAATCGGCTTGAATGGATCTTGCCGCCCGACCTTGTCAATCAGTTCAGGATTGGCGGCGCGACTATTCAGTTCCTACTTGAATCGCCCGCAATCTAGCGGGCGGTTCAAGGTTGCTTGACAAACGAAAACCGCAACCCATAGAAGGGGGTAAGACATGCCTGACAATCGACGCGCCGGTACGCTGTTCGTGAAGGTGAACGGCGTGCAGTATGACGCAAAAGGGAACTGGACATACAACGCCGGGCAACCGAAGCGTGAAGCTATCGTCGGGCCTGACCGCGTACACGGTTACAAGGAAATGCCGCAGGTGCCGTACGTGGAAGGCGAAATCACCGACGCGGGTACGCTGTCGTTGATTACGTTTCAGAACATCGTCGACGCGACCGTCACGCTTGAACTTGCGAACGGCAAGGTGTTCATACTTCGCGACGCATGGTATTCAGCCGATGGCGACGTGCAGACCGAAGAAGGCAACATACAAGTGCGCTTCGAAGGGATGGACGGCGACGAAGTGAGTTAGCGCCGACAGACCTTCGGGCGTTCCACCCGTCAACCGCAGTTCAGCAAAGGAGACAGAAGCGTATGACGGCAACAGGGCAGGCGACCGGAACCGAACCGGTCTTGACGGTGTCGCTCGATTACCCAATCGAGTACGACAGCCAACGTATCACCGAACTTGTCTTCGACCGCAGACCGAAGGCAAAGGACTTCAAAGGGTTGCCCGCAGGCAACTTCACCTTCGACGAAACGCTGTTGCTTGTTTCGCGTCTGACCGGCGTACCTGTACCGGCAATCAACGAACTTGACATCGCAGACTTCACGAAGGTAATGAAGGGGGTGTCGTCTTTTTTGCCCGATGGCCTGTCGATTGGCGAGAATCAATAGCGTTGATTGCGTACAGCTTCCATTTCCCGCCGTCAGAGATTTGGGAAATGGAAGCTGACGACCTGCGCTTTTGGGTCGACCAACTGATTTGGATCGGCAGGGAACAAAAGAAGGCAACGAAGACGAAGTGAAAAGGGGCGAACGATGGCGGTGACACTCTTTGGTATCAAGATTCCGATTGTCGGCGTTGACAAGCTGACGAAGGAACTAGGCATTGCGCAGAAGAAGCTAAACACCTTCGGGCAGAACGCAACGAAGGTCGGTCGCACAATGTCAATCGGGTTCACCGCCCCGTTCGCTCTTTTTACCGGTTCAGTTATCAAGACAGCGGGCGACTTCGAATCGAGCATGAACCGCGTTAGCGCGCTCACCGGTGCGGTCGGTGGTGACTTCGACCAACTGCGGAAGAAGGCGCGTGACTTGGGCGCGACAACACAGTTCAGCGCTTCGGAAGCTGCCGACGCAATGGGTTTCTTGGGCATGGCCGGTTTCGATAGTAACCAGATTCTAACATCGATGGGCGACACGCTGAATCTTGCCGCAGCGGGTCAAATGGAGTTGGGCCGAACCGCTGACATCGCTTCGAACATAATGACGGGGTTTGGTAAGAACGCTTCCGACATGGATGATATAGCGAACGCACTAGTCGCAACCTTTACAAAGTCGAATACCAACCTTGAACAACTAGGGGAAGGTATGAAGTTCGTTGCCCCTGTTGCCGCAGGCATGGGTATCGAAATGAATGAAGTTGCGGCGGCGATGGGAAAGCTTGGCGACGCGGGTATTCAAGGTAGCATGGCGGGCACGTCGCTGCGCGGCGCGCTGTCGAAGCTTGCTTCACCTTCGCGCGAAGCGGTGAAGGTCTTGCAGCGGTTGGGCATTCGTCGCGAAGACTTGCTTGACGCAGAAGGCAACGTACTGTCGTTGACAAACACGATTCAGGTATTAGAGAAGGCGGGCGCAGGTGCCGACGAAATGCTTGAAATCTTCGGCGACCGGGCCGGGCCGGGCATGACCGCGCTTGTTAATCAAGGCAGCGGTGCGTTGATTGCGCTTCGCAATGAAATCGACGGCGCGGGCGGCATTGCTGAGAAGGTCGCTAAAAAACAAATGGAAGGTTTCAACGGTCAAATGAAGTCGTTGAAGTCTGCGTTTGACGAACTGAAAATCGCGATTGCCGATAGCGGGTTGCTTGCCTTCGTAACCGACATGGTGGAGAAGCTGACCGGGTTTCTGCGCGAGTTGTCGAAGGCGAACCCGGCATTTCTGAAATGGGGTATGATTATCGGCGCGGTCGTCGCTGCGATTGGGCCGATGTTGCTTGTGTTGGGAACGCTTGCGACTTCTATTTCGTCAATCATCGCATTGTTGACCGGGCCGTTCGTCGCAGGGTTGATTGCAGCGGCGGCACCTATAGTCGCATTTCTTGCGCCGATACTCGCGGTGATTGCTGCGGTGTTGGTTTGGGCGAACGTGATGCGCTTGATAATACAGAATTGGGATAACTTCGCGAAACCGTGGGAAGACTTCGGTATCTTCGTCAAGGCGCTAGGTTTTTTCTTCGGCGACCTGCTGAAAGACTTGCTTGGGTTTGCCGCTGCGCTCGCGCGATTCATTCTTCCGAAATGGCTTGAACGTCTTATCGGTCTGTCGCCGTCGATTGCCGAAGAAGCTGTCGCAAGCGGTGAAGCTGCATCGATAGGCGCGCAAGCTGCCGCAGGTGCAGCGTTGGGCGGCACTAGCACGACAACGAACAATGCCGCCGTCGATGTCACGTTCAGGAACGCACCGCCCGGAACGCGTACAGCTATCGCAGGCGGTGACAACGTCACGACGACAATGCAGGGCGGGCCGCTGCCCGCGACTGCGCAATAGGGGTACACTATGCTGTCATGGCGATTGAAGTACAGACAGGCAAAGTATCGCGGCGTTGAATTCTTCGTCGACCGCCACAGCGTCAGCGGCGGGCGAAGACTTGAGCGTCACGAATTCCCGTTGCGCGACGAACCGTATGTCGAAGACTTGGGCCGCAGGGCGCGCGGGTTCGATGTCGAAGCGTATGTGTTGGGCGATACGTACTTCGCCCGGCGCGATGCGTTGATTGCTGCGTGCGAACAGAACGGGCCGGGCCTGTTGGTTCATCCGTACTTCGGTTCGATGTTCGTGTTGTGTCGGTCGTACAGCGTCAGCGAATCAACCGGCGAAGGGCGCGTCGCTCGATTCACGTTGACGTTCGAAGAAGCGGGTTCGCTCGCCTTTCCGGGTATCGTTCGCGATACACGGTCGTCGCTGAACCTTCGCAAGATTGGCGCGCTTGCGGCAGCGTTCAACGCGTTTCTGTCTGTGTACAGTACGGTGCGCGCGCAGTACGCGAAGGTCGCAAACGCAATCGCTTCTATCGAAGCGGGGTTCGATGCAATAGATTCGGTGAAACGTCTTGCCGCCGACAATCCTGACTTCGCGCGGCAGATTGCAGGTCTTGCCGGGCGCGCTCGCGAGTTGGTGACCGATGCGTCGTCGCTTATGACGAACACGCAAGACCTTGTTGCCTTCGGTACCTATCCTGACCGGGGTGACCTGCGCGCGTCGTTCGCGAACGGTACATCGCAGTTCGCCGAACAACGCAACCTATTCGACTTCGAACCTGCCGAAGCGGGCGCAGAAACAGACCCGGCAGACGTGTACGCGAAATACCTTGCATGGTCTGCGGTGATTACGGCGGGCGGTCTGATTGGCGAAATCGAATTCGATACGTACGAAGCTGCGGTCGAAGCGCAAGACGCGGTACTAGCGCAGGTCGATACAATCATCGAATCGAACATTGCAACCGACGACCTGCGTATATCGCTGCGCGACTTGCGGCAGGCGATTGTCGAAGATGTACGCGCGCGGTCGGCAACGCTGCCGCGACTGACTGAAATGACCTTGCCGAACACGCTGCCCGCGATTGTTCTGTCGAATCAATTGTACGGCGACATCGAGCGCGAAGACGACCTTGTCAGGCGCAACGGTGTCGACCATCCGGGGTTTATGACTGCCGGGCAACCGATACAGGTGCTAGTCGATGCCGAATGAAGAAGTGACAATGTTGCTTGAAGGGCAACGCTTCTTCGGTTGGAAAGAAGCGCACGTACGGCGTTCTGTCGAATCGCTGTCGGGCACCTTTTCGTTCTCATTGCTTGACAAATGGGCAATCGAACAAGACCCGCTTTTGATTCATCCGGGTCAGAACGTAAAGCTGTACTATGGCAACGACCAACTAATCGACGGGTACATTGACCGGTACGACGCTGCAATCAGCGAATCGTCGCGCACGCTCGCGATTACCGGTCGCGACAAGACCGGCGACCTTGTTGACTGTTCGCCGACCGGTGTGCCGGGTTCATGGCGCAACATAAAGCTTGACCGACTCGCGCTTCTATTAGCGTCGCCGTACGAAATCGATGTCGTCACCGAAACCGATGTCGGTGCGGCGTTTCCGACCTTCGCATTGCAGACAGGCGAAACAGCGTTCGAAGCGCTGACGCGTGCGGCGCAGAAGCGTGCGGTTCTGTTGGTCACGAACAACGACGGCAATCTAGTTCTGACATCGTCGTCGAGCGAACGCACGTACGACGGTCTTGAACTTGGATTCAATATCAAAGACGCGAGCGTCAGCTATGACTTCACCGAACGGTTCAGCGACTACACGGTGAAGGGGCAGACAAAGACCGCCGGGTCGGGTTGGGATGCATCGACTATTTCGATAACAGGTGAAGCGTTCGACGATGAAGTGTCGCGCTTTCGCCCGCGCGTCTTGAAGGCGACAGGCGCAGCGTCGAAGAAGGGGTGTCAGAATCAAGCGCGATGGGAAGCGAACGTACGCGCAGCGAAGTCGGTGACGGTGCGGTGTGTCGTGCAGGGGTTGCGGCAGACGAACGGCGACCTGTGGACTATCAACAGGCAAACGAACGTCAAGCTTCCTGACTTGGGTGTACAAAATTCAATGCTGATAACGACGGTCGATTTTGCAATCACAGCGTCAGGTACCGTCACGTCGTTCGAACTGCGGCGACCCGACGCGTACCAATCACAACCGGCGAAGACTGTGAAGTCGGTGCCGAACTTGGGATGGTAGCCAATGCCAGAAGAAGAAATGCAGGAAGTCGAAGTCAAGACGTATCGCCGACTTGGGAAAGAAGAAGCGGCGAAGCTTGATTGTTCGAAGACCTGTCACAACTTCGCAGCGAACAACGCGGTTGCCTGCGCTATCTGTGACGGTCGCATACTGTACGCGAAGAAGGAAGAAGAATAGTGCCGGGCGTACTCGACGCATTCGAACGGTTTATCGCGCCAATCAAGCGGCGGTTGTCGCTTGCGGTTGTGCGCGCGTTGCTCGATACGACTGACGACGGCGGTGTCTTGCAGGTCGTGCAGGTCATACCGGGTGACGACGAAGTCGTCGAAGACGTTGAAGTCATGCACCCGTACGGGTTCACGTCGCACGCGCCGAAGGGTTCGCCGGTGTTGATGCTCGCGCCGAACGGGAACCATGAACTTGCGGTCGCGCTTGTCGGTTGGAAGGCAGACCGACCCGCAGGGTTGGAAGAAGGCGAAGTCGCGTTGGCGCATGAGAACGGCAACAAGGTCGTATTGAAAAACAATGGCGACATCGAAATCGGTGAAGCTGACTTTTTGAAGTTGATAAACGAGAATTTCAAAGCAACGTTTGAAGGTCACGTACACAACTTCACCGCTGCGCCTTCTGGCGTGTTCTCGACAAGTACACCCGCGTCTGATTCGGGTGTCGGTATACCGCCTGTCGGCGGCGCGGTCAAACCGTTTCCCGCGACAGTACCGGCAAGCGACATGACATCGAAGACGAAGGCAGAATGATATGACGACACGAATACCGACCGAAGGTGATGCACGCTTCACGCACGTCGCTGCGCAGGGGTATGCCGATGTCGCTATCGTGAACCGCGACCTTGAACGCGACGACGGACTTGAAACCGCAATCACCGTTTCGCTGTTCACGAACCGTCGCGCCGACGACGAAGACGAATTGCCTGACGCAGACGGTTCGCGTGAAGGTTGGTGGGCCGATGCGCTGTTGTCGAACGGCGACAAGATAGGGTCGAAGCTTTGGTTGTTGGGTCGCGGCAAGTTCGTTGACAGCTTGTTGGTCGACGCAGAACAGTACGCGACCGAAGCGCTGCAATGGTTGCTTGACGATGGCGTTGCCGGTTCGGTCAATGTCGTCGTCGAGCGTGTGACCGAACAGGTGTTCGTCGACATCGACGGTATCAAGCGGGTCGACGGTTCGCTGTTGCAGATAACGGTTGAAGTGATACGACCGGACAACGGCGAATCAATCTTCTTCCCGTACTATTTCAACTGGAAAAATCAAGTCGCACGAAGGGCGGTATGATATGGCATTTGCACGACCGACAATCACACAAATCTATGACCGGATAGTCGCCGACATGGAATCGCGGTTGACCGGCAGCGTGACGCTTCTGCGTCGTGCGTTGCTGCGTGTACTCGCTGCGGTGTTCGCCGGTGCGGTGCATATTCTGTACGGGTACCTGACCTTCATTAGCGAACAATTGTTTGTCGACAAAGCTCAACGCGAATGGCTTGACCGTCATGGTTTCATTTGGGGAGTCGACCGCAAAGCTGCGGAATTCGCGACCGGCACGTTCACGTTCAGCGGAACACCTGCGACCGGCATACCTGCGGGTACGCGTGTCGCCCGCGCGAGCGATGGCGTTGAATACGAAGTCGACAGCGGCGGCGTTGTTGGTGGCGGCGGTACTGTCGACCTTGCCGCAACTGCGGTTGAAGCGGGTGTTGATGGCAACATGACCGACCCGGCAGGTGTTGCACTTGTCGAACCCATTGCCGGTATCACCGGTGTTGTTCTCAATGGTGACTTCGAAAACGGTGTCGACGAAGAAGCTGACGATGATTACCGCGCGCGCATTCTGTTTCGAATACAGGAACCGCCCGCAGGCGGCACCGCTGCCGATTATGTGCGTTGGGCGACCGAAGTACCCGGTGTTGACAAGGCATGGTGTCACCCGAACACGCCGTCGCCCGGACAGGTCACAGTATCATACTTGGGTACCGCAGGGGCGACGACAGTTGAAGACTATATCGGCGACCGTATGCCGGTCACGACTGACTTGACTGTCGTGAAGCTGACCGGGTCGGCGTACATACTGACGCTGAACATCTATATGCAGGTTGACCCGAACACGCCAGAACAACAAGCGGCAATCGAAGCGAACCTTGCCGCACACTTCGAAGCTGTTGCTGCGCCGGGCGCGACAATGTATTGGTCGCAAATCGAAAACGCGGTCGCAACTGCCGGGCCGGTCAAGTTCCACATATACGCGCTGACAGGCGACGTACCTGCGACCGACCCGGTGACGCAAGACCTGTTGTACAGCGGGTTCGAATACGGCGTGTTGGGTACTGTTGCATACGTTGATTATCCGTAATGGAGTGAACTATGGTCAGCGGTGGATTGACAATCACAGGTGTCGAACTTTGGGAAGACGACGGTGTCAGGTCTTCGGCGTACTGGCCGTTTGAAACTGCGTCGCCGCTGCCCGACCTGAACCCGGTTGTGCCGCAACAACGCTTCTTCACGTTCGACTATCTGCAAATGCTTCGCCGACTGTTGCCGACCGGGTTTATCTGGCGGTTCCCAATCGGCGAACCTGACGACTATTGACGGGGTAGAATATGGCAGCGCCTAATTCGTGGTTTGGCAAATTGCTTTCGTGCTTCGCGACTGAACTGTCGCGACTTGAAGCGCGCGTGATTGCGTTGATTCGCGAAGCGGTGCCGGGTCTGTGCGATGAACTGTTGTCTGACTTCGAATCAATGTTGGGCCTTCCCGAAGTGTGTATGCCGCCTGTGCAGTTGAAAGGTGAACGGCAGGCGAACGTTCATGCGAAGTACACGTCGAAGTACACCGGTCTGTCGGAGCAGTTCTATATCGACTATGCTGCAAACATGGGAATCACTATCACCATTGACTATCAAGGCGGTGTCGGTACACCGTTCAGGACAGGCGGCGCGAGTACACCCGATGTCACGCGCGTCAGCGAACGCTTGTGGTCGGTCGCGACGTTCTACATTTGGCGGGTGAACGTGGCAATGACCGAACCGCATTTCGATTCGCTTGTGTGCATGTTCGAAAAGCTGAAACCTGCGCACACGGTCGTCGTCTTCAATCGATACTAGGGGGTTGACAAATGGCACACAGAACAATCGGCGACAGTTACGGCACGTCGGGAACGAAGCGGGTATACCGCGAAGAATCGCCGGGCAATTGGGATGCGACGCAGTTGAAGGCAGAAGACGCGAACCAATTTCAGGAAGAAATCGCGAACATCATTGAAGACGCGGGCCTGTCGTTGAATTCGCCGGGCGAACCGATTGCTTCGATGAATCAAGCGTCGGGTGTCATTCAGGGGTACGTCGCTGCCGAAGCATTCACCCGCAACGCGAACGACCGCGTTGCGAACGGTGACCTTGTGCGCAACGAAGTCAACGACCTTTCAATCGAAACGGGCGACGGCAACCGACCGCTTGCGCATCTAATGCGTTTCTTCGCTCGCGATATTCAGGGGTGCAAGGTGTCGAACCCGATAGTGCCGTCTGACACGGTGCAGGTCGACGACGGCATCGCTATCGACGCGACGAAGTCGCAGATAATCAATTTCGAATCGGCGATAGCGAAAGACCTTGAAACGCTTTGGGTCGCGGGCGCGGGCAATGGCGGTCGCGCGAACCAAACGCTGAATGACGGTTCATGGTGGCATTTCTTCATTATCAAAAAAAGCGACGGCACCGTCGACGCAGGGTTCGACAGCGCGTTGATTCCGACGCAGCTTCTTACCGACAGCGGGTACACATGGTATCGCCGGGTTGCTTCGGTGTACTACGTCGACAGCACGACGAAGGTGCGACCGTTCGTGCATGACCCGAACACCGGGTACTTCCTGCACCAACCCGGTTTCGTGACCGATACAGTATTGACGCTTGTGCAACCGCAACCAACTGTCACGACCTTCACGCTGGCCGATTGTGTACCGGCAGGTCTTTCGTTGCCTGCGCGATTGTTTATCAATCATTGGCACACGACCGCAGGGTCGCAGCTTCGTTTGTGGGATGGTGTTGCGGGCGCAGGTATTGCGGCAACTTCGCAGCGGTACACTTCGTTCAACTATAACCCGACTGAAATTCTGTCGTTCCTTGTCGACCTTGTGACCGACACTTCGCAGCGGGTGTACATGACTGAATATCTCGCGGGTACTGCCTGCAACGTCGGCTTGTATTGTGCGGGGTACTTCGACCGTCGTATCATCTAGTCGCAGGGGGAACGCTTGACAGTCGAGCAACACGGGCACCCGGAATACGCAACCGCGCGCGACCTGAACGGCGTTGGGGGGAAGGTCGAAGCTATGGGCGAACGCGTCGCAGTCAATACGGAACGCAGCAAGACGAACAAAGAGCAAATCACCGAACTGTTCGAACTGCACCGCGACACCGAACGGCAGGTCGGCAAGGTTTCCGAATCTGTCGTCAAGATACGAACCCAAGTCACAATCGCCGTCGCTGTGATTGTGTTTGTTCTGAACCTTGTATCGAAGTTGCTTGAAAAACTTTTCTAGGGGGTGACCTATGTTTGACCCGCGTGCATTGGGAATCGCGAAGTTCGGTCGCAACGCCGACGTTGATGCTGCCGAAGATATTTGGTCGTTGGGCGGCACGTACACCTTCGCGTCGAGTGCTGAAACGCTGTACATATCGAGCGACACAGGCGGCGACACAAAGAACGTCACCGTTGTCGGTCTTAACGCTGACGGGTTGGAAGTCAGCGACACGAAAGCGCTGAACGGTCAGTCGGGCGTTGCGCTCGCGGGTACATGGTTGCGCGTGTACCGGGCGTATATCAGCGATACGGCACTGCCGACCGGCGATGTGTACGTCGGTACCGAAGCTGCGCCGACAGGCGGTGTACCCGCGCTTGCGAACACTCGCGCACATATCGCCGCTGCGGTCGGTCAGACCTTGCAGGCAATTACGACGGTACCGGCGCAGGTCGGCAACCGCACGATCCGTCGCGGGTTCATCGCCGACATGCTGTTGACGGTGCTGCCGGGTTCGCCGTCAGGTGTGCAAGTCGAATTCAGCTTGTACGCGCGTTCGCCGGGCGGTGTCTTCACGTCGAAGTCGTCGCTTGGCTTGACCGATACAGCGCCGACCCTGTACCGCCCGTTCCCGAAGGCGATTGAACTTGTACCGCTGACCGACGTGAAGCTGCGTGTTGATTCGGTGTCTGCGGCGAACACGAAGGTGTCGGGCGAATTCGCAATCTTCTATGACAGGTGACGACCAATGTGCGAGCGCATCGAGTATTACGCACCGCGACACTTCAAGGCATACGAATTCGTACCGCCCGAAGTGTACGCTGAATTGGGGCGCGATGCGCTGCACTTCCTTGTCGACGTTCGTACGCTTATCACCGCCGACCAACTGCGCGACTTCTTCGGTGTGCCTGTGCTAATCAATGATTGGTATTGGAAGAAGAAGCAAGGTGTGCCGTCGCGCAAATGGAAGACGCAACGCGGGTACCGCCCGCCGAATTCACGCACCGGCGCACGATGGAGTCAACACCGATTCGGGCGCGCGCTCGATGCAACTGTCGTCGGCGTGTCGGCAACCGAAGTTCGCGACATCGTCGTCAATCACTCTTCGGTGTTTCCGTATGTCACCCGCGTCGAAGATAAGGTGAATTGGCTGCACGCCGATTGCGCGAACGTCTTTCATCACGGCATTCAACTGTTCAAACCGTGAAGGGGTCACCATGTCATACGCGATAGACACGATACCGTACCCGCACCTGCGCGCGCTTGACCGCGTCGTGTGTGGCGGTCGCGGTTTCGTCGCATGGCGCATACGTCGACGCACCGCAGGGTTCAGGCGGCAGTTCGACAAACACGTTGCAACGCATACCGGGTTGTTGGTCGACTTTCACGGTCAGCTATTGATTGCGGAAATGCTGACCGATGGGTTGTCAATCGATACGCTTGAACGTTACTTGTCGCAGCGGTCGCGGTACATCATATCGTTCAGACGTTCGCCGGTCTTCGACGACGAAGACAAGCGCGAGCGCGCGCAGGCGATTATCGCGTACGTCTATCGCGAACGTTTGAACATGGCAGAGTACGACCGGCGCGGCGTGTTTTCATTTGTCAATAAGACGTTCAGGCAAGACCCGCACAAATGGTATTGCAGCGAATTCGATTGTGCGTTGACCGCGAAGTTCGGTTGCACGTACCCGCACAGCTTCAACGTTCGACCCGACCCGAACCAGTCGAACCCGATTGGGTTGCAGGTCGGCAGCGTGTCACCGCATGACTTGCAGGTGTGCGGCGGCAGTTGGCGAACACTCACCGACGACGACTTCGGAACCTAGCGCAGAACTGCGGGCGTTGCTCGTTGCTTCTGTCTCCGGGGGCGGCATTCCGAAAGGGGTGCCGCTCTTTATTTGGGCCTGCCTGCGGGCGCGCTGACAGGGCGCGAATACCTGCGGGGGTACTCTGACAGGGGTACCGGGCCTGCCTGCCCGCAAACCGCCTTAAAATGCGCCGTACGTGCAAGGGTATATCTGTATTGCGTTCGTATGGCGTTCTGACGATACTGTGATTATGCCGAAACATAATTGCCGTTTCTGGCTCAAAAACGCCAACTATGTAAAAATAACGCGAATCGCTTATTTTCTTGTTGAATTTTCGCCGGGCGCGTCGTATTATATGATTGTAACGGGAACGAACAATCAACAGAAAGGGCGACAGAATGAACGTAGCAAAGACAATCATCGAACAGTTGGGCGGCGGGCGGTTCGCTGCAATGACGGGCGCGCGCAACTTCGTCGCGCTGTCGGCAGCGTTCAACGGCGAAGACGGTGTACAGTTCAGCATTGGCCGCAACGCAAAGCGCGTCAACAAGGTCGTTGTGACGCTGAACGGTCGCGACCTGTACGACGTGCGGTTCTGGAACGTGACCCGCGCACGCTGCACGCAGGTCGCAGAGTACAACGACGTGTATTGCGACAGCCTGCGTACGGTCTTCGAATCAGCGACGGGAATGTACACAAGCTTCTAACCATCACGACGGCGGGCGCGCAAGCGCCCGCCACAATCGAAAGGGGTAC